>Ga0182216_1000016_pt1 | contig 23973 bp, 18 predicted proteins | sample G5R1MG_17_FD_129669 | JGI IMG/M metagenome (GOLD analysis project Ga0182216, IMG submission 129669) | Switchgrass phyllosphere microbial communities from Michigan, USA - G5R3_NF_03OCT2016_LD1 MG | ecosystem: Host-associated > Plants > Phyllosphere > Phylloplane/Leaf | place: USA: Michigan... | reverse complement strand
GGCGCCGACGTCGCGTGGATCGTTGCGACCGCGTCAGCGCTCAGACTGCCGGTAAGCAGGATGTCGCGCTCGGCGTAGCCCTCGCGCATCAGTTCCTCGGCATTGTTCGAGAGCGGCGCGTAGAGGCGCCGCGCGACCGTCGAGGTGACGCGCGTGTCCACTCCTTCGGGATAGGGCTCATCGGGTACGAGCGTCCATGTCGCCGCGGCCTGGTGCCTGACCGCGTTCATGTCGGGCGTCGAGCATGCGAAGGGCGACCTACTGCGCAGTCCGGCCTCGATGTGGAGGCAGCGTGCCCCAGTCTCGAAGTACCAGAATAGCGGAAAGGTAGCCGACGTACTCGTGTCGCCCGAGACGAGCGGAACCGTTTCGCTCAGGTCGGCGCCGAACCGACGGAGCAGACGGGCGAGCCGCTCGCACTGCAGCGCGAGTTCCGCACTGCGTCCGAGAATACTGCCACGGATTCCGAGATGCAGGTCGATCTCTTCGACGATGTCGAAATCGCGCGCGGCTCCGGTCAGCTCCTCGCTATAATGATGCCCGGTGTCGATGGCTATCAGCGGCAGTCCACGCGCTCTCGCCGCACGGACGAGTGGCGCCAGCTTGATGTAGCAGGGCTTGGTCGCGATGACGAGCAGCCAGACCGGCAGGGACGACCGCCGAGCGCTTGCGATCGTGGCGATCAGGCGTTCCGGATCGACGACACGGATCGCTGGCGGCGTCGCGAGATGGTCCTCATCCAAGCCCGTCACAGGCCCGTGCCGAAGCAGCGCCGCACATCGTTCTCCAGCGTCCCAAGGAACTGCCCGGCGGCGTAGTTCCGGAAGGCCAGTGCCCGGTTCCGCAGTTCGCTGTCGCGCTTCGTCGTACCGGACGGCTCCGCGGCTGCGTCCGAGCCGCTCAGGTGCCAGCCGAGCCCATGCGACTCCCGTCGCAATCCGTGCTGCTGCAGCCGCACGATGACGTCCACATCCTCCCAGCCCCAGCCGATGAACGCGGAGTTGTAGCCACCGATCTCGCGTAGCCGCGAGGTGCTGGCGAGAAGGATGCCGGGTCCGCTACGGGCGTTGCCGTCGTTGAACAGGGCGGACGTCTCGACCTCGATCGTGCGTCCATCGGCGAAATCAAGCGCGACGCGGTGGCGTACCGCCGCAAGGCCGGATCGACCCAGCCCCACCTGATCCTTCTCGGCGACGACGCGATCCAGCGTGACGAACGCTCCGTCGTCCACCTTTTCGACGGCCGCAACGAAGTCGTATTCGCAGAGGCGGATGTCGGCATCGAGCATCATGCAGGCGTCGTGAGACGCAAGATGGAGACCGACGTTGAGCGCGAAGGACTTGTTGAACGCGGTTCCGGTCAGATGGACGACTCGGATGTCGGCCAGATCGGCATCGTTGACCGCGCGCATCAGGATGTCGCGATCGCCTCCCACGTTGACGACGATGAGTTCGTGCTCGCCGATCAGTGGTCGGTTGAGGCGCAAGGTGTCGGAGATCGCCGGTCGGTCGCACCACGGGATGACCACGGTCAGCAAGACAGGCGCTCCGGGACGAGCAAGCCCGTCGTGACGAGATGCTGCGCGGCCGCCCGCGTGGCGCCGCTTACGTGGACCCGGCCGTCGCGTGACGTCGAGGCCAGCACTGCCACCTCCGCCGCACTCGCGCGGTAGCGCACCGGCCAGACCGGATCAGCGGCGACAAGTCTCCCATCCACCAGCACGAGCGGCGCGAAGGGCACGAGCCGGTCGCCCTCGTCGACGCGGGGCGCTGCGTCGCTGACGTATCGCCGGATCGCGAAGGCGTAGTCGTCCAGTGCATCATGCTCGAATCGAAGGGCGGCGGCATCGTCGTCGTCGCCCTTGTCGGACGCAGTGCTGATCTCGGCGGCGCTCGGCGCGCGCGGGCCGCCCGCGCGCTCGCGGATAGCCGCATCGCAGATGGCTTCGAGCCGGTTCGCAAAGGATTGCTCGCCATGGTGCGCTTCGACGAAGGCCTGTGCGCGTATCCCCATGGCATCGATCGCGCTCCGGCTCATGCCGGCCAGCAGCTGCGCGGCGTCGCCGAAGGCGGATCGGATGCCGGTAGGAGTGTACCACGTGGCGAGCGGCCAACCCGACGTGCCGCCGACGATGCTGTCGCGCTGTCCGCCATAGGCGGTGCCGATGACCGGGACTCCCGAACCCATCGCCTCGATCGCGAAGTAGCCGAAGTTCTCGTCGATCGAGTGGGTGAGCGACAGCGCGACGTCGGCGGCGGCATAGACCGTAGCCAGTTCGGATGCCGACAGGCCGGCGGCGAAGAGCATCAGCCGATCCTCGATGCCGAGTCGCACGACCTCCGCGCGCAGCCAGTCGTGATAGACCAGATCCGGCGTCCGCAGGATGCGGTAATCCGGCCAGAAGGAGCCGACCACCACGATGCGCCAGCGTCGCCGAGGGTTCAGCTCCATCGCCGCAGCGGCGCTTCGCAGTGCGTGGTGGACGTTCTTCTGCGGTACTAGTCGGCTCACGATCGCGATCACGCCCTCGTCGTCCGCTATGCCGAGCTCTGTCCGAGCGGCGTCTCGCATCTCGCGCGTGCGTCCAGGCGCATCCACGGGCAGCGGCACCGCGTGCGTCGGGGGCGGATCAGCGCCTGCTAGCGCGTCGAGCACCGTCTCGTCTGCGCTACAATTGCCGATGAACCGGTCGCCCGGCTGGAGGGTCGGCAGCCGCTCGCCGATCTGCATCACGTTCAGGACCGCGCCTCCGTGCAGCACGAAGACGATAGGCGGCCGCTCCGCCCGTCGTGCTAGCCTCCAGCCTGCATCGCCGGCGAAGGCGAGGACGACGTCGATGTCGCTCCAGCCGCTCTCCTCGTCCGCGAGTGCGACCACCGAGTGGTTCAAGCCGAGCGCGCGGACATAGGCTGCGTGCGTCTTGTTGAGGCTCGGCCACGCCTGCGGCCCGCCACCGAAGATGCCGATCCTCACCCGTCGTCACCCCCGCCGGACCTGATGGTCCAGCGTGGCATCAGTAGCGCGGATGAGCTCGGCCATGGCGTCTACGATCATGCCGGAGCGCGCGTCGTCGAAGACCAGCGCGAGCTTCGCCGCGTCGCCCTCGCCGAAATGGTATTCTATCCGGGGCTCGGCTTCGAACTCGGTCGCCAGCAACGCCACCTTATCGCGAACCGAGGGCAGCAGTTCTACCAGCGCGGCATTCTCGAAATGCAACTCGGCGCCGATGCGACCACCGTAATCCAGGAACTCGTAGTGGAGCTGACGTGGCCAGCGTTCCGGATTGATGCGCCGGAAATGTCGAATGATCCCCTTGGCGGGGGGCAGATGGGGACAGCTGCGCGCGTAGTCGTCGAGCACCGCCTGAAATGTCGCGCGTGGCGAGTCCGTCGCCTTCGCGAAGGTGAAGACGGGCGACGAGTTCGGAGCGCCGACCGCGAGCGCCTCGACCGAATCGAAGTTCGCGGTGAAACGGTCGAGCGGCTCCACAACCTCCGCGCTTGCGCTCGGCCAAAGCGTCAGCCCGCGCCGATAGTGACTGAACGGCAGCAGCACCTCGGTCTTGGCGAGCCCGTCCGCGAACCGGGCGATCAGGCCGTTGCAGATGTTGAGGCAGGCGGTTGCGGCGTTCCGCTGCACCGGCGTCATCTCGAATCCGAAGCGCAGCCCGAAACACGCGAGTTCGGTCAGGTGGCCGACGTAGTAGAGGTGGTTCTCGAAGAGGCTGCCGATGGCGAGCGCTTCGCGAAGGCGGTGAACCTCGGCGCGCTCCACCTCGTCAAGGGATTCAGTCCGCCCCGCCAGCGCGAGGATGCGGTACATGAGCACGAGGATGTCCATCTGCCCGGAGAAGAAGCCCTGGGCGATGGGCCGCAGTCGTTCCAGCCCATCGACGCGCGCGGCGATGGCGCACAGCCCCTCCGTGAGATGAAACTTGCGGCACACCTGGAACTCGCCGAAGTGGTGCGCCTTCACGGCCTGGGCGATCATCCCGTAGAGATCGAGCTCAATCGCCGCCCCGTGCCGCCCCTGACGGAAGCGGAAGACGAGCGAGTCGTCGAGATCGAGATGAGCGAGGCTGAAGAGCAGATGCCCGAGATCCTCCATCGCGCCAGTGTTGATCGTGGTGCTACCCTGCGCGACGGAGCGCATGCTCGCGCCCGATCCCAGCGGATGATCAATGGGCATGCCGCCCATGATCATGTAGCAGAAGGTCTGCCACGGATGAAAATCGCCCTCGCCGTGCGCTTGGTAGATGAAGGGACGTCCTGCTTCGTCCCGCTGGACGTAGCCTCCGACCAGCGTCGACAGGCGTCGTCCCTCGTGGCGCGCATCCCCCCAGCCGACAAAGACGTGGCACAGGCTGGGAAGGGTGTCCTTCTCGAGGATCTTCGTCAGCCCGGCCTTGAGGGTCGCTACCGTCAGCCCGTCCGCCGTTGCGGCTCCGGCAGGATCGAAGAGGATCGCCGCGTCACCCAGGCTGGCGCTGGCTCGGTCGAAAACGACATCCAGATCACCGCTCTGCGCTAGCGGCCACCAATAGCGATCCGTCATCCATCACCTTAGCACAACGCGAAAATATGGGGTCCGACGCCGGACCCCAAGAGTGCCGACGGGATTAGCTGACCATGTTGGGTTCGTCGCCGCAGCACCCCTGCGTGCAGCAGCCAAGCAGCATTGCCTCGTTCCAGTTCGCCGCCGACACCGAACGGCCACCCATCGTAGCGCCGCCGGAAACGGCACTGACGTCGATATCGTCGAGCGCGATGATCAGCTCGTCTACCTTCTTCTTCTGCATAAAATCTCCTATCAGATGAGTAGGCGTTCCACTCCGCAGCGGCGGGAGCGACATCGAGGATACCAGTTGATCCGCAACGTTGTCTAGGCAAGACGGCAGTTTTCGTGCGATGGTGAACAAGTCGTTGTTCGTCGTGCACAAGAACCTATTCGACGGCGCAATGCCTGCCGCCGCGCCCGCCTCCAGATCGGTCAGCTTGTCGCCTATGATGAACGACCGGTCGAAGGCGACGGCATGGATGGCAGCGACCGCCCTGAGCAGACCGTCGGCAGGCTTGCGGCAACGACAACGTCGGTCGAAATAGTCGTTGCGCGCATCGGTGGGATGGTGCGGACAATGCGCGATCGCCGCGATGCCCACGCAGCGGGACCGCAGTGAAGCGACCATTCTGCATGTCAGGTCGACATAATCGCACTCGTCGTACAACCCACGGGCGATGCCGGCCTGGTTCGTGACGATAGCCAGCGCATACCCCTTGGCCGCCAGGCATCGCAGCGCTTCGATGGCGCGTGGCAGGAAGGCGAAGCGATCCCACGTCCCGACATGGCCCCGATCGACGTTGATAACGCCATCCCGATCCAGGAAGACCCATGGCCTCGGCGGCCGCTCCGCGAATGGCGGTGCGGCTAGCTCCCTTCGGCGTAAGTGGTCAGCCACTCGGGCGGCTCCTGTTCCAACCGTCCGTTCACCGCCACCTTTCGCTCCCGCGCCCAACGGTATCCCCACATCATGCCGAACTTCGTGGCGATCCTGGGTGCCCGCGCATAGGCGGGGTCGGACTGCGCACGCTCGAGGGACACGAACCGGTACCCCAGGCTCCGGAACAAGCCGAGGAGAGCGTCGGCCACGGCTGCGTTCAGCCGATTGGCATGAAGCAGCATTACCTCGGGCGGTTCGTAGCCGAGGACCTGACGATTGAGCGCGGCATAGTAGAGGATCTGAGTGCGGCTGTAGTCGAGGTACGCCGCCCTTATCCGTGCCTGCATCGCGCCGTCCTGCGCGGCGATCGCGCGTTCGTAGGCCTGATCGAACAGGTAGTCCGAAGTGTCGATCGTCGACGCGGCGAGCCGATAGCCGTGCGCCGCGAGCATGCGCTCGATCGCCAGCCGCCGCTCCTCGGTGTCTCCGACGTGGTTGTAGGGGAAGCGGAAGAAGCCGATCGAGCGACGCGTCCGTCGCGCCAGGGGGCGGATCGTCCCTTCGCCCGCGACCATCTCCCGCTCGATCTGTTCGAGGGTCAGCGTATTGCTGTCGGCATGCGAGAAGCCATGGTTGCCGAGGGTCAGCTGGCCCTTCATCCACGCGTCGACGATGGCGGTCCCCGTGGTGCCGAGGCTCCGCACCTTGCCCTCGTTCACGAAGCCTGTAGCGGGCGCGGCATGGCGGGCGAGCGCCGCGCGGATCGCGGCATCGGCCTCTCGCGCCTGAGCGCGGACGACCGGATCGGCGTCTGCCGCATGCGCGTACGGCAGGTCGTCGAACGTGAACGCCACCGTCCGCATCGGCGGACGCGGGACGCCACCCGCTGGCGAGCCCCTGTCTGCGTTCGTCTGGCACGAGGTCAGCATGCCGGCTCCGAACAGGAGCGAGATGCGGCAGAACCAGCGGCCGGCGGGGGATAGGGGACGGATCATGCTAGACCTCCTGGTCGATGGGCGGCCGATCGTGCGGGCGGCCGCCGCCGGAGGACCGGTCGCGCTCCACTAGGGTGCCGTCCTGCAGCACGAACACGCGACGTGCGGCCGCTATCGTCTCTGCGCGGTGCGCGACAACGATGCGCGTGATGCCCATGTCGGCGATCGCAAGGTTGACCGCGCGTTCGTGATCGCGATCGAGATGGGAAGTGCCTTCGTCCAGGACCAGCAGCTTCGGACGCCGATACAGGGCGCGGGCAAGCAGGACGCGCTGCTTCTGCCCGCCCGAGAGGCTCGACCCCATGTCCCCGACCAGCGTGTCGTATCCCATCGGCATCGCCTCGATGTCGCCGTGTATCGCGGCGGCCGTCGCAGTCGTTCGGATGCGATCCATGTCAGGAGCATCATCGAACAGCGCGATGTTCTCTGCGAGCGTGCCGGCGAACAGAGCGTCCTCCTGCAGGACCGCGCCGATCTGGTCATGGAAGCTCTTGTGGCCGAAGCGCGCCAGCGGGAGTCCATCGATCGCCACCGTTCCGGCAGTCGGTTCGACGAGGCCGAGCAAGATCTTGACGAGGGTCGACTTGCCGCCCCCCGATACGCCGGTGATGGCCACGTGGTCACCCGGTTCGACGGTCAGGGAGACCCCGTTCAGCACCGTCGGATCGTTGGGGCTGTAGCGATAGGCGACGTCGCGCAGCTCGATCCTACCGACGAGAGGGGTGTGCGCCTTCGCGCTCGGTCCCATGCTCTCGTCCTCGGGTGCCATGGCGATGTCGGATAACCGTTCGAGATGGAGGCTCAGCATACGGAACGCGATCGCCTGATCGGTGAGGGAGATCGCCTTCGAGAGGAACTGCGTCTTGTAGGCGATGTAGGCGAAGACCATGCCGATGCTGAACCCACCCGCCATGACCAGGCGGATCGCGATCCAGATCGTGACGATCGTCTCAATGCCGGAAATCAGCGCGTTGGCGGTAGTCTGCCAAATGCCGATGCGTCCGAACGCTACGTTGGCGTTCATCGCATCGGCCAGCCGCGCATACCACAGGCTGTGGCGCGCCGTCTCGCGGTTGAAAAGCCTGAGCGTCGTGATGCCGCGGATCGACTCGATCATTACCGACTGCTCGTTCGCCGCGGCCACGATCACCTCCTCACGCGCATCCCGTTCGGGTGCGAACGACACCAGTCGCACCACCAAGTACAGGGTGAAGGCGGCCACCGCGACGACGGCGAGGGCCGCGCTGTAGAAGATCATCAGCACCAGCGTCAGCATCGCCAACGCCCCGTCTACGAGGGCGGCGACCGCACCTTGGGTCAGCGCCTGCTGGATCGGCACGATCGACTGGAACCTCGACAGGATGTCGCCGACGTGCCGCTTCTCGAACCACGCGATCGGCAGCCGAAGCAGCCGCCGCGCCACGTTGCCCGTGACGCCGAAGCTCAGCGCCGTGCCTGCGGAGAGGAGCACGTGGGACCGCAGGAACGATGCGGCCGCGTTGATCAGGACGAAGAGGCCGAAGCCCAGCGCCAGCACACTCAGCAGGTCGCGGTCCAGAGCGGGCAGCGCCTGATCGATCGCGATCTGCATGTAGTAGGGCGAGGCGAGCACGAAGGCCTGGAGGACGATGCTGAGCACGAGCGTCTGCAGCAGCGCACGCTTGAGCCCGCTGATCCGGCGCCACAGCTGCGACAGCCTGAGCCGCTCACGCACGTCGGCGGGTTCGAAACCGTCGACCGGGTGCAGCTCGAGCGCGACGCCGGTAAAGTGATCGGACACTTCGTCCAGCGTGTAGCGGCGCGAACGTCCGGCCGGATCGTGGACGAGGGCCTTGCCGCCCCTGATGCTCTCCAGCACGACGAAGTGGTTGAGATCCCAATGCAGGATCGCGGGCATCGCGAGATTGACCAGTCGGTCGAGCGGCAATCGGACGGGTCGTCCCGCGAGCCCGATCTGATCGGCGATCGCGATCAGGGACTTGAGCGATATTCCGCGCATCGATGGCTCGAAACGTCGTCGCAGCGATCCGAGGTCGACCACGAGCCCGTAGTGACTCGCGACCATGGCGAGACAAGCGAGGCCGCATTCCGCGATCTCCGTCTGACGCACGAACTTGAGGTGCGACTGCCCGGCGAACCCCGTCTCCAACGCCGCGGTCACCGGTTGACGACCGCGAACAGCGGTTCGAAGAGCCACCGGAACAGGCTCTGCCGCTCGGTGACGATGCGTGCCGTGAGCGTCATGCCGGGCAGCAGACGCTCGGACCGGCCGAACGCGACGATCCACGGCCTCTCCATGCGCGCGACCACCAGGTAGACCGGTCCGGACGTCCCCGCGGCATCGGTGCGCACCATCGTGGTCGCCGAGATCTGCGCTATCGTGGCATCCACCGTGCCGAAACGCTGATACGCGAAGGCGTCGATCGCCAGATGCACCTTCTGGCCCGTGCGCAGGAACCCGATCGCTGACGTCGGGATGTAGAGTTCGGCGCGGGGCACCGCGTCGTCGGGGACGATGGTCATCAGCGCCTGCTGGCCGGTGACAGTCTGACCAGGCCGCGCGATCACGGCGGAGACCGTCCCGCTGACGGGCGCGGTCAGCGCGTAGCCGCGCCCGCTGCTGGCATCCACGCGGCGCTGGGCCAGTTCCGCGCGGCTTGACACCAGACCTGCGGTCTGCACGTCGGCGAGGGCGCGCGACTGGTCGATCGATCGGCGCGTATCGGCCAGATCAGCGCTCTTGGCGGCCCGCGCCTGTTCCAGCGCGGCCAGCTGCTGCCGACGCGACAGCACCGCTTCCTCCCGCTGCATCATGTCGCGCCGACTGATGAAGCCGCGCGACGCGATGGCACCGACCGCCTCGACCTCCCTGCGCGCACGGGAAACCAGATCGCGCTGGACCGCGACCTGCGCGTCGAGACTCGCACGTTCGGCTTCTAGTCCCGCTATACGCGCCGCCTGGCGCTCGGATTCCGCACGTGCTGCCCGGATGGTCGCGACGGACTGTTCGGCGAGGCCAGCATCCTGCCGATCGATCGCCGACAGTATCTGTTCGGGCGCCGTGCCGGCAGTGTCGATGCGTTCATCGGCCTTGATCGTGGCGACCACCGCACCGGCGCTCACGTGGCGGCCGTCCACGACGGGCAACGTCAGGAGGACGCCCGCGCGGCTCGGCACGACTGGTGCGACGCCGCGGTCCAGGACGATGCTGCCCGACACGGTCGTGATGCGGGCATACGACGCCAAGGCGAGGAACAACCCCGCCCCCAGAAGGGTGGCAAACAGCAGATAGCCGATGACGTGCCACGCCAGGGGCATCGCCAGTCTGACATCGCCGTGCAATCTGTTCGCGCGTCGATCGAACACTTCGCGACGAAAAAGCGCCGTTGGAGAGTCGTGCAAGAACCTTCGCCCAATCGCGATCACACCGGTCTAGCCGACTTCCGGGCTGGTGGGAAAGGTCATTGTAAACCGGCGGCATCACGTGCTCGATCTGCAGGCGCGGGAGATCGAAGGTGAGTATCGGCTCGGCCTTGGCGTCCGCGCGCTGGTACCGCTCCTTGAGCGCCTGCAGGATCATCGCCACGCGATCCCGCCGCAGACCGTTGTGGAACTTCCGCTGCCGCCACTGGGCGCCGAACTCCTCGTCGTCGGGCCAGGAGTCCGCACCTCCCACCGTTGCGGCCAGTTCGGCCGCGATCACGGGCGCGACCGGCGCGCCCGCGGGTACCAGGCGCACTCCCTTCAGCAACCGCACGACGAGGGCACCGTAGCCGCGGGTCTGGTAGCCGCACACCATGCGGCGCACGAGGTAGCTCTCCAGCGCCTCCGCCGCCTCGACGTCGTCTCCGATCGGACCTCCGCGTCCCATGAGCGCGAGCAGGACGGGATCGAAGACGACCACGTCGAGGACGCCCAGGCGCTGCAGGAAGGGTGCGAAGCGGTCCGTGCCCCGATCCTCGGCGATGCGCACGAAGTGGATGGCGTCCGACGCGATCGCGCGCATCACGGCCGGCACGTCCACGACGCCGTCGGACGCCTCGTCGCGCAGCTGTCTCATGCGCCGCAGGAAGCGGTCGTACAGGTGCTTGGGCGAAACCGGCTCCGCCGTCTCCTTCACGAGCCAGGCCTGCAGGAAGGCGTCCACCCGTGCCCGGGTGGCATGCCCGGTCCCGACCCTCCTCCGCCAGAACTCGTGGTCCCGATCGAACGGGCGCCAGTGGTCCTCGTAGAGGGCGGCGACGTCCAGTCTCTGCCTCGCGCCCTCCCACAGCAGCCAGTTCTTGATCAGGTCCGCGGGCTGGAGCGGCGTTCCGTGCGCGTTGAGCGTCTCGAAGATCGCCTGCGGCTCGTCGCTCGGATCGAGGTCGAGCACGATCAGCCTGAGGTAGTCCTTGAGCGCGGCGGCCAACCGCTGCGATCGCAGGCCCGCCCTGGTCGAGTCGCCGCCGGGTAGAAGGTAGGAGGCCGCCGCCTCGCGGAAGAAGCGGTACGCATCCGCCATACGGGTCGCCTGGCCGGCGACGCCGCCGTCCGCGTCGGCGTCCAGCACCGCTCGGAACGGACCACGATCCTCGTTGGTAGGCCAGACCTTGTACTTCTCCTGCGGATCGTACGCGGTGTTCGCCGTCAGCATCGCCAGCTGCTGGCGCGAGAACGACGCCATCTGTGCCTGCTCGCCGTCGCCGGCGGCCTCAGCGTCCGCGAGCGCGTGCTCGGCCGCCTTGAGCAGGAGCTGCAGCGTGGTGAGACGCTGCTGGCCGTCGATCACCTCCCGTCGGGGCAGGCTGCCGGTCGGATTCGGCGCCTGTTCCAGCACGATGGTGCCCAGGAAGTGGCTCGCGATCGAAGAATCGCCCTGGCGGCTCTCCAGGCGTTCGAGCAGCCCCGCCACGTCCTCCCAAAGCGGCTCCCACTGCTCCTCGCGGTTCCAGACGTACGGGCGCTGGAACAGCGGCACCGTATGTCTCGTCTGCGCGCCGAACACCTGCGAGATGGGCATGTACGTCGGCTGCATCCGCTATCCCTCGATCGATCGGGAGGACCTTAGATCATCGACGGACACTGACAATCGGCGAAGCGCATCGCCTCCAAAACGGATGCTTCTCCAGCGATCCCATGCATGCGATCGAGGCGATCGGCCCTCCTTCCATGGAGCGGTTCGGCCCTTCACGTCACGTCACGTCTCGTCGCCGGCGCAACGGGGCGCGCCGCCGCGTGCGGCTGCTGCCCGGATCCGAAGCTCGCTTCCGCGGCCCGCGCTTCGTCGATGGCATGCTGCAGACGCGCCGCCGCGGATCCGAGCCCGGCCCAGTCGAGCAGGGGCAACGCCAGCCGCATCAATCCCAGAGCGACGACCACGCGCAGATCACCGGGAACCAAGGCTTCAGCTCTCGGCACGCGTCATCTCCTTGGACCTTGACCGGCGCAGCCGTTCCTGGGCTCGGTGCAGTAGAAGGACCGCGCCATGACGGAAGGTGGGACGCCCGTAGTGGATCCGACGCCCATGGAGAACGCGGCTAACTCCGTGCGGGAGGTCGGCATCAGGTACTTCACCTGCATCGAGCGAGCGCCCTGCCGGCCGGCGGCGTACCGAACCTAGATCGTCTCCACTGTCCGCCCTTCGCGCGGGTGAACACGGGCATCTTCGACCGATCGGTCGCGCGGTCACCCCGTCTGACGTCCCTCTGCGGTACGATGGTGACGAAGGCGTACTGCACCGGGTCCACAGCTGCGGGCACGAAGCCGCTCCGACGAGTGCCGCACGCGCCTCCTCGGGCGTCGTGTCGCGCATGACGCTGGCGACGTCGAACGGCGCGATGGAGCTCCAGCGAGGTCCGCCGATCAACCGTCGACGATCTTCGCCGCAGGCGAGCCGTCGCGGATCTGCGCCGACGATGCCGACGTAGCGGCCGCGGATGAAGCTGCCCCGCAGCAGCATGCGTGTGGCGGTGCTCATGATCGATGTCTCCGTGACGATGCCGGACGATGCGCAGCAGTAGCGGGTGGTCGTCGGCATCCGGCGGCGACGAAAGTCGCGAGCGCCTCCGATGCCCACGGTCGGACGGCGCGATCGCGCGCGCCGACGACTGCCAGGCCGCTCGGCGAGTTCCCGGCGGTCGATGGCCCACGTCCCGCCGGACGGATGTAAACCGATCGGCCCTGTTCGGGCATCATTCGCCGCACGCACGCCCGACCTCCGTCCGCGTGGTGCCGAGCGGCTCCTCCAGCCGGCGGCACCGCCTCCCTTAATGCGAGGCGGCGCCGGCCCGAGAGCCGGAAGTTGAGAACCCGCTGTCAGACGAGCGCGAACGCCTTTAGGCCCGGGGGCCCTGGACATGCGCGTCCGCCTCCCGGCCGAAACTGGTTCGGACCGGGCGTACGGCCACTAACAGCAGGGTTCTCACGCCCCGATCCACCGGTGGGTGGATCGGACGACGATAGACGCAGGGGCACGACGCGATCAATCCACTGGCTAGGGGAGAATGGACCGATTCCGATGTGTTCGCGGAGCGCGGCGAAGCTGCGCGCGAGATGGCGGCGGGGAGCATCGACGGCGGCCGCTTCCGCAGCCTGCTGCCAGCGACGGACCTTACGACGCTGAACGGAACGGCGGGCGGGGAGGTGCCGAACGCCACGTCTTCGACGATCAACGTTCGATACGTTCGATACGATAGTAGCGACAGCTGCAGCCTGCTCGGTGCCGACCCGGACGGGCGGGCACTGCGCCGCGACGTCGGCGCGCGTACGATCCACGTGGGCACCACGTCGGGCCAGATAGGCAAATGGTCCTGGACCATGACGGGCAACTACGATCGCGTCCGCACTGACACCCGAACGGAGGACCCAGGCCGGTCGAGCGACGACGCCGCACGAAGCACGGCATCGTCGCTCGACGCCGATCTCCTGGTCACCGGCCGTCTGCTCGATCTACCGGCCGGGCCCGCGTCGACGAGCGTCAGGGCTGGTTTCGCCAAGCGCCGGTTCGTAGGCGCATCGCGGATCGGGGGCGTCGAGAGCCGCACCGAACTCGCGCGAGGCCGCGGCGATCCAGGCCAGTCTGGACGTCCCGGTCGCAAGCCGCGGCAAGAAGATCGCGTCTCTGGGGGATCTGACCCTGAACGCCAACGCCATGGTCGAGGACCTCACCGACCTCGGTACCCTGCGGACGTTCGGCGACGGGGCGAGCTGGTCGCCCCTACCGGCCGTCAGCGTGATCGCTTTGAGCATCGACGAGCAGGGCGCACCGTCCGTCGAGCAGCTCGGAGCGCCCGTCGTGGTCACTCCGAACGTCCGCGTCTTCGACGTGGGACGGCGGGAGGTGGTCGACGTCGTCCGCACCTTCGGCGGGAATCGGGATCTCCGCGCCGACGATCGGCACGTGCTGAAGCTCGGCGTCGTGATCAAGCCGCTCGCGGCGAGCGACCTGAACGTGCTCGCGGAATACGTCGACACGCGCATCGACGATCCGATCGTTCCCATCCCGATCGCGACGACCGCGATCAAGGCCACGCTTCCGGGAAGCTTCTCGCGCGACCCGGCCGGCCGGCTGACGTTCGTGGACGCTTTCCACTGAACTTCGAGCGCTCCGAGCAGAAGCAGCTGCGGTGGGGCGTGAACCTCACTCGACCGCTCGGTCCCGTTCCGCGAAGGCTGCGGAGCGGAGCGGCGCGCTTCGTACCGAGCGCCGCCGATCTCGAGAGGTCGCTGCCCCCAGGAGCCCGTATCATCAGGCCGCCGCCGGGCAGCACCGCGGCGATGGCGTTCGAGAACGCGGCCAGCATACTGACCGTCAGCCTGTACCACACGTGGCGCATCGAGGGCCGTCTCCTCGTGCGCGAGCGAAGGCCCGTCCTCGACCTTTTGGAGGGCGACGCCGTCGACGCTCGGGGCGGTCTATCGCGGCACGGCCTTGAAGGTCAGATCGGCGCGTACATGCGCGGCCTGGGCGGACAGATCACCGCCGATTGACAGAGCGCCACGACCATCAGCGGCGGAGCGGAGGGAGCGGAGGGAGCGGGCGGCCTCCGCTTCTCGTACGGGACGATGATCAATCTCAACCTCTTCGCCAACCCGGCCGAGCGGTTCCGTGACGGCGGGCCGACATGGCTCCGCAGGACCCGCATCAACGTCTCCGTGAACAACGTCCTCAATCGCCGTCCACGCGTCAGGGATGCCGCTGGCGGAACACCGCTCAGTCTTCGACCGGCGTACCTCGACCCCCTCGGACGATTCGTCAGCCTCACGTTGCGCAGGCTCTTCTAGTCGGGCGAGGCCGGCGGCGGGGACTTCCTCCACGCGCCGTCCGGCGAGCGCGCGACGGATCTGCTGACTCGTTCGACCATGCGCTGCCTGCATGCCACGTTCGAGAGCTGAGCGGGTCGAATGGCGATGTAGGGGGCGTCATGCATCCGGAACGACGGTTCGTCGTCCGCCGCCCTCGGGACAGGCTCGGGTTCGTTGGCGCTCTCCTGGTCATCCCCAAGCCTGCGATCGCCGGCGCAACGGTGTCGAACAGCACGGCATGACCGTAAAGCGAGATCGAGTAATCCGACACGCCGTGGAAACGAACAGCCCATCGGAAAGGCGCTGGATCCCTGAAGCGCCGCGCTCTCCGAGTTTGATGCCGATTGGACACACGCCAGGCATCGAAGTGTGGAACGCTGCCAGACTGGCAGCGATAGTCCGCCTGAGAACATTGCGCCGGATCAGATGGTTAACGTACGAATTTGTTACTGATTCGGCCGCGGGGGTCGTCGGCGCGTGCGGGGAAGAACTCGATGAAGACGATTCTGTGTCGGTCGGCATCGCTGCTGGCGCTGGCGACGTCGGTCTCGGCGGGAGCGGCGGAGACGGTGACGTACCGATACGACGCGCTGGGCCGGCTGGTGTCGACGAGCGTGTCCGGCGGCCCGGCGTCGGGTGTAGGATCGATCTACGACTACGACGCGGCGGGGAACCGCACGCGAGTGCGGGTGGGCGGCGTGCCATCGACCACGCCGACGCCTACTCCTCCGGAGACGCCAACACCGACTCCTCCGCCACCCACGCCGACGCCCACTCCTCCGGCTACGCCGACGCCGACGGTCTCCCCAGGCACGGTGACGAACTCCTCGTTCGAGCAGCCGGCGCTAGGCTCGAACTTTGAGTATAGTCCGGTCGTCTCGGGCATGACGTTCAGCGCTGGTACCGGAGTGGCCGGCAACGGCAGCGCCTTCGCCTATCCCAATGCGCCCGACGGTACCCAGCTCGGCTTCCTGCAGGGAGCGAGCGACGGCAACGGCGTCATCCGGCAGACGGTGACTGGATTGACGTCGGGCGCCAGCTACACTGTGAGCTTCCGCGGCATCTCGCGGCCAGGCTACCCAGGCGGCGGGGTCAACGTCGCCATCGAGGGCAGCGGACAGATCGGCGAGTTCGCCGCGACGACGAGCTTCACGAGCTACACCAGCCGATCGTTCACGGCGTCCGGCACGAGCGCGACCATCATGTTCACCGCGCAGCCAAACGGCGGCTACACCGCGACCGGCATAGATCAGGTGGTCGTCGCGCAGGCGGCGTCGGGCGGCAACGGTGCCGTTGCGAGTCCTTCCTTCGAGAGTCCAACCGTGTCCTCGCATGCCTATGGATCGAGCTTCTCGCTGACGGGTGTGACCTTCGGCAACGGCGCGGGCATCGCGGCGAATGGCGGCGCCTTCGCCTTCCCATCGACGAGCGACGGCAACCAGGCGGGCTTCCTCCAGGTGTCCGCGGGCGGCACCAACTCGACCATCGAGGAGCAGGTGAGCGGGCTGACCCCCGGCGCCAGCTACCGGGTGGTGTTCAGGACGGTGTACCGACCTGGCTACGCGCAAGGACGCCTGCAGGTGCTGGTCGGAACCGCCACGCTGTCCGACCTGACCGCGCCGACGAGCTGGACGAGCTACACCTCGGCCGCGTTCACCGCCACCGCCTCGACGATGACGGTGACCTTCCGCGGCGTGGCGCAGAGCGACAACGCCACAGCCATCGACGCCATCCAGGTGGTGAGGCAGTGACACCGGTCACGCGCACCCTGGCCGAACACTCTTCTTCGAGGACGATACGATGAAGACGATCTTGATCCTGCTGCTGCAGGCCGCGACCAGCACGACGCCGGTCCCGACGTCCACGGCGTCGCCGTCGACTACGCCGACGACGGCGACGCCAGCGCCGACCGTAAACGTGGGAACGTCGGCACCTTCGCAGACGGCACCCGTAGTCACCACGCCCTTGGTGCCCGGCGGCCCGCCGGCGTCGGGTTCCACGGCGTCGCTTCTGCCGACCGTCACGCTTCCAGTCTGTCTCACGCGTACGGTCGTCGACGCGAACGGCGAGAGGCAGCCGTTCTTGATCGTGCTTCCGACCGCCGACGTCGCCGCTCTGACCGCCGGCGACTTCCAAGTGACCGCCTGCGGTACCGCGAGGTTCGATGCGGGCCGCTATCGTGATGTCGTCTGCCGGGTGGCGGCGGCACCCAACGAGGCGGTCCAGAACCGATACGTCGCACTCTTCGGCGTTCGTGCGCAGCGCCTCTGCGACGTCGCCAATCTACTCGGCGGCGACCTGGTCACGCTGTTCGGAGGGGCCAAGTGATGGGTGGATCCGAGCTGAATCGCAGAGGCGGTCTGCACACCCTTAGCGTGATTCTCGCCACGAGCTGCTCGAGCATGGCGCTGGGACAGGGCGCGCAGACGCCACGGCAGGTCGCCGTTCCGCAGCCGCGCGCGCCGGTTGACGGCAACGGCGTCAATCTGACGACGGGCCAGCTCGACATCGACGAGCCGTCGCTGACGATCGGCTCGGGCGAGTCGAGTTTAGCCTTTACCCGCAAGTTCATCGAAGACGGGTGGCGGCACAACTTCGTCGCCTCGCTGCGCGTCCGATCGGACGGCTACACCGTGGTCGCGATAGGCGACGACGTGCACACCTTCGCACTGAACAGCGGAGGTCGTGCCAGTGCCATCTCGCGTGAGGATCCTGCCTTCACGCTCGTGCGGCAGGGCACGATCTTCTACATGCAGGACGGTCGGGGCACGTTCTGGCATTTCGATGCACCGCCCAACACGACGTCGACGAGCGAAGCCAGCTACTATGGCCCCGTCACCGCGGTCATGGACTACGTCCGGCTGCCGACCGGCGAAACGATCAACCTGGCGTACAAGACCGCGGCCTACACGGCCGAGTCCGGGATCAATCCGAACACCGGCCAGACCATCTATGCAACCTACTACGCGGTGCGCCTCACGTCCGTGCAGAGCAACGTGGGGCTGCAGCTGCACTTCGACTACACCTCGAACGACACCTCTCTCATCGCATCATGGTCATCTCTGTCGAAGGTGACGGCGATCAACAACGCAGTGGACTACTGCGATCCCGGCTTCGACGCCTGTACATATTCGACCTCCTGGCCCTCGCTGTCCTACACGGCGGGCGGCTTGATCGAGACCGTGACGGACGCGAGCAACCGGCAGACGACCTACTCCTATCTGCGCGACAGTCGGAGGTTTCTGGCGAGCATCAAGCCGCCGTTGGCGGCGGCGACGACCTTTGAGTACCCGACGGAGTTCGGTGGTCGCGTGAGCAAGGTCACTAACGGCACGAGCTCAACCAACTACGGCTGGAGCGTGAATGGTTCTATCGTCACGGCCACGCTGACGGACGGGCTCAATCACCAGAAGGTGGTGACGAGCGACGCAGACGTAGGCGTGGTCAAGAGCGAGCGAGACGCGCGCGGCCGAACCGCGAACTACGAGTACGACGCCAACGGCAAGCTGAGTGCGGTCGTCTCACCAAGCGGCGTTCGGACGGAATACACGCGCGAGTACGGCAGGATCACGCGGACGAGGACGATCGCGAAGGCCGGCTCCGGCCTCGCCGACCTGAACACCTATGCGACGTACCCGTCGAATTGCACCTTCGGCATCATCTGCGACAAGCCGGTGACGACGACCGATGCGATGGGGAACGTCACCAACTACAGCTACGATGCGGGACACGGCGGATTGACCGCCTTGACCCAGCCCGCGCCGAGCCCCGGCGGCGCCCGCCCGGAAGTTCGCTACGCGTATCAGGGCCTGCGACCCTACTACAAGCAGTCCGCGGGGGGCGGCGTCACGGCGGGACCGAACCTTATCACCAGGCGAACGTCGAGCTCCAGCTGTCTGACCGGAAGCTCCTGCGCGAGCGGCTCGAACGAGGCGACGACGACCAGTTCGTACGGTACGTCCGGTGCCGCCAACAACCTCTTCGTCTCGGCGGTGACGCGCGCGGCCGGCGACGGCAGCGTCTCCGCGACCACGAGCTTCTCGTACGACCCCATCGGGAACCAGGTGAGGGCGGACGGCCCCGTCGACGGCAGCAGCGACGCCGTGTCGATGACTTACGATGCCGTACGCCAACTCACCCAGGTCATCGACGGGGACAACGGAAGCGCCGTGCGGCGCTCGACCAAGCTGCGCTACAACGCCGACGGGCAGGTCGTGGAGTCGATGCAGGGCACGTCCGCGATCGACGGCTCCAACTTCAATGCCCTGCAGACGGTGGTCACAGATTACGATTCGGTGGGCCGAAAGGTGGTCGAGCGCCTCAAGATGGGCGATGCTGGAGGAACGACCTTCACGTCGACCCAGTGGAGCTACGACGCGGCCGACCGGATCGTCTGCGAAGTACGGCGCATGAACCGAACGCGACTGGACGGGTCGCCGTCCGCGTGCGCGCTCGACGTGGAGGGGAGTGATGGACCCGACAGGCTGACGACGTACACATACACGGCGGCGGACGAGCTCGAGACCGTGAAGTCGGCGCAGGGCACCGATGCGGAGCAGACGACTCAGACGCTCGCCTACGACGACGTATCCGGCACCCTGTCGAGCGTGCTGGACGCCAAGAACAACCGAACCAGCTACGGCTACGACGGCTTCGATCGACCTCTGCGGACCACGTACGCCGACAACAGCTACGAGGAGCTGGGCTACGGAACCAACGCGCGCGACAGGCTGTACGTGACGTCCGTGCGACTGCGTGACGCTCAGTCGCTGACGATGAGTTACGACGATCTCGGGCGGCGTACGACATTGGATAGGCCTGGATCGGACCCGGACGTCACGACCGCGTACGACAACGTCGGGCAGGTCGTCACGGCGTCTTCGGGGAACATCGTGACTGGGCAGCGCTGGGACGCGTTGGGGAGGATGACCGCTGAGGACAGTTCCTTTGGCGGGATCGACTACCAGTACGACCTCGCTGGCCGACGGACATCGATCCAATGGCGCGACAGCGGCTTTTACGTTCGCTACACTTATCGGCCCAACGGCGATCTGTGGACGGTGGGCGAGAACGGGGCCACCTCTGGCGTCGGCCTCCTGGCAAACTATGGCTACGATGGGCTCGGTCGACGTACGAGCCTGGCAAGAGGCAATGGAACCACGACTTCGTGGGCCTACGCAGACCCTTCGACCGGGGCGAACACTCCATGGCTGACGCGGCTTTCGCACGATCTCGCGGGAACGACGGCGGACGTCGAGCGCACCTTCGGCTACGATCCTAGTGGGGGCATACGTACCGTGGTCGGGTCCAATGACGCTTATGCGCACACGGCTCGAGAGGCGGCTGACATAACTTACACCGCTGACTCGCTGAACCGGTACAACGCGGCGGGAACTGCGACGTTGGGGTACGATGGTCGTGGCAATCTGACTGGATCACAATCGTCGGCCCGGGTATCTACCTATGGCTACACCGCCGACAACATGCTGTCTCGCTCGCGTATCACCGATTATCCGACGAGCGGCGGCACGGTCGTGCGTGAAGGCACGTACGAGTACGATGGAATGGGTCGTCTCGCCCGACTTGGGGCGACGGGCACAGTGTTGCGCTACGCGGGCGATCAGTTGATCAGCGAGCAGGACGCGCAAGGAGCGACACTGCAGCGGTATGTTCCGGGCGCTGTTGGTGACGAACCTGTGGCTTGGTTCGAGGGGCAGGCCGGCGAGAGAAGGTGGCTCTATCAGGATGAACGCAATTCGGTGTTGGCGGTGGCGAATAACGCGGGCTTCGCTACACGTTTGCTGACATACGATGAATACGGTATGCCAGGGCCGAATAATGGAAATGTGCGGCACCAGTATACCGGGCAGCTTTGGCTCGGTGAATTTGGCGGTTATCACTATAAGGCCCGTGCTTATTCACCTACACTCGGTAGATTTCTACAGAGTGATCCGATCGGTATGGCGGGAGGCATCAACCTTTACGCCTACGCCAGTAACGATCCTATCAATCGGGCGGATCCGAGTGGGCTGGATCCAACATTCAACTTTCCGAATGCCGCGCCTGCCCCAGGTATCGAAGTCGTTACCGTTGTTGGCATACGACCGCCCAGCAATGCACCGCAGCACGCACCTCAGCCTTATTTTAGCTTGGCGTACTCAGGACTAGTAAATTCACCGGCAAATAGCTCCAGCTGGGATGGGGGTGCTCCGATCAGATTAGGCGGGAACCCTGACGGTGATGAAATAGTCGTCACCGCAAGGATGAGCAGGATCTCGCGTGTGCTCGGTCTGGCGGGACGCGTCTTATTGGGTCCTCTAGACTGGCTAGTAGAAGGTCTTCGCGCTGATCCTGCCCAAGCACCGGCTCCACTGGACTTGGGTCGACCTAACTCTTTTCGCGGAGTACCGTCAGCGGCGGCGTTGCGCTATGCTCGAAGCCTCGGGTGGCGGGAGTCTCCGAGCGCGCGTGATGGTGGAACTAGGTTTAACTCGCCATATGGAGGAGGGGCTGACTCGATCAGAGTAATGCCTGGTACAGCCGCTGGATCTGGTATCCATGCTGGCCCGTATATATACATCTCGTATAAGGGGGGCGTACCAGTGCGTATACCGCTCGCCGGAAATCCAGAGCTATGATGCGATTAAATCGAAACATGTTGCAGCTCGCGATGAGCGACATGCGGGATGATCTTACTCACCTGTTTGACGTTGCGGCTACGATAACCAACAACGATCCGAGTATTATGGCAGCGCAACTATCAGTAATCATTAGATTCGCGCGTACTGCGGTTGCCCAGCGAGAGTTGGTGGTCTTTAAGGTTGGTGTAGGTTTTGAACCCGTAGAATTGAATTCTCGAGATGGTGCGGCCGTTCTAGAAGATAGGCGGTACTGGAAATATGATATCAACCAAACAGAGCATGTAGCGGTTCTGTGTAGCAAATGGTAGCCAATCTTAGGCGACTCAAGTGAAGCTGGCTCGGTCAAGCTTACGGCGAGGCAACGATGGTACGCGAAAATTCCTACGTTCACGGCACTTCACTGGATGATGCCGTTACATGGGTGTTGGCCGCACTTACGGGACAAGCCGCGATGACCTGCGCCGCGTTAGCGATAGCCTCAATCGGATTATTCATGCTCGGCGGACGCTTGCCAGCGCGCCGCGGCGTGACAGTGCTGCTCGGTTGTTCCATTCTTTTTTCGGCGAGAATGATCGCTGATGGATTGCTTTCTGCAAGCATAGGGTTGCGGAAAGAAGTCGCAGCGTCATCATCTGAACGAGCTTACGCTGCACCCGTGCTTCGCGCGGAGGCACGAGATCCTTATGCTGGCGCGGCGGTGCCGGTTCAACGTTGAAGCAAGGTAAGGGCGAGGCGGCCTCACACTGCCGCCGTATCGATGTTGACGATCAACGCTCTTCATTGCATGATGATTTGGTGCGAAAAGGAAGCGAAGCGACATGACGAAATCGCTAGTGCGGGCGCTTGGAGCGTTGGTGTTGCTTTTCTCAACCCGTGTGCAAGCGCAGGACAGCTTTTCCGATCCGGCAGGCTCTGCGCCTATCGTCGGAGCGCTCGGCTGGATCCAGGGGACGCTGCTCGGCACGGTCGCAACGGTGGTCGCCGTCATCGCCGTCGCTTCGGTCGGCTTCCTGATGCTGACCGGTCGCATGAACTGGCGCTACGGCGCTACCGTCATCCTCGGCTGCTTCGTGCTGTTCGGAGCCGCCACGATCGTTGGCGGCATCCAGTCGTCGGCGGGCGGTTACTGACTGCGTGGACGGGCTCGACAGCGACCGCCTGTTCGTCGGATTGACCCGTCCGCAGCTGCTGCTCGGCGTGCCGTTCGGCTTCGCGATCGGCAACGCGATCGTCACGACCGAGCTGTTCCTGGTCTTCCGATCGGCCTGGGTGATCGTATTCGCGCTGGTCGCGCACCTCGCCGGCTGGCTGGCGACCTTGCGCGATCCGCGCGTCTTTCACCTCTGGATCGTCTCGGTCCAGCGTTGTCCTCGCGTGAAGAACCATCGGCTGTGGCGCTGCAACTCCTACCGCGCGTGAGCGACGGGGCGGACTGGTCGCGCGAGAAGGCGGCAGGCGATCATCTGCCGTACATCGCGCAGATCGACGACCACACTGTGATGCTGCGCGACGGTCGGCTGATGCAGGTGCTGGGGCTGGACGGGCTGCTGTTTGAGACCGCGGACGCTTCGGAGATCAACTACCGCAAGAGCTTGCGCGACGCGATGCTCCAGGCGATCGGCTCCTCGCGCTTCGCGCTCTACCACCACGTGATCCGCCGCCGCGTCGAGGCGCGGCTAGACGGCCACTTCCCCGATCCGTTCAGCGCGCGGCTCGATGCCGCGTGGCAGCGGCGGCTCGGCGCCAAACGGCTCTACACGAACGACCTGTTCCTGTGCCTGATCCGCCGCCCGCTGCAGGGCAGGGGCGGGGCGGCGGACCGGCTCGCAGGTCTGTTCACGCGATCGTCGACGCGCGACCGCGAGGCGCATCTCGCCGACGAGCGGCGCGCGCTCGCCGCCGCGCGCGATGCGGTGCTGGCGACGCTTGCGCCATATGGTGCGAGGCTGCTCGGCGCCTACGAGGCGGGCGGCGCGCAATGCTCGGAAGTGCTCGAGTATCTCGCCTGCCTCTACTCGGGCGAGCTGCGGCCTGTGCGACTGCCCGAGGAGGACGTCGGCCGCCACCTGCCCGACCGCCGGATCAGCTTCGGCGCCGAGACGGTGGAGCTCGCCCGGACGGGTGAGCGCCCGCGCCACTTCGTCGGCATGCTGTCGATCAAGGACTATCCCGGACACACAGGTCCGGGGATGCTCGACGAGCTGATGCGGCTGCCGGTCGAGATGACGGTGACGCAGAGCTTCGGCTTCGTCGATCGTCAGGCGGCGCTCGGTCGCATCAACCTGACGCTCAGGCGGATGCGCTCGGCCGACGACGAGGCGCTGTCGCTGCGCGGCGAGCTCGGCCAGGCGCGCGACGACCTGGCGGCAGGCCGCGCCGCGTTCGGCGAGCATCACCTGACCGTCGCGGTACGCAGCGACACGATCGAGGGTGTCGACGAGGGCGTCGCCGAGGTGCAGGCGGCGCTGACCGACCTGGGGCTGATCGCGGTGCGCGAGGAGATGGCGCTGGAGCCCGCCTTCTGGGCGCAGTTCCCCGGCAACTTCGCCTACGTGCCGCGCCGCGGGCTCGTGTCGTCGCGCAACTTCGCCAGCTTCGCCAGCATGCACAACTT
>Ga0182216_1000014_pt1 | contig 27040 bp, 44 predicted proteins | sample G5R1MG_17_FD_129669 | JGI IMG/M metagenome (GOLD analysis project Ga0182216, IMG submission 129669) | Switchgrass phyllosphere microbial communities from Michigan, USA - G5R3_NF_03OCT2016_LD1 MG | ecosystem: Host-associated > Plants > Phyllosphere > Phylloplane/Leaf | place: USA: Michigan... | reverse complement strand
TGACGTCACGTGACGTAGCGTGACGGCGCCGCGTCTGGCGGTTGCGGTCTGCCGCCCGGCGCCCCTCGAGAGCGTCCCCGGCGGCGTCAGCGCGAGCAGCGAGCATCGCCACTTCTGCGACGAGCGCCGCAGGGGTGCCCGCCTCGATCAGGCGCGCAAGCAGGTCGGCGGTCACCCGCGCACCTGTTGACGCTGCGGTAACCATGCCGCCGCTACGATGCGGCCATGCCCAGCCCCACGCCCGCCGCAGTCGCCGACCTGCTTGTAGTCGAGCTCGTTCGCCTCAGGGGTGGGGACCCGGCCAATTGGCGCGCCGTCATGGGACCGGTGCATCCGTTGCCCCCATTTGTCAGAGGGTCCGCGCACTGGGCAGTGATCCCGGGGGGCAGCCCCCGCGAGCGGACGTTTATCTACGAGGTGGCCGAGAGCCTTAGACAGCGATATCCGCATGTCGCCGATCGGCGCGGGATCGCGGGCATCCGTCTGACGATAGGCAATGCCGTGTCTCGCGCGCGAGACCTGTGTTTGCCGGAATTGTTGCCGCGCGACCCGCACCGGGTACCAGAGATGGTGTCCGCTCTGAGAGCCGCGCGACTGGGAGCGGCGCATGTGCGCGATTAATCGAGCGAGTTTAACAGCACCACGGGTGCCGTCGCTCATGACGCCTGGTGATCCGTCCCGTTGACTATGCGGTAACAATGCCGCCGCTACCGCGAGCCGATGCCTAGCCCCACACCCGCCGCGATAGCCGACCTGCTCGTCACGGTGATCACCGGCGTCGAGGGTGGTACCGACGAACACTGGCGCACGATCATCGGCGAGGTGCACACCCTGCCGATCGTCACGAACGTGAAGTCGAATTGGGCCGTCATACCGGGCGGAACGCGGCGCGAGCGTACGGTGATCGGCAAGGCCGCCGAGATCATCCGGCAGGCGCACCCCTACGTGGCAGGCTAGCACGGTCACGCGCCGACGAGATCGCGAAAGAGGATCGGCTGAACCGAGCCGTCAGCGTTAACGCTGTCGAGCCATGCGGCGGCGCTCGGCTCGTCGCCGTCCCACTTGTTCGGGAAGGTGCGAGCGGCGATCAGCGCACGGATGCGCGCTTCCTCCTCGGCATTGATAAGGTCGACCCGCGCGCGATGCTGGATGTCGAGGATGCGTTCCAGCGCATCGCTGCGGGCCTCCAGCGTGAGCGGGCCCATGCGCTGCGGGTTCTTGGCGAGGCTGCCATCCTTCAACGTCTCCGCGCCGGCCTTGCGCAGGCGCTGCGCCGGCAACCGCATCCAGCGATAGATTGCCTTCAGTTCGAGCAGCGGAGCGAGGTGGGCCCAGTGCGGCATCGCGGTGACGATCTCGAGCGCCGTGTCTTTCTCGGTCAGGGGGCAGGCAATGCAGCCGGTGCGCGCCGCGATGTCGGCCGCATCATCGCCGCCATACGCGTCGGCCATGATGGAGATCGGCCACTCGCCGTATTCAGGCAGGTAGGCGGCGCGTGCGATCCAATCCCAGACGTGACAGACGCGCCAATGCAGGATCGGGGCGAGGGTGGCGAGGCGACCGCGGATGCCCTTCGCTTCGGGCAGCACCTGCTGGTACCACCCCTGGCCGCACTCGGCGCCGTCCTTTGAACAGGACATGCTGATCCGCCCGTCGCGGACGGCGGACTCGCCCTCACGCACGCCGGTGATCATCAGCGCCGAGCCGTCGAGCTGCGCAATCGCGGCGGCGAGGGCGGCCGACATAGGGTCGACCTTGATCTGGCGGGTGCACCAGCGGAGCGTGTTGTTGTTCGGGGGCGGTACGCCGCGGCCGAGAATATAGACGAGAAATCGTTGGTCGAGCGGGGCGCGCACGACGTGCAGCTGGATCCAGTTGCGGGCGCGCAGGCGTGCCATGACTAGCTCGGCGGCCTGCTGGATGGGCGGCAGTTCCTGCCGCGTGTCAGCGTAGAAGACGTGCAGGGTTTCGGGCTGCGGCAGACGCCCAGTGTCGATCAGCCAGATGATCAGCGTTAGCGTTGCCGTGCTGTCCTTCCCGCCCGACCAAGCGACGGCGTAGTGGCAGTGCCGTACCCAGTATTCGAGCAGCGAAACGACGGTCATCTCGATCGCCTCATCAAGGTCTAGAAAGCCGGCCGTCGAAAAGAGATTGGTGACGGCCATCAGAACACCACCGGTGCCGTCGCCATCTCATGGGTGAGATGGTCGACCTTGGGGCGGGCTTCCTCGCGGAGCTTGAAGGCGTGATCGGCCATGCGGCGGGCGCGGGCTTCCAACGCGTCAGCGGCGGCGATCAGGTCGGCCGTCGAGACCCCGCGATCGCCGGTGAGCTTGTGGCGCACGCCGCGGGGCGTTATGCCCAGCGCAGCAGCCAGCATGTCGGTCCCGCCGAGGATCGCCGCGGCAGTTTCCAGCCCCGTCATCCGCGTCACCGTAACGGGGTGGCCCTTGTGTTCCGCAAATGCGGAACGGGGCGCTTCCGCCGCCGCGTTCACGACGCCACCCGCTGGCCGACGATGCGCGCCGGGAAGACGGGCACCCAGACGATCGCCGGGCGGCCGCTGTTGTTCTTCCGCCGTGCGCCGCTGTCGCGCAGCTTCCCGCCGTGGGCGAGCTCGGTGACCCGCGGCCGGACCGTCAGGATCGACAGTCCCAGCTTGCCCGCCGCCTCGTCAGCGGTGAAGCCGGTGCTGTGCTCGTACAGGGCGAGGACGCGGTCGCGCAGCTTCGGCGCCGAGGGCGCGATTGCAGCTGCTGCCGCGCGCGATGTCGACCGGTCCTGCGCGCCGGGCGCGGCCGGGTAGAAGAGGTCACCGGTCATGCTGGTGCTCCGTTGGTGGTGGCGGGGGTGTCGCGGCGACCGGCGCGCGGGCGCTCGTGCCAACCGGCCTTGATCAGGGTGGCGGCGACCTCGGAGAGGCGGCGCAGGCGGTATCCGGTTGCGCCCTGGCGGCTCTCGATCGTCACGTCGTCGGAATGGCGTTCGCGCAGGTAGAAGATCTGCACGGTGATGTTGCTGATCGACGTGCCCGGCGAGACGGCGTCCCGTAACTGCGCAGCCGTGCGGCCATCAGGATGCCGCTGAAGCTCAGCCAGGATAGCGAGTTGCCGGCCGGTCACCGCCGCTTCTCCCGACGATCGCGGCAGGGTGCGCAGAGCAGCATCCCCGCCGTCAGGACGAGGCGGGGGCTATCCTCAGCGCAGCCGTCGCACTCGCCGGGCTGGCCCGCCGCAATCGGCTGGCGCGCGGCAGCGATGCTGCGCTCGCGATGCGCCTCTGCGAAGTCGTTGGCGCGGTCGATGTCATCGGCCATATCAGGCGCGGCCCGCGCGGAAGATCGCCGCCCGGTCGTTCCACCGCGCGTGCTCAGCCGTGACCGGTACTAGCGGCACCGGATACAGGCCGGTCGCCACCGGACGCGAAGATGCTTCCGCAGACCTCGCCATCGCGAGACCTGCGCCGTTGTTCGTGGTCACTGGTCTATTCTCCGTTGGCCCGGTTGGTCGGGCTGATCAGATCCTCAGGGGTCAGGCGGCGCCGCGCAGGCCGTCCGCTTCCCGAACAATGGCGTTCATGGCGGGAAGGTGGGGACGGAGCAGGTCGGCGATGGTCAGTGTCTCGGTGTGGTCGCGGATGCCGTCGGTCAGCGCCTGGACCAGCTGGCCCATCGCGATCGTGACACCGGCGGCGAGCGCCATGTCGTTGGCAGCTTCCGCGCGAAGCGAGCAGAGGCGGCGACCGCGAGCGGCGAGCAGCTCGTCCATGATCGTCTCGTCGGCGTCGAGGGCGTTGAGAACCGTCTCGATCGACGGCAGCGTGTCCTGCGCGAGGGCCTTCTCGATGCAGCGTTCGCCGCAACCGGCCGCAAGCGCGACCTGATCCTTGCCGCGCGTAGCGACTGCGCGCTGCAGCCCCGACGCGAGCAGCGCCTTCGCCCGATCCTTCGTCAGACGCTCGGCATTGCGAACGACCGTGTTGCGATCAGCGTGCATTGTCGCCTCCATGGACAGCAGCACTCTTCACACCGCGCCCAAGGCGTACCGACTGGCGGTCGCGAAAGCCCTGCTTGACGCGCTCGCGGAGAGCCGACTGGCGGACTTCCGCGGCAGCGACGCGGTAGAGCACCAGGCCGAACAGCCCGAGCACCGCCAACGACGCGACGATCAGGGCGGCAATGACGATCGCGGGGCTCATGCCGCTTGTGCCTGCGGAGCAGGGGTGTGCGCAGCGATGAAGCTGCGCACCTTCCGTTCCGTCGCGCGGCGCAGCTCGCGGCCTTCGCGAAGATCGTCGACGAGGTTGGCATCGCCGATGGCGCGCCGCCCGAACGTGGTCGCTGGCATCTCCGCGCGAGCGCGGAATGCTTCGATCTCGGTGAGGATGTCGGTCGCACCGACCTGCTGCGTCGCTTCCATATGCCGGTAGGTAGTCGGAACTATCCGACGGCGCAAGTCGGAAACTTCGGGCTGGCATGCTCCGGCTCGCTGTGGGACTTTTCCGACATGGCTGACGCTGACGACCTGCGCGGGCGGCGCCTCTACGATCGCCTCATGGAGCTCAAGCCCGACGACGTCCTTGAAGGGGAGTGGGCGAAGGATGCGGGGGTTAATCGGGGCTTCTTCACCGACCTGAAGAAGGCGACGGGCGGGGCACCGCGGTCCGACACGCTCCGCAAGTTGCTCAAGCACATCGGCCGGACGGAAGCCGACCTATATGGCTCGGCCGCGGTGGTGCCCGTAGCCGATCAGCCGGTGGTCCGCTCCGTCGATGCCGGCGAGATGGTATCCATCGCCCGGCTCGATCTGTCTCTGCCGATGGGCCCCGGCGCGATCGTTGACGACTTCGTTGAGGAGGAGCCGCTGGCGTTCGATCTCGCCTACGTGCAATCGTTCTCGCGCACTCCTCCTCACCGGCTCCGGCTCGCCGGGGGGGCAGGGGACAGCATGTTCCCGACCCTGGTAGCTAACGACTTGGTCTGGATCGATACGACGCAGAACCAGCTGCTACACGCGGACCGCATCTATGCCGCGTCGATCAACGGCGGGGCGGCGATCAAGCGGCTGCGGCCGGTCGCGGGCGGCGCGCGCATCCGCGTCATATCTGACAATAAGACGGTTGAACCCTACGAGGTTGACGCAGGTGACGTGGTGATCTGGGGCAGAGTAATCAGGTTTGCGAGGGATCTTTGATGTGAAGGCGTTAGAGTGGCAGACCGACAGTTCAAAGTTCGATGCGCATGCCCGTAACGGAGATGTGGCCCTAGTAGCCATTCGGCTTCAAAGAACGATTGGCTTCATACAAGAGCTTATTAAGGGCGGTGACCAGCTGTCACCAGCGGCGCGGGACCGCATTTACAAGGAACTGGATGAGATGGGCGACGCGCTCGGCGATTTTCAGCAACGCCTCGTCGGCGTTGAGGAGGATCAAGGATGATCCGAGAGGTAGACGACGCCTACATGTCCGAACGAGCCGCCATAGGGGACGATGGACATGCTAGTAAGTCCACCTTGAAAGATGGCGACGGCGGGGGCAAATTGCCTCCTATGCAAAAGGACGATGGACTTAAGTCGCGTGTCGACACCTTGCAGGTCTTTATGGTCGTATTTCTGGCTGGGCTGATAGCCCTGGCGGCAGGAGTCCTTGCCTCCGTCAATGGCACCAACACCCGAATAGACGCGATGCAGAAGGCAACGTCCGAGCTGAACCGGGAGGTCGGCGTGGTTGGTCAGAAGGTGGACAGCGGCAACGATCGACTTTCTCGTATCGAGCAACAGTTGCAGTCGATAGACTCAAAACTGAAGTGAGGTGCTGCAACTCTCACTCGCAATCGTCGGCATAGACCACCCCAATAAGCGCGGGGTGGCGCGGCGTTTTGAGTTGGAGATATGCCGCCCCGGCGAGGCGGTGGAGTTGCGACCTGAGCCGAAGAACCCCGCGGACGAAAACGCGATTGCAGTCTACTCCGCTCGTGGCATCCAGATTGGATACCTGAAATGGGAGCGTGCGATCTTGATTGGCGCCCATATGCGGCACGGGCGCGACGTCACCGCGATCTTCGACCGACTGGACGAAAAGGTTGCCTGGTGCAGGGTCGCGTTCGACGGAGAGCAGCCGGTGCTGCCGTCCGCGGCCGCGCCAGATCCAGCTGACGACAGCGGGTTCTACCCCGACGAGCCTGCGCCGGACTGGGGCGCCTAGCGTTTCAGCAGCCGTTTGATGATGCCGACGAGCCAGCCCTCTTTCGAAGCGGCCCGAACAGGACCGCGGATGAAGGCTCGCTGCTCAGGATCAAGGTCGCGATGCGGGTGTTCGGGCCGATCGTCCCATGCAACTGTGATCTCGCATCCGATGTTCGGATAGTCGGGGAGACCGCCGGTTAGCCGATGCAGCTTCACGGCTCGCGCTCGATGTATGACCGCCGAAAATGCCGCGGCGTCGTCTCGCGGCAGATAGCCGAGCTTCGATCCATCCGACGTGGCTAGGTAGATAGCTCCAGCGTCGAACAGGTTGGTCGGCTCCGGGGTCAGCGTCAGGCGCTCGCCCGGCCGCGCGCGCCTGAGCGCGTCCTGATAGTTGCTCTCCCCGACCAGCTGGAACACCTTACGCCGCGTGATAGACATATCACCCTCCCCGTTCCCCGGGAGCCTATCGAGCGGGCTGTCGGAACGCGCGGTAAGAAATATCCGACTTGTCGGTTGACGTGTCGGAAACGTCCGACTAGATCGATCTCATCAGCCGCACTCCGCGGCTTGGGGACGATCCTTGCTCCACAACCCCTCAGACACGAGCGTCGCCGCATGGCGAGCGGCGTTCGATAGGCTCTCGCCCGCCGAGCGCACGGACTGGCTGATGAAGCTGGCCGGGGCAGGGGCGTGATGCGCTCGGCACCGCTGCCCCGGTCGATGTTTACGACCCGCAAGCCGCCGCGCGCCGCGCGCCCGGCATGGAAGGCCTGCGAGCAGTATCTGCGCTGGCTGCGCAAGCTGCCGTGCGCGTTCTGTCGCGCCGAGGGAACGCCGACCAACCCGATCGTGGCCGCGCACGTCGATCACGCCGGGCAGGGGACGCCGATGGGCAAGGGCATGGGGACGAAAGTCGCTGATCGCCACGGCATTCCGCTCTGCGACGAATGCCACCGGCGTCAGCATCGGATCGGTTGGAAGACTTTCGAGATCGGACTGCCCTTGCAGTCCGCGCCTGCTCTTTCGGATACCTACTGGGCGGAGTGGCCCGGTCGTCGGGCATGGGAGCATGAGCAGGCCGCCGCCGACGCACTCGCGCGGGTCGCGCCGTGACCACGCCCGTCACGATCTCAGGCCATGCTGTCGACCGCTACCTCGAACGGATCGACGGGCAGATGAAGTGGCACGAGGCAGAGGCGGAGCTGCGCAGTCATTCGCGCGTCATCTCCGTCGCCGCTGATTTTGGCTGCGAGTGCGTCAAGCTGGCGAACGGGGCTCGCCTGATCCTCGATGGTGCGTGTGTGGTCACCGTCCTCGTCAGGGGTTCGGTGCCCCATGTTCGCTCGAGGCTCGCCGCATGAGTGCCGCGGCTGTCCGGTCGATCCTTTCGGGCCCGGTCGATCCCGACCTCGAGGCGGACTTGGTCGACCTGCTGCCCGCCGCACGCCGCATACGGCAGCTGGAGAGTCAGATACGGCTGCCCGACGCCGCCTATCAGATCCGCGCCGCGCTGCTCGCCGAGCGTGCCGACCTCTACGCGCGGTTCAGCACCCGCGCCGAGAAGCGCGCCATTAAGGGCGACCGGCCGGGCAGGGGCCTGCTGATGATGGTGGAGGAGGCCGACCGCCTCACCCGTCGCGGTCGCCGCAAGCGCCCGACGCTCGCTGAGGTGCTCGACGCCATGCGCGTCGCGACCGAGGCGGCCGAACGAGATCACAGCGAGGCCGAGTGCGACCTCATCGCCGCCCGCTACCGAGAAGCCGAGTGCCGCGCACGCGTCTCCGGGTGCCTTGGCGCCATTGCATACCTGGAGGCATCCTATGGCTGAACGAGCATTGATCGACGAGCTCATGATGGGCGGGCTCGCGGAGGACGAGGCGGAGCGGGCAGCCGATACGGTGCTGGCCGCGATCGGGCCGGTGCTGCTGACCGGGAAGACGGTGCGCGTCCCCGGCATCGGCCGGCTGTCCGCGCCGTTGAAGCGTGGGATCCATCCGTCGAAACCGAGCATGACGAGCGAGTATCGCCGCGCGCGCCTCGGATCGCCGGGCACCCTCTACCGCGGGGAGCCCGACGTGCCCGCGGCGGTCGAGAAGAAGACGGTCCAGTTCACCGGGAGGCCGATGGTATGAGCGCGCTCCGCATCTCGCCTCCGGCCGCGCGCGCGATCGCCGCCGCATGGTCCGCCGTGGTCGACCGTCTCCGTCCTCCCCCGATGGTCGACGAGCATGGCGACGATTGGACTGCGGTTCGCATCGGTGCCGAGTTCGTCATCTGTGCGACGCTGCTCGGCACGCCGTTCATGCTGTGGAGCTTGTTCGCATGACCGACCCCGCCCGCCCCATGGCTGTGGAACAGGTGGATCGCGCGATCGACGCGTGCCCACATTGCGGCCAGCACGACGAGTTCGATCCGTCCGTGTCCAAGAGCTATAAGTATGCTGAACCCGGCGACGTGGCGACCGGCAAGGTCGGCAACCCCGCGGCCGGGCTGGTGGATGCCGGGTTCTATGTCGAGTGCGGCGAGTGCGGAGCATGTGGCAGCCATCGCGACACCGAAGTCAAGGCGATCACCGCTTGGAACCAGCGCACCGATCCCGCCCGCCTCTCATCGCCAGACCGCGAGGGGGTGGAGAAGGCGTTGACCGAGGATTGGCTCGCCGACCGTCTCCGCGAGCATGATCCAATGTGCGGCGCTGAGGACTGCGCGCGCACCGCTCGGGGCTTGTTGCCTGATCTTCTCGCCGCCCTCGCCACCCACGGGGGAGAAGCGGGTGCGCAAGCGGGGGAGGGGGAGCCGTTCCAGGCCCGCGTTCAACCGTGGCTGATGGCGTGCTTCGGCGCGATGATCGCCGGGGATCGCGAGGAGCGTAACCATCGCTTTCTGGAGGAGGCGCTAGAGCTGGTCCAGTCGCTCGGTTGCACCGCCAGCGAGGCGCACCAGCTTGTCGATTACGTCTATGGCCGTGACGTGGGCGAGCCCGCGCAAGAGGTAGGCGGCGTCATGGTCACGGTCGCGGCCCTGTGCCTAGCCAACAAGCTCGACATGCATGCTAACGGTGAAACCGAGTTGGCGCGCATCTGGACCAAGGTCGAGGCGATCCGGGCTAAGCAGGCTGCCAAGCCAAAGCACTCGCCGCTTCCTGAGGCCACCCCTCGCGCCAACCCTACCGTCGCGGATGATGGGCGGGCGAGGGAGGTGCTGGCGGTTGAGCATGATCGTCAAGGTCTGACTGAACAGGCGCGTCGCATCCGGCTGAACGACCTGACACCTTCCGAGCGTCGAGCCGTCGCTGCGATCCAGTCCGCCCTCGCCACCTCGCCCCGCGCGGGTGAGGTGCGGGAGGCGTTGGAGGCGGCTGACGACATCCTTGAGGGCTATGTCATCTTCCTCCACCACATGCCGTCCGATGACCTAGAGGCGCATCCGTACATCCCCGTTGTCGAAGATGCATTCGACAAGGTTCGCGCCGCTCTCGCCGCCCTCCGCGCAGACGACGCCACGGACGAGGTGGCGAAGTGAGCAACAGCCTGCGAAACATTCATGACGCCGTGAGTGGGCTGCTGACCGAAGTGGCGATGCACTTCAAGGGCAGTCCCAAGATCACCCTGCTAGTTCGGTATCCCGATTTAGAAGCAGCGGGCAAAGACGCCGATTTCGTCATGACCGACGACACTTTGGAGCAAGTTATTGTTGCGCTCCAACGGCGCGCTTCCGCCGCCACCAGCAAAGGAAAGGGGGCGGGCCGTGGGCAGCGCGTGGAAGCTGAAACGCACGCATCAGTGCGAGAAGTGCCCGTGGCGCGTGGAAACCGACCCACACGATATCCCGAACGGGTACAGCGTCGACCTGCATCGCGGGCTGGCGGACACCATTGCCGAGCCGGGATCGCTGCGCAGTACCGAGCGCGTTTTTTCCTGCCATGAGCATGATAGCGCCGAGGGCGTCCACTGTGTCGGCTGGCTGGTGCATCAGGTCGGACCGGGTAATAATCTGGGCCTGCGGATGCAGATGATCGGCTGCGAGAACGCGGGCGCGATCCGTCTGCGCGGCGAGCAACACCCGACATTTGAGGACACGTTGCCATGACCCCCGAGAGCGTCGGCGTGGCGCAGGTGGACCGCGAGGCGAAGAAGCCTTGTCGTTACTGCGGTGGGGCAAAGCGCTTCCAAATCGTGTCCCCAGTTTCCGACCATGCGTGGGCGGACTGCTTCTGCACCCGCCTGACCGCATCCACCGAAGCGGAGAGGGCGATGCGGGAGGCGGTCGGCTGGCAGTATCTTCTACCAGAACACACGCTTGCACGGTGGAACGCACTTCGCGCTGATCGCGGGCAGGAGCCGGCTGAGGCGTGGTGGGTGCCGTCCCTTTGCTCGACACGGGAGGAGGCGGAGCGAGCGGGTGGTGGCGGGTATGTCGGCGGGGAGGAGGCCCCTGGCGAAACCTTCCAGTCGGTCACCCGGCCGTTTAATACCGTGCGCCCCGTATTCGCCCTTCCCTCCACTCCTTCCGGCGAGCCCTCCGACACGCCAGCAGCGGCGGGGGTGGGGTCGTGAGCGTCTGGGAGACACCCGGCGCGTCCGACGAATGGTACACGCCAGCCTATGTTTTCGAGGCGCTGGGCGAGCGGTTCGATACCGATGTTGCAGCGCCGCTGAGGGGCCCGCCGCACGTGCCCTGCGACACGTGGTACTACGACCACTCGCTGGTGCGAGACTGGCGCATCTCCGGCTTCGTCTGGATGAACCCGCCCTTTGGTGGTCGAAACGACATCGCACCATGGCTCGACAAGTTCTTCGCGCATGGCAGCGGGATCGCACTGACCCCGGATCGCACCAGCGCGCCGTGGTTCTGGTCTGCGTGGGAGCGCGCCGATCGCGTGCTGTTCACTCGTAAGATCCGGTTTTTGCGACCGGACGGTAGCGAAGGCGTGTCGCCGTCGACAGGGACCTGTCTTTGGGCCGCTGGCGATCGCGCCGTCGCCGCTCTGGAACGTGCCGCTGGTGCCGGGCTTGGCATCCTCGGACAGCCGCTACGGAGGGCCGCATGACCCCGCCCATGACGACGACAGCACCGACCACCGAGCGGGTGGGGCCGCGCCGAGTGCAGCTATCGCGCAAGAAGGGCTGGCGGATGCCGGGGAACACGGTGAGCGTCGCGCGGCCCGGGCCATTCGGCAATCCGTTCAGCGTGTCGGCGAAGATGGCGCCGGGCGTTCACGTAGGGGGCAGCCGCTATATCGCGGTTCCCACCGCTTCCGACGCCGGTGACTGCTTTCGCGAGATGCTGTGCCACCAAGGCGAGACGGCGAACGCGTTCCTGCGGCTCATCCCGACATTGGCAGGCAAGAACCTCGCCTGCTGGTGCGCGCTCGACCAGCCCTGCCACGCCGACGTGCTGCTCGAACTCGCCAACCCGGATTGCCACCATCTAGCTGAAGGACGTGGGTTGTGAGTGCAGACCTGCCACCGCCGTTCGTCTGCGAGGTCGTGCACGTGCATGACGGAGACGGGCCGCTGTGGTGCCGCTCAGGGCAGAAGGTGCGCATCGCGGGCATCCAGGCGCCCGACTTCCCGAGCGCCGCCCCGTGCCGCCGCCCGGCCGCCAGGCGCGCAGCCTATACCTGCGACGACGCCGCGGCCCGCCGGTCACAGGCGATCGTCTCGCGCCTCACGCTTCGCCAGCGGCTCGTCTGCCATCCGGTCGACCGCAGCTATAGCCGGGTGGTCGCGCGGTGCACGCTGCCCGATGGCCGCTCGCTGTCCTGCGCCGCGATCGCCGCCGGCGCCGCGGTGCGCTGGTCGAGCTACTGGCGCCAGTATCGTATGGGGGCCTGCCGCTGATGGGGGTAACGCTCGCCTTCCCGCCGCGCATGATGCGTCGCGCCACCGCGGCCGCGTACCTCGACCTGTCGACCGCCGAGTTCGAGCGCGAAGTCGCCGCTGGCCGGCTGCCTATGCCAGTCCGGTTCGGCAACCATGACCACTGGAGCACGGCAGCCATCGACCAAGCGGTTGCGAAGCTGTCGGGTGAGACGGGGTCGACGTGGCGCGAGAAGGCGGGGCTCTATGCTCAAGCCGGGTAAGCCGCTCCCGTACATCAAGACGGTACGATCGCGCGGCAAGGTCTACGAGTATTTCGTCACGGGCAAAGTCGAGAGGGGCAAGCCAGTCCTCCGCCGGCTGCCCGCGCGCAGCGATCGAGAGTTTGGCCGGAGCTATGCCGGGATGGTCGCGGCGCGTCACGCACGGGAGAACGCCACCAGCGCGATCACCATGGCGGATCTGAGCCGCGCCTATCAGGCGTCGCCCCGGTACACGAACCGTTCGGAGGGCACGAAGACCACCTACCTGACCTACCTGCAGGTGATCGAAGAGGCGGTGGGCGCCGCGCCCGCGGAGGAGGTCGAACGCCGGGACGTCCAGGCCCTGCTCGACAAGATGCAGGACCGGCCAGGTGCGGCGAAGATGGTGCTGATCGTGCTACGCAACCTGTTCGCCCACGCGGCCAAGCGCGAGTGGATTGCCGCCGACCCGACGAAGGACGTCGATGTGCCCGAAGGGCGCGACGCCGATTATCAGCCTTGGCCCGAGCAGCTGGTGATGTCTGCCCTTGCCGATGACACCGTGCGGCTGCCGGTCGCGCTGCTCTACTACACCGCGCAGCGGATCGGCGACGTCTGCCGGATGCGCTGGGCCGACATCAACGACGGCGCCATGTTCCTCACCCAGGAGAAGACGGGCAAGGCGCTCGACATCCGCGTGCACGGTGCGCTGACCAAGATACTCGCCGCCGCGCCGCGTGATGCGGAGACGATCCTGCATATCGGCGGCAAACGCCTGCGATCAGCAACGCTCCGTTCCAGGCTGCAGCGCTGGGCGGCGAAGGAGGGGTGCAAGGTTGTCCCGCACGGCTTGCGCAAGAACGCGGTCAATGCGCTGCTCGAGGCCGGTTGCTCGGTAGGCGAGACGTCTTCGATCAGCGGCCAATCGCTCGCGATGGTCGAGCATTATTCTCGACGCCGCAACAACCGGAAGCTAGCGGATGCCGCCATCGATCGCTGGGAACAGTCGGCGAACGTGGAAAACAGCAGGAAAACGGACCATGAACGCGAGTAATTCCGGGCATCCTCGGTTAGCGCCCCTTTAACGTGAGGGCAGCAGAAGACGGCCGATGTTCACCCCCCGTTTCGGGAAAACCACCCCGTTTACCCCCAATGGGTTAGCCGATCGGTGGAAAACATGTTCGACCCGCATGTCCTTAACTGGACGAGCCGAAATGGCGGCCATAGGGTTGGGCTATGAACGATAGCGACATTGATCGCCTCAGGGCCCTCTTGAGGAGCGTAGCGAGCATTCAGCAGGGATCCGTGCGCACCCAGGATGGGTCGGGGCGGGATACGACGGAAGAGAATTTGGCCGCTTATCGGGAGAAGGCCGCCGCGATCATCGACGGTCTGAGCGACAAGCAGCTTCTCGACGCCTGGGGCAAGAGCGACGGTGAGCCCGGCGACCCCGAAGCCGACGCGCTTATCGCCGAGATCGCGCGCCGGCATCTCGACTTCTGATGCCCACGGAGCGGCCGCACCCGGACTGGCCCGATGTTCGAGAGGGCAGCGGCGCGTTCTGGTTGGCGGGGCTAATCGTAGCAGCCGCGATCAGTGCGGCGGGCTGGATCCTCGGCTGAGTCTCAGACTCGACAAAGCGGAACAGATATAGAACAAGCGGCGCCCATCGACTCGGGAGCCGACCCATGGCCACGACTGATACACCTGCCGCCGTCGCCGCCGCGCTGATCGCTGATTGCGGGCGCCAGGCCGCGCTCGACTTTCTTATCGACGAGCTGATCGACACCGACGACGAAGAAGAGGCGAAGGTCGTCGGGCTCCTCATCGACGAGGTCGAGCGGCAGTCAGCGCACTGATGGCTCGCTGCCGCCTCTGCACCTCCAATGACCGCGACGCGCTGATCCTGAGCGTGGCGCAGGATCTATGGGCGAGCGTGGCGCCGCATGATCCGATGGATCTGAAGTGGGAGCGGGCGGACTATTGGCGCCCGATCTACCTGAGCCTCGCGACCCGCGCCGTGGAGAGCCTCGAGCGCGAGCACGGCCGTTGAGGGTGAAGCGCGAGGCGCTGGTCGCGCGCGCCGTCGCGACACTGGAGGAGGCGTTGAGCGAGTGCGGCAAGGCGCCAGTGCCGCCGCGGCCGGGCCTGCGACTGGCGGTCGCCTACCTGTACGCGATCAGCGACGACAAGGCGCACTACGGCCACCATCCGCGCCAAGCGTTCGACGAGTTCATGCTGGCGGTGACCGACACGAAGGTGACGGACATGCCGGAGAAAGATGGCCGCGGGCGGCGCGCGGTGGCAACGGCCGCGTATAACCACATCCTCCGCCGAGTCGGCGCGCGACGTTAGATGCCAGTGATAATCTCGACCGACGTCGCCAGCTTATCGAATGATGTTTTGAAGGTGTCGCGGCTCTTCTTCATAGTGGCCAAGATAACACCAGCTTGCTCGATCTGCGCATCGCTGAGCGCGAACACGGGGGTGCTAAACTTCTGCGATTGAGCGATCAACGAGTTGAAGTCTGATATGTTGATCAGGTTGAAGGGTGTGTCGCTGGGGTGGGCGGCGTTGAACATAGCAGTCGAAATCGTCATTCCCTGCGCCGCTAAGGCCGGAACAAGGTCATCGGTCACCGCAACCTTTATCTTGTCGATCCACTGTTGAAACGACACTGCGGGATTGCCGAGGCGCGGCCTGTACCGCTGAGATATGATCCCGCAAAACTTAGGTGGTTGAGACGGGAATGGGTATAGAAGGTTCTGATTGCGGAATGCAACCACTTCAGTGTTCCACCTGGGGAGTACCCGGGCAAGTGAGGACATGGCCTGCAGACAGTAGTAATCTGGCGATGTTGGCACGATGAAATAATCGCTCGACATCAAGAAACACTGGTTGAGCGCTCCGACACTCGGGCTCATGTCGACGATGACAATATCAATCTCGTTCGCGGCGGCAGTCATCCGGAGCAGCGCCCCTACGGACCCCGGGATGTTTTGCAGCGCCGGTATCGCGGCGCTTGTTGATAATGCGACCGAAATCTGCGTCTCATTCTCGGCAAGCTCGATATTTCCCGCGAGCAGAAACATGTTCGGGTTGATCGTTGGTGTGATCGACGCAGCAGTCAGAGGTTGCTGAGTTCCTTGAAAAATTGGACTGAGCGCATCGCTGATGTTGGCGTTCGGATTGGCGGCGTAGAAGTCGCTGAAATCGTCCGTGCCGTCGAAACCCAGCACCGTGCCAGTCAGGTTGCACTGCGGATCACCGTCAACGATCAGCACGCGCTTCCCGTGCTCTGCCATCGCCCAGCCAAGATTGAAGGCGGTCGTAGTCTTGCTCACGCCACCCTTGTGGTTGAACAGCGAGATGATAGGAATCATTGAGCCCCCCCGAAACATTGCGGGGGTTGTAGCAGCCGATGTAGCGCTGCGGTCAAGATGTTTGCGGGGTGGCGACGGCATCGCCCGTATATAGGCCCGCCCGCGACGCATCTCCACACCTTCGGACGCAGCTAGTCTCGCGTCACCGCCGAGTCGTCCGCAGTGCCGCGATCGCCGAAACGAGCTCGCGAGCCGCTGTAACGCGCACTGGCAGAGAGGCATCACTGCGCACGATCGCGAACGCCGCATCGGCGATCACCAGCGCCGCCCGCGCGCGTGACGCCGCGGGCTCCGGTAGTCGCGCGATCGCAAGCTCGGCCGGGCCGCGGACGCGCAGGTAAGCTGTCTTGATCCGCTCGATCGTCGCTGCAGTTCGTGCTTTCGGGTATGTTTCAGCGGTGGTGACGCAGCCGGCGAGCGCCAGCGCTGCGGCGATGATCATCATGCGTCGCATGGTCGATCCTTTCGGGATGCTGAGGGAGGTGTTCAGCCGGTCGCGAGCAGCATCGCGATACCGCGATGATGATGGACAGGCTGTGGCAATGGATAAGGGGTGTGGCGCGGAGCTTCAGGCTCGCAGCTCACGCGCCGGGAAAGGAGAGCACCCGCCGTCTGCCCGCGCATCTTAGAAGTCGAGTGCGGTCGAGCCGTCGTGGTCGGCATCGCTCCAAGCGGCGTTGATGCAGATAAAGCAGTAGGGCTTGCCTAGTAGGTTGATTGAGCGCAGCCTCTGCTTTGTCCTTCCGGACACCCAGGAGATGATAGATGAGGAAGCTGCTCTACGTCGTTCCCGCCGCGCTTGTGGCCTCGACCGCCATGCTGACGCCAACGCCGGCTTTGGCTGTCCCGGGCTGCGAGCTGGAGGTTCGGCTTCGCTGCAATGGCTACAGCGTCAATCAGAAGCCAGCGATCGGTGGTTATGACACACCCCAGGACTGCCAACGCGCTGAGCAGCCGCTACGGTGCGGCACCCAGCCCGATGAAGACGACCTGACGCCGGTCGCATACAAGCCCTACGATCTGCGCACGCTGATCACCCGTCACAGCATCGCCTGATGGGCAAGCGACCGGCGGGCGAACCGCTCGCCGGTCGCACTTACGCCTCGTTCGCTGACAGCGGAACGCCCGCAACCGCCTTCATCTGCACCGGCCCGCCGATCACTGGCTCGCCCTTGGGCCACCGCGCGGCGATGCAGCGACTCTTAGTGATGCGGGTGATCGACACGCAATCACCCTGGTTGCCCCCCAGGACATGGAAGGCCGTCGCGTCCTCGCCGACATAGAAGCCCACGTGACCACCGCCGGGACGCTCGAAGATCAGCACCGCGCCGGGCGTGAGCCGGCCGAACTGTAGCCGCGCGCCCCACTCTGCCCACGCCTTGGCGCGGACCGCGATCGGCGCGGGCTCAAGCCCGGCTTCCTGCATGCACGCCGCGACGAACACGCCGCACCATGGCACGCTGTCCGCGTTATACGCCATGCCGAGGATCTTGGTGCCTAGCCGCTTCGCCCAGCCCATGATGGTCGCGCTGTCCGCAGCGCCGGCCGCTTCACGGGTGCCGAGCTTCGCCCGCGCAGCAGCAAGCCACGCTGGCTCTGATGCCTTCGTCACGATGGTTCTCCGATGATGTAGGTTGCGTTGGGTTCACCCGCGGGGGCTTGATCGGCTAGCCGCCTGCGCTCAGCCTCTGCGTTGGGCGGTAGCTCCTGACAGCCCGCCCTTCCTCCGCGCCCCGCACCCGCCGGTCACTACGGATGGCGAGCGGGGCGTTCTTTTCACCTAGGCTTGTCGAGAGTGCGCAGCGTCGCTGTCCTGTACGCCGGGGGGAGCAGCTGCCACTTGCGCGCGGCACCAACTTAGGTCAGTTTGACGGCGAGGCCTTAGTACAGCCTCGCTGCAACATCGGCGTCGCGCATAGCTCCTCCCTTTCGCTACGCGCGGCGCCATTTTCAGCTTGGCTTGTCGAGTTCGCGCAATGTCGCGGTCATGTCCGCAGGCACGACCGGCTTGCCCGGCAACGCCGCATCGAGCGCATCGATCGCGCTCTGCCCGCGCCGCTTGAAGAAGCTGATGATACCCGCGCCGACCGCGCCCGCCGTGCCACCCGTGCCAAGTGCGGCGAACAGGTCGACCTGGTGCTCGGCGATCCAGACCGCAGTGACCAGCAGCGCCAGCCCGGTAACGATGCCGTCCAGCAACCACCGCTTCGGGCCGGGCGCATCGAGCGTGATGAAGAGGCGGATCATCAGGCAGGCGAGCAGCCCGACGATCATGGAGCCGGCCGGGAAGTGATAGCCGAGGAACGACCACACGACGGGGACGGTGAGGGGCGGAGCCGCCGCTACGGCGCTCTCCTTCATCATCGCAGCCAGACAGCAGCGGTCGCCATGCCGAGGGCGACGATCAGGATCAGCACCGGTTTCCGCAGCTGCGGCCAGCGCGACCACATGTCGACCGGCAGCGGCGCCTTGCGCAGCTGGTACTCGAGCATCGGTTCGGCGAGGATGTGCAGCGCCATCCACAGGAACCCGCAGCCGACCGACAGCGGGTCGAGCCACCGCTTCGCTTCCGCCACCCGCTCGATCGTGGCGGCATCGCCCGATGACCAGGACCAGAGGCTGACCGCCTCGGCCGCGCCGCGGCTGGCGATCGCGCAGCCGGCGAGGAAGATGATGATCCGGTACAGCGACACGGGGTCGGTTGGATGGTCGCTGTACCGGGCAGCCCAGATCCGCCGCGCCTGCTTGCCCGCCATCATCAGCCCGAGGCATGCGGCCGCGGTCATGACGAACAGGTTCCAGGCGAGTAGCGCAGGGTTGTCGGCGAGCGAGGGCGGCGCCATCGCCGACGTCGCACGCATGGCCTCGCCGATATAGTTGCTGGTGGCCGTGCCGTTCACGTGCGCCTCCGATCCGCGACCGCGCAGGTCGCGACACTGGTGTTGATCATACAGTTGCTCCCGGAACCTCTGCCCTGGTGGGATCGCTTACCGGTCCGACAAGACATGAGGGGTTGAGGGTATGAGGGCATTGGTCGTGGCGATCGTCGCCGTTTCGTTGACCGGCTGCTCCACGCTGTTCGGCAGTGGGTCGAACGGTCCGGGCAAGCTGCCACAGGACGCGAATGGCGTCATATGGTCGGGCAAACCGACGGAGCAGGTTGCATCCTGCCTCCAGCAAAAGGGTGTCTCCACCGCCTATCAAGCGCGGGCGGTGACGGAAAAAGGCGTTGCCTATCCGACGGTGATCGTCATCGTGCCGACTGCCGGTCAGAGCGAGAGTGATAGCCGGGTCTTCGACTGCGTTTAGGCGATCGCGTCCGACGCCACGAAGTTGAGCGCGCTGAGGTCGAGCATGACCGAGGCGCCGCTCTTGAAGACGAGGTTCCCGGTCGCGGCCTCGACGACCACCACCGACACCGTCGCATCGTTGGCGGTTACCGCACGCGAGACGTTGACCCTTGGCCGGCAGGTTGCCGGCAGTGTTGCGATGACGTCGCCGACCTGCGCGTTCGCCTTGGACACGTTGCCGGTGATCGCAACCCGCCCCATGCGATCGCGGAAGAACGTCGGCTTCAGGCTCGCCTGCGCCCACCCGTTGACCAGCGGCAGGTCGGGAGCGGGCAGCGCCTTGAACCCTTGCGGCGCGTCGACCTTGCCCGTGGCGAGGTCCCACGTCAGCGCCTCCCTCGCGACATAGCCGACGGTGACCTCGATCGAGCCATACCCGGCGCCGGTCTGCAGCACGAAGTCGAAGCCGTCGCCTGGCGCGCGGATCAGGCGTGCCTGCCACAGCGCATAGGGGATGTCGGACCGGGTCCGCACCACCGTGTCACCGTTGAAGCGCAGCGCCTGCGCGCTGATGGCGTGAGCCTCGCGGCCCGTGCCGGAAGCAATGTAGCTGGCAAACGCCAGTGCGCCCGACGCGATCGACTTCGCAGCGAGCCCACCGGCCGCATCCGCCGCGAGCACCTTCAGCGCGTCGGTCGTCAGCGGGATCGGGTTGAAGTGGCGGATCGGGCGCCCGCCGACGTTGAGCTGCTGCGGCGCGGACCAGACGTTGCCCGCCAGGCTTGCGCCGGTCGAGACGAAGTAGGTGATCCCGTTGAAGGGGTCGAGGTACATCCGCCACTGGCCCTGGTAGTAGACCAGCCGCGGCGCCTCGACTGGGAACGGCGCGACGCCGCCCGGGCCGGGCGCGCCCTGGATACCTGCCCAATTGCCGGCGCCCGTTTTCACCCAGCCGCCCGGGTTCGGGTAGGTCGCGCTCTCGAAACGCTCGATATACTTGGTGGTCTCGTTCTTGACGAAGTGGAAGTAGCGGCCGTTCTCGACGTAGGTTGCGCCGTCGATGTAATTGAAGCCTAGGCCGAGATCGACGGGGTTGGCCCAGTCAGCCGCGTTGGCGGTCGGGCTCGCCGCAGTTAGCCGCCGCACGGTCATGTAGTGGGTAGGCGCACCGCCATCGATGTTGTCGGACAGCGCCGTCTCAAGCCAAAGGCTGCCCGTCGCTGGATCGATGAAGGGCCGCGGCGCCCACGCGAGCTTGGTGTTCGGCTGCGCGGCCGTGACGAACGAGAGATTGCCGTCGGTGCGGAAGTCGATGAAGTCGGAGGTCGAGGTGATGCCAATGTCCGACGAATTGAACGCGGGCGTGTAGAACACGCGCCAACGCGCGTTCCAGAACACCGGGGCGGGATCGCGCACCCCCCGCTGCGGGGTTCCGGTGTCACCCTCGGGCGCAAGGAACGCCGGCACGTCCGAGATCCGCGTCAGCGTCACACCGTCGAAGCTGGTGAACAGGTCGAGCACCTGATGCGTGTCGGCGCGGAAAGCGGTGAACAGCAGCGCGCCCTGCGCCGCGGCCGCCATGAAGCTGTAGCGCGCGGCCGCGATCGGGCCCGCGAGGGCGACCGCCAGCGCGTTGGCATTGGTCGCCGCCGCTACCGCCGCGTCAACCTGCGGCTGGATGATGTCGGCGCCGTCGATCGTCACCTCGACGATCTCGTCGCGAACCATGATCGTCGCCGAACCGCCGCCCGACCATGGCCCGGCTGACTGCCCGTACCCGGCCGGACGATTTGCCGGCGCGTTGGTCGCACCGAAGGTGGTGGCGAGCGCGACGAAAGGCCCCTGGATCAGCAGGCGCTTGTCCTGACCGAAGATGCCGATGATCCCGATCGATGCCTCGGACGCATCGCCCAGCTCGCCCGAGTAGGGCACGACCCCGCGCATGGTCGTTTCGTTGACGCGCAGCGCGACTGTGCTCGTCTTCACCCCGGCCGCGTCGGTGTCGACGCCGACGAACCGCAAACCCTCACCATTGGCGGCGTTGACCTGCTGCAGCTGCACCAGCGGAGCGCCTGGTACGTCGGGTCCAAGCCGGATCTCGCCCAGCAGCGGCACACCAGTCAGGTCAAGGCCACGCAAGCGGATCAGGCGCGTGCATGGGCCCGCCCGGTCGGCGACGAACGGCAGAGTGGCGAAACGCGACATGGCAGTCTCCGGCTGGTTGGGGGGTCAGAGACGCTGCGCGGACAGCTCGGCCGCGGTGATCGCGACCGAACCTGACGTGTCGGCGAAGGCGAACAGCCGCAGCGTCTGCCCTGCAGTGAGCGACACGATGCGACTGACCTGCAAGACGTTGCGCTGCGAGCCCGTCGGCGACGCGGCGATCGTCGACTGCCAGGTAAGGCCGATCGTATCGCCCGCCGCGACGTCGACGCCGATCGCGCAGTTGATCCCCGCCGCCGTGCCGTCGACCAAGCGGTAGCGGCCGGTGACGAGGTAGATGCCGGTTTCGGGCACCGTGTAGAGGAAGGTCGAGGCGCTGAACCCTGCCGCGGTATCGACGCTCGCCGCGTTCACCTGCACCGTGGCGAAGCTCTGCCCGATCGACTGGAAGCCGGTCGAGAAGTTGGCGGCCGAGCGTGCCGCGATCAGCGCGGGCCGCGCGACCGTCCGGCCGGTGCCGCCCGACGCGATCGCGAGCGGCGCCGACTGCGTGGCGAGCGAGCCGAGCCCGAGCGCTGACCGCGTAGCAGCCGCGTCCGCCTGGGTCAGCAACGACCGGCCGTAGCTGGCGGTCGACAGCGCCGCGATCGCGTCGAGGTCGGGATCCTTCGCCTGGAAGGTGGGTGCCAGGAACGTCGCCACCTGCGCGGGGGTCACCGCGACAGTCGCACACGGCGTCGTTTTGGTCGGGCAACCGGTGCCCTGCACGGCGGGCAGCTTCTCGGCGCCGGTCAGCGTGCCGGCCGCGGGTAAAGTGCGAACATCCTGCGCGAGAGCGGGCGCGCACGTCAGCAGCGCCACCGCGGCGAACGCCGCGAGGGATCGGAACATGGGTCGGTCCTTTCGAGAAGGGAGGCGTCAGGCCTCGATGACGATGACGGAGGCGGTCGCGCCGGCGAGCGCGGTGACCAGCCCGGACACGAGCGCGGCGCTGCTCACCTTCACCTTGCAACCCGACTTGGTCAGGCTGCCAGCGACGACCTCGGCTTTGACCGGCCCGGCGAGCAGGTTCGGCACCGCCATCGGCAGCGCCTTGGCGGGCACGGTCGCAAACGGCGGATCGAAGACGATCGTCGCGATCCCGTCGGACGCGCTGACCGCGGTGAAGATGTCGACCCGCTTGATCGCATTGAAGTTGAACGCTGTGGCCTTGTCGACCAGCCCGGTCGCGCCGGTCGCCCCGACATAGCCGAGCGCCGGCTTCACGCCCTTCCCGCCCACCCAATCGATAACGCGCAACAGCGTCTTGGTGCCGTCCGCCTCGCCGGCGAGCAGCGGCGTCCAACCGTTCGGGCCCGATGGGCCGGTGAGGTCCGGATCCTGCTTGGGATCGCTGACCAGGTCGAGCTCGAGGGAGAGATCACCGCCCGCGAGCATGCCGGTGAGCAACAAGGCGCCAGCCATCCCTTCAGGATCGGGCTCTCGCGCTGACAGCGTCAGCACCAACCGTCCGGCCGAGCCGTGGCGGATGATACCCCAGAGGCGCCGGACGGCGGGAACAGCCTGGTTCACGCCTGCTGCTCCACCGGCTTGAGGTTGTGCGACAGGCGCCCGATCGCCTCGTCCGGGTGACGGGCGACATAGGTATGCGCTCCGTCGACCGTGATGCGGGCGACGTCGCGGAGCCCGGCCAAGGAGCCGATTGCCTCCATGTGCGCCCAAGCCCCGTCCATCCAGAAGCGATGCCGCGCCGTTGCGGTCGGATAGCCGATGGCGGTGAACACTGGCTCGACATGGATCGACACGGCCGTGACTTCGTGGTCACCCCAGGCAAGCGTGCACTCGTGCTGCGTGCGCACCATGTCGCCGGGGCGAAGATCGCCGGCTTGCCGCCAGCTGCCGTCGGCCATCAGCACCAAGCTATCGACGGTGACGCAGTTGCCGCCGCCACCGTATCCGCCGCCGCCGTCGCTCGGGGGCGGGGTCTCACCCACCGGGTAGCTGCCGTCCTCGTTCATCGTCACGATGTCGCGGATCATGACCGCGCCGCTGAAGCCGGACTCCTCAAGCGCAGCGCCGAGCCCAACGAAGTAGGTGCCGGCGAGAATGGTGGTGGTCAGGGGCTGGCCCTCGCCGCCGATTAGCGGCTCGCCGTCGGTGCCCGTCAGCGTCTGCACGACATCGTCGAGGGCATAGAAGACGAGGTAGCTGGTACCGGCTTCAAGCCCGGTGATCTCGCCAGCCGGGAAGGTGATCAGCCGGTTGTCGTCGATCCGAGCGTCGAACGACGCGGGGATCTGGATCACATTGGCGGTGCTGGTCAGCGGGTACGCGGTCTCGCGACGCACCAGCTGGTAGGCCGCGCGCGGGGGTGATGCCGCTTGCGCCGCCGCGGCGTCGAGTTGCTCGGACGTCGACAGGCGAGGGGTGGGGGGCGTCGAGCCCGTCTGCCCCAGACACGTGGCATGTTTCGCCGCGGTCTCTGTGCGGAACGTCATGGTGACGATGCCCGTCGCTGGATCGATCGACCGGCTCCGCACGATGGCATCGCGGTTGATCAAGCCGAGCTCGGGCAGGGTGAGGGTGAGGCAGTCCCCTAGCCGGTACGCCGCTGCAAAAGGCTTGAGCGACATCACGATCGGCTCCAGCTCCCGAGTGTCATAGACGGCGTAGGCGGCAAGGCTGGCGCATTGGTCAGGGTCGGTGACGAGCGAGAAGTCGCCGCTGCCAGTGCGCGCGCGCCCATCTTCCGCGACCAGCCCCGGCACCTGGACGATGTCGATCGCGGTCATCTCCCAGCCATGCGGCTCTGATCGGAACTTGGCGCGATAGCCGTTGATCCGCTCCGACCGCGCGCGCATCGCCGGCGCCGTCAGCTTGCCCGGCGCGAGGTCCGCTTCGGTGATCGTGCGCAGCGGCACCCGCGGCGCGCGGATCAGCGTCGACATCATTGCGCCGACCGAGATGGGCTCGCACCCGCCCGCCTCCTCGATCAGCTTCAGCACCTCCCAACGATCCTGCTCGCTGGTGACCTCGCCGCCGAGCTTCCACCCGTTGGCCTCCTGGATATTGGCGGCGTTCGTGATCGCGGCGAGGTCGAGCAGGTCGATCGGTGCGCCGATGCCGGTGATCTTCTGGTACCGCGCTGCCGCGTCCGACTCGTCGCGCTGCCAGATGCCGAGCCGCCACATCAGCCCGACGATCGCGGGCGTGTCGGTATAGGCCCACGTCGCCCGCGCCGCAGCGTGCGCGACCGTGCTCGATGGCTCTGCCCAGCGCTGCGGTCCGCTGCCGCCCGGCCGCGTCGAGTCCTTCCGGGGGTCGTAGCAGCGAAGCCCGCGCACCACCCATGCCGGGGCGGGCTCGCCGTTCGCATAGCGGCGCGACTTGGTGTCGTAGAGAAGCGACCAGGATGCCGCGGCGTAGCCGGACAGCTTGTGCGCCGCGGTCCAATCCGTTGGCTGCCCGGCCGTGCCGAAGGGCGCGACCGTGATCCCGCTGGTCAGCGCGCCCGTCTCGGGGGTCGCGCCGAGCTGCGTGTCCGACCACATCCAGTTGGCGAAGTAGCCGATCGCCGTCCCGCCGCTGAATGCCACGTTGGCCTTGTCGACCGTCAGCGTCTCGATTGCGTCGATCGGCCCTGCGCCTGACAGCACGACGAAGAAGGTTTCGTAGCTGTCGCTGGTGCCGTAGATCGCGCGGTGGACGACCGTGCCGCCGACCATCGTCCGACCGAAGACGATGGGAACCGGGGCACCGGGGTCGATCTTGAACTGGAGCTGGAGACCCTGGCGCTCGTTCCGGGGCTTGTCGAGGACGGTGGCTCCCGCGGTCGCGGTCGTGGCAGCGATCGATGCGGCGGTCGCGATCGTCGCTACCTTGACGCCTGCGATGGTGAGCCCGGGGTTTGCGAGTGCGACGCCAGCCGCAACAAGGGCGGCCGCGCTCGCAACCAGGGCGGCGGTACGCAGAGCTTTCGCCATTCGCTGCCCCCTGTATGGTAGCCGCCGAAAGGACAGCGCCATGTTTCTCATGATGCTCGCGGCGATCGCCGCTCAACCGCAGAAAGTGAGCCACCGCGTTACCGTGAACGGCGCAGTGTATCGCGTCACCGTCCGCGGCGAGGCTGTCGAGGTTGCGAAGAAGAAGCTCGTCGTGAAGCCGAGCCTCGCAGAGCGAGATGCGCAGCGTTCGGCGGTGACGCGGGCAACCGGCTGTCGGATCGTGGACGAACTCGACTTCAGCGAGGCGCGGCTCAAAGGACGCCTAGATTGCAGTCAGCGCCCTAGCTGATCCGCCAAGCCTTGCAGATGGCAACTGGCACGAGCACCTCCGCACCGTCGACGTCCTCATGAAACCCGAGGATGCGGCCGCCGCCGAGCGCCACCGCGATCGCGCTTATTTCGTCGGCCCCCGGCAGCTCGACCAGATCACCCACCAGCGCCGCCGCCGGCGGGATGCGTCCGAAGCCGAGCGCGTCGATCGCCGCGGTCACGCTGCCGTATCCGGCGCGCGCGAGGGCGCGGCGGGCGCCGAGCGCCGATCGATAGGTGCCCGCCTTGGCCAGGCCGAGCGACTGGTGGTGGCCCATCTGCCGGAGATGGAACGCCGCCATCTTCGCACAATCGACGGATCCCCATGCGAACGGGCGCCCCTGGAAGCGCTCCATCGTAGCGCGAGCAGCCGCGGCCCGGCGAACCATGGGGGGCATCAGAGGTATCGCTGCACGCCGCCGGTCGGCAGCTGCGGGACGAGCGCCGCGGCGGGCGGCTTCTCGCCCGGTCCCCACAGCTTCTTGATCACGGTCCCGGTCATGTTTTCGAACCCTAACTCGCCGGGCCAGATCGACTGGTGGAAGGCATCGCTCAGCGCCGCGCCCTCGTTCGGCTCAAGCAGGCGCTGCCACACGCTGGCGATCGTCATGTTGAGCGTGCGCGAGCCGCGGTCGAGTTCAAGCTCGCTGACGTCGACCTCGCCCGCGTAGAGCAGTTCGGGATCGGGGATCACCGCACCGGTCGCCGCGTCGATCACCGCCAGATAGACGCGCACCGGCGCGCCCTGATCGTCCGCCGTGGCGAGGTCGATTGCTGCGGTCGTCGAGGGCGGCAGCAGCGAGAGACGCATGCCCGGCATCTGATCGCCGACGGTCTCGCTGATCACGTCGATCGCGCCGATCGCGCCATATCGATCGTCCCGGCCTAGGAACACCTCCGCCCCCCACGTCGCGAGCGCGCCGTCGCATAGGCGCAGCGTGTAATCGGGCAGGGTGATCCTGATCAGCCCGGCCATGATCAACTGCCGCTGCGCGAGCGCGGCCTGCATCTGCGGCGTCATTCGGCCTCTTCCAGCACCAGCGAGAAGCCGGTGACGCGGCTGCGCGGTACGGACCAGCCGAGGCTGCCGGTCAACCAGCCCTCGGCTTTGGGGCGGATGAACTCGACCTTGTCGCCCGCCGCCAGCGGCACGCGGAGCATGGGCGTGATCGTCACCGTGGCGGTACCGTCGGCCGCCGCGATCGCGCCGACGAGGACCTGGTGAGCGTACCGCCGCCCAGCGTGAACGATCGACAGCCACCGCGGGCCAATTGCCATGTTCGGCTGAAGACCAGCGAGCGGGAGCGACGTGCCGCCAATGGTGACCTGCGCGACCGTCGGCTCGGGACCGACCCACGGGCGCTGTCCGGGCTGGCTGATCCGAATGACCGCGCCAGCTTCCTTCGCTGCCGCGATCGTCGCGGGCCAGAGGCTGGCCGGGCTGACGGGTGCCGTCTCGATAGCGAAGCGATGGCGAGTGCCGAGGCGGGTGATCTTCTGCGATGGCCCACCAAGGGGAGGGGTGAGGATGCCCCCGAACTCCATCAGCTCAAAGGCGAGCGATGCAGTCGGCAGCGCGGAAAGGTCGATCACCGGCGCCCGCCGAGACGGAGGGAATTGGCGAACGCGACGCTGTCGTTGT
>Ga0182216_1000013_pt1 | contig 27523 bp, 40 predicted proteins | sample G5R1MG_17_FD_129669 | JGI IMG/M metagenome (GOLD analysis project Ga0182216, IMG submission 129669) | Switchgrass phyllosphere microbial communities from Michigan, USA - G5R3_NF_03OCT2016_LD1 MG | ecosystem: Host-associated > Plants > Phyllosphere > Phylloplane/Leaf | place: USA: Michigan... | reverse complement strand
GAGCTGGCGGGGGCTATTCCACAGCGCGCCATTCTCCGTCGGATCGTCCGCCGTAATCGGGTCGGACCCGTTATCCGGCGACGAGATGGGGATCATGTCGGTGTTGGAATTGGGCTCGTTGTAAACGCCCTGCGTCGGCTGGATGGTCAACGCAAAGCCGGAATTGGCTTCCTTGAAACCGGGCATCGTCTTTTCCCTCTACTGGGTTGTGGTTCAGGTGGTCGGGTTGGACCCGTCCGCCGGCTTGTCGCTGCCCGTGCCGCCGCTGTTCGCCTTGGTGCCCTTCTTCTCCGGCTCCTCGCCAGGGATTGCAACCGGCGTCGTGACCTTGCGGCCGTCCTCCAGCTCCACTTCCTTGATTTCGGTGCCCTCGGGCGCCGCCGGCGCGTTGGCGCCTTCGATCACTTCCTGATTTTCCGCCATCTTGGTCGGCAGCTCGGCGAACGCGGCGTTGCGCTTCTCCTCGTCCTTCTCCTTGCCGGCGGCGATCGACGCATCGCGGAGCGCGCCGAAGTCGTAGCCGTTCGCGAGCAGCGGGATCGGCGGGAAGCCGACGTCATCGGTGGTGTTCTTTTCGGCCATTGGTTAATTCCCCATGAGCAAGATGTTGGGTCGGTCAGCTCTCACACGATACAGCAACGTCAGCCGTTCCTCTACGCGCGCGTTGTCGGGCGTAGCGTCGCTCTCGTTATCCGCCGAGCCGTCGTAGCGGATTTGCCAGGTTGTGCCGCCGATCGTGTTCTCGTCACCATCCGGGAACAGCCGGTCGATGATGAGCGACATGATTGCGGCGTGGGTGCCGTAGCCGGTCGGGTCTAGGTCGGCGTCGCCCTCGTCCGTGGCTTCAGGCGGAAGGTCGGCGTCGATGACGACATTGACCGACAGTGCCCACACCTCCTCGGGCAGTCCGCCGTCGTTTTCCTGACGGCCGTATTCCTGCGAGGGATCATGCGAGACATAGGCGATGCTCACCGACGGCCATACGGCTTGTTCGGCGTCCCGGTGCCGTTCGTGACGCACCGTGACCTTCTTCCCGGCCACGCGCGCGATCGCGAAGATGTCGGCGATCTCCTTCTTGAGCGCGAGGAGCACGATGATCTGTGGCATTGTCGGCATCAGTTGGCCCTTTGCAGGTCGAAGAACCAATCGCGACCGTCGGCGATGATGGTGCCGTTCGTCGGCTTCCAAATGCCGGGCATGCGGCGATGCGTGATGCGGTCGCGCGTGGTTGGAGGTTCAGGGAGACGAGACTTGTTGATTTGCACCCGCCAGCGCAATTTCTGCGGATCGGTGCCACCAACATTGTCGTCGTCGGAATTGGACAGGACGAAGCCCCGGATGATGACCGGCGCCTCGCCGTTACGTGAATACGAAATGGAATCGCCCAGGTGGTTTTCCACCTGGGCGTCCAATTCCGCTTCAACGTCCTCGAAGCGCTGGCGCATTAGCTGCCGGCGCCGCCCGTCGGCGCAGCGTCAGGGTCATTCTCCTGCACCTCGCCTTCCGACTGATTGCCCGGGATTTCCGCGGGCTTCGTGTTGGGACCGCTCTCGGCCGGGTGATTGACGTTCGCCGTCTCGGTCGAGCCGCCGGCGGGCGCCTTCGTCTTGTCGGTGGTGCCGCCGCGCTGACGCGAGCCCTTGCCCTTCTGATCGACGGGCGCCTTCTGGCCGGCGTTCTGCTTCTCGCGCACCGCCTGCGCCGAATTGCGGCCATCCTCAGACGCCTTCGCGCCGTCAGAGTTGCCGTCGCCGCCGTTGGTGTCGCCGCCGCCCACGCCCTTGCCGGCGCCTTCGGCGATGAGCCCCATGATCGTGTCGTTGCCACCGACGCGACGCTCGCCCGTCTCCGTCTGCGGCATCTTCTCGTTCGAGTGCTCGCCTTCGATCAAGCCTTCGTCGGCGAGCACGGCGGCAACGTCCTCGTCGAGCTGGAGGAAGCGGCCGTTTTCGTCGGGATGCTCCGGGTGTCCGTAGATGATCTGCCCGCCGATGTTGCGGGTGAACTCCTTCAACACCTTGCGCCGCGTCTTTCCCATCACTCTTCTCCTGCTGCTACGCCTGTCATGGCGTGATTGTGTTGCTGCCCGTCAGCCCTTCGGCTCGTCAGTAATTGCCGGCGGCGAGCGTGCCCTTCATCAGCACGTCCGGCGCGATGCAGGCGAGCAGATTGTAGGCGTAGAGCCACGCATCGACATAGGCCATGCGGTTCGGGCGCGGATCGGGCGACACCATCGAGTAGAACTCGCGTCCCAGCTCGTTGACGAACTCGAAGTCCTCGCCCGGCGCGCGATATTCCTTGAACACGTCCGTCGCGCCGATCGGGAAGAACTTGCAGTCGTTGGTGCCGATGGCGATCGTCGAGCCGTCGTCGGTGCCGCGGAAATTCATCCATTCGACGCCGGCGAACGGGAACGTGCCCCAAATGTTGCTCTCGCGCAGCTCGGACGCGGCGGCATAGTTGAGGTACGTCTGGCGGATTTCCGGCGCCTGGGTCAGCTTGTCGAAGAAGTTGTCGCCGCACAGCGCGCCGATGCGGGTGGTGGGGGTCAACCGGCTGTTGAGCTGGCGCGACATCGGCCGCGCGACGTTCTGCGACACGAAGGTGCGCAGCGAGCCATCGGTGGCGTTCTTGAAGTCGAAGAGGATCGCCGCCGGCGCGGTGAAGCCGAATTCCTCGAAATAGTTGAACAGCACCGAACCGTCGGCGTCGAGCAGGTAGCCTTGGATCGCGGCGAGACGGTGATATTCGCGCGTGAACTCGAGCTTGCGCATCATCTTGCGCTGGCGCGAATCCACCTCGTCGAGCGCGTTCTGCAACGCGGCGTCGAACGGCATGTTCTCGGCCACGATGTTCTGAAGCGACGCGGCGTTGATGCGGTCGGTCTGAGCCAGGCGAACCGTGCTCAGCTTGCGCACGGACCGCGTGTCGCGCTCGAGCAAGGTTTCCTGCGCGCCGCGCTCCGTCGTCGGAACGAGCACCAGGCTATCGTTCTTCTTCGTGATCGCGACGTCGGTGGTGCGCATCGGCTCCACCTCGAAGAGATTGAGACGGTTGAGCGTCTGCGGGATATAGACGATGTTCCCCACGGCCTCGGTAACTTCGATGGCGTGGAAGGCTTCGTCGGTGAAAACGTCGTAAGCGAGCATTGATTTTCCCTCGTATTCTACCCGCTTGCGACGGGTACGCTGCGGTCAGGTGGTGGCGGGCTTAGTAGCCCACCTGCACATTCTTGGTCATCAGCGCGTCGTTGATCGCCGTCACCTGCGTCGGCGTGACGCCGGCGGGATAGGTGAGCTTCTTGCCGTTGAGACGGCAGTTACGCGAATGAACGACGGCTCGGCGCGTGCCGGTCGACTTGGCACGGCCGGCCCACAGCACCGCGGCCGGCGTCTGCGAACCATCGGTTGCGGCGAGGTCGAGCGGCTTGAACTGCTTCGTCGCCGTGACCTGGCCCAAGATGGTGCCCGGGCGGGTGTAGGTGGTGGACGCGGCCAACAGGACCGTGTCGCGGCTCATCAGGCGATCGTCTTCGCCGATGACGTGCTCGCCATCGAGAACACGAACGTAGTTACGGACGTCAGGCATTGGGGTTCACTCCCTGGTTAAACGGGGGTCGATGCGGCTCAGTTGTGCGGCTGATAGCCGCCCTGGCCGCCGCGCACGTTGGCTTCGCCGCCGGCGGCGCGCGTCGTCTGGCCGTTGCGCGCGTCCGCGGTGCGCTTGCGATGCTCGCGCGAGCTGCTGGCGCCATTGCGTTCGCCGCCGCGGCCAGCGTTTGCCCCGCGCGTGTCGGGGTTCGCGTCGTCGCGCTCGCCGGCGTCGTCATCGTCGCGCTGCCGCGACTGCTGCTGGCGATTGCCCGAGCCGGCGAGGCGGTTGCGATCGGTGCCCGCGCTGCCGCGATTCTGATCGCCGCCGGCGGCATCCTTGCCGGGTGCCAGGTCCGCGAGCGTTGCGATGATGTCGTCGGCCGCCATGCTGGAGGTGTTGAGCATGCGCGACGCCGCCTTGACGTTCGCCACGCCCTCCTTCGACGACATGACCGCGTTCCAGCGATCATTCGCGTTCTTGGTTGCGGTCGCCGCCGCCTTGTCGGCTTCGGCGGCCATTGCCTGTTCAAGCTGTCCGACGTTCAGCGTGTTCGTGCCGTCGTCGTTCTGTTCCTGCGCGGCGCTGATCGCCGATGCAGAAGCGCCGCCCGAGAGCAGGGCGGCGAGTGTGGGGAACCGGGAAAGGGACATGATTGCTCCTACGTTCGGCCAAGCCGTTTCAACAGTTGTGTCCACGCTTGGTCGGTGGACGCAACCGCCGTAGCAAATCCGATGCCCGTTGCCTTCTCCCCAATATACGTGAGGGCTTCCGTTTCGCGAACGGCTTTTTTCGTCATGTTCATGTTGCGCGCGACGGTGTCGATGAAGATCGAACGCATATCGTCGATCGTCTCCTGGATGCGCGCGGCGACGTCCGGCTTCAGCGGCTCGTACGGGCTCCCTTCCGCCTTGTGCGCGCCCGCGCGCAGAACCGTCACCTTTACGCCTTCGTTGTCGAGCGCCTTGGAATAGTCGGCGTGGAGCGTGATGACGCCCACCGATCCCACCTCGCCCGTGCGCGGCGTGAACACCTTGTCGGCGGCGCTGCCGATCGCATAAGCGGCCGAGCACATTTGCTCGTTGGCGATGGCGTAGATCGGCTTGCCGCCCTTCTTCGCCGAGCTGGCGTAGATGATGTCCACCAGGTCGAAGCACCCCGCAACCGCGCCGCCCGGGCTGTCGATGTCCAGGAAGATGCCGTCGATGTCGTCATCTTCCATCGCGGCCAGCACCTTCTCACGGATGCCGTCATATCCCGTCATGCCGGAATACGGGTCGAGCCCCCATGTCTTCGTCAGCGTGCCGGTGATGGGGATGATGGCGATCCCGTCCTGCGCGGCGAAGATGCGACGCTCATTGCGCGCGGCGCGGCGATTGTCGGCGGCGCTGCGCCCACGCGCGGCCATCGCGTCCAGGGCGGCGGCGTCCATGCGCTGCCCCTCGATCGACGTCAGCAGCGACACGTTGAGCTGCGAGCGGACAGCAGCGATTACCATCACCGCACCCTGTTCGGTGATGGCGAGCGGCTGATTCAACAGGTGCGACGCGACGTGCACCAGCGGGCGGGGGTCACTCATCGGGGTTCTCCTCTTCGTTTTCTTCGACGTCGTCGTTCTCTTCACCGCCGGCGGCGTTCTGCTTCGCTTGATCGGCCGCTGAGCCCGGTGTCGCCGGCGGGGTGTTGCCCCAACGTAGCTCCACGCCCTTCCGCTTAGCGTACGCTTGCGCGCTGGCGATCGCGTCGATGTTCTCGATCAGGTCCGTGCCGCGCGCCGCCGCCTCGTCCTGCGGGTTCGACAAGCCGCCGGCGATGGCAATCCCGGCGCCAGTGGGGTCCTTCACCGGGTCGATCGTGCCCATGCCCGGGCCGCGGAACTCGCATTGCGTGTACGCGACCACGTTCTCGTAGAAGTCGGGTGCGCCGGCCGGGATCGGCAGCATCTCTTGCGCCAGGCACTCTTCCATGAAGGCCATGTTGATCGGAGCGCCGACTGCCTGGGTGAATTGATGGCGCGTCTGCACCGTCGAGCGCCAGGCGTCCATGAACTCGGCACGGATCGACGCGAAGCTGGTGCGCGAATAGTCGCCGGTGAAGTTGGCGGTACCCAGCTCCAGGATCGCCGCCATCTTGCGCTCGAAAATGTAGTGGAAGCTGTCGGTGTTGTCGGCGGCGCGGTTAGCGGTGACAGCCGCAATCTCGTCACCAGGCGGCAGGATCGGAAGCCGCTGCCCCTCGGCCGCGATGTCGAGCTCCTCGTAGAGCCCGAACTTGGCGTCCCACAGGCTCTCCAGCTCCGTCTTGTCGCCGGTGGGCGTCTGCGTCTGCATCCGCTTCAGCACTTCGGTGGTGGTGCCTTCGCTCTTGACGTAGATCGACAGGAACGCCGCCAGCGCCGCCGCCTTCAGCGTGAAGTCGTCGAACTTGTCGAGCATCTTCACGTCGCGCAGGGCGTGCAGGATCGCCGGCATGCCGCGCTGGAACCCGGCGCGATGCTTGTTGAACCAATGGATCGCGACGGGGCGGCCCCAGCTCGTCTCGCGTTGCACCTCAACCCAGTCGCGCGTGCCGATCGGATCGGAGGGGTGTCGCGTTTCGATGTCGAAGGCGATCGCTGCGCCCCATTCGTCCAGGATGCGGCCGTCAGAGCGAAAGCGGCCGTTCTGCGTCGTCGGCCGATTGCTGATCCGGTCGGTGTCGATGACTTCCAGGAACGTCGCGAACGCGCCGTTGTACCGATCGCGCCGCTCCTCGTCGTAGCGCACAATCACCATCGTCTCGCCGTCGGCGCCGTAGGTGTTGCGGGCGGCCAGGTTCATCAGGCCGCCGAACGTCAGGTGACGCTCCGCGTCGATCAGATTGCGCGGATCGTCCGCCCACAGGCTCCACAGGTTCTCGTACGCATCGGCGAACTCCAGCGCCCACACCTCATCCATGCGCGGATCGAGCCGCGACAACATGCGCCAGTTGGGCATGTGCCGCATGCGAAGGTTGGTGCCGACAAGGTTGGTGGCGCGCTTGTTGATGCCGGCGTGGATCAGCGCATTGTTGCGATCGACGATGCGGGCGTTGCGCACGGCGGACTTGCGCTCGCGGATGACGTCGCGATTGCCGACGTTGTAGCCGCTGAACACGATGTTGCCGCCGCGGCCGAAGAGGCCAGGCGCCGCGTTCTCATAGGCGGAGCCGCCGCCGAACCCGACAGGTCGCGCGGACCATCCGCCGAGTGCCGCTGTTTGCTGGTGGCGCACCACCATTTCGCGCGACGCGCTCACGGGTACACGATCCCGATCGCGCCGGCGACGCACGCGCCGCCGCGCTCGTCGCGCTCATTCTGCGCATCGCGCAGGAGCGAGCGCAGCGCCTTGGAGTCCGACCGGGTGTATTCCATCCGGCGGCCGTTTCCCGAAACGACGGCGACCTGTCCGCCCACCGTCTTCTCATACGCGTCGCGGAGCTCGACGATCTTTGCGTCCAGCTCCGCTTCACCCAAATCGCTGTAGATGCCCATGCTGTTCTACCTCATCTCCGCTTATTCAGCTTGCGGAACCGCGCGAAGAACGCGGGCTCGAGCGGAGACATATCACCGTGCGGCTTCTCCTGCGACACCTCGAACGGCCGAGCCCAGGAGGGCGGATCGTTAATCCAGTCGATCTTCACCGTCTCGGGTGCCAGCAGCCGGAACGCCACCTCGCTCGCTACCCACTGATCCCACAGCTCGTTGCGCCCCTTGCTGATCCACAGCTCGTTCTGCAGGGTTTCCGCGCACAGCTCGCGGACGTGCCGATCTTCGACGTTGACGGGCAGGTGCATCAACCCCTGCGTCGAACCCTCGCGCGGCATGTCCATGCGGTTCGCGATTATCTTCTTCACCTCATGCACGTTGATCGTGCGCTCGAACACCGGGAACGGCAGCTCGCGCTCGGCGTCGTCGTGCGTGATCTTGCGCGCCTTCTGAATAATTTCGCCGCGGAAGTGCGCATCGCCCTTCATCAGCAGCAGCTTCCAGGTGGGCAGCGGGTTCTCGCTTCGGCCGGTTAGGTTCGACGCCCACACGCGCGCGTTGTTCGTCACGCCAGGCACGCCGCCGGTGTCGATGATCGTCTTGGCGATGCCCATGCTCAGACGCCGATCGCTGGCAAATGGATAGGTGCGATACAGCGCCTTCTCCTCCAGCACGTCCCAGTCGCCCAGCCGATCGCCGGGTGACAGCTCGCGGATCATGCCGTTCATCTCGCGTTCCTTGATCGCGTAGCGGTCAATCAGCCAGCTCTCGCGCAACCGACTGTAGCCGATGACGGCAACCTCGTAGCGGTTGCCCTGGATGTCGATTTCTTGCGTCAGAAAATCCACGCCGTCCGGTATCTCGCCAAGCCGGTAATTCTCGTCCACCAGGCGCTTCTTCACCTCCTTCCACACGCGCGGCTTCGATGCTGCCTCGTTGCCGCGGTACGTCTCGCCCAGCGACTTGACCGACACCTCCTTCAGATTGTGCTCGGCGCCCGTGTCGTCGGCTTCGATCTTCGCCTCGACCCACTCCTTCGCGAGCCCGGCGAGCGTGACGAACGGCGCCATGAAGGCGTGCAACACGAAGCCGGCGGTGTCGCTCGCAACGCGCTCGCCGACGACGTTGTTATGCTCGTCCACCGACTGCCCGCGGCCAATGTAGCAGGCGCCGCCGGCTTTGCTGTCCATGAACAACCGCTCTTGATCGCCGAACTCGACCGCGCAGTCCGAGTTGGGGCACACCAGCGCAATGTGCTGCTGGACGTGCGCGATGAAGGCGTCCGGCTCCATCGCTTCGCGCAGCTTGTAGAGCTGATCCATGTTCCAGGCGATGCGCTTGACGCCCATCTCCTCCGCCTCAACCGCGGGCGAGAAGCGCGTGCTACAGCACGGGCACTTCCATAGCCGGATGCGCATGTCGGACTTCTTCAGGATCGCGTCGATGCCGAATGACGGGCCGGCGTCAGGGTGCGAGCATACGAACGCCTTGGCAGTCTGCCCGTATTCGCGCTGACGATTGCGGATCAGGGTCAGGATCGCGTCGCGGATCGCGGGTCGCATCGCGTCGATTTCGTCGCCGACGATGAAGGACGCTGATCGCGCGCGCGTCGTGGACGGGTTGGCAGGCGCCCACTCCCACACCTGCCCGTCGATTTCCTTCATGTTCCAGGCGGGGTTCTTCCGCTTGATCTTCGCGCCGACGTCCTCATGGCGCTTGAAGAAGAAATTGACGCGCTCGTACACGTAGCGCTTCAGGTCCGGCTCGCTGTGCATGAACCACAGCACGTTGCGGCTCGGCCCCCACATGCCGATCTTCAGCAGGAAGTTTTCGGCCGTGAGCGTCTTGCCGCAACGCGCCGGGCCTTTGACGGCGACGATCCGCACCGTCGGATCGTCCATCGCTTCGTGCACTTCTTCGAGGTACGGCGTCTTCTCGATCGAGAACTGCACCTCGGCGCCGCCGTCGGCCTGGATAAAGCGGTTCTTCACCGCGTTTTCGAGCGTCGAGATGTCTTCCGCGGGGCGAAGAGCGTCCAGCTCCTCGCTCATCAGGTCAGCCGCGTCGCGTACGCCGGCGCCGCCCGTGATCTTCGTCAGCTCCGCCGTCGCTTCGCGCAGGCTCAGCATCTTCGTCGTCAGCACTCAGCATCTCCGCCATCTCGTCGCGCAAATCGACGACGATGCGACGGCACTCCTTCTCCAGTGCCTCGCGCATTTGCGGCGGGAGCGCGCCGTTGGGATCGAGCCGGGAGGGCATCGACATGATGCTGCGCACGAAAAGCGCGTTCGCCGATCGCGTCCGCCGCCGCACGTCCTCCGCGAGCACGTAGAGCCCCTGATCCTTTTGCAGCTTCCATAGCCGCGATTGCGCCGACACCAGCCGGTCGATTTCGGCTGCGCTCAACGGCGGCTCCGCGGCGGCGGCTTCCTGCTCAGCCTGATCGCGCGCCGGCGCCACGCCGGTCATCACTTCGGTATGGCGCCGCGCTTGCGCCTGACGCTCGTTCGCGTTGCCCTCGATGTATTCGATCATCGCGACGATCGCGGCGCGCGCTGGATACCAATGCGTCTTGTCGCCGCGCTTCTCGGGCGCCGGGAAGCCCTTGAATCGCGTGCGCACCAACGTGGAAAGTCGGCTCGGCGCGACGCCGTACAGCTCGGCAAGGTCCTTCTGCGATGCCCAATCGTCCGCGCCGTAGCTGTCGTGAGCTGCCTTCAGGGCGGGCAGTCGGCCGGCGGGAGTGGGCGTGGGCATCCCCCTCATCTATTCGCTTCGGCTCGTCAGGCAAAGCGACACGGAAAAGGGGCGCCGGATCGCTCCGACGCCCCCTCTCTTCCATTACCACCACCGCCGATTTAGCGATGCTTTTCCTCGTCGGCAACCTGCTCGTCGCCCTCGTCCTGGAACAGCGCGTCTCCGTCCCACCACGCTTCGACCTGGCTACCCGCGCCGCTCTTGTAGCGGACGAGATACTGACGCGAGCCGCTGTCGTATTCCAATCGCCCCACGACGATGCCGCGCTCGATTGGAACACCGATGGTCCGCGCTTCGAGCGTCGCCAGCGTTTGTCCGATCACGGTTGAAGGTTCGGTGCGACCGGCACCTGCGCGAGCGCGCTTACGCGCAGCCTCTTCCCGCTCGAACCGCTTCTCGTCCTCCAGCGCGGCGCGGCTCGTCTCCAGCACAACCTCGCTGTGCATCTCGAACTTCCAGGGGCGAAGCAGCGGCGCCGGGCTGGGTACGAGCGTGTCAATGGTGTTGCCATCGGAATAGCTGACAGACGCGGTCGGCTTGTTGGAATTGTCCACCTTGGGATTGTCAGAGCTGATCGACACGCCGTCATCGTCCATGCGGATGTAGAGCACAATCTGCTCGCCGTTCGCCTGCCGCGCCATCGCGGAATGTACGAGGTCTGTGATGTGTCCGGCAGAAAACAGGGTTTGCAGCTTCGTCGTCATGTCAGTCTCCCGGCGGCAGTTGTCAGTCGATCCGACGGCCGCCCGCGCCGGAACCGATCATTTAGCCGATGGCTTCGGCTAAAACTAGCAGCTTCGCCATGCGCGCCTTCCGGCGGCTCGGCAAATCTTCCAGGTAATCGAACACCGCCTTCACCACCTCCGTCACGCGAGTGCAGCTTTCTTCCGCCTCGCGCAGCGCCTCAAACACCAAGTCGTGCGGCACGCCGCGCATGCGGACGATCGCGGCGGCGATCCATTCGGTGCGTGACGCCTGGCTGCCCGAGAAGCCGAGCAACGCGCACGTCTGCGTCAGCGCCATCATCAACCGCTCGTCGCTGGCCGGTGCGAGCTGCGCCGCTTGGTGCTCGATCAGCGCGGGCAGCGCCGCGCGCAGCGGTTCGGGCAGCGTGTTCCGCACGCGCTCAGGGTCGCTCTCCGCGATTTCGCAGAAGCGCCAAAGCTCGGGCTCCCGCAACAACGCTGCTGGAGCCAGCGCCCGTCGGTCCGTTGTTGCTGGCAAGTGCACGTTCATTCCTCCGCTGCATCGTCTTTTCAAAGTTTTCCGGTCCCAACACCCAGTCCGGCCCGGGTGCCCAATCCTTCACCTCGCCGCACAGAAACGGCGAGCCCTCTACCTTTTCCAGCAGGGCGTTCACGACGCCCACGCCCTCCTCAATCCGATTGCCCGTCACATGCTCCCGAACGCGAGCGAGAAGATGGCTGCGCAGGCGAGGCGAGATGGGCAGGCGAACGCCGGGCACGCGCGGGTACCGCGATGCGATGTCGCTCCATCCCTCGCCGAACCGCTCAGCGATCGCGTCGGCGAACGCCTGCTCGGGTGGCACGATCGCCATTCCGAACAGATCGACACCCTGATCCCCCTCTTCCCCTTGGGGGGCTAGGGGGGATTCTATACTTGGTTCCTCTCTTCTAGGTTCAGTGGCCCGTTTTCGGGGGTATTCAGAACCACCGTTTTCGGGGGTATTACCGTCTGACAATTCCACCGTTTTCGGGGTCACTCGCGGCACGGTCGGGCCGCCCCAATCCTTGTTGAGCTTGAACACGCGGGTGCGTCCCGTCTTGCCCGTCTTCTCGCCCAGGTCGATGAGGATCGTCAGCTCTTCGAGCCGCATCAGCCCCGCCGACACCGTCTTTTCGTTGAGCCCCGAGAACGCGACGAGGCGCGCGATCGACGGGAAGATGCGCCCGGTGTGCGGGTTGGCATGGTCGGCCAGGATCATCAGCAGCAGCTTCGCGGTGGCGGGCTTCACCACCTGGTACGTCGCCCAAGATAGCGCTGCGCTGCTCATTGCTTGCGCGCCTTCTGCCAGTCGATCGTGCCGACGATGAAGCGATCCTTCTCGACCTGGTTGACGCGCAGCGACACCCACGGGTGCGTCACCGTCAGCCCCTCGATCGTCAGCAGCACGTTATGCGAATAGCGCTCGCACGCGCGCGCCAGCGTCATCAGCGGCAAGCACACCTCGCCGAAATGCTCGGAATCGGCGAGCACCGCTAAAACGCGAAACTCGTCCGGTGTCAGTCCGCGGGCGGCGAACACGCCCGCCAATGCTTCTGCACTCATCAGTCTGCCCCAAATGAGAAAAGATCGTCACCCCACCGCCACTCGGACGAGCGGACGGCCTGGTGGTCGGTGATGAAATATCCGGTACGCTTCACCAGCGCGCCTTGCCGGCGCTTCGCACCCAGCAGCTCCATGCGGTCACGAGACGCGGTCATCTCCAGGTCCCACGCCTCCCACTTGTTTTCCTTGCTGCGGGGCGGCTCCTGGCGCTCCAGGTAGTATTGATCGCGATAGACGAAGGCGACGACGTCGGCGTCCTGTTCCAGCGATCCGCTGTCGCGAAGGTCGGAGAGCTGCGGGCGCTTATCTTCGCGGCTCTCCAGCGAGCGCGAAAGCTGGCACAGCACGATCAACGCGATGCCGAGCTGCTTTGCCGCCGACTTCAGCGTGCGCGAGATGTGGCTGACTTTGTCGCGATCGTTCTGAAATCGCTGCAGGGTGCCGAACCGCCCCAGGTAATCGACAATCACCATCTTCAGGACGCGGCCACGCGCCGCCCAGGCGCGCTTGCGGCGGCGCACCTCGCTCGCGAAGTTTTCCACCATCATCTCTTCTTTCGGATCGTGGATGTAGAGCGGCATGCCGTTTATCTGCTGGCGCATCTCGCGGATGAATTGCTTGTCGCGCGACGTCATCTTGCCGTTGATGAGATGATCGAACCGGCTGGTTTCGCCCGATTTGAAGATGGCGTCGGCGATCGCGCGCTGCATGATCGGCTTCCGCGACATTTCCAGCGAGAAGAAATCCACCGCGCCAGGCTCGCCATCGAGCGCGCGGTTGTCGGCCATGCGGGCGGCGGCGCCCATCATCACCTTCACCGCCACGCCCGTCTTGCCCATCGACGGGCGGCCGCCGAGATAGACGAGGTCGCCCGGGTTCAGCGGACCGACGACAGCGTTCCAGTCGTCATATTGGTCGATGCGGATGCCGGCCGCTTCGCCGACGTCGGCCGCCACGCTCATATCGTCGAACGCCTCGTCCCACGCGTCCTGCACGCTCGCGCCCGACGCCCGCTCACGCCGGCGATCCATCTCGAGGGAATTGGTCATCGCGGCGTCCACGATCGCCACGGCATCGTCGATCGCAGTCGTCTCCCGCGTCTCGATGACGCGATCGGCCGCTTCTGTGAGCCGCTGGTGCAGATCGCGACGCGCCGCCAGCTCGACGAGCTGCCGCGCGAAGTCGGCGGCGCCGAGCAACCCCGCGCCCGAACCCGTGAGCGTTGCGAGATAGGCCACGCCGCCCAGCTCCTCCATCTGCGCGTCGCCGTCGAAGAGCGGACGCAGCGTGATCGGATTGGCGAGCTGGCTGGCATCCAGCATCTTCAGCATCGCCTCGTACACCCGGGCGTGCAGGGGCTCGAAGAAGTGCGCGGGCTGAAGCGACGAGCGCTGCGCCTCCATGATGCGATTGTCGATCATCATGGCGCCCAGCAGCGCGGCCTCCGCCTCCACGTTGGCAGGCAATCGGACTGACGGCTTCGCAGGTTCATCGCGACGCGCGAATCCACCGTAATCGCGTTCGCGCTCGAACCGTTCTTCATCGACGGGCGGAAAGTCGTCGTCATCTTCGACGATCGGGGCCGCCGGTTGTTGCTTTAGCTCGGCCGCGGGAGCTGGTGCCTTTCGGCCAAAGGAAATCGGTGCATCATCATCGTCGTCCGCGGTCATTCTGCGCTGCCATTGAAGAGGGGTAAGTCGCCGCCGCCCGCGCGCTCTTTCCGCGCGGGGGTATTCAGTCTCGCTTTCTCCAGTGCTGAGTGACGGCCGGCGCCGCGCACGTAATCCATGCGGCGGCGGATGTCGGCGATGCTGTCCGCCTCCATCTCGATCAGGATGCAGCCGACGCCTTCGATCCACGCTGCATGCCCCGTCGTCCCGCTGCCGGCGAACGGATCGAGCACGACGCCACCGCGCGGCGTCACCAGGCGCACCAGCCAGCGCATCAGCTCGATCGTCTTCACCGTTGGGTGTTCAGTCCCAAGCCGATCATCGACACCCGCCTTCGCGGAATAGAAGAACCGGCTGGCGTTGCCGACGTCGCCGCGTGGGAACGACAGGCTGTTCTCGCTGAAGCCCTCGTATATCGCGCCGCCGGTTTTGGAGCCGTTGGTCGGCGCCACGCGCCCCTTCTGCCCCAGCGTGTCGGGGAAGCCCTGCAGCACATCGTCCGAACCATCATGCACGAAGTTGGCAGGCCAGCGGCCAGCAGGATCGCCACCGCGCGGGCCGGGCGTCATCGCGAAGTTGGTGGAGCCTTCTTCGTCGTAACGCCGCGCGCGCGAGGGCTCGCCGTCGCGATAGTGGTGCCACAGCTTGCTCGATCCGACGCGCAGCTCCTCATCGGTGTCGATGCGGCATGCGTCGATGTTGAGCGCGCCGACACCGTGCTTCATCAGGTTCTCGGGCACCGATCCGATCAGCGGCTTGCGCGCCAGGATGATCGGCTCGAACGCGGGCTTCAACCCAGTGCCCCACCCCTGCCAATGCTGCGCCTCCGCCGACGCCGGCAGGTACCGCCGCGCGTTGCGCGCCGCGGTCGCCTCGTCTCCTTCGTGACCGGCGCTCATCCAGCGCGCGTGCTCGGCAGACTTCGCCTCGCCATAGCTGCCGCGCACGCCGAGCTTCTTGTCGATCATCTTCGCCTGATCGTGGCTCTTCGGCATGCCGGACCCGTACACCCAGGCCAGCAGGCCGCCGAATTGGCTCTCCTCGATGCAGCGGAAGAACGCGTCGAGCTGTGCCGCGGACAGCGACGCCATGAAGCGCTGCACGGGCTCGTCCTGCGCGATCGCCTCCAGCAACCCGTCGCGTATCTCGAACCCGCCTTGCTCGATCGCCCATTGCAGGCGGCCGTAAGTGCGTGATCCGCCGAACGCGACGAGGTGGCCGCCCGGCTTTAAGAGGTTCAAGGCCATCGTCCACGTCTCAGGTCGAAACGCCACATCGCCGCCGTCCCACGACTTGCCCATGAACCCGCGGGCGGCGCGCGCGAACACGCCCGACGCGCCCGGCTTCGCCGCCTTCGCCTTCGCGCCGCCGAACCGCTTCACGATGCTGGTCAGGTGGTAGGGGGTATCGGTGACGATCGCGTCCACCTGTACGCCCTCCTCGTACATCTGCTGCATCTTCTCGATGCAGTCGCCGTGCTCGATGCGCAGCACCAGGTCAGTCATGCAGCGGCCCCTTTGGTTTATGCAGCTCCAGCAGATCGCCCTCGATGCGGGTGCGCCAGGGCACAGTGATCCCGAGCTTCACTTCAAGCAGGTAGTGGAGCTGGCCGAGCGCGTCCGCGTCGTCGTCGCCGTGTGGCGCCCAACCGAGCGACTGCGCCTTCTTCACCGACATCTGCTTTCGCACCGCGCGCTTCGTGCCCCGCGGGAATGACCCAAGCCAGAACCGCGTCCAGCTCGATTGATTCACCTCGTACGCCGGGACGCGCATCATCGCTGCGCACATCTCGGTAACGCCGATGTAGCCGGCGAGACGCTTCAGCGTCGTCGGCGACGTCTGAAATCCCTTTCCCTTGTCCGACTGTCCGCCGGTCGGAGCCATGAACGCCTCGTATCCGATACCGGCGAGCCCGAAATTGCGGTCCACCCAGGCCATGTGATCGTACAGCAACGCCAGCGCGGCGCCGTTACCGAACACGTCGTCGGCGGCGGGCAGCTTCAGGACGCCGTGGCGCGGCGCTACCCGGCCGGGGGCGTAAACCGCCCAACCGGCCGAGCGCGATAGATCATATTGGACTATCGCTTCGCGCTTCATCAGTGAACAACCGCACCCGGGGCGGCGCCCGCCTTGGGCGCGCGCGGCTTGCGCGCCGGCTTCGGCTTGGCGGGTTCAGGATCGCCGCCGCCGCTCAGGTGGCCGCGCGAGGCGTCGAGCGCAGACTTGAACGGCGATCCGCCGGCGTCTTGCTTGTCGTCGTTGTCGCCGGGGGTGCTGTCGTCGTCGTCACCACCCTCATCGTCGTCGCTCGCGTCGCCAACGCCCGCGTCGGGCTGGAAATCGCGCCCGGCGAGCTGTTCGACCGCCACCGGCCGCCCGCGATCGCCACCGGACAGGATGACGTTGCCGCCGCCCGCCTGATCGACCAAATCGCGCTCGGGCCACAGCTCCAGGTGATCCAGCAACCCCTCGAAGGTGCGCAGGAAGTCGTCGCGGTGCGCCGTGTCCATCTTAATCAGGCGCCGCACCGCCTTCGCGGCATCCTTGTTGCCGTGAAACTCCTTCTCGATCCTGGTGTAGAGCTTGGCGTTGTCGGAGGCGGCGCGCTGTGACTTCGCTTCGCCGTTGTGGAGGGGGCCGTCGTTCGCCAGCAGCTCGGCGATGTCGGCGAACTTGGGCTTGAGCAACGGCTGTACGCCGCTCTCCGAGTCGCGAGTCTCCTCGCCTTCCGTTTTCATTGTCAGTGCACTCCATGCGCATGTCGTGCGGACCCGTCGGTCGGCACGGCGCCTGACAGCAAACGATGATCGAGCGCTGCCCGGCGCGATCGACGTGGTATTGCATCGAAGCGCGATGCGCAATATGGTCGATGGCATCGGCACTTTCCGGCGCCGATACACGGGCACCCAATGAACGACGCGACGCAACCGACAGCCGGGTTCTACAAGATGCGCCTGGTGCGCGGCGGTCCACCCGCCGGCATCCGTATCTTTTACGGGCCACCGAACGATCCCGTCACCGGCGAGGTGATGGATCGCGGCTACCGATGGCAGGCCGAAGTCAACGGGACGTACATGGAGCTCGATCGGGTGTGGCCCGCGTGCATGCGCGAATCCATCCCCGAGGCGGAATATCGCTTCATGTCGAAGGCGCAAGCCCACGCCCGCGCGCACGACGGCTTCAACCCCTTGGGCTCGCCGACGAAGCGCGTGGACTGGGAGACGGCAACACCACCACTTTTCTGAGGACTGACTATGGAACGAGGACGACTGCAAATCATCACGACGCCACCGGCCGGGCTGTTGAGCGCGCTCCACCGCGAGCTGCGCAACGGGACTGCCCTTGGGTACGTCCGGCATGGGTTCACCAACGAGCGCGTCACGCCAGAGGAGATTGAGGTCGCCGAGCTGGCGATTGTCGTGCGTTCGGACGCGTCGATGATCCGCGGCACGATCGAGGGCGGTTTTCTCTACTATGCACCCTGGGGCTTCACCCGCTGGCGCCTCCGTCGCGCGATCCGCGCGTTCAAGCGGAGGGAGCGGTGACGGATTACAACACGCCCGCGAGCGCCGCGATCGGACACAACAACCCGCCGCGCGCACCTACGCCCGAGGAGATGCTGGAGCACGCGCGTGAGCAGATCGCCGCCGCGCTCGATCAGCTCGAACCGCGGCTGACGCAGTTGCTCGAAAGCCAGGGCAAGGCGAAAGCCGAGACGGACGAGGAAGCTGGGAAAGTGTCGGACCTGATCGGCATGTTCTCATCGTTGGGCGGGCGCCTCGCGCGCGCGCACAGCGACGTGAAATCGCCGTACCTGGACGCCGGCCGTGTCGTGGACGGTCGCGCCGCCGCAATGCGCGAGCGGATCGACGAGGCGACGAAGAAGCTGAACGTCATGCTGACTGGGTTCCAACAGCAGAAGGCCAAGCGCATCCGCGAGGCGCGCGAGGCGGAGCGCGCGGCGGAAGCGGCCGATCCCGAGCCGACGTTGCAGACGCACGCCGCGGTGGACGCCGCACAAGCGACGGTGCGCGGCGACATGGGATCGAGCGCCAAGCTCCAAAGCGTCATCACGATCGAGAAGGTGGACGTGAAGAAGCTGCCGAAGAGCTTCCTGGAGCGGCCCAAGGTTCTCGCCGTGATTGAGGCGGAGGCGAAGGTGCTTCTCCGCGCCGGCACGAAGGTGACGGGCGTTACATCAGGCACCGCGCAGCAGTCGCGCGTGCGCAAGGGAGGTTGAGATGGCAGGTGGTTCGCGGAGCGGCCGAAACTACAATTCCGAGCCGACGCAGCAGCAAATTGCGTTGAAGGAACAAGAGCAGCCGTCGCGTCTGCCGATGCCGGTGGGCACGCTCGCGCGCGCGCTGAAGGTCACGCCGCCGGTGTGGAAGCTGCTGACGGACACGGTCTATCCGGCGGCGACGACGGTGGACGGCATCTTGCAGGCGTTGGCCTATTGCGAGGCGCGCGGGCTCGACGTGATGAAGCGGCCGGTTCACGTCGTTCCGATCTACAACAGCACGCTCAAGCGGACGGTGGAAACGGTGTGGCCGGGCATCGGCGAGCTGCGCACCACCGCGTCGCGGACGGGGCAATGGGCAGGGACCGACGACGTCGTGTTCGGCCCGACGGTCAAGCGCGGCTTCAACGATTCCCAGGAGCGCGAAGGCACCAACGGCAAATACACGAAGCGCGAGAGCTGCCCCGAATTTGAGTGGCCGCTGTGGGCGCAGGTGACGGTGCACAAGATCGTCGCCGGCCAGCGCGTCGCGTTCGTCGGCCCCAAGGTCATCTTCCTGGAAACCTACGCCGGCATGTCGGGCTTGGCGGTGCCAAACGCGATGTGGCGCAAGCGGCCGTTCGGGCAGCTCGAAAAGTGCGCCGAAGCGGCGGCGCTGCGCCGCGCCTTTCCCGAGGAAATCGGCGAGCAGTATGCCGCGGAGGAGATGGAAGGGCAGTCGATGAAGGGGCACAACGGCGGCCCCGCGTGGACGGAGGTGGATGACACCTCCAGCTCGACGAAGGCGGCGGCGCCGAGCCGTGATGAGACGGCCAAGCAACGCGCGAAGGACGAGCGCTTCGTCGAATATCTGCGCAACGGGCTCGCCACCGCGAACGCGGAGGAAATCGAAGGCGCGTGGACGAATGACGAGGAGCGCATCCTGGCACTGGACGAGGATCATCGCATCGTCGTCGAAGGGCTGTTCGATGACGCCCGCCGCCGCGTCGGCGCCGATGCGCCCGTCACCCGCGAGGACATCGACGGGTACATGGCCGAGTTTCGCCGCCGTCTGAAGCAGAAGCAGACGGTGGCTGACGTCGAAGCGCTCCTGGAGCGCGAGAAGCAGAACCTCGATCGACTGCCACAGGAAGATCAGGACACGCTCGACATCGACATCACCGAACACCGCGACGCGATCGCGGCTGTAGCGGCTTCCGAAGGAGGCGACGACGCCCGCGCCGCGGAAGACGATCATCACGGGCAGGAGGACAAGTAATGTCGAAGGGTAAATTGATCGACGCGATGGTGGGGCCGAACAAGTTTGCCACCAAGCGCGAGGCCGAGCAGGCGATCGAGATTTTCACCGATACGATCAAGTCGCTCACGTCATCGGGTGACACCGTGACGATCCGCGGTTTCGGTCGCTTCGAGGTGAAGCAGCGCGCCGGTCGCACCGGGCGGCACCCGGGCACGGGCGAGGAAATCACCATTCCGGCGAAACAGCAGCTCGCGTTCTCGGCGCGCGCGTAATCCAGCGGGGCTCACGGGCACATGGTCAATACGCTGGGGCGCGAGCCGACGGATACCGTCAAGGCGATCGGCATCCTGATCGAGACGGCGCGGATCAACCGCTTCATTCCGCACACGCTGCTGCTGGGCTTCTTCAACGTCCGCGACGTGATGAAAGCCAGCGGGTTCGAGGCCCGGCACTATCGCGCGGCGGACGAAGTCGGCCCGGCGCGCATCAATGGAATACCGTACCGCGTCATGTCGCTGGAGGACGGAATCGTGCTCCAATTCAAGCGCGCGGGCGATCCTTTCGGCATGCCGGGGCACCTTCACTGGGCGCCGGCGAATAATGGAGACGTCTCGTTATGAGCAATCTTTCGGTCGGGTTCTTCGACCCGTCGATGCTGGCACCGGACACCGACGTGCTGGCGCAGGCAATTCGTCACACTTTCCGGCGCCAAGTCGCACAGCGGCCGTCCTTCCCGCTGCATGTCGCGTCGATCGCGCGCAGCAACGTGTCCTACGCCCTGGTAGGCGGCCATATTCCGATGCACCGCGATCCGGTCGGCGACTTCGAGACGGACGGCCGCCTGTTCCAGCTCGTCCTCGCGACGTGGAATCGCCCCGTGCTGCTGACCGCGACGGACACGCCCGAGCACAAGGCGCTGATCGGCGGCGAGAGCCAGGCGTGGAACGGGCTCGGCATGGGCGCGATCGAGATGCGCGCGGGCATGGCGCTGCACTTCGACATCACGACGCTGTGGCACGGCGTCACCAGCTTCGTGCAGGAAGCGGACGAGCGCGCGCCGTCGCGCGCGTTGCTGCCCCAGGCGGTCATCATCCAGGTCGCGGGCTTCGACGCCGGCGACATCGACGGCGCGGTGCTGCGCGCAATCGCCCTCGTCACGGCCGACGTCGCCACGTCAACCGCGGGAGCTGCCCGTGGATAGGCTGGAGATGTTCACGCAATGCGTCGTGATGGGCGCCGGGCTGTCGCTCGGCTGGAAGGGGATGGATTCGCTGGTCGATAGCGCCAACCGGCGCCTCGATCGGTTAGTAGAGAGGATGCGCGGACATGGCTGAGAACAGCGCAATCGAGTGGACCGATCACACGTTCAATCCGTGGGAGGGTTGCCAAACGACGGGATCGCCGGCGTGCGCGCATTGCTATGCGGAAGCGCGAAACACGCGTTTCGCGCCGAAAACCGTGAACGGCGAGCCGCGCATCGCGCCCAATTTCGGACCGCGCGCGCCGCGTCGCCGCACCACCGCGAGCAATTGGCGTAAGCCGCTGCGCTGGAACGGCGACGCGGCGGCGTTTCGTGACAAACACGGGAGGAAGCAGCGCGTGTTCTGTGCCAGCCTGGGCGACGTGTTCGACAACGCGGTGCCGACGGAATGGCGGCGTGATCTGTTCGACCTGATCGACATGACGCCGGACCTGGACTGGCTGCTGCTGACGAAGCGCATCGGCAACGTGGAATCGCAGCTTGCCGACATCGGCCGCCGCGGCTTGCCGGTGCACGTCTGGCTCGGTTCCACGATCGTCACCCAGGCGGAGGCTGATCGCGACATCCCGAAGCTGCTGAAGACGCCGGCCGCGGTGCGGTTTCTTTCGATGGAGCCGCTGCACGAAGCGATCGACCTGACGTCGCTGTCCACGATGGTATTCCGCGGCGCGGAGTGCTTGAACGCGTTGACCGGCGAGCTGAGCGGGATGTTCGGCGATCCATGCGGCACGCGCCTTCCCGCGCTCGACTGGATCATCACCGGCGGCGAGAGCGGGCGGTATGCTGAGCCGATGCACCCGGATTGGGCGCGGTCGCTGCGCGATCAGTGCGCGCGACACCGCGTCCCGTTCCTGTTCAAGCAATGGGGCGAGTGGATTCCGGCCGATCAGTGGCTCGGCGACACGATCCCGTCGGGCACCAGCCGTCCGTACGATCCCGAGGCGCCGCACGACGACAACGCGAGCTGGTGGCATGTCGGGAAGAAGGTCGCGGGCCGCTTGCTCGATGGCGTCACCCACACGGAGTTTCCGGCATGACACCCACCGCATTTCCCCTCGCCTGGCCCGTCGGCGTGCCGCGCGCGCGCTCGCGAGATACCGCGCGCTTCTCGCAACGCGGCGACGACGGCTACTCGAAGCAGGCGTCGATGCCGACGGCGCGCGATCGTCTGCAAGGCGAGCTGGACAAGCTCGGCCGCGGCGTCGCCGATAGCGCGATCCTGTCCACCAACGTGCCGCTGACGCTGTCCGGCCAACCGCGCGGCGGCGTCGGCGAACCGGCGGACCCGGGCGTCGCGATCTACTTCACGCTGAAGGGTAAGGCGATCGCGCTGCCGTGCGACCGCTGGAACCGCGTCGCCGACAACATCATCGCGCTCGCGAAGCACATCGAGGCGATGCGCGGCATGGAGCGCTGGGGCGTGGGCTCGATCGAGCAGGCGTTCGCCGGCTATGCCGCGCTGCCGGCGCCCGAGGCGAAGAGCCACTGGACGACGGTGCTGGGCCTGGAGCCCGACGCATCGCGCGAAACCATCTCCAGCACGTATCGCTCGCTGGCGAAGCTCGCGGGCAACAACGAGACGCGCCTGCTGGCGCTCAACATGGCGCGCGACGAAGCGCTCGCCGCGCGCACCCTGGGTTAAGGAGAAGACGATGTTCGAGCTTTATCGTGAAGTGAACGGATCGGCCGCGGAAAGCGCGGAGGAGAACGCCGAAGGAAAGTGGCGCTGGCAGCTCACGGTCGGCGACAAGGTGCTGGCGCGCAGCGAGGAGAGCTGGGGCAAGCGCAGCGCGGCGAAGGCGGCCGTGGACAAGTTTCGTACGGCCGTCGCCGGCGCCGCGATCGTCGAGAAGCTGTCGTGAGCGCGGAGGAGGAAGTCGCCGTCGATGAGACGGTGCTGGGTCGCGTGACGAACCACTGTAGCGACGATGACGGCGTGCCCGACGTCGGCATCTCGCTCGGGCTCGGCAGCGGAAGCGCGTTGTGGCTGGGCGAGCTGCTGAAGGACGACGGCGGCGACATCGGGTTCGTGTTCCACGGACCCGATCGCGTTCGCATCGCCGCGGCAATCTGGCCCGCGTGCGAATGGCGCGAGGTGGCGGAGCTGCTGAGCAACCATGTGGCACCACTCCTCGCGCGGTTGCGCGACGACGACGCGAAGCTGCTGGAGGCGCTGAAACTGGCGGACGCAACGCTGCGCGGCGCCAACATGAACCGCAATGTGGTAGAGCGGAAGGTGCTCGCGGCGATCGAGAGCCTGGCGCACGCGGAGAAGGCCGATGGATGACGAGTTTCGCACCCACGGCGACGAGAGCGCGGTGGATGACGAGGTGATCCGCGCAACGCCGCTCGAAAATGCGCGGCACGCGGTCGCGCAGCGCTTCCCCAACGCCGCGGACGCGATCTATCGCGGCGAGTGGGACCGCGGGCCGTGGATCGAGAAGGCGATCCGTGCGGATTCCGAGTAAACCGCCCGCGATTGTCTGCCAGGCGGACAGGTTCGACTTGCTCCGCTGCCGATGCCCGGTGTGCCTGACGCTTGATGCGCAGCACCCGGGCGAAGGCTTCCAGCTTGCGCTCTTCCCCTATCGCATCGCCCTCGATCGACGGAACTGGCGCGCGTGACGCCCATATCATTCGAGTGCAGGTGCGGCGGACGGGAGGAAATCGCTGATCCGGCGCTCCTGGACGTGCCCCCCGCCGCGCGCGAGCTGACGTGCTCCTGGTGCCGCGGGCCGATGCGCCCCTTCACCCCCCGGTTCAGTCCGCCGGACGGAAGCGGCCGGCTGCTGACGGACAAAGAAAAGGCGGCGATGACACCCGCCACCGCCGCCCCACCCGTCGGGCAAGCGCTGTTGCTCTAGCCCTTCGTCTGCATCGCCTCGTCGATCGCGGCGTCCAGCTCGCTACTCGTCTTCAGCATGTCCTCTTCCGAGTAGATCGAGCGGATGGTCGCGACATTGTCGGCCGACAGCACGTCCTTCGCGAGCTTCACGTTGGTTGCGAGGTCGGAAGCCAGCTTCTTTCCGATCGCGAGGTGCGTGGCGAGCTGCTGTGCGTCGCCAACGAGGTCGTTGAACGTCTTCATCGTGTGATCCTCACGGCGCTACGAGTTGTCGGATGCGCTCGACGGTATTGTTGAGCGCGACGGCCGCGCGCGCCTTCTCCGCGGCCGTGGTGGCGGTGTAGCCGAACGACAGCTTCTCGCGCGCTTCCGCGTTCAGCTCCTTCAGCCGGGGCAACGCCGTGCGCGGGACGGCACCGACGCGGATCGCCGCGGTGGCGCTGCGCGCGATGCTGTCATAGCCGAGCGCGGCGAGCGTCAGCGCCTTGTTCCCCTGCAGCACGACGGCATCAACGAGCGCGGCGTTCTCGCTGGCGGGGGGCGGATCGGCGGCGGGGCGCGCGATCGTGACCGACGGTCCGCATGCGGCGACTGGCATGGTCGCGGCGGCGAGAGCGATCAGGACGGAAAATCGCATCATTGTTCTCCCATTGCCCGCGGAGGCGCGACGCCCGCGCGGTCGACCACCACCGTAGCCGCTTCCACGGCCGCGACAACCGCCGCCGACGGTCGCTCAGGGCTCTTCGCCACCTTCTGCGGCAGGAAGAACGACGTCACCTGCAACGAGCGATGCTTCTTCACCGCGCGCCACAGCAGTCGGCCCGATGCGCCGAGACTGGCCGCCAAGCCGATCAGCGGCAGTCCTTCAGCGGACTTCAGGAACCGAACCGTGTGTGCGATCCAGGAAGTCTCGGGCAATCCGAGCAGTGCGACGAGCGCGCCGGCCACCAGGATCGCTTGCCAGATGAAATTGCGGGTCGCGACCACCAGCTCCGACGAGCTGGCGTCGATCGAGGGGGCGGGCGTCGATGGGGCGCCCCACTGTTGATCGGCCGGGTTCACGGCAGCACCTCGAAGTGCGGACCATCCGTGAACGCCTTCTTCCCGAGCCGGCGGCGCTCGGCGCCATACCCCTCAACCGCGCGCTCCATCGCCGCGGCTGTGGGGTCGATCGTCGCCAAGTCGCGCCAGCATCCACCCCAGCGCAGCTTCAACGCCGGCTTCGATCCACGCACGTCGTTGTGCTCATCGAGCGCGCGACGCATCGCCGCGGCAATCTCGTAGATCGGCGGCCATTCCCAGCGCAGCTTGCCGTTGATGTACGGCACCAGGTCAACGGCGTGGCCGAATCCGTCCGGCTGCTTCCGATGCAGCGACGCCATCGTCTGGCTGACGCCGGTGGCGACGTAATGCTTCTGTTCCGCTTCCGTGCGCAGGCCATCGTGCACGCTGAAATCGACGGGCGTGATCGCGATCGCCCGCTGAACCACCGCGAACAGGCGGGGATGGACCCCCACCAGCTCGTTCAGCGATCCCTTACCGAGAATGAACATGGGACACCTCCAAGGGCGCGGGGTGCGCCCGGGTGTTCCCACCTTATCACTCGCCGCGCTCCTGAGCCATGAAGCCTTCGACCGCGTGCTCGAGCGCGACGCGGAACGAAGTGCGGAGCATGCCGGCGCCGCTCTCTTCCCAGCGCCAGACGCGGCCCGGCATCTCGCGCATTTGCTCCGACGCCCAGGCGCGCAGCGCAGCGCGAACCCAGGGGCTCGCCGATCGCGCATCGAGAACGGCCGCCGCCGCCTCCCAAACCGCCTGCGGTTCCGGCAGCGTGCCCAAGATGTCGCTTCCATCCATATCGTCTCTCCGTCTCAGGATTTTCTTAGCGCAAAATGGCCCCTCCAGCGCCTCCCCACCGCTACGGTCAGGCGCGGGCGCCCAGGAGGACCCGCGCGGGGGCATGGAATCCCGCGCGAGTCTATGCCGGCGCCCGCCCGGCCGCGCGCGATCGCGCAGCGTGGCGCGCGTGCGCGAGGCGCGGCGGCGCAAGGGCGCGACGTGCGCGAGCTGCGCGCGAGGCGGCGCGGGCGCGGTTGTCAGATTTTTTGCTGGAGGGGTTGAAACCGCCGATGCCATCGGGCATTTAGCCAATGCCGCCGGGCACAACCGGAGGGCATAGGGAACGGACTGACAGCCATGAACACCACCAGCAACGCACCCACCGCTCGCGCCGCGCTCGATTACGTGCGCAACCACTTCACCGGCGGCGGCATCGCGCAAGCCATCACCATTTGCGGCACGATCGCGCCCGGGCGTGACAGTAGCGGCCCTATTGAGGGAAGCCGCGACGTCCTGTTCCTTATGCCCGGTGAGACGGGCCGCCCGAACCGCTTCACCATCTGGCACGACGAAGCGCTAGGCGGCGCGCTCTATGGCGAGTGGTGAAGGCGAAACGGGCGCCACGCGGCGCCCGTCTAGCGGGGGAGCGCTCCCCGCTATTGATGAGCCAGCGCATAGGGAACGGATTGACACCATGAACACCACCACCAGCGAAGCTACGCCCGCCGATCGCATCGCACGCATTGCCGCCGCAATCGGCTTGGCGATGGAAGCCACCTTTGTGCCCTTCAGCAAGAGCCGCCACGCCAAGCCGGCGAAGGGCGAGAAGCCGTGGCTGTCGCTTAACTGGAGCGTGACCCTGCAGCGTGACGGGCAAACCATCCTAATCACTGACTACGCGCAAGGCGTGGGGCACGCGCCCGCCTATAAGGCGTCCGTCAAGACGCATGGTGGCGCAAACAGCATCTTACGCGAACGCGCTTACACTATTGAGATTGAGCAAGGGCGGCGCGCGGTTTCTTCGTTCGGCGACTCCTTCCGGCCGGGCGAGCTGCTGCCCGCGCCTTCGCTGGTGGACGTTCTCGCAAGTCTGGCAATGGATGCCAGCGCGATTGATTACGCATCATTTGAGCAATGGGCGGAAGAGATGGGGATGAACCCGGATAGCCGGAGCGGTGAAACCACTTACCGGCAATGTCTATCGCACGCCCTCGCCCTACGTAGCGCGCTGGGTGAAGGCCATTTTAGCGCGCTGCGCGATGCAGCCGCGGATTACTGAGCTATGACGACTTTCACGCACAAGGGCAGCTATTCGCACGTCCCCGGATATGCTGAGATTAACTTTCAACAGGGCTTAGATGGGGATGGTTGGGAATTGGACCTAACCGCCACCGGCGGGCGCAATGCCGCCCGGCTTCTGTATCGCCGCGGGAATGAGTGGGCCACGGTTCCCAATATGCCTTACAATCAACCCGCCGTGTGGAGGATTGACGCTCTTCGCTGGCAGGCGGACCGAGCTGATGAACGCGCGAACCGGCTGGAAGCTGACCCATTCCCGAAAGCATGGGACGCCTCCACAATTCGCAGCGCTCGCGCGATGGCAACGCGTTTGCGAGAAGATGCGGATGAGCTGGAGCGGACGGGCAACGGCCGCACCATCGCCAACGCATAGCCGAAACGCGGCGGGCGCCTCGCGCGTCCGTCGCGTCATGCCGGGGGAGCCTGCCCGGTGTCTGATGATGGCAGGGCATAGGGAATTGAACATGACGAACACCACCACCACCGCGACCGCTTCCGTGATGATCGAACGCGCCGCCCTTGTTGCGGCCCTGGACGTCGTCGGGCGCGTCGTGGAGCGTCGCAACACCATCCCCATCCTTTCCTGTGTCGTCGTGGAGCCGAACGACGCGGGCGGCGCGCGCCTGTACGCAACGGACCTAGATTGCGCGGTCGCGGTGGACGTCGCGGCCGTGTGGGAAGCTCCCCGCGCGCTTGCCCTGGACGCGTTCGCCCTGATTGACGCGGTGAAGGCAATGGGCGCCGACACGCTGGAGCTGAGCGGCGATGACACGCGCGTGACGCTGCAGGGCGGCGCCGCGTCTATCCGGTTCGCCGCGCGCGATGCCAGCGACATGCCGCGCGTTGCCGCGACCGATCGCCGCGACGTCGTCACCTTCGCGCCCGCCGCCGCCGATTGGCGCGCGTTGATGCTGGACGCGGCGCGCTTCGTTTCGACGGAAGAGACGCGTTATTATCTCAACGGCATTTGCCTCGTTGCGGATGGCG
>Ga0182216_1000007_pt1 | contig 38487 bp, 61 predicted proteins | sample G5R1MG_17_FD_129669 | JGI IMG/M metagenome (GOLD analysis project Ga0182216, IMG submission 129669) | Switchgrass phyllosphere microbial communities from Michigan, USA - G5R3_NF_03OCT2016_LD1 MG | ecosystem: Host-associated > Plants > Phyllosphere > Phylloplane/Leaf | place: USA: Michigan... | reverse complement strand
GGCGACGGCGCACGCGGCGCAGACGGGCGACTTCCCAGAGCGCGCGTCTGTTGCGAATGCCGTTCCAAAGCCGCCGCCATAGTGATTTCGTGAGCCTTCTCACGGGCGATCCTCTCTCCATCGGCGGCTTGGGCCGCTTCTTGCTTTTCGCTATGCAGGCAGAGGGCGACGTAAGCGGAGGAGAGGCGGATCAGGGCCTCGCCGGACACGTCCTTCATGTCCTGCCAGCGGCTCCAGATCCGGGCCGCGTAGGAACGATCGATACCCGCTGCCTTCGCCGCCCGGTCGCGCGCCGCCGTCCACGTGTCGGTCGGCCCACGGTGGTGAGCTTCCGTCAGCGCGATCAGCATTCGGCGCGAATGGGCGGCGGCTGTCGTCATAGTTTTGCTGGCTGATCTTTTGTCGAAATCGACAAGTCTGTTGTCGGACACGTCATGACGCTCCATGCGAATTTCACGGCATGGATGGTCGTGTTGAAGAACAGCTTGATCTCTTTGGCGCCGAGCGGTTGCAGCCGCCCGAGCCCGATTACTTGGCGGCGCGCTTGCAGGCGTGTCGCCAAAACCGTTTCAGAATGAGCGGGACGCGCCGGCATTCAGTGCGCCCCCAGAGCCTTCTTGCGGCCGGCGGCGATCAGCCCGCGCACCTCCGCACGAGTGTCGTCGTCGTCACGCCCGAAGCGCCGAACGGCGATGTCAGAGACCCCGAGGCCAAGGAGGGTGTCGGCGTAGACGCGCGTCTCGATGGATATCTCGTCCACCTGCCCGCCCATGTGCTTGGCTTTGTCTTCGTGGTGGCGGGTCATGCGAGCACCGCCGAATGAGTTGCCACGATTGCCTTGGCTGGGCTCGTGGCAGGCCCAAGGTTGGTTTCAAACCCCCTTACCCGCACCAAGTCCTGCGGTTCATTGGGGCTGCCGTTCCTGGCGCCGATGAAGATCAGATATTCAGAAGAGCGGTGATCGTACTTCGCACGATGTCCTCCATGGTTAGCGCCGTCTTGGGATGCACCGAACAGCACCACGCTGCCGGAATTCGATTGAGGCTTGCTCATTCCGCCGCCTCGCTGTATGCGCGCGCACCCGCATGGTCGTGCGAACCGTGGTAGGCGCTGCGATAGGTCTCAAGGATCGCGTCCTGCTCAGACACCTTGTCGGGGTTCTTCGCCTGCGCGCGGATCTCGGCGACAAGCTTGCCAAGAACGGTCTTGTCGTAGCCGTTGGCCTTCGCCTCGGCGTACACGTCCTTGGTCGCGTCCTTGGCTTCGTCTTCGGCCTCACGGCAGCGAAGGATGCGGTCCACGATCTGGCGGAACTCGGCGCTCATGCGGCGGCTCCCTGCTTGGAGCGCTCGTGACGATGAACCGCCATGAAGTCGCGGATCTTGCGTTCATTGGTCGGCCAGAGCCGGCTAGGGACGCCTCTCGCCTCTGTGCTTTCAAGACGCTCCAGGAGTCTGCCGTTGTTCACGGACAGGACCCCGAAGCGAAACTTCCCCATGCCCGTCTCGGCTAGGAACTCGTTGATTTCGGCGAGCAGCGTCTTTTGCATAGCCCATAGTTGCACGCGATCGCGTGCTTTTCAAGGCTCGAAAGGAAGTGCATTGCGTTTGCGTGCAGTTTGGTATGACGCAGTTATGAGCCAGGCTAACTGGAAAACCCGCATTCTAGCGGCTGTGGACAACTACCACGCTGTAAATGGCACCTCGGACAACGAGTTGAGCCAGAGGGCGAAGCTAGGCCGAAACTACCTCACGCAGATGCGGGCCAAAGACCCAGAGGCGCAGACACCGCGTGTGGGGCAGCTCCAGATCCTATGCGATTACATCGGTGAGAGCCTGATGTTCATCCTTACCGGGATGCCGCTCGACGCCGAAGGTGAGGAGTTGATACGTCTTCTGGCGGATGCTCCTTCAGAGACAAAGCGTCATGTGATCGGGATCTTGCGGCGTCACTGACGGTCGATCGCGCGTAGGCAAGAGCTTCGGCCTTCGCGTCGGCCCCGGCCACCTTCCAAGCTCGGGCTACTTTCAAGATATGCATCACAACTCCTCGTCGTAGCCCGTTCTCGTTTCGTTCCCTGTCCCATCCTAACTTAGATAGCTAAGCCTGACAGAGGATAGATTTCCACCGCAAAATTAATGCACGCGATCACGTGCTTTGAGGTTGAAGTGCACGCGATGGCGTGCAAGTATCATCCTCACACCGGCAGCGATCCTGCGCTGGGTAGTGAGGAGCAAGCAGCCCGTGACCCGCAACATCCCATACGAGATCTTCGGCGAAGGTCTCGCGATTGCCGAGGCGTTCTTCGGCCAGATCGACGAGGCGGAGAAGGCGCAGTTCGCGGTCGCTCGCGAGCTGGGTGCGAACGGTTTCCGCCCCTCTCGCAACGGCACGATCAAGTCGCTCATGTTCAGCACCCTGCCAGCCGGGTTTCGCCGCATTGGCTCGGAGAGTGGTCGCGTCGAAGCTGTGCCGCTGATGTCTACGAAGATCGGCAAGGCGGCTGCTGCGAAGCTCAAGGAAGCTCCTGTCGCGCAGTCGGTCGAGAAACTGCCGGAGCTGTTCGGCTTCAATCGCGGCTGGATCATCGAAGGCGATGGGCGGGTGTACTTCGCCACTTCCGGCCGGGTCACACTGCCCCAACCTCGCTACTTCCTGCTGATCCCCCGCAAGCCGGACGACAAGTACGTCCCGCCGGAGACGCTGCGGGAGATGCTCTACAGCGATTACGAGGGCGCCTTTCACGAGCACAACATGCTCGCCGCCAAGCGCCGCTCCGAACTCGCTGCCGCCTGACAGTCACGCTCTCCCATCTCGCCCGGTCTTCCTCACCGGACGGGATCACTGAGCGCCACTAGCGGAGATCCTTCCCAAATGAGCGAAGAACAGAAGACAGCGCATACGCCGGGTCCTTGGTCCGTCGGCTACCACGGATCCGACATCCACTGCGTCAACGTCAAGATCGGCGGCACAGCCAAGCTCTTCGATGTACGCGGATGGGGTTACCTCACGGGGATGGGGCACGGCGCGCTTGGTTTGCCTGAAGATAAGGCGATTGAGATCCAGAATGCGAACGCGCGCCTCGCCGCTTCTGCGCCTGAGTTGCTAGCGGCAGCAAAGCTTGCATTGAATACGGCGGAGGATTGGATCCACGATCGTCTAGACGGGACCCTGTCTTTGGAAAGCGAACTAGCCGACCTTGAGCCTGTGCGAGTTGCCATTGCCAAGGCGGAGGGTCGCTCGTGACCCATCCCCACACCATGGACGACAAGCTCGCGACCGGACGAGGCATCGTCATCGGCGTGCTGATCTCGACGGCGGTCTGGCTGTTCATCGCACTGACGATCGGCGGCCTCATGACCGCTGGCCTGTCCATCGCCGACGCTCAACTCGCCCGCATCGACACCGTGAAGCAGGAGCACTTCGTTGCTCAGCCCCGGTCGATTGCATCCGCTCGAAAGGACGTGAGGCTCTGATGGCGCACGAGAACGCAACACCCCGTCCTTGGCGTTTCGTCAATGGCGAGATCCATTCAGCATCGGAAGTTATCGGCGCCATTTATCGCACGGAAGCGTGGAGCGAGGGCGACGAGATCACCTCAGAAGATCAGGCCAACGCCGCGTTTGTCCTGAATGCGGTGAATGAAGCCGACACCCTCCGAGCCGAGCGTGATGCTCTACGGGAGGAGAACGAGAGGCTGAAGGCCGGTGGCTGGCAGCCGATCAAGACGGCTCCTGGGTTTCGCCTGTATCAAAACGAAGACCCGATTGCCGTCCTGCTGTGTGCCGCAAATGAGGAGGTGGTGATCGGCTACGTCGCGCTTCGACGTGACGGCACTCGCCGCGGCGTCGTCAACGGGTTGTACGGCAAGCGCTACACCCACTGGATGCCGCTCCCGAAGGGGCCGCAGTCGTGACCGCGCTCCGCTTCCCCCGCCCCGACCCATCCCTCGCTCTATTCCTATCCCTCATCGCGCTCGTAGCCGCTCTGGCGAACGCTGCGCACGCTGGAGCCTTCACGCCATGACCAGCTACGCCGAAATCTCGACCCTCGCCAACCGTATCCAGCTCGAAGCCTATCACGTCTCGCTGTCGAACGAAGCCGACCCCGTGACGATGATCCGCCGGGCGGCGATCCACGAAGACGTGCGGTCGCTCGCTGAAGCGATGGGTATGCGTCTGGTGCGTGTGGAGCGATCCACGAACGCCGAGGAAAACCGTGGCGGCCTCTCCCGAGCCGATCGCGCCGATATGGAGCGCGACCGTCAGCTTGAGGATGCGGTCGCATGAGCCGGGTCGATCCTCTCACGTCCGAGATGCGCAGCGTTCTCTACGGTCTGCGCACCGCCAGGGGGCTGGCCGAGGAATGCGCGCACTTCAACAACCTCTCCGAGGCTGACCGGCACAAGGCCCGCGCCCGCAGCTACGCCATCCACATTCGCAACATCATCCGCGAGCGGTCGGGCATCGAAGCCTACCACGTCGCGCGCCGGGAGCTTCGGACGTGACCCACCTGTATCTCGACATCGAAACCATCCCCTCCCGTTCCGCGGTCGTCTGCGAGCGTATTGCGGCTGCGATCACACCCCCCGGCAACATCACGAAGGCCGAGACTATTGCGGCCTGGGAGGCCGACAAGAAGCCCGCCCTCGTCAAGGAGGCGATTGCAAAGACCAGCTTCGATGGCGCGCATGGCTCTATTTGCTGCATCGGGTGGGCCTTTGATGGAGAGAAGGCAAGCTCCAGCAGTGCCTTGGACGCTGGGGATGAGGCTGACGCGCTTGAAGAGTTCTTCGGCATCGCCTCGCTCAAACTGAAGAACGGCAGCAGCTTGTTCATGGCCCCGGTGATCGTCGGCCACAACGTCGTCAACTTCGATATCCGCTTCATCTGGCAGCGCGCGATCGTTCTTGGTGTTCGCGTCCCGTCGTGGTTCCCGCGCGACCCCAAGCCATGGGGCAACGACGTGTTCGACACGATGACGGCGTTCGCCGGGGCACGCGGCATGATCGGCATGGACCGTCTCTGCGAAGCTCTTGGCCTAGAAGGCAAGGGCGAGGTGGACGGTTCTATGGTGGCCGACCTATTTGACGCCGGTGACCATGGGAAAATCGCCGACTACTGCCGCGCTGATGTCGAACGCACCCGCGCTATCCATCGCCGGATGATGGTCGCGTTCGGGCAGGAGGCGGCGTGATGTCGTTCACCCCTGAACAGAACAAGGCGCTCGGCGACAAGCTCGATCCGCGCCACGTCGCGTCCCGCCAGCAGTCCGGTCGCAGCCTGTCCTACATCGAGGGCTGGCACGCGATTGCAGAAGCGAACCGCATCTTTGGCTTCGACGCCTGGAACCGCGAGACGATCGATATCCGCTGCGTCTCCGAGCGCGAGCGCAAGATAGGTCGCGACAACAAGCCTGGCTGGGGCGTCTCATATACCGCCCGCGTCCGCGTCACGGTCGGCGATGTGGTTCGCGAAGGCGTCGGCGCCGGTCATGGCATCGACGCAGACTGCGGCTCTGCCCACGAGAGCGCGATCAAGGAAGCCGAGACGGACGCTATGAAGCGGGCGCTGATGACGTTCGGCAACCCGTTCGGCCTCGCGCTCTACGACAAGACGCAGGCGAACGTCGGCGTCGATCAGCCGGAGGCGCCAGCCGAACCGCAGCACGAGGTGACGCCAGCCGGCCGCAAGCGTCGGCCAGGTCCCCGCCTCACCGATCAAGGTGACATCGGCGCGATCTACGAGGCGCTGGTCGAGAACCTTGGCAAGCAGTCGGACGCAGAGCGACTGACGGCTTGGGGCAAGGCGCAGGCGAAGCAGATCGGCTCTCTGCCGGATCGCGACTTCGACGCCTTCATGGCCGCCTACGACAAGCGCCGCGATGCGCTGAAGGCGCAGCAGGTGGCGTCATGAAGCGCACTCGCGAAACCGCCGGCTGCATTGTGCGCAAGACGCCTCGCGGCCTCATGCCGGCGTCGGGCTTCGACCAGGAACAGCTCTTCGCGTCGCCGATCGGTGCGGAGTTCAAGCTGGTCCGCCTCACTCGACGGTCGATCCCGCAGCATCGCGCCTACTGGCAGGCTCTCTCGCTGGTCGTGAAGAACGACGAGCGTTGGGCTACCGCCGAACACCTCCACGACGCTCTCAAGCGCGCCTGTGGCCGTGTGACGGTCATCCACGACCTGTCGGGCAAGCCGTTCGTCGTCGCCGACAGCACCGGCTTCGATGCGATGACGCAGGACGAGTTCCAGGCGTACTTCGACCAGTCGATGGCGAAGCTCGCCGAGGCGGTGGGCTACGATCCGCTCGGCTTCCTTGAGGAGGCTGCGTCATGGCCCGCCCAATGATCGCCAACCCCTTCGGCGGGCGGGACGTCGAAGAATGGTTCGGGTCCAAGCCTGACGCCAAGGTGCCTGACCGTATTCGCGACCGCGTATTCGCGCGAGCAAAGGGCGTCTGCCACCTCTCCGGCCGGAAGATCCAGGCCGGCGAGAAATGGGACGTAGAGCACGTGAAGCCCTTGGCGCTCGGCGGCGAGCACCGCGAGGCGAACATGGCCCCGGCCCTCGTCATCCCTCACCGCGAGAAGACGGCTGAAGAGGCCGGCATCATCGCCAAGGTGGACCGGATGCGCCGGAAGGCGAACGGCACCTGGCCTCGCTCGCGAACCCCACTCAAGTCGCGTGGCTTTGAGCCCGCCCGAGGCATCCGATGACCGACACGAGCCAGGAAGTGCGCGAGACGCCCGAAGCTCACAGCATCCCCTGTGATGTTCATTCCTACGCACAAGAATACGAGTTCCGGTTCGATGATGGGGGCGGCTACACGCCAAGCGACGCCGAGCGCTCCATGATCGAAGACGCGATCCATGGCTATCTATCCGAGGTCGCATCCGCCCCGCCCCCTGCTGTTCCAGATGCAGTGGGAGTGCGAGAGGCGATGGACCGCTACAATGCAGTCTGGCAGGGCTGGCCGGAAGCTATCGACGCGGGGAACGTCGAGGCTGTCCGTGAGGCAGCTATGACCGCCGCCCTCTCCTCCATCGAGCCCACCCCGTCTCCCGAGCCTCAAGCCGACGCGAAGGAGGAGTTCGAACAGGAGGACACCGAGATCACGTGGCGAGACCTCGCCTTGCAGTTCGATGGGCAGCGTATCCTCGCGCTGCAACTCCTTCGCGCCATGGTTGACGAGCCCGGCAAGTGGCAGGACAGAGCGGCCGAGTTCGTGAAGGCTCCGCCGCTTTCCGGTGAAGCCGTCTTGGCTGAACGCATCGCCGCTCTGTCTCCCGAGCCTCAAGCCAGCAACGCGGGGGCGGTGGAGGTGAATTATGACGACTTCTTCGCGGCATATCGCTACGTGCCGCGTTCGAAGATGTCGCCTACCTCATGCCTCAAAACACGCTTGCGGTCCTTGCTGCGGGAGGAGGATCTACAGCACGCCGACGAAGCAGAGGAGATCCAAGCACAAGATAGCGCCGCCCTCACCACACCAGAACCCCAGACCGGGGAGCGGGATGACGAGGTCGAACGGCTTCGAAGCGCGTTGGTCGTGGCGAAACGCTCCATTCTTGAGGACACCACGGGAGCGGTCGCGTGCGTGATTTGGGTGCCGCAAGACGTGTGCCCGGCGGAAACTCTCGTGGACCACATCGACGCCGCCCTCTCCACACCAGAACCCCAGACCGGGGAGCGGGACAAGGCCATCCACGACATAGCCGAAGCAATCGGGCTTGGTCGGAACATGTGCGACGACGATGGCGGTGGGTCTACGGATCTAGACGTCTTCCGCCAAGCGTTCTTCGCGCTGGATGCCGTCGAACAGATGCTCCTCGCTGAGCGCACCGCCCGCGAAGCTGCCGAGCGCGAAGCTCGCGCCGAACGCAACAAGCGCGAGATCGATTGCCTGGACATGCAGTACGCCGCAGAAGGCTGGGAGGAAGCTGCAAAGCGCGAGAAGGCTCGCGCCGAAGCTTCCGAGCGCCGCCTTGCCGAGGTGGAGGAGCGGGCAAGGAAGATGCAGGCGGCTCTTGAGCGCATTCGCAGTTATCCGGCCGAGGATCGGAACTGGTGTCGCACGGCCATCAATATGCGGCTGATCGCGCAAAACGTTCTCGCTGCCCTCCGCGCCAAGCCAGAGGCTCAAGCCATCGTGGGGAAGGAGGCGCAGTCGTGAGGAGCGAGAAGAACCGCGAAGCCTCGTACGAGGTTGTTGAGTACGGAAGTGGCGTTTGGGCCGGTAAGTGGGTTGTCCGACGCATCGTTGCCGAAGATGTGGCGGCAACTCTTACGCGCGCGGACGCCGAAGCCCTCATGCGCCTCCTTGAGAAGGATCAGGCGCAATGACCGCCCCGACCTCACCGGGCGTGGTTCCGGCCGATGACGTGCGCGCAGCGATCGAAGCCTATAACGTCGTCTGGCAAAGCTGGCCTGATGCGATCGACAGCGCCAACGCCAAATGGGTCCGCCATGCCGCAATGTATGCGGCCCTCGTCACCGATCGCGCCAACCGTCCGAGCCTCAGCGAGGCCAGCCGTGATGTGTTGGCCGAGCACGAACGCCAGACAGCGACAGAGGGTTGGAGTGCGTCTCACGACGACACGCATCTCGCGGGCGAACTGGTGCGCGCCGCATGCGTCTACGCTCAGCACGCGATCATGGACGAAAGGTCGCGACCATTCCTACGCCCGTCCGGCTGGCCGTGGGACGATGCCTCCTGGAAGCCAGCCGACCAACGCCGCGAGCTGGTGAAGGCTGCTGCCCTGCTTCACGCCGAGATCGAACGAATAGACCGTATCCGCGCCCTCGCCGATCGCTCCGAACCCCGCCAGGAGATGGAGGGGAAGGCATGATCGTTTGCAGTTCCTCGCAATGCCAAACGACAGCCGGATGCAAGTGCGGTGCAAGCCGGCCTGATCTTGCCCCCGGCTTCTGGCCTAACTACCGCGAGCCGACACCGATGGCAAAGGCGATCCAGATGCCGCTTCACCCGCTCGATCGCTGGTGCAACGGTGTGCTCAATGCGCACATCCTTCGACCCGCCGCCCTCGCCCGTACCGAAGACGGAGGGCGAAACGATGGGTAGCGCGCTCCAGTTTCCGCCGGCCGGGCTTTCCCGTGTTGAGGCGGCCTCACATGTTGGCCTTGGCGTCACCCTCTTTGACCGTCTCGTGTCGGACGGTCGAATGCCTCGCCCTCGTCGCATTGATGGCCGTCTCGTCTGGGTGCGAGCCGAGGTCGAGCGGGCCTTGAACGACTTGCCCTACGACGGCGCCCCCGCCAACCTGCCGATGGGTGAAGGCAACATGATCGCCGCGATACGAGCGAGGAGACAGCGTGAGGGTGCGGCTTAGAGGCGTGTCGGAGGACGTGGACCGGCATGGCAACGTGCGGGTCTACTTCCGGCCGAAGGACAAGCCCAAGGTCCGCCTACGAGAGCCGTTCGGCTCGGCGGCGTTCATGGAGGAATACAAGTGCGCCGAGGCTGGGGTGCCTTACGAGGCTGCCAGTCCTGCGAAACCGAAGAAGCGGGCGCCTGCGAAGGCGAACACCTTGGAGCACCTGTGCCAGCAGTACTACGTGCGAGGCGCAAGCTCTGTGTCTGCCGACACGATGTACCGCCGACGCCGTATCCTCGAGAAGGTATGCGCGATCTACGGTCAGGCTCCGTTCACTGATGTGACGCCACGCGAACTTGCATCGATCCGGGATGAACTCGCGGCAACCAACGGCGCTCGGAACAATATCGTCAAGGCGGTGGGCGCGCTGTTCGCTTGGGCGAAGGAGGCGCACATAACCGACTTCAACCCCGCACATGGCATCCGACGTCTGCATAGCGGCAATGGCTTCCATGCCTGGAACGTCGGTGAAGTTCGAGCCTTCGTGAAGCGGCATCCGCCGGGGACAAAGCCGCATCGTGCGCTGGTGTTCTTTCTCTTCACCGGGCTCCGAGTTTCGGACGTGGCGCGCCTCTCGTGGGAGAACGTGACAGACGATGGGCGGGTGCATCTCGTGCCGTCGAAAACGTCGAAGTCGAGCGGGGCGGTCGTCGATATCCCGATCCTGCCGGCCTTGGCAGTCGAGATCGGCAAGACGCCGCCGGGGCAGGAAACGTTCATGCTGACGGATCACGGCAAGCCGTACAGCGTCAAAAGCTTCGGCATGAAGTTCGCCCGGTGGTGCGAGCAAGCCGGGATCGGTCATTGCTCGGCGCATGGGCTTCGGAAGATCGGCGCGACCATCGCGGCGGAACTGGGCGCGAGCGAACATCAGCTCATGGCGATCTACGGCTGGACCACGCAGGAACAGGCCGCGCACTACACGAAAACCGTGAACCGGCGACGGTTGTCAGACCAAGGAATGAGCCTCCTTACGGACGCTTGGACAGAAGTTCTCTCTGTCCCACTACTGCCGGACCATGATATAAGTGAGACATAGAGAGGAATTAGCGCAATGATTACAGCGCCATGCAAAGGTGTCGGTGGGCCCGGCAGGACTGGATACTACGTTTCCGAACAAAGGCTTAGCGGGTTTGTGGGACGGATTTCATCTCATGCGCCCATTGATCTTTTCGGATCGGATGTCCCACCGTTTCCGACCGTTCGCCCGCCCTTCGACCGCTTCCTGATCCAAGGCTACCCCGGCGGCCCGATCTACTCCCGGCCGCAGATGGGCGTTGCGGCATGAGCGACTGGCTTCCCATCTCCACCGCGCCGACAGACGGCACCGAGATCCAAGCTCGTGGCTTCAACTGGGGTGACCGCACACGTGGGCGTCACCGCGTCAAAGCCTTTCACCGCAACGGCAAGTGGATCGATGCCGACGACGAAGACAGCACCCTCCACTACCTGGATGAATGGAAGCCGTTGCCCTCCCCTACCTCCCCCGATGTCCGCACCTATGCGGATGGAGGTGAAGGATGAGCGCGGTGTCAGTCGAAACAGGATGCTGTGGTTGGCTTGCAGTATCGCAGGACGGGTTGCCGGGCCATTGCACCTTAGCACAGGTGTTCGACCCGCAAGGCAACTCGATCGCGACCTTTGATGCCACATCGGATCCAAGAGTTGCGACCGAGCGCGCTCGCACTCTAGCTCGGGCATTGGGTGGTTGCCGTCAAGACGATCACTACAAAGCGTTACTGAGTGAGCGCGCTCGCCGCAAGCGATCGGCTGAGAGGGCTAAGATAGCGGAGGCTCGATTGCTAAGCATCGCCCTCTCCCGCCCCCGCCTTGATGGGGGAGAGGAATGAGCGAGTGGATTGAACACGACGGTGGGCTTTGCCCTGTGCATCACCTCGCTTGGGTGAATGCTAAGTTGCGATCCGGTGAAATTGTCGGTGGCGTCGCTCGCCTCTTGCGATGGTCTCACCTCAAGCACCGCTATGAGAGCGACATCATCGCTTACCGCATCGTTGAGGAGGAAGCATGAGCGACACGAACGAAGTTCGGGCGGTGAAGCTGACGAAGGCAGCCGAACTCGTTGAACGGTTGCGGAAGCGTGCCGAAGACGAGCGCGAGATCCAGCGCAACAATGAAGCGGTAGCCGCCGCTCTCCAAGGCCAGATAGAGGCCTTCAGGCGGGGCGATGGTACTCACAACACCTTCGCCGTGAGGCTAGGGCTGGATCATCAGAATTGCGCCAAAAGAGACGCAGGGTTCGCAGCGGATTGGGATGCTGCCGCAGACATGATCGAAGAGATCACTGGCCTCGCCCCCTCCACATCAGATGCAAGAGCCCCAAGCGTTGAGGAGGGGAAGCATGGGTGAGGACGAGATCGTTGAGCGCATTGCGCGAGCGATCCTAATGGGAAACGCTGGCGGCATGTTCGTGGCCGATGACGAAATGTGGAAAGCGCAGGTTTCGTCCTACAAAGAGCTATGCGCGAAGTTCCCCCAATACGCGCATGGAAGGAGCGACATGACCGATGCCTTCAGGAGCGCGAAGATGGTTTATGCGGTCATGCAGCAGTGTCGTGCCTGACCTCTACCTCCCCATTCCCTCCCTTCCCCGCCATGATGAACCCATATCGGCAGAGGACTACGAACGGAGGGAATGGGCTAGGAGAGAGGCGGAGAAGAACGTGGCGAGGATCTTGAAGGAGAAGCGGGCGTGAGCGGATTTCTTGGTGCAGCAGCAGCTATATTCGACAGGTGGTTAGGCGGCGCGCTGCCGGATCAGACCGATATCAAGATCAGCCGTCAGGCGTCGATCGACGCCCTCAACCAAGCTCAAGCTCAGCGTTGGGCTATGACCAATATCGCGCTGGAGCAGGCGGGCTTTCAGCGTTGGGATAGCGGCATCGGCCAGTACGCATATTCAATGGCAGGCGGACCGCTACCGGATAGTCCTTACCGCTATGCAATGGTTGATCTTGCGATCGTGCCGACAACCGAATGGGACGGCACGTGGAAGACAATAGCGGTGAAAGGCATTTCGCCCTACGCCAACGCGAACTCAATGTGGTGGAGGCCCCCGATGCAACGGAACGACCCCGCCATGTACAATCCCGCCTACAGCCGCCAGCCGGATGACGGGATCGTGGACGCCGAGTTCGAAGAACTGCCGCAGTTGGCAATTGAGAGCAAGGACTAGCCCGGCGCCCTGAACCCTGCCGCCCTCGCCTCCGCCTCAGTTCTGAAGCATTGCTCCGGTGCCACCATGGACCGATACGGGCTATCCGGCCCGTGGTAGATCCTGGCGCCTCGTGAGGTGATGTTGCCCATGACAGGGCAACCGCCAATCGGGGCTTTCATGCTGGCCTTTTTCGCCAGCATAACCTCGCCGCGATCCGTTCGCTTGTCGCCATCGGCGATGCCGGACGGGGGCAGCTTGAGAACGCAGGGCCGATCCGTCAGAGCCTCGAACTGCTCGCAGATGGCCTCGATGTTTGCCATGGATCGCTTTCGGCTCTGCTCACTGTAGAGCGCCAGAGCCATGACGGCAACGACCAAGAGGGTGAGAAGCCCGATCTGGGCCACGTCTCGCTTCTTCATACGGCACCCGTGAAAGGGGTTGTTTCGAAGTCGGGGATTTCGAGGCGGGAAGCGGCCATGATGCGCTCCAGCTTGGCGACGTGCCGAGCGTAGTCGGAGATCATGATTTCCTGCCGGCTGATGGTTTGGGCTTGCAGCGTCATGGCCTGCTTGAGGTCCGTCATCTGACGAGCCCAATCCTGTCGCTGCCATTCGAAGTCACGACGCAGCTCAGTGATACGAGCGTCGCCGTCTTTCTGCATGTCGTCGATGCGGTCCTGAAGGTCCGTCACGCGCTCCGCAGCCGTCTTGGTGTTCGCGTCGCCCTGCCATTTGAGATACGCGAACACTGCGCCGAGGATGCCCGCGAGGCCGGTCAGGACCGCCGCAAATTCACCAAGCGTCATTTCTTAATCGCCCCTCCGGCGCTTCTTGGGGCTTGTTAGGCTGAGGCCGCCTTGATCTGATCCCGGCGGTACTTGGCCCAGATGCCATAGGCGACACCGCCGACCGCCACGAGCGTCGAAACGAGCGTCAGCACGACCATGGCCTGATTGGCGAAGCTCGCCATGCCGACAAGCGGTTCGATCTGCTGGCGAGCCGTCTCCAGCGCCACCGCCACCGCACCGCCGCCCGCGCCGATCGTCGGCACCATCACTGGCGCCCGAGGCTTCGCGATGTCCTCCACCAGTGCCTTCGGCGACGCCATGACAGCAACCGACACACCGTTGGCTTCGGACGACCCGGCAGCCATCTCCAGCGCCGCCGCGCGAGAGCCCTCCACACGGCTGGTCCAGCCGTTCTTGAACTGCCGCCAGTGCTTCAGCGTCTTCAGCATCGCCAGGCGACGGTCGCAGTACCCATTGATGACGGCCGAGGGCTCACGCTGGCGAACAGCATCGAGCGTCACCGCGCCCATGATGCCATCGGCCTTGACGCCGACCGTGCGCTGAAGCCACTTCACGGACTGCGACACGCCGCTGTTCACCGCCCCGTCGAAAACGACATAATCGACGCCCGCCGACAGGTCCGAGAACCGCACCTTATCGGCGTACTGCTCGCGGTAGATCGTCTGAAGCTCGTTGTCGTCAATCTTGGCGACCGACTGCTTGGATCGCCCGCTGCGAGAGCGGAAGGCGTCATAGACCCGCTGGGTGACGCCGCGCATGGTTGCGCCGCCAGGATCAGCGGGATGGTTGGAATAGCCCCCCTCGTGCGCCAGGACGCGCTTTAGGGCGGCTCCGTAGTTCGATGCGACCATTGTGTACCTCACATGAAAAAGGCGCCTCCGAGAGCGCCTGTGTGGGTGGGGATGGTTGGGGAGATCAGGTCGGGAACGGCGCCTTGCGCACGGCCACCTGTGACAGTTCCGCCTTCATCGTGATGCCGGCCACGTTGCCAGCGAAGTTGAGGGCGATGAGGAGCTTGGCCGAACTGTAGGTGCCCGACTTCACCCGGCGCCGCTGCGTGCGGAGCGTCATGGTGCGATCGGTCTGCGGCCAATCGGGACGGAGCGTTCCGTTCGGCGGCGGGGCATGGGTGCGCAGAGTGCGAACGACACCATCCGGCTCGGTGAGGATGAACTGGATATCGGCGCTGCGGAAACCGGACAGGCCCGTCAGCTTCAGACGCGCCAGCCCTTCCATGAACTCGCCGGCCGTGAACTGGGTCATGTCGATGTCGGTGGACAGCTCCAGACGGTAGGTGTTGGAGTTGGAACGACCCGAGCCGTCCAGCGCCGCGTCCACCACGATGGCCTCACCGGCGTCCGCCGTCCCCTTCGAGACGGTTACTGTGCCCTTGGTGTTGTTCGGATCCGTGCCAGGCCAGTTGGACGATGTAGCGACGAGCCAGCCGGTCGGGGCTGTGCCGGACAGGGTGAAGCCTGCGTTGGTCGTGGCATTACCCGTGCGGGTCAGCGTACCGGTCGTGCCGGCCATCAGGCCCTTGGTGCCGAGGATGTTGCCGGTATTATCGTTCGTCGCGAGCGGAGGCGTGACGGTTGCGGTCAGCAAGGCGTCGAACGCGGCCAAGAGTGCCGGGGCGACGGTGAACGCACCGAGCGGCGAGAGGTGAAGGCCGTCGTAGGCGTAGGCTGGCAGAATGTCGAAATCAACTGCCGGCGCCGGATCGAGAAGCGGCGTCGTGATGTCCACCACGCGGATCTTGCCGGCCAAAGTGCTCTCGGCCGCCAAGCCAGGGTAGCTCGTGCCGTTGAAGCTCGTTCCAAGGATCCGCGCGTTGAACTCGCGGGCCATCGGGCGCTTGTCAGTGCCGTTGACGTTCCCGAGACGGGCCGCCGTGAACGCGGGTTCACCGCGCGGCGCGATCGTGTAGATGACGATCGGGATGCCCATGCCGGCGATGCGGTCGCAGACGGACTTCACGTTGTCGTAAGACGCCGACGCGGTGAATGTCGCCTGCGTGTCGTTCGTGCCGAGGTTGATCAGACACCCGTCGATCTTGCGGCCCGCGTCGATATCCTCCTGGAACGTCGCCACGGCCTGCTTGAGCCGGTCGATGTCGTCCACGAAGCGGTTCCACTGTCCCGAGTTTGCACCGCCGGTCGCCCGGTTGATCTCAAACGGGAAGACGTATGCACCATTGGAGATAGCCTGGATCGCGTTCGCAAGGGACCATGTGACGCCACCCACGCCGGTGGAGGTGATCGCGCCGCCTGTGCCTGTATCGGCATAGGGCCACTGGAATAGGACTGGGTTGACCACAGCGTCCGTCCCGACGGCGGACGTGACTTCCGGAGTGAAGGTGCCTGTCGTCAGCCCTGTTCCCGACGGCGCGCTCGTGATGACCACGTTGCGGTTGCGCGTCTTCGACATGAGAACGAGACGGTTCACCGGGCTGGATCCGGCGATTTCGGCTGTGACCGTGGCGTCGGCGCGGTTGTTGATCTGGTCGCGGATCTGGGTTGCGGTCTGGTCCGCCACGAGTACGTAAGTCAGGCCGTCGATGACGAGATCGCCGGCTAGGACGCCAGACACGGAGGTCGCGCCGTAGACACGGCCAGCAAAGGCACGAGACGGCGACCCGGTAACGTCCTGCGCGCGTTGGCCGAAGCTGTCGCCAATGATGGCGATGCGCTTGGCCGCTGCTCGTGCCGCCGCCGCCGCTGCCACGACGATCGATAGCCCCGAGAGTGTTGCCGACCCCGTTGCGTCCGACACGGTGATGGCAAGGCCGGAGAACGTGCCGGAAACAGTCGGCGTGCCGGTAATAGCGCCGGTCGTGGACGAGAACGACAATCCGGCCGGTAGCGTGCCGGATCGCGAGTAAGTTCGCGTACCCGAACCGCCGGTTGTCGTGGGCGTGAAGCTGTAGGCTTGGTTCTGCGTGGCTGACTGTGGCGTACCGGAGATGGCAAGCGGCTGGGGGCTCGGCCCGCCCGATGCCACCTTCAGATCAACCTCTCGCTTCCAGTAGAGGTGATTAGCGGGGACGCCCGTTGCCGGATAGCCTGCGGTCCCTGCTGGCACGTCGGCGGTCGCCAGTGTCAGATAGTACGTGTAGCCATCGACCCCGATTGCGGTGGATCCGCGTCGAAATCCCATGATCTGCAAGCGGGCCGAGCTGGCGGGCCACACATCGTTGACGTTGACGCCGGACGTTCCGCCCGCGCCCACATAGGGGAAGCCCATGGTGTACCTCGATCGTAGGGGTTAGTTGCCGATGACCTGAATAGTCACGACGGTGCCGGCAGGGGCGACCACGAAGACCGAGGCGTTCAGCAGAAGCGTGCCTTGGGACTTCATCACCTTCACGGTGGCGGCGGTCGTGGTGGTGGCCGTGACCTGGCCGGTAATCATCTGGGTGCCGTCCCAGGTCGTCACGATGTCGCCGAGCGGCGGGGCGGCGAATGCGCTGCTGAAGGTGATGGAGGCCATGCCGGCGGTGCCGACGACAGTTCCGGTGTATCGCTCGACACGTCGGGGGGTGCCGGCCGGGCCGGTGGCACCAACGGCACCCGTGGCGCCAGTAGGCCCGGTGTCGCCTTTGGCTCCAGTTGGGCCGGCAGGACCCACGGGGCCGGTGTCGCCCTTCGCCCCGGACGGTCCGGTGTCGCCTTTCGGGCCTGTCGCTCCAGCCAAGCCGGTTGGGCCAGTGTCTCCCTTGGGGCCTGCTGGCCCGGTCACGCCAGTCGCCCCTTTCGCCCCGGCGGGGCCAACAGGCCCAGCGAGACCTTGTGGGCCTGGATCACCCTGCACCGTAGGCTGCGCGGCAAGAACGGCATTCTTGAGCGTGCGCCATTCCGTGCGGATCGGCTTGCGGCGGACGCCATCGGACGGGATGCGGAAGATCAGCAGTAGATCGTCGTCGTGGACATCGTGCATTATGGGCGACGTGTTAGACATCGGGCACCCCCGCCGATGGTGGAGCCAAGAGGTAATTCCGCGCTGACTGCGGGACGTTCATGCTGTCGAAGGCCGCGATGAGGTCGGGGTAGGCCGGGTCCACGCCGGTCTCAAGGCTCAGCACCTTCAGCATCAGCACTGGGTACTGCGCGAGGTATGCAGAGAAGTCTTCGAACAACCCAAGCTTCTCCAGGCGCTGCCGTAGAAGCGGGACCGGCACGAAGTTGGCCGTAGGATCCACGGGCAGATCCGAGATCAGCCACGTCTGATACCAAAAAGGCCCGTCCTTCGTGGGCGGGCCTTCCATGATCGTCTGCCGTGAGGCGTCGTAGGTGGGCGGTGGCGTTGACTGCACGCCGTCCATGCCGAGTTCGTCCATCACGGCCTTCGGCACCTCCGCCCCGAAGAGCACGTCGGAGCGGTTGCGGATCTCGGCTTGGCTGATGGGGTAGAAGCCAGTCACGCGGTCGCGGTAGGCTGCGATGGTCATGTCGCGCCCTTTCGGATTGCCATGTAGACGTATTGATTGTTGCTGCCGTTGACGTCCAAAGCCGAGGTTGCGGGACGGAAGCCGTTGGAAAGGAAGTCTATCGCCTGCGAACCATTGCTGGTTTCAGCGGCAGTAGAATTCGGCCTTAGTGCCGCTTGTCTTGGGTTCGCAGTGGACCGACGGCTATCCAGAATGTGCCAGTCACCCGAGTTTGTCGTGTTCTTGGCAAGGAGCCATTGCGGCTCCCATCCAAGATTGACGCTTGGTCCCGACGATGAGCCATTACCTGTGTACGATCCGCACTGAATGATGCCGGACGGGCTAGGGTCGTGGGCGAAAAGGTAAGCTACGTAATTTGCACCGCTTATGTTCATATTGTTGTTATTCAACGTGAAATCTGAAGCACTCATCGCTTCAATACGGTTTCCGTTGTTATTGCCAGCGGCAGCGCCGGAACTAAGATCCAGATACCGCGCAGCTTCGTTGAGGGATCGATGGAGCACAGACCACGCCCCATCCGCATCCAGCCGTTTGACAGCAATCATGCCTGGCTCTGCGCCTAGGCTATGCGGGATCTTTCGGCCTATGGTCCCGTCACCAATGTACCTCACCACGTCGAAGAAACGCCTGGAGCGGCGGAGGGACCAGATGACTTCGCCTGTGCCCGCTCCGAGGGCGACCGTGGAGCGCCGCGCTCCATCAGGGGCATAGCCAACCGAAGTTGCCGCCTGCGCGCTGGTTGTGTTGGATGCCAGAGTGAAGGCGCCTCGCCGGCTATCCAGAAGCGCATGATCGCTCGCTGCCGATCGACGCTTGTGCCAGTCCAAGTCGGGAGCGAACCTGAGCGGTACGGCAGTTCCTGTCGTCGCGCTGGTCAGGGTCGTCGCAAACAGGCTGTCGATGCCACCACCGCCCTGCCCCACCATCAGCAGCTTCTTCTTCGGCGAGATCATCACTTGACCCTCGCCACATAACCAACCGTGTCAGACCCAACTTTGGAGAACACGAACTGATAGGTTGCGCCCGCTACGAGCGCCGCACCATCAATGCCGGTATCTGCGAAGTTGGCGGAGGGAGGGGCTGCACCGAGGACCCACCTCGCCACGCCGGAGAACGTCAGGGTGCCGCTCGCATAGGCAAGGTTGACCTGTAGATCCTGGCCTTCGGGGATATCTGCCGGAAGCATGGTGATGCTGCCGTTCATCGTGGCCTTCTGAACCGCTCCGTCATCGTAGTCGAACGTGACCGTGCCAGTGGACTGAATGCCCTTGTCGAAGATGCTGGCGCCGGCCACGCTGAGCTTGACGCCGCCGCTCGTCAGCGTGAACGCCTCGACGCCGTTGACGACGAAGGCCCACACCCCGTCCGACTTCCACATGAAGCCGCTGTTGCCGTCGTTGACGAATGACAGGCCGGGTTGGGATAGCGTGCCTATCGCAGCCTGGAACTGGCCCGTCATCGCCGCTCGTCCATCGCGCGGCAGCGAGTTCGTAATCTCCGTGCCGAGATCCGCGAAGTTCTCGTTCACCCGATCCGGGTTTGCCGTGGAGCCGACCGTGAAGGTGTTCGGAACCGTGTAGGTGCCGCTGGAATTGCGCGCCAAGGACGCCTCCATAGAAAAAGGCCCGCGTGAGCGAGCCTTGGGAAGTGACGAGGGATGGGGTGTTTCTATTGAGCCGGAGCGGTCTGTGAACCCATGAGGGCGCGAATGATCGCCAGTTTGCGATCATCTAACGCCGCCTCGTATGGAGCCGCACCAAGCCGTTGCTCGTAGAGCGGGGAGCGCATTCGGGTCGCCCTATCTACCGATGCGAGAGCCCTCTCCGTTCCGCGCCCAGCCAGAGCCTTCGCCCCGGATCCAATCGCAGGGCCTACCAGAGCGCCAATCGCCGCAGAAGCTGAGGACCCTCCCGCTGCCACGCCACCAGCGGCACCCATAGCTCCCGTGACGGCCATTCCGAGACCGCCACCCCCACCAAGAAGGTTCCCGATGTAGCGCATGGCGTTGTTCGTCGGCGTGCCGCGAACTACGTCTTCAATCGCTCCGCGCTCTCCGGCAGAGAAACCTGCAGAGGCTTTTGAGTTGAGGAGGAGAGAAGCAAGTCGCTGTCTTGTGGCGTTATCGATGTTCTGGCCGGAATTGGCGGCGGCAGCTCGGAGATCGGCGCCGTAGCGGATGCCTTCGAGGTTTTCTGAACGCTTTGCGGCGGCATGATTTCCACGCGCGGATCGAAGCGTGCTCGCGGCTTCGGCAGCGGGTCCAGCCAGAACACTCGCCTCAGGAGGGTTTTCAATGAACCCATCAAGCCCTTCAATGAGCCTTCGGGCAGCATCGCGTTCAGGAGGGTTTGCGAAATCGAGGCGCGCGTTCTTGAGCGACTTACGGGCCGCGTCGAGACCCCCGATTGTGGCGATAGCGCCGTCTGGCGGGGCTTCGAGGCGTCCGAGGACCCCGAAGGTTTTGGGGGTAAGCTCAGGGAGGAACCCATCACTCTCCAGCTTCGAACGCATCTGCGTTGCCATGTCGCGAACTGCCGGGGCGGCATAGTCCACGCCGGCATCGCGAACCGCATCATAGCCCGCACTGGATGCCGTCTTCAACTCCGCTGCCGTCGGCACCGGCGTGTCCGCTTTACGCAGGTTCTGCAGGACGCCGGGGATCGCTGCCTCTCCAGCGCGATACGCTGGATTGATCGGTGTTGCGAAGGAGGCAAGCTCTGTGGCGCGAGCAATGCCTTCGTCGCTTAGCGGGTCGATTTCGCCCTGGTAGACTTGGCTCGGGAGCATGAAGGCGCGCTTGGCGGCGCCGAGAATGCCCGCGTCGCTATCGAAGCTGACGTTGCCCTGCTCGTCCTTGCTGAATGGCAGGATGGTACCGCGATAGGCTTGGCTCTCCTGAGGGGCTGCGCTTGGCGGCGGGAGGTTGGGCGGTGATGGATTGACGACAGGCGCATCATCCCACCAGTTCCGTTTTTGCGCTGCCGGCGGCGCCTGTTCGACAACCGGCGCGCTATCCCACCAGTTCGCCATTACGGCTTCCTCCGAACTCTACCGTCAGGCGAGATGAACGTTGCGCCGCTGGGAAGGGCAAGAAACTCCTCCTCCGACTGGATCTGCACCGGATCGGCACCCTGCCCTGCCGTGGCGGGGCGAGGGATCGAAGCTGCGCCCACAGGTACGCCGTCCACCATGCGCGTCTGCGGCGCGTCAGAGACGCGTTGTTCGGCCTTCTCGCCAAGCTTGCGGACTTCTTCGGTGAAGCCGTCAAGCGGGTTCGCCAGTTCGCGCAGCCGTTTGCGGCCCTCTGCGGGGGTGATGGCACGATCCGCCACCATGTCCGCAATCTCGCCGCGAGAAATGTCGTACTCGTTGATGGCTCGCAGCCGGCCGATGATAAGTTCGTTGCCGCCTGGCTGATTGATGGTCCGAGGCAGGGAGCGACGGAACCCGGCAATGTCGGCATCGGACATCGGACCGCTGCCCGGCTCGCGCTGTTCGGGGACCATCTTCTCAATGAGCGCCACCGAGGCCTGCAGCGAATTCAGCCCTTCGGTTGCGATACCCATATCGCCGAGCCACGTTTTGGCCGCCGCCTCGATGCCGGAAGGCGACTGCTTGAGGAGCACGTCGAGCTGATCCACCTGCGCCTGTCGGCCGCGCGCGTTCTGGCTGCCGTCCGAGAGGGTGGCGAACCGCTCGGCGTTCTTGCGGTCTAGGTTCTCGTAAAACTTGTCGCCCTCGCCCGTGTTGACGCTGACGGTGTTCGCGCTGGCCTTCCGGTTCTGCGTCTCCCACTCGCCAAACGAGCCCGTGAACCCCTGCGAGCGTGCATACTCGTATTCCTGCACGCTCGTCGGCGGCTTGCTGCCCTGCTCGACACGGAACGCAAAGTCGCGGTCTCGATCTGCATCCGCTCCGGCCTCGCGTAGATCCTCGCGCTGATAACCCTCGCGTCGCACACTGTCGTCGTAGGCGCGCTTTTCAAGCGTCTCCGCACGATCCAGGCTTGCCTTGTAACCCGCCTGCTGGCGCGCCTGTTCGTCGGCCAGAACCTGCTGCAGGAGCTGCTGGCCAAGATCCTCCGTGTATGGATCGGCGAGGAGCTGCGCGATCTGCTCGCGAGACACGCCAGACATGGCGGAACGCGGCGGCTGCGGGGCGCCCTGCGTGAGGAGCTGGGCGACTTGCTGATTTGGTGCTACGGGCTGGGCCGCAGGAGCGCCACCAGTGGCTTGCGCGACGCCGGCGGTCGGATCGGTGCTGGCGACCTGTACGGGCTGCTGTGAGCCAAGTCCTGCGTAACGCTGGCTTCTTTCAGTCCGGTGCTGAGGCGCCGGCCGCAGGAAGTCGTTGACGATGGCCTGAGCCGCTGTCGCAGTATCTGGTGCCGATAGGATGCGCTGCCCTGCCGCCTGCTCCGACCCCTGAAGTTCGCCCATGAGGAAGTCGAGCTGTGGATCGATATCGCCGGGGTTCACTCCGCGTTGCGATGCAAAGGCCTCGTAGGCAGTACGCCGTGGGCCGGTGAGCTGATAGAGGCCGAAGCCACCACGCGACCCAGGAACGGTCGGGTTCGCTTCGTTGATGCCAGGGTCTAGGCCGCTTTCGTCCTTGAAATTGACGAGGAAGGCGTCCGCGATGTGCTCTGGAAGACCGCGAGAAATCAGGCCCGATCGGATATACGACGCACGGTCGCCCGCAGGGATAACCGCAGCTTGAGATGGAGCGGCGGCACCCATCTGCGCGGTCGCACCAGCCGACATGGACATGCCGGTGCTGGCGCCAATGTTGCCACCGCCGAGCAGACCAGCCGCCAGAGCTTGCTGCGCCGAAGAACGACGCGCAAGTCCTGCGTTGTTGTCAGCCTGCGCACGGCGCTCTTTGACGGCACCGCCGAACGAACTCAACAGAGACCCGACCGCCTCCAAGGGGCTGTCTACATGGGACGTGTCGGCGCCCTGCTGACGCAGAAGCTCCGCGATAGCCATACGCTTCTTCACGCTGTCCGGGGTCGGATCGTCGCCAGCAAAAAGAGCGCGTGAGATTGCCATTTATGCAGCCTCCAGCATGTCGTAGCGAACAGCCTTGAACCCGTCTCGCTCCACGATGACGTCGGGCATCGCAGCTTCGACCTCATCGGCCATCACGCCGAACGACAGGGTTTCGGATCCGAGATACCGATAGGCGTAGAGCGGGAAGCCGCCGAGGGTCGCCTTGATCGGGATAATGTCGCGCTTGAGACGACGATCGGAGAACAACCCCGCCAGACCCGAGCCGAGGCTTGCGATACCGCCGAACAGGTTGGAGTTCTTCTGGTTCGCAGCGGCGACTTGGTTCTGATAGTTCGACTGCACCAGACCTGTGTAGTCCACGCCAGCCACGCCCGGCGTTGGCGTGTTGGTGAACTTCGGCCCTGCGAGCTGCGTGCCCTGCAGAAGCGCATTGATCTCGTTGAGCGGCAGGGAGCGCAGGAATGCCTGCTCCTCCAGCGCGCTGGAGCGGTTCGTGTTGTTGAACTGCGCCGCCGCGAGATCCTGGTTGAAGCCCTGGTTCTGCGCCTGATTGCGGAAGCTCGCCCCCTGCAGCAAGGCATTGTTGCCGAACTGCGCGTCCGACATGCGAGCGTCGTTGTTGAAGCCCACCTGTGCGAGCGACGTGTTGTTGTTGAGGTTGATGCCCTCGCGTGCGAACTGGTCACGAGCCATCGATTGGTTGAAGTTCTGGCCCTGCGCCGAGTTGAAAAATGCCGCGTCGTTCGCGTTCTGGCCGTACTGCTGAGCCTGCGCCGCGTTGCGGAAGTTGCCCTGCGCCAGCTCCAGCCCAGACAGGCGCGACTGCTCTTGGCCTCCGGCCAGCACTGCCTGATAACGGCTGTCGGTCGCCGAGCGGTTCAGCTCGTCCATGGCTCGGTCGTAGGCGACCGTGCCGACGCCGATCCCGCGAGCCCGCAGATTGCTTTCGAGGTTCGCCCGGTCGCGCTCGAACGACGGATTGACCCGAGAGAGCAAAGCCTCCTCGACACGTTGACGATCGGCCGAGAAATCATCCGGGCCGATGTCTTTCTGGATCGCACCGGCGTTATCGATCGTGTAGCGCGCCTGTGGACCCTTCCAGCTCGCGTTCACCGGCACGTTGGCGAGGCTGACGCGATCCGAATTGATGCTGTTCTGCAAGCCTAGCTCTGTCTGCAGCCCTGTGCTGCCCGACAGGTTGCCCGCTCGCGCCGGGAGGCCGCTGGTGTCGAGTTGCTGCCCGAGTGTGTCGCGCACCGTGCCCGACAGGCCCGCAGCCGTGCCGAGGTAGTTATCGACCGTCGTCTGGAGCTGAGGGTTGAGCGTCTGCACCGCTCGGAAGCGAGGCGTGTTCAGATAGCCCTGCCCTAGCGCTCCAGCAGTGGCGGTGTTTGCCATCGTGGCCGCCGCCTGCGTGCCACCGCTACTGGAGAACCCGCCCCCTGCCGGAGACACGTTCATCGACGACTTGCCGGTGCTGTAGTCCGGGCCGGCATAGGTGGACGTGCCCCGCGTCGATGCGGCTGCAGGGGCTAGGGCCGCCGACGGCCCTCCACCCTGCGCCAGCGGGTTGAGTTGCGGATTGTCGGACCAATTGCCGATCGGTTCATAGGTGAGCGAGCCGAAGGGCGTCACTTGGTCCGTCGCGTTCAGGAGGTACTGCGTGATAGCGGTATCGCGGTTCACGGCGCCTTGCGCTTGTGCGGTGACGACCGGATCCGGCGCGGCGGGAGGCTTGCTAGCCATGGGTTGCCTCACGGTAATAGCCGAGCGCAATCGCCTCGTGCTTCAACATGCTGAATAAAAGGCCGTCCTCGTCGCCGTAGTGGCGGCGCATGGTGCCTTCGAACTTGAACTTCATCCGGGGCAGGAGGCGGCGAACGTGGCGGTTGCTCGCGCGTGTAACGCACTGGACGCGGACGCATCCGAGATGCCCGAACGCCATGTCGCCGACCGCCTGAAAGACGCGACGAAAGGCAACTCGCCCCACGGCCCCGAGGTCCACGGCGGCTCCCGTGTAGCCCTGGAACAGGATACCGCCGACAAGCCGCCCCTCGTTCGAGAACACGCCGAGCGTCAGCCCTTCCTTGAACACGTCGCCGAGCTTCTGCCCCATCCAGGCGCGGACGATCTCGTCCTCTCCGGCGACGATCCTCACAGGTAACCTCCGGCTTCTGCGGTGATGTTGAAGCCGTTGACCTGAAACAGCGTCTCGGCTCGCTCGGAAGCGGACCACGGGTCACGGCCCCAGACGAACGAGCCCCACTTGGAGGTCATGGCCGCTTCGCCGATCTCGACACGCACCCGAACCGCAGCGCACTGGCCGTAACCCTGAATGGGGATCCAATCCCGACGCTGCGTGACCGGCTGCGCCCACGGATCGCGACCCCAAACGAACGAGCCCCAGCGCGAGACTTCCGCAACGTTTGAGGGCAGAGGGCGAAGCTCGAGCCCGTCCGCAAAATCCGTGTCCACGCCGATCGCGATGTTGATGCCGTCTTCCGCGTTCATTAGCGGCTGTGCCATGGTGTAGCGCTTGAGGGTGGCCGAGCCGCCGCCGTACTGGAACGCCGTCTTGATGTCGCCGACGATCGGGCCATCCGTGTCGGAGCCGGTCACGTCGGCTTCCATTACCTGCCCGCGCACCCCAAAGAACAGCCGATCCTGAAACACAGCCCAACAGGCTGCGTTCTGGCCGGTGAAGCGGCACCATGCGCCTGTATCCGTGTTCATGACGTACTGATGCGAAAGCTCGCTCTCGATGATCGGCACGTTGAGGATGGCGCGCGAGCCACGAGGATACGTGAGCATCTGCCAGCCGAAGTTTCCGGCGTAGGAGCGGGCCGCTTCCGCGATAGCGGTGCTGATGCGCTGTGTGATCGTCTGACGGCGCTGCAGCGAGCGATCCAAGCCCATGACCTGAGACAAAGGCTTCACCCCGTCCACGCAGATGATGGCGAGATCCGCACCCATCTTCATCAGGCAGCGACGGCCAACGGGGGTGCCGATCTCGTAGACGCCCACGAGGGACCAGCTATCGGCGTTTTCCGGGTCGAGACCGCTATAAACGATCACCTGCCCCTTCGTGGTGACGAAGACGAGGTAGTCGTCCGGCCCGTCGCCGCCATCGAGCGACCATGTGCCGATAGTGAGGATCACCCCGCCCATCGTCATCACCGAACCAAGCTCGAACGTCGTAGCGGCGCCCTGAATGGCTTCGATGCCGAGGTATGCGACCCGCGTGCTGTCCTCCAACGTCAGCCATAGGCGCCCCTTGAAGGCCTCCACGTCGCAGATCGCAGCAGGATCCACGCCCGTGATTGCGGCGGTCATCCACGTTTCGCTGTTGTCGCTGTCGAAAAGCCGGGGTGCGGTGACGCCGTTGCAGATCCAGAGGTAGGACCCGCCGGCATTGGCGAAATTGACGAACTTGAACCGCGCAGACCCCAGATCGGTCAGAGCCGGGTCGTTCACGAGCCCGCCGTCCGTCACGTCGTAGATCGACACTCCCGAGGCCGCGAACAGACGGGACTGCAGGTTGCCGTGATGCGCCATGAGCGTTTCGACGGGCGCGGTGGCGTTCGCCAGGCGAGAGAAGCCGGCATACCCTTTGCGCAGCTCGACGTATTCCGAGCGTGGGAAGAAATTATCGAGACGGATCGCCCGCTTCGGCTTCATGTCGGCCAGAGCCTCGGACGTATCCCACCCCTCGACGGGAGCGGGGATTGACAACGCGCCCACACGACGCGAGCGGGTCGGGCGGTCGAGGAGCGCCGTCCGCATCAGCCGATCACCCCGTATAGGGTGCCGCTCTGGTTCCAGAGGACCACGGTGTAGATCACACCGGCCGTCAACACGACGCCGGTATCGCCGAGGGTCGTGGACTTCCCTCCGGCGCCGATAAGCCAATTAATGGTCTGCGAGAAGGTCAGGGAGCCAGACGCATAGGTCAGAGCGAGCTGGAGATCACCGCCATCGGCCGGGATGCCGTTCGCCGTGATGACCGCCGACCCGGCAATGCGGCCCTTCTGCACGTTGCCGTCCGAAAAGGTGACGGCCTTTGCCCCGGTGATGTCGCCAAGGTCCACTGGCGTCGTCGCCAAGGCCCCTGTGAGCGTGTCGCCGGCTTTTGCGACCGCTCCTAGCGCATTGCGCGCTGCCGCTTCTGTGGAGGCTCCTGTGCCGCCGTTGGCGATAGAGAGATCCGCACCGTTCCAGTCCGCATTCGAGACGTTGGACTTGGTGGCAAGCGCGCCAAGCCCGGAAATCTCCGTGGATGCGTGCCCGTGGGCCGATGGCGGGAATGTCGTCGGGACGTTAGTCAGGTTGTTGTAGTTGCGGTAGTACGACGGCACCAGACCGCCGAGCGTCGCCGCGTTGACGCCGCCCATGCTGTCGAGCTTCGCCCTTACGTCCTCTGCCGTGTACGCCGAGGCGTCGAGCTTCAGGGCCAGCGCCTCGATAAAACCGGTCACGTCCGAGGCAACGATCTGGGCCAGTCGCTGATCGACATAGCGGAAGCTGGCGTTGACCTTCCCAAACGCCGTGAACAGCGGGTCGCCCGACGTGTCGCCCTGAAAGCTGCCGTTGTTCACATACTCGATCATCAGCCGTTGCTCGCTCGAATGTTGATCGCGCCTGCGTTGATGGGCCCGGTGCGCCGGGGCGTGTCGCCGAGGTTCACGTCCCAAGGCGTCAGGTCGTCGGTGATGACGATCGCAGGTGTCGCGGCGTCGTTCGCGGCCAAGCGCTCTAGCTGGCGTTCGTAGTTCGACAGGTCTTCAGCGTAGGTAAAGCCCTTGGACGACTTCCAACGCCACACCGCGCCGAGGACGATCAGCGCCTCTGGCAGGATGCTGAAATCACGATCGTCGCTCCAGCGCGCCTTGCCCTTGCCGTCAGGGCCGACGATGGTGTTCTGCGTCAGGTACTCAAACTGGATCGTGTGGCCGCCGGCCGGGACCGGATAGAGCCAGATATCGGCGCCGATGAAGCGCCAGTAGCCGCCGAGGTATGTGCCGCCCTGCCGCTGCATCGCCGTCCACGTCGCCGGGTCGAGCGGGCCAGCCACCTCTTCATCGCGCGTCAGGTTCCACATGGTGTGGCCCTGCGCCATGCGCGCGTAGTCTGGAGGCATCGCGCCTGGCTGCTGCTGACCGCCAACGGTGGTGAACTGGCGAAAGCTGACGAGGGCTCGCCAATCATGCCGCTCGAACAGGTCGTCGGCCGCCTGCTGGATCATGGCGCGCAGCGGCGTATAGGTCGTGTCGCTGGTGGTGCCGATGGATGCCATGCGCGGGATGCCGACAAGATCGCAAACATCCTGAGCGACCGACAGGAGCGTCATCAGTCGTCGGCCTTCTTGCGACCGCGCTTTGTCTTCTCGTCCCCGTCAGCCTTCGACGCGACAGTCACCTCCGCGCCCTGGTAGGCCAGCGCGGACAGGCGCTCGCGCTCCTTGTCGTCGTCGGTCTCGATCTGCATGATGTCGTTCTTCATGGTCAGCGTAATCATGCCGCTTCCTTCACCTTACGAGGACGTCCCGGCCCACGCTTGGGCGCTCCGGTGTCCATGAGCTTCACGAGGTCGAGCCAGTTGCGCGCTTGCTCGGATAGCGCCTCGATGTCGTCGCCGTAGGCCGAGCCGGCTTCGCTCAAGGCCTCGACGGTGTGGATCTTCAAATGCGCCAGCTCGCGCACCTTCGCGACCGTGATGGGCGGCCACATCTTGAGCGGATGCCCTGCCCCGCCCTCGTCCGCGTGCTCCGCCTTGAAACGGGCGTACTCGTTCGGAAACCGTCCGCGCTGAACACTGTCGGCGAAATGCACGATCACGTTGTCACGGTCCCATCCACCACCCTCGAGAGCGGTTCGGATGCTGACCATCTCCACCATGTCGTAAACCGGGCGACCGGCTGCCTGCGACTTGGCGGGGTTGATCTCTGGCTCCATGAAGAACTCGGCACGGACGTTGGAGCCGACGATTGCGCGATTGGTCTCTTCGCCGATTGAAACTGCGATGTTCGACATGCGCCCTCACATGAAAAAGGCGGACACCCCGGAGGATGCCCGCCCATGATGGTGAATGGTGGTGTGCCTTACGGTGTGGCCGAACCGAGCAGAGTGCCCTTGCGCCAGTAGAACTGGCCGTTCTTCACGCCCTGAGGCGGCACGTTGGCGGTGCCCGCCGCGATGTCGGCCGTGGCCTGCGTGAAGTAGTAGCCGTAGCCGTCCACGCCGATCGTCGTGGAGCCTTTGCGGAAGCCGAAGATGCCGTATTCCGCCCGGCTGTTGTAGGTTGCGTTGACGTTGACGCCGAGCGAGCCGCCGGCGCCGACATAGGGATATGCCATCGGTCAGCCCTCCTTAGGCGGTGGTGTCGAACAGCACGCCCTGCATGCTGCGGTTGGTGACGGTGAAGCCGCCGGCCCACAGCATGAGGCGAGTGATCGCATCCTGATTGGTGTTCATGCGGTCGCCGCCGACCACGGACCAGCGACGGCCCGGATCCTCGCGCAGGCGCAGATAGTCGGTGTTCAGGAAGTACGCGGTCTTGGCCGGCATGTTGCCGCCGCGCCCGCCATCCAGAACCACGTCCATCTTGCCGCCGGGGCCGTAGTAGACGAGCTTGGGGAAGCCCGCGCCCGCCTCGCCGTCGCCGGTCTTGCTCTCGATGCGCTGCATCTCGGTCAGCGAAGCGCGGTAGGCCGACCAGATGAAGTTATCGACCACGATCAGGTTGGGGCCGTCGTTGCCGCGCGTAAGCTGCAGCGTCATGTCGTTGAAGTAGGCCTGCACGTTGTCCTTGGTGATGGGACCGCGTGCGTTGGTGGCCGCGTTCATGGCGACGTTGCGCCACCATGCGTTCGTCGCGTCCGAAGCGTCGATGCCGCCCACGACACCCGTGTTGGGGGTCTTGGAGACGAGCGCCGAGAGGCCCAGAAGCTCCTTGCCGTTGAAGCCGGTACCGTCCGAGTAGACGGAGGCCGCGAAGTAGTGCTTGGCCGACCGGCGGGCGTTGTTGATCTTGGTCTCCAGCAGGTCGATGACCGCTGCCTTGCCACGGTTCATGCGCTGCTCAAGGCCCGAGATCGACACGGCGATGGACGCCTGCTTGATCGGGAAGAGAGCCGTGGTCATGATCTCGTTAGGCGACGTGTTCAGGAACTCGTAGCCGTTGTAGAACATGAAGCTCTCGTTGAAGGCGTATTCCAGGCCTTCCTGCAGACCCCGGCCACCCGTCCACGGCTTCACGTTGCCCTGGCGGTTGAGGTAGTCGAGGAGCATTGTCGAGGTGGTGATGTTGTCCGCCAGATCCGTGCCGATGTCGGGCAGGGTCGTGGTCAGGAGATCACCGAAGTCGTAGACTTCGCTGCGAACAGCCATTTCAGGCGATCCTTAAATCAGGCGCGGGCACCCTGGGCGTCGATGGCAGCTTCCAGGCGTGAGCGCAGAGGTTGGTTTGTGGGGGCCGGTGCCGAGGTTCCACCTGGCGCGGGCGATCCCGTGAGGCCTTTTGCCGATGCGCGTGCCTGAGTTGCCGCTGCTTGGCGTCGCTGGGTTTCCGCCTTTGCCCGATCGGCCGCTTCCTGCTTGAGACGCACGGCGCGGATTTCGGGGTTGGCCCAGCATGCTTTCTCGTAGGCGTCAGAGAGGTCCGTGGCTTCGCCCGTCTGGATGAGGCGGCCCATGGTTGCCTTGACGTTCTCGAAATAGGGGTGTTTCGGGTCCGTCGCGAACGACTGGATCGTTTCGACGGCCGATTGCTGCTCGCGCTGCTGTGCAAGGCGCTGCTCGTTGGCGCGCTCCTGCTTCAGCACCTCGATCTCGCGCTGAAGCGGCGAGAGGGCTGCGCGAATGGAGTCGTCGGGCTGCTGCTGGCCCTGCGGCGCACCCTGAGGGGCGATCACGCGGGCGAGTTCGGTAGGATCGACGCGATAGTGCTGGCAGATGGCCTTGATGCCGTCCGCGAAATTGGTCTGCAGCGCTCGGTCCATCTGAAGATAGCCGTCGAACTGCTGCTTGATGGACATGCCGGAGCGCTCGAATGCTTCGGCGTAGGGCTTCAGCTCACCGAGGCCCTTGTACTGAGCGAAGCCGTTGGAGACTTCGGTCTCGCGCTTGGCGATGTCGGCCCTTACAGCCTCCGGTAGATCGTTCCAGGCGGATTTGCTGGCAACGCTCCAGCCGGGCGGAGGGGCAGAAACTGCGCGACCATCGTCACGTGAAGCCCCTTCCTCTGCCGGCTTTCCACTGCCTTCATCTGCGCGGCCATCATCTTCCGCGCGACCGTCTCCATGGCCGTCTCCATCTCCATCGTCATTGGGTAACGCATCGCGCTTCTCCTTGGCGGCAAACCGGCCTTTGTCGTCGCGGCCATCATCACGGATAGAGGAGGCTTCCTCCTGCCCCGCATCGCCAGCATCAGACACATCACCAGCATCCTGTGCGTCGATACCTGCCTCCAGCGCACCGCGCAGGTTGAAGGCGTCGGTCGTCGCTTCGTCGGCCATTAGAAGCCTCGCTTTTCGAGTTCGCGGTTCAGGATCGCCCCGACATCTGCCAGCGGCTTCTCAGGCGGCGGGCTGTCGCTGCTGCCTTCCTTGATGCGCAGGTTGTCAACGCGCAGGGCGGCTTCGTAGTCGTTGCGATCGGTGTAAGTGCGCCCATCGTGCATGGAGCGGATGGTGTTCATGCCGCCAGTGCGGATGGCGGGGCATGGGAAGGAACTGCGAGCGCTCATTGGACCACCTGTGGCTGCATGGCGCGCGTCGCGGCTTCCACCTGCATCCGCTCCATATCGGTCTGCGCTTTGATCTGGTGCGCCTGCACGTCGGCCTGCGTCTTGGCGATCGAAGCCTCGGCCTGCGTGATGGTGGCCTGCGTCTTGGCTTGGGTGGCCTGCAGGTCCATCTGCTGCTTCTGGCCTTCGATCTCGGCTTGCTGCTGCATCGCCTGTTGCTGGGCCTGCGCTGCGGCTGCCGGATCGCCCTGCGGCTGGCCCATCTGAGCAAGCTGCTCCATCGACTTCTCGATGGTTTCTTCCAGCTCACGGCCGGCACGGAAGCCCCGCACGCCGAACAGGAGCAGCTGGCCGGCCATGTTGGCGAGCTGCGGCATACCCTGCAGGATCGGCGCCCAGCCCCCAACGTACTGCGTGACCGCCGTCAGAAGTTCCGTCCGGCGCTGGCGCTCCTCGTTCTCATCGCCTTCAACCGTGCTATCGCTCTCGACATCGACCCGGAAGCCCCGCGCCGCGTCATTGCGCAGGAGGTCCACGATGGCCTGCTTCTGCTGCTCCTGGGCCTGTAGCTCCTGATACTGCTGCATGACCTGCTGCATGGCCTCGGGCGGCATACCCTGCTGCATGGGGGGCTGCGGCACTTCCTGCGGCACGAGCGGGACGCCTGTCATCTCTTGCAGCGTCTCGGGAGCGAACTTCTCGGCGATTGTCTCGGCAACGATCTGGATCACGTCGCGGGCGAAGCGGGCCAGCTCCTGCTGCCGGTCGCGGATGCGGATCGATCCCCACTGAGCCTTGATGCCCTGCGCTGCAGCCGTCTCTCTTGGGTCACTCTCGCCGCGTACGATGTCGGAGATGCCGGTGATCTGGTAGACATCACCGATGAGCTTGTCGCGAAGCTGCACCGTGGAATCGAGCGCCTGCACTACCTGGTTGAGCGGGATCCACTGGATTTGGCTCGCCCCGCCCTTCTCCGAGAACTGCGCCCAGCCCTTCACAGGGACCAGCGTCACTTCGAGGTCATGCGATCCCATCGCCGTTCGGATGGCGTCGGTGCCGTCACCGCTCGGGCCGGACGGGTAGAAGCCTGCGAGCTTGAGTGACTTCTCCAGCGTGGCGATCTTGGCCGTGAGGTCGTCGATCTCCTCCGCCTGATCCTGATAGAAGATGTAGTCCGGCACCGGCACGAGTTCGTCGCTGGTGAGCGTGCCGTAGGCCGGCTTCGGACAGGGCCAGAAGTCCTTAAGCTTCAAGAACGGCTCTTCCTCCGCCAGAACGTCCGGCATGTCGCGGCTGACGAAGTAGACCTTGCGATCGCGCTTGCTCCAAATCTCGTAGATCGTGGCTTTGCAGGTGCGCTCACGTTCCGCATCGTCGCCTTCACGGACGCCGGCCGGCTTATGATCCAGCGGGATCTGCTTGCCGAGGTCTGGGCCAAAGCGCTTCAGGCATTCGTCGCGTGTGAGGTACGCCTTGCGCCAGACAGCCCACACTTCGCTCCAGAAGCGACCCGCGCTGTGGCCAAAATCATCGCGATGCAGGTAGTCGAAACCGACGCGCTCGAACTCCAGCTCTTCCACCGGGTCGCCGAGAATGAACGCCGAGCCGTCGTCGCGCTGTGTGACTTCGCTGTCCTCGGGGATCAGTTCCCCGTCGTCGTCGCGCTTCCAGCCCTGCTTCGGATCGTTGCCCGTCTTCACATCCTGGCGGCTTAAGCCGATCTCGGGCCGTACTTCCCGCATGACGGGCTCGTAGCGCACCCACGCCGTGCCGCGTGCGTCAAGCAGGTAGTCGTCCCGCACCGTCCGCATCATCTGGTCAAAGCCGAATGCGTCGAGCGAGTAGTTCGTGGCGCGCTCCAGCACCTCCGTCGCCTGGCGTGCGATCGGATCCGCATCCTTGAAGCGGCGGGAGACCACGGCGCTCGGCACACGGGCATACACGGCCGGCTGCAGCGTCTGGATGTTCGACCAGAGGATGGAGAAGCGACGACGACGTCCACCGGCGGCCTTGCGGTACACCTTGCGGATTTTGCCGCATCGCGTGGTGTAGTCGTTGAAGGCGCGCTCGTACCGGGCGATCTCCTCCTTCCAGCGTGTGGCGGTGCCGCCAGCGGGTTGCTGTGCCATCAGGCTTCGCCGTTGCCGATTATTTCTTCGGCCAAACTGGATTTGGCGATTTCAAGCGCAGCCTCGAGAACATAATAGCAGTCTTTAAACTGGCCGAGGTTGGTACCGTCCACATGCACCAAGACCATCATCAGATGCTCCAGTCGCTCAAACTCACGGTCAAGGACGGCAATCTTCTCATCTCGCGTCATGCGCGTATCCCTTCCTCACGCCGGCCGATGACGGAGTGCAATTGCTCGTAGGTCATTTCCTGCATGTTGGCAGGCTGGGGCTCAGGTACCGTGCGAGGTGCCGGCACCATCTCTCGCCAACCCATCGCCAGATATCGGAAGGCGTCGGCGGTATGGCTGGTCCAATCGTGGCGCGGCGTGTTCTTGAACGCCTTGGCCTTCTCATCGAACTCGGTGCGGTACTGCCGTAGGGCCTCGACGCCCTTGGCCGTACGCTCGCGGTCGAAGTAGCAGCGAGGCAGCGTCAGTCGAACCGCGTTGATGCCGTCCATCACCTTGTGGTCGGGCACCACCTGTGGGTTTAGCCCCAACGAGATCAGCGTTTCGACACGGGTGCGGCCCGTCTCTAGGCTGCGAACCCGTGCGTCGTGCGGCACCCAATCGATACCGGGCGCGTATTCCTTCGCCTTGATGATGCCAGCATAGTGCGCGAGCGGCTGGCCGTGGTTCTCGTAGTGGTCCACCACGCGAACGGCGTTGCCATCGACCTGGAAGAACCAGATGCTGGTGCTGTCGCCCATGCCGAGATCCCATGAGGTGTGGACCGGCAGCAGAGGCTCAATTGGCAGCTCTGTGATGCGCCCTTCCCGGTCGGCGTCTGCGACTTCCTTGCCATAGTAGGCGCCGAGGATCGCGGCCTCGAACGAGCACTCGAACTCCTGGTCGTATTGCTCCTGCGTCATACCCTGGCGAGCGTCGATCAGTTCTGCCGGCGACAGGATGCCCGTCTCGGATGCGCGCAGCATGAGGGAGAACCACCGCTCGTCGCGCTGCGCTCGATCCCAGATATCGTGGAACTCATTGCGGCCCTTCGGTGTGCCGATGAATGTCGCCCACCCCTGCCGATCCGCGAGCATGGGCCGGACGATCTCACCCCACACGCTCGGGCGCATGTCGGCGTATTCGTCCATGACCACGCCGTCGAGATAGAGACCACGAAGCCGGTCAGGGTTGTCCGCACCATAGAGCCGGATCCGCGCACCCGACTGCGGCAGGTCCACGCGCAGCTCGCTCTCGTTGATGTCGCCGCCGAGTTGCCGGGCGTAGGCCTTGATGTAAGTCCAGGCTACGTCCTTAGCCTGGTTGAACAGCGGGGCCACGTAGGCGTACCGGCCGTTGCTCAACGGGCATTCCAACGCGGCCTTGGTGATCTTCTGTACACAGGCGACTGTCTTGCCGGCGCGTCGATGGGCGACGGCGACGTTCCAACGCTTGTTGTTTGTGAGGAGGCCCGAGAACTGCCGGCGGGCCTTGATCTCGATCTCAGTCAAACGAGAGCGTGACTTTCACGTCGGCTTTGATCGGGCCACCATCTTCCCCGGTGATTTCCTTGGGGAGGATCGAAGCGACCACCTTCAAATACTGATCGGGCTTCTCAGCGCGAACAGCTTGAATAGCGGCGATGCCGTTCGCATTGAAGTCGTCACACAAGGCTTCGAGGAACGCCTCGCCTAGCTTGGAGCGAGCACTCTTAGGTCTGCCACTTGGATTGCCGGACTTGCCGGGCTCGAATGGTCGGCCGCGCTGTTTCTGCGCTGTAACATCAGCAGGAGAAGTCATATCCGCCTCGCCGTTGAAGTCGGCTCTTGCGTGCAATGAAAAGCCCCGCCAGCGGATGCCAGCGGGGCTGTGTGGTCAGGACGGGCCGGGCCTGCCTGGAACCCCGCAATGCGCTCCAAGGGGGTCGGAGATAGCGACCCCCTCGTGCTACGGCCGGCAGATTGTCACCGTGTCGCCGTCCTGATCTGTGCGAGAGCGGGCAGTGCTGGCTAACTGCGCTGAGGCTTATCCATTGCTGGTCCGCCCTGTGCAGCGGAACAATTCCCTCAGACCCTACGGTGTGCGTGTCACTCCACGCCGCCGCCCTCACCTCGGAGCGCCCATCCCTAGGCGCAATCCGTCATCATGAAGAAGTACGTCAGTAATTAGCCCGAAGGGCTATGGGTGTCAATAGGGAACTCCGACAGAGGCATCCACCACTGAATTTCGCCTTCGCGGTATTCGTGACCACTCCGAGCGCTTTGCCATCCATCTCGAACGTGTTCATAGCCGCTGACGAAAGTCGCTACGACGCAGCACGCGCCACCCTCATAGACAAGTAGCGCCAGCACTTCCGTGCCGTCCTTTGGTGCCGTTTCAATTCGTTGCCATTCGCTCATGCCCTACCCCTCTCGAAATGCGTCTGAAGCGCGTTGGCCGCCAAACGCATCGCACCCACCAGATGCCACACGCGCAAATCCTCCACGACGCCGTACTGGAGCGCGCCGAGCAGGTGGTCCTTGTGATTGCCCATCTGGGCTTCCATCACCGCTGTACGGGCATCCTCGTGGGCCTGACGGGCTCTGTCGCACCAGCGGACGTAGCCCTCGCCGATATCCGGCCCACCCGAGCCCGATCCTTCACTGGCGATCCCGGCGCCTGGCGCGGCGATAGCGCGGCGATAATCGGCGACGATCCGGCCGTAGTGAGCGAGTGCGGTGTGCTGCTCCTCGCTGATGCCGATGGGGTCGCGACGATCGACCTGGCCTCGAATGCGGAGGATGCCGATAAACGATCCGGCCATCTGGTCCTTGGCCTGCGCTACGGTGATGCCGGCAAGGCGCGCGCGGACGGCGAGCGGGCCGGCGTCGGCAGCCTCGCGCTTCGTCTCGCGCTGGATGCGGCCGTTGGCTTCGCGCTCCACCCCCTCCTTGCGAGGACGGCCGCGACGTTTGGCTGATGCGGTTCTCATGCTCGCGCCCATGAAAAAAGCTGAATAACACTGACGAAGATAAGGCTGATGGCCAAGAGGCACCCAGGAACCGCCAAATCCCTCCATTTCAGACGATCAATCGGGTCTATGCCTCGATAGCTTATGACAAACAATGCAACGCCTGCGATGATTATAACTACGTGCCACATCCAGCTCATTGGGCTATACCTCCTTTCCGTAGCTTATTTCCCCGATGCAAACGCTTTCAGGCCAAGTCTGCGGCGCAACGGGACCAATCCCCAAAAGCTGAAGAACTCGCGCAGCGATTTGCCGCTTTGTTTCGTAGCTGGTACGCGGGTAAACACTGCCTCCTTCACTGTGCTGGATTAGGCTCCATCCTTCCGCCGTCTCGACAAGCGCGATGAAGCTTTGCCCCCGCATAGCTTCAAAGTTGGCTGATGCGGTTCTCATGCTGCGTCCTCCACATCGCGCGCACTGGCTGCAAACACGTGCTTGCTATCGACCACGCCGTGAAGGGCGTTTTGCACGGCATGAGCCCAACGCTGAAGTTTTACTCCCTCTGGCGGGCCGCTCCGATACTCCGCCATCAGCTCTACCAGCGCACTGGCGACCGCAGGATGGAAGTCCACGGGGCCATTCACGCCTTGCTGGCTGTTGAGGCTGATTAGTCCGTCAACGAGATCGGCCGCCACTCGAAGCAGTTTCTCCATCTTGTCGGGGCTAAAGCCTCCAAGACCCTGATGCTCGATAACCCCAGCGATATCGCGCAGCCCACCGACATATTTGGCCGCATTTTCACGGTCGATCATGCCTCACCCACCTTCCTGACCTGATACCCATTGCCGTCGTGTTCGAAGACGGACGCCTTGATGATTGATGTGATGCGACGATGGACCAACGAAGCGCCGAGGATGAAGCCAAGAGCGATCCCGGCTACGAGGGTCGTGGCGTAGTGAGCGGCGGTCATGAGGGGATGCCCGCTTGCTCTGCTTTCAGGAGCCTGATACCCTCTAGGGTCGCAACGAATGTCCTCGTGCGTTCATTGAAGGCGCTCGGACTGGAGCGGACGAAGCCGTACGCTTCCAGATCAACCATCGACTTCTGACGCCACCAATAGCTTCGGTTTCTTGACTGCCATTCGACGCATTCGCGCAGGGCGGTGATGTGCCGCTTCGTGAGCTTCGGCTTCTCGCTCATACCCGCTCCTCCACCTTCGGCTTCGGGGCGAGGTGCTGGCGGAACTGGTCTAGGCGGGTTTCGGAGAGGGGGCGGAAGCGTGAAGGGCAGAAGCCGATAAAGTCAGCCGGAGCATTGGCCTCGACAAGAAGCAGGGCAATATCGCTTTGAACGCCTAGGGTGGAAACGCCCGTGTCAGGCACAACCTCCAACACGGTGTAAACACTGCCTTTCCTTAGTTGAGAGGCATTGCGTGCATCCACGCACACGCATCGCATTCCAGGCTTCCACATCGTCATGCTCACGTCTCCTGTTGGGTTCATGCGGCGTGCTGGTAGGGGAGAGGTCATCGGCCGGGCTTCAGGTTCTTGAACTCGTCGGGAACCGGCATCTGCTGCATGCCTGCCGGCAGGCCTCGCTTCGGGGCGTCCGGCACGTCCTTCAGCAAGTCGGCGGTGATCGGGTTGGGATCCGGCGCCTCTGCGTGGCGGCGGCCGAAGTAGCGTTGACGGTCCTCCGCCGCACCAGCTCGCAGCTTGGCAACCACACTCTCGCCACGGGCCTTCAGTTCTGGGCTCCGAGGACCGTATCCGCCCTCGTCAGCTTCGAGCGCCCTCACCTCCTCCGCTTGGCGACGCATGCGGCCAAGCTTCTCGCGG
>Ga0182216_1000004_pt1 | contig 40679 bp, 81 predicted proteins | sample G5R1MG_17_FD_129669 | JGI IMG/M metagenome (GOLD analysis project Ga0182216, IMG submission 129669) | Switchgrass phyllosphere microbial communities from Michigan, USA - G5R3_NF_03OCT2016_LD1 MG | ecosystem: Host-associated > Plants > Phyllosphere > Phylloplane/Leaf | place: USA: Michigan... | reverse complement strand
GCGCGTTATGCGCTTTCCCTCGCCGGATCTTGGGTGATGCACAGCTGATGCACGATGAGCCAAGCGTAAAACCTTGGGGTAAGACCACCCGTGTCGTGCTATGGGCGGTTATGTCCTTTGTCGCTTGGCTCATCGCAATTAAGGTATCGCCATAATGTCCATCGCAATCCCGACATATGCTCCCGGCGCCATCACCAACTATTCCGAGCTGGTGACTGAAATCCGCGATATGATGGACGACGCGGATTACGATCAGGAAGCGATTGATCGGGCGTTACGCAAGGCGGAGGCAGAGTTCAATCGAACGCTACGCACGCCGGATATGGAAAACCGGGCGGTGTTCACGATCACGGACGAGCTGACGCAGCTGCCGGACGATTTTCTGGAAATGCGGTTTATTTTCGTTGAGGGCATGCCTGACCAGCCACTGTCGTCCATGTCGCCTGCTGGCATGTTGGCCAACTATTATGGGCGTTCTGGTACGCCGATGGCCTACACGATCGAGGGCAATTCACTGCGGGTGGGGCCGGTTGGTAACACCGCTGTAGAGATGGTCTATTACGCCCGAATCAGCGCCCTTACCTCGGCGCAGGTTTCCAACTGGCTGCTGCGCAAGCATCCGGATCTGTACGTTGCTGGGGTGATGTATCACCTTGCCCGCCGTGAGCGGGATAGCGATGGCATGGCGCAGGCGGCACAGGAAGTGGCCACGCTTACAACCGGGATCAACAAGGCGGCGCAGAACGCGCGGTGGGGCAGTGCGCCGCTGACACCTCGGGGTGTTTCGCAGGTTTCTAGTCGGGTGCGGATCTAGTGCCAACCAAGCGCCTCCCCTTTCCCGCGTTTTTGCCGGATCAGCTTCCCCGCAACGTCCTGACGGCAGCAACCAACGTGCTGCCCGCAGCGGATGGGTATCGCCCGGTCAAGGCGTTGGTGTCGATCAGTGATCCGCTACAGGCGACGTTCAAGGGTGGGGGCGCCTTCATCGCCAGCAGCGGAACGACGTTCCTGATCGCTGGTACAGCCAACGGTCTTGAGCGCTATGTTGGCGGCGGCTGGACGACGCTACTTGCGGCCATGTCTGTTACCGATCGATGGCGGTTCACGCAGTTTGGCGATTACGTCGTCGCCGTGAATGGCACAGATACGAAACAAGTCGATCTGACCATAGGGGCGGCATCCGATCTTACTGATGCGCCAACTGGCACCGGTGTTGCGGTGGTAGGGGATTACGTTGTCATCACGCAGGCGGGCGGCAACAAGCTGCTAGTAACGTGGTCGGGGTTTAACGACCACACCAAGTGGACCGCCGGTGTTGATCAGTCGGGGTTTCAGCCGATGCTCACTGGCGGTGAGGTCAAAGGCATTGCGGGTGGCGAATATGGGGTCATCCTCCAGCGCTTCCGTTTGGTGCGGATGGAGCGCACTGGGGACGACAAGGCGCCGTTTCAGTTTCCCGAGATCACCACCAACGTCGGGTGCGCCGCCAGCGGCAGTATTGCGCAGTCGGGGCGCACGGTGTTCTTCCTGTCGGACCGCGGTTTCATGGCGCTGGAGGATGGGCAATCCTTGCGACCCATCGGTAACGAGAAGTTCGACCAGACCTTCCGCGACAGCGTATCCCCGGAGGATTACGAAAAGCTGTGGGCTGCCGTCGACCCCAAACGCTCGCTAGTGCTGTGGGGTGTTCCAGGCACGCCTGGGCGCATCTGGGTCTACAATTGGGTTCTGGATCGCGCCAGCACGATCGAGGTGCCGTTTTCAGGGCTATTCGCAGGGTACGAAAGCAGCCTGTCTCTCGAAGGCGTGGCGGCGCTATATCCCGACCTTGATACGATGCCTTATTCGCTGGACGACCCGCGTTTTCAGGGCGGTGATCCTCGTTTGTATGTCGTTGATCGTAACAACCAGATCGGGGCATTCTCCGGCCCTAACTTGCAGGCGACACTGGCCATCGGCTGGCAGGCGCCATCCGACCCAAATGTTGCGCGCATGCGGGCGCTATGGCCTATGTCCGATGCCAATTCCGGTATTTCTGCACGTATCGATGCGCGTCAGCAGATGGGCGATCCTGTCGGAGTTGTTTTGTCTGGCGATTTGCAGCGATCGGGGCGTATTCCTATGCGAGTACGTGGACGATACATGCAAATTACGGTAACCATCGATAGCGGCACGCGCTGGAGTTATATTCAGGGTATCGATATGGAAATTGATGCGGGAGGAATCAGGTAATGTCGAAGTCCAACACATACGAAACCGCGCAGCTTAAGCTGTTGCTTAACGGCACCTCGATTGCGGGTGTTGCCGACAATGCCGCATCCTCGCCGCTGACGAACCTGTATCTTTCGCTGCATACAGCAGATCCGGGTGAAGGCGCATCGCAAACGACTAGCGAGATTTCCTATACGGGATATGCTCGGGTTGCCGTGGCTCGCACGACTTCTGGTTGGACGGTGGATTCGACCGGTATCGCAACACTGGTCGCTGCGGCGAATTTTCCTGCCAGTACGGGCGGCACCGGCGGGACGGCGTCGTTTCTTGGGCTTGGTTCTGCGGCGACCGGCGCTGGCGTGCTGTTCTACAGTGGCCCTATCTCGCCCACCATTTCCGTCACCAGCGGTGTGACGCCGCAGATTGCGGCCGGCAGCACGATCACCGAGGATTGATATGGCCAATCTTCGCGACAGGGTTAAAGCAGCCACCGCCACGACAGGTACCGGAACGGTTACGCTTGGGGCAGCGGCTACCGGGTATCGGACGTTCGCCAGTGCATATTCGGCCGATCGCGTCATCACCTATGCCATCGAAGATGGCGCAGCGTGGGAAACCGGCACCGGTACGTATTCGGCGTCGGGGAATACGCTGACACGAACGATGGATGCTAGCTCAACTGGCTCCTTGCTCAACCTTTCCGGCAACGCAACGGTTTCGGTCGCTTTCCTGTCGCGTGAAAATGTGACGGACTGGCCATTTCTGAAAGTAAAACGCCTGAGCGGCACCGGCGGCACGGACGGCAGCTTCGTGCAGATCACGTATGATACGTTGGTCACTGACACGGCGGGCGGGTGGAACAGCTCAACCAATATTTATACCATCATGCAGGCCGGCGTTTACGACATCACCTCAAAATTCCGCATCAGTGATGGCGACAGGACCGGGAAATCATACGGGCTGGGCGTAGATACATCCAGAGCTGACAGCCCGGATTTTACGTGGTTCCAAGGCGCCCCCAATCGCCAGGGTGCGACCTATCTTCGGCGTGACTATTTCGCTTCTGGAGCGCAGCTCCAGGCATTCTATTATATGGATGGCATCGGGGCGGGTTACTTCCAGGCTGATCTTTCAATCGCCAGGATCAGGTAGCCAATGGTTGGGTCGTTCCCCGTTGGCGGCGCTCCTGTAGGCGGATCGACCGCCGTAGCTGCCGGTGGCGGTACGGTAACCGGCATAGGCGCCATGACCGGCGCCGGAACGCTGGCAGCAAGCGGTTCTGCGATCGTTACTGCAACGGCGGCCATGGTGGGCGCTGGTGCGCTTGCCGCTATGGGCGTGACGATTGCTACAGGCAGCGCGTCGATGACGGGCAGCGGGTCTTTGGCTGCGTCCAGCCAAGCTACAGCGAGCCGTACCGTTGCCATGGTTGGTGGCTCGTCAGTGAACGGCATTGGAGCTGCGGCCGGTTCCGGGGCTGCGGCTATGACCGGCTCGGGGTCGCTTGCGGCGTCTGGCGCGGCCCTGTCTTCACGCGTCGTGTCGCTGACAGGCACTGGCACCATCGCAGGTGTTGGTGCGAAAATTGCGCGTGCATCGTTCGCGATGATGGGCGGCGGAACGCTTTTTGGCAAACCGGTTCCGCCACCTGCCCCACCTGCCGACCCTGCTGACACCGCAACAATTGATATGTCGTTGGTGCCGGTTGACGCCAAGCGCACCGATTGGCCGCGGTTGGTGGCGAATGCCGTCAATGCACTTATCAAACAATACCGCGTATCCGTGAAGAACCCATTCATGCAGCTTGAAACGGAACCACTGGACCCGACAGAGGGGCAGACGTATTACGACCTGACGTTGCATCAAGTGCGGGTGTATAATGGCACGTCATGGGTTGCGTTGTCATGATCGAATACCCGCCCCAAGGATGGAATGCCTATCAACGCCATCGGGATGAGATTGAGGCGTTATTGGATCCACGTTGTCACACCATCGATTGGATGGACGTGCAGTTATTGTCCAGCGATGCGCTGGCGTTCGGGTCGGAGCGCGGCGTGATAGTCGTTACGGTCAAGCAATACCCAGCAGGCGGTAGGGAATTGCATGGTTTGGTAGCTGCCGGCGACGTAGCGGACATTTTGTTTCTGATCGAGCAAGCGGAGCAATGGGGCCGCGATAACGGCTTGGATTTTGCCTGCATATCGTCTCGCCCCGGATGGGCTAGATTATTGAAACCTCGCGGATATTCTGTTAACCGTGTCGAAATCGTAAAGGATTTGTGAAGTGGGCGTGTCATCCTCCAAAACCAAGTCCACCAGCAAGCCTGTTTACAGCAGCCAGATTGAGGGGGCTGCGAACAACGTCAACAGCGCCTATAATTCCGCGGCACCGGGTATCGCCAACACAGCAAATGCCCTAGGCGGGCTGGTTCCGGATCTGGTGTCCAAATACACCAATGGTGACCCCGCCGTGCAGTCGGCGATGCAGTATAATCAGGATGTCACGTCGGGTAAGTATCTCGACGCGGGCAATCCTTATTTGCAATCGCAGATCGATCAAACCAATGCTGGCGTTCGAAACGGTCTGTCGGCATCACTTGGCACGCGCGGACTGACGGGCGGCTCGGCATTCGGTGATATCATTACTCGCAATCTGGCGCAGAACGAAAATAATCTGCGTTATACTGATTATTCGAATGAGCGAAACCGAATGGACAGCGCCGCTTCGGCGGCAGCCGGCATTTCGGCAGGGCAATACCAGCCATTGACCGCGATCCAAAGCATCCTGCAATCACAGCAGGTGCCTATTCAGGCGGCAGCGGGTCAGGCATCCAGCATCGGCGGGCTTTTGGGCCAATATACCAATACGACTCAGAAGCAGGGTGCGAACATTGGCATGCTGCTAGCCCAGTTGGCTGGTAACGCTGCCAGCGCGTATGCGGGGGGCTGATATGGCAATGTTTTCCAAGTCTAAGGGATTGTTCGGCGTGCCGATGATGGGGGATCTTCGCGCTGCGCCGGCTGCGGGCCTGGTGCAGCAGGACGCTACCGTGCCAACGTACAAGAAGCCGTCTACGGGACAGATGATTGCGGGCGTCATTGGGGACACGCTGGCGCAGTGGGGTGGCGGCAAGGGCACGTTCCTGCCGGGTCTACAGATGCGCCAGCAATACGCGCTGGAGGGCCAGCGTCAGCAGCAAGAGCAGGCAGCCAAGTTTGCCGGGTTCAAGCAGGAATACGATTATAAGTTGGCGAATCCGGAAACGGGCAAGGACGACGCTTTTACCCAGACGCTTCGCAATGCCGGTATTGACCCCACCAGCCCGCAGGCGCGGCAGCTATACATGCAGCGCGCGCAAACTCTCGCTTCTCCCGCCCCGAACTTCGTGTCGGATGGCGCGGGCGGTGGCCGATGGGTACAGCCGCCAGCGCCGGGGATGGGCGGCATGAGCGCACCGCAAGCCCCCGTTGGCAAACTTACCCCTCTCGGCGGTAACGCAGGAGGTGCGCCCCGCGGTGGGGCGCGTACCTTTCCAATCCGCTGACATCCTGCCGCACCTCATTCAGCAGGAAAGCGGCGGGCGTGCCGGCGTGGCTGGTCCGCAGACGCAATACGGACAGGCGCAGGGCTTGACGCAGGTTCTACCCTCGACGGCGCAAGGCTTGGCCAAGCGCCTTGGCGTGCCATACCGTGCTGACCTCATGTCCGGCACGTCGGAAGCGGCCAAGCAGTATCAGTCGGCTATTGGCCAAGCGTATCTGGATGAAGCGCTGGACAAGACCGGCAATGTCACGGATGCGCTAAAATACTACCATGGTGGCCCAAATCGTCGTATCTGGGGACCGAAGACGAACGCTTATGCAAACGGCATTCTTCGCCGCTTGGGGGTATAATGGCACAGCAGCAGGCGCGAGACGAAGCAGGCAACATTTGGTACGTCGATGACGCCGGCAATCCCGTAGGGCTGGCGCAGGCGGCTCCGCAGGGTGGCGGCAGCGTTGTTGCGCCGAATCCTGTGCAGGCACAGCGGCAGTCTGTGGATCTTGGTGGGGCGCAGCTCGGCAACCAGAAGACAGCGCAGCAGATTGCACTAGAGGCGGCGAAGGTGCCGTATGCACCCCGACAGGCTGCGGCGGATACGACGAAAGCCGAAGCCGAAGCGGCGGCGGCACAGTTGACCCTTCAGAAAGCGCAGCGAGATGCGTCATTGCCGGTCGCAGGCCAGACCGGCCGCGCTAATCTCCAGCGCGCTATCGATGACATCCGCCAGCGGTTTGCGGCGGGTCCTGGCCGCACGTCGGGCGTTGGTGGATTGCTCGACTATCTGCCGACCACCGAAAACCAGCAGTTCGATGCCGCGGGCAATGCTGTGCGCGGGTTTGTCGGGCCGGCGCTTGGTCTTACCGGTGGCCAGCTCAACACGGAGAAGGAAGCACAGCGCGCGGTCGGGCCGTATATCCCGCAGTCGGGGGACCGAGATCAGGTAATCCTGGACAAGATCGCACGGCTTCAGGGCCTCGCAAACGCCATGGGCGGCAATCGTCAGCAGCAGGCGCAGCAGCCGCAGATGATCGCGGCTTCCGGTGGCGGCGGCAGCGGCAATCCCCCGCCCCCCACTGGCCCCGCGGGCTACGACGTTGCCGGCGTCGCTGGCGGCGTGTCCGGTGGTCCGGGTGGTGCTGGCTCAACGTTCGCAGATGCGGCAGGTGTTGCGATGGCAACCAAGCTGAAGCAGGCTTATAATCAGGGCGCTGGCGTGCAGCAGTTGAACCAGCTTCTCACCGATAATGGTTATCAGCCGTTTGCAGACCCGCAGGCGATCGAGGCGATCAACAAGCGCGGGCCGCTGAATTTCGCACCGCCGCAGGCCGCGGATAACCGTAGCGGATTGTCGCAGATGCTTGGGGGCGCTGCGGATAGCTCGGGTGGTGCGTATGCCATCAGTGCAGCCGATGCACTTAGCGCTGGCACGCTCGATAACATCGCTGGCGGCAATGCCAAGCTGGCAGAGGAATACGCGGCACAGAAGTTCCCCGGCGCAACGCTGGCAGGACAAGTAACGGGCGGTGCGCTGGCAGCCGGTGCGGGCGAACTGGGGTTGGCGCGCTTGGGGGTTGGCGCTGGCCGCGCTGCGCTTGGTGGCGATGCGCTGTACGGCGCAGCCTATGGCGCTGGCAGCACGGACGATGGCAGCCGTCTGTTGGGGGCCGTTGGCGGCGGCGTTGGCGGTCTGGCAGGCGGCATTGCCGGGCGTGCCGCGGCACGGGGTATTGGCGGGGCGCTTACTGGCGTCCGCAACACCGATGTGCAGGGCCTACGTGCGGCGGGGGTGCCGCTGACGGCTGGACAGGCCGCTGGCGGCGTACTGAAGGGCGTTGAAGATCGCTTGTCTGGCGTTCCTGTGCTTGGCAACGTCGTACACGCGCGTCGCCTAGAGGGCATGCAGGGCTTTAACCGTGCTGCGTTTGATGAGGCATTGGCGCCGATCGGTGCGAATACGGGCGGTATGACGGGCGAAGCCGGCATCGATGCTGCACAGGCCGCCACCCGTCAGGGTTACGATCAGGCGCTAACCGGCGTTAATGTGCAGCGTGATCCGCAGTTCACCGGACAATATAACCAAGCCCTAGCCACTGGCGCGCAGGTGCCGCGTGTTGGTCCTGAGTTTCAGGCATGGGCGCAGGCCGATCTTGATCCGTTGGTTGCGCAGCCTGCGTTCGACGGTCGCACGGTGCAGGATTTTATCCAACAGACGCGCGGCGCCGACTTCGGCAACGATGCGATGGGCAATCTTGTCGGGCGTTCGGTGACGGGTGCAGAAGATGCTATGCGCGGGCTGGTGCAGCGCCAGTCGCCGGGGACGTTGCCAGCGCTGGGGCGCGCGGATCAGGCATACCGGCAGACGCAAGTTCTGAAGGATGCCGTCAACCGCGCCCGCAACGGTACGCGTGTCGGCGAAACGGGCACGTTCGCACCATCGCAGTTGTCGGATGCCGCAGCCGCGAATGCCAAGAAGTTCGGCAATAGCCAGGGCACGACGCGTCAGCCGTTCTTTGATCTGTCTCGCGCTGGGCAAGCGGTGTTGCCCAACTCAGTACCCGATAGCGGCACTGCCGGTCGCTTGCTGACGCAGCAGGCGTTGGCGGCTGGCGGTCTTGGCGTGTTGGGCGGCGGCGCTGGTTATGCTGGTGGCGGTGAGGACGGCGCGCAGGCTGTTGGTGCAGGCGGGTTGGCTCTGGGTGCCATCTTGGCGGCCGGTGGCTCGCGCGCAGGTCAACGCGCTATCACCCGTGCCCTTCTAGACCGTCCAGACGCCCTCGTGCAGCTTGGCAACCAAGTCCAGCGGCGCGCGCGTATCGGCGGTTTGTTCGGTGCCCCCATGCTCGCTGGCGGTGGCGCCTATCTGGCGGGACAGTGAGCGCTCGCGGATGCGGTGGATCATCTCAAAGATGAAGCTCTTTAACGCGATGCCTAGTATAATGCCCCACATGCGGGTAATATAACATAACTACGGAGTGGTTGCGATGCCTAGTGCAAGCGAATTTAGTACAGATCCGAATGCCAACACCACTATCGGCGGTTTCGACGTTTCGGAAGGTTGCTCGCCGGCAAGCATAAACAATGCATTGCGCTATGTTGCGGCGGTCATCCGCGATAGTGCAGACAAGGTGCCAGCGACAGGTGGGTTCGTACCAACGACTGGCGGCACCTATACTGGCGACATCTTACGGCAAGGGCGCGGTGCCTATCTGCACCACGCTGGATCCGGACAAACGGATGGCCGTGTTAATTTTCTGCCCGAAGGCTCGGCGCGTCCCGCCGCGTCCGAAGGTACGATCGTGTTCTATTATTCCTGATGGACGCATTCGTATCCGGGGCGTGGCGCACTGCCAAACGGGCTGAAGTGCTTATTAACGGCAACTGGCGACAGGTGACGCGCGCAGAATGTTATCTCAACGGGCAATGGCGCACGATTCTCTCGTTTGCCTCGCCGCTGTCAGTATCGTCGTATGACGTTGATGGTGTCGTCTACAACCGCAAGCCGGCTTTGGTCACCTCTCGTACCGCGACGGCAACGCCGTCAGGTGGGTCAGGTCCTTATTCTTACTCATGGGTAATAACCAGTGGCGGCGCCACGGTGGTATCACCCAACATGGCAACGACTGCGTTTCGTGAAGTCATCCAGCCGGGTGAGTATATGTTTTCCACCGCGCGTGTGACATGTACCGATGTTTTTGGTACCGTGGCCATAGCGGATATCACGATTACGCTATCGAATGAGGGATCGTTCTAATGCACCATTACTTTGAGGCCATCACCAATACCAGCGGCGATAGCCTCATCGGCTATTATGGGCGTGTGATTGATCCTGCGACGAACAATACGGTTACGATCGCTGCCGACGACAATGGAACGCCGATCGTCACGGTGTCCGGCATTGATAATATGGCCAAAACCGATGCCTATGGAAATCTTGATTTCTATGTGCAGCCGGGAACGTATCACCTCGATATCTACGCGCCCAACGCGACCAGTTTGCAGCTGCGGGTGCAGAACGTTGCGATGAACTCAACTAAGGGTGATACAGGAGACACGGGGCCGCAAGGGGACGTTGGTGCGTCAGATGCGTCTTTTACGACGCTCGCTGATTTGAAGGCCATTGATCCCGTCGCTTTCCCGTCGCCGCGCCTTGCTGCACCTTCGGGTGCTGACGGCGGCGTTAATAATGGGCTTTTCAATTATCAGCTCGGCAACTTCACCGGCCGTACCGATGTGGTGCAGGTCAACGGCATCCCCCTTACCACTGGCGCCTTGGTTCGTCAGGCGGCTGTATCCGTTAATTTTGATGGTCGCACCGCCGATGCCAAGTTGCGCGAGATCGTTTCCGTAAAAGATGCCCGCATGGCTGGCGGCGCAAAGGGTGACGGCGTAAGCAATGACACCCAATCGCTGCTTGCTGCAGTCAATGCAGCGCGCGTTTCCGGGATGTCAGACGGCAGCCGCACGCTGGCAGGCGAAATCAATCTGCCTGCTGGCAGATATGTCGTAAGGGGGGAGTTGGACGTAGCCTCGCTTGGCGGCGTTGCCGGCCTGACTATTTCAGGGGCTGGGGTCGGTACTGAAATCATCCTTGCCGATGCTGCCGCCACGCTTAAGGGCACATCCAGCCGAGGGGTGACGTTCCGCGATCTTACAATTCGGTCGCTTGATCCCACTGTGGATGGACCCGTTTCGCCCTACGGCGTCGATATGAACCAGAGCGCCTTCACGATTGCATCCGGGGGCGCAGCACTGCGCTCATGGCGATTTGAGCGTGTCGATTTTGCCGGCCTGTTTCAATGCTTCAATGTCACCGGCTTCTCCCTGTGCAGTGAATTTTTCTTTGATAAATGCACGTTTGCCCAATGCTATCGTCTGATGAATAACAGCAACGATCAGGCGGTGAACTGGAATTTTAGCAATTGCAATTGGGAAAACGAGGGGCTTGATACCACCAAAGACAAAAATTTGGCAGCCGCCTTTTATCTGAATAAAGGTACATCGGTTTCCTGGGTTGGTGGGTCAATGGTGTTTATTGGCTCCTTGGTTTTTATGAACCTAACGGCTGGCAACAGCTTTCAATCCACGTCGCATTTTCTGAATTTCAAAGATGTTCGCATGGAGCTACAGCCTTTGGCCGGTGGTGGCTCTACGCATGCTCCGATCATTGATCGGGTGGAATCCGGTTATGCCACCGGTGGCAATGGGCCAGTGGTAGGTTTCCGGGATTGCTCGATTATCAATCGAGACAATATTCCGACCACAGTTGTGTACGCCAAGCTGTGGAATAACTGCAATTTTCTGTTTGAAAATTGCCAGCTTGAAGGCGGTCAGGTTGTTGGCATTCTCGATGGTCTGACGGCAACGCAAAACGGCACGCTGCGCATTATCAACACAAGCCGTATCACTTATGCGGAAAACACGTCCAGCCGCCTTAACGATCATGACGCTCACGCAGTTACGATAGTGCCGCCGTTCAATGGTGCTGAAGGCGCTCTCATGCTGGATATTCGCCCTTCTGCTCTGGGTGCGGCTGCTTCGATACAGTCCAAATATATGCGCGCCCAAGGGCCTACGGGGTCTTTTCCTCGTCCTGGTACTACAGAGCCGTTCAAGCCACTGCCGGTGCATGCTGTCATTTTGCGCATGGGCATCGTCGGGTATGAGAATTTCGGAGCGCCTGTGACGGTTGATCTGCGAGACCAAGGAGACACAACCACGTACGCCACCGTGTCCATAGCTGGCGGATCCCGCATTTCGTGGGTAGATATTTTCAAGGAAGTTGGTTTTCAGATCCCGGCCACGCCGATGATGTTCAAAATCAGCGGCACAGATCAAATTATCAAAGGTAGTATCTTGCTGGAATATCTGTGATTGATCTATTGATATGCCTCATCGCACAACAGGAGCAATGCGACATGACTGACCACAAGAAGCATTCGCACAAGGACAAGCACTGCGAAGAACCGGATTTCACCACGCAGGATGATGAGGCGAATGCGGCGCCGGGTGATGGGGATAGTGGCGGTGGCGGCACCAAGAACCCTCCCCCTCCCGGTAAGTAATGCTAAAGCTGGTCACATTTGGCCTGCTGTGTGCCGTCGCCCTGGTGGTGGCGGCACATGCGTATGAGGAACGGCGCTTCGCCAAGCTATGCGCCGCCGTCATCACCGCGAATTGGCTGCTGTTCGCGATGCCATGGATATACAATCCGCTGTCTCCTGCACACATTCTGAAAGTGTGGGGACTACCTGCCACTCATGAGGACATGTGGGCGCTGGCGGATCTATTGAGCCTTATTGTTGTAGTATGGGCGGGTCGTGCTGTATGGTGGTCCCCGATGATCTGGACCGTTTATCTTGCAACTTTGTCCATGCACGCGTTGGCTTGGCTTAATGGTTTCCAGTATGTTGAATATGAGACTGTTCTAGACGCGTGCCTTGTCGTCCAGATTGCGGTCCTGTTCGTAGTCGGGGGTGATGGAATTGCCGATCGTTTGTCTGGTCTGCGCGATAGGTTTCGTGTTCTGGGCGGGGCTTCCCGCCAGCGTTCTTCGGCAGTTTCGTCGTATGAGGCGCAGTGATGATTGAGCAGCAGGATATGCGCCATGTGTGGCTGGTGATGTCGGCCATGGCGGGCGCTATCACTGCTTTGGCGCAGATGAAGTATAAGGAAATGACCTGGGCCGATATCGGCTTCACGCTCTTCTCAGGGTTCGGCTTTGCGGTGTTCTTCATGCCATGGGCTGCGTCTAAATTCGGCATCATGCCCGACGACATCCGCGGTACGAACGCGGTGGTCTATATTGGCGGCACCGGCTGGAATATCCTGATGCCTTTCGCCATCCAGAAGGCCAAATCGTTTTTTGGCGGAAAGGACGAGGCATGAGCGTCTTCGACATCGTAAACACGATAGGCCGCGTCGTGCTGACCGTCGTGGTGATCTACAAGCTGGCACAGTTCCGCGAGATGGCGAACGTGACCGAGCGTTACGGCCTCGGCATGATGGGGACCGGATCATTCCTGACCGTTCCTGTCATCCTGTATAAGAATAACAATCCTTTCGAGGGCTGGGCCGTCACGCTGCTGACTGTAGGCGCCATCATGTTCCTCGTTGGCCGCACGTGGCGCGATCGTAAGCATGCGCGCAACAACAAGCTGGCCGTTGAGCAAGGGCGTCTGTGGCAGGCGCAGAAGGGGAAGCCGTGAGCGCGATCAAGATAGCCGCTGAGCTTATCAAGGACTTCGAGGGCTGTCGCCTGAAGGCATATCCTGATCCCGGCAGCGGTGGTGATCCCTGGACCATCGGTTGGGGCGCAACCGGCCCCGGTATCCGCCGCGGCGTGGTATGGACGCAGGCACAGGCGGACGGGCGCCTAGCGACTGATCTGGTGGGGTATGAGGCTGGCGTGGTGAAGGCGCTTGGCGGCGCTCCCGCAACGGACAACCAGCGCGGTGCGCTTATCTCGATGGCGTACAATATTGGGACAGGCGCGCTCGCATCGTCCACCCTCATCAAGAAGCACAAGGCAGGCGACTATACTGGTGCTGCCGCTGAGTTTGCCCGTTGGAACAAGGCCAGTGGCAAGGTGCTGGCGGGCCTGACGCGCCGTCGCGCGGCTGAAGCGGCTGTGTATCGGTCATGAGCGCTCACGAACAGCTTATCGCCTATCTGGCCACCCTGTTCACGCTAGCGCTGGTATTTGCCATTGCCATCATCTCTGCGGCCATGGTGCCGGAGTTGCTAGGCAAAGCGGAAGTGTTTGGACTAGGCACCATCACCGGCGGCTTGATTGGTATTCTGCGCATCCCGACACAGCGGGCGCCAGCCGCATCTACCGATAGCGGTGACATCAACGTCACGACACCAAAGGAGTAACGAGCATGAGCATCTTCAAGAAAATCGCCGGCATCTTCAGCAAGAAAAACATCACCGCCGTCATCGAAATGACGGACGCGCAGAAGGCCATTGCGGCCCTCAAGAACACCGAAGTCGGCGCTGCGGTAGCTGCGGACATCAAGGCGCTTACCAGCAGCACGCTTAGCGGCCCTGAGAAGTTTGAAGCAGTGGTCGTCAACACGCTGCCGCTGCTGGTCGATGCGCTGAACGCCGGCGGTATCACTAAGGGCCTGAAGGAGGTCGAGGACATCGGTCGCGCATTCGTGCAGGACGTGTTCAACTCGACCGTCAGCAAGAAGGCCGAGACGATTGGCTCGCTGCTGCTCAAGGTCCTGGGCCTCAAGTGAGCAAACTGGACCGCCTGCTGGGCAAGCTACCGCCGGAAATCCCGGCAGGCGGTCGGGCTTATGTCTCCATGGATGCGCCAGACGGTTCGGCGTGGTCTGTGCGGGTTGAGACGGTGGACGGCAAGTCCAAGCGTGTCAGCCCGCCATTTACGCGCCAGACGACAGCTTATTCTTGGCTGGACTGGGTTGAGGGTGTGGCAGATACGTTTGAGTATCCTGCGGATGGGGCGGCTTAAAGAAAACCCCGCCGTGTTAGAGTGATCCTTCTATTGCTCCTCTTTGCCGCTGTCAACCTCATGTCTGCGCATTCTGAATATCACCACCCGACCATTCCGGCGCTCACCCTCGTTGAGGCGGGAGCTGTCGCCATTGTCTTTTCCGATCGCCACTTGCATTTCATGAATTAAGCCACAGTCGCAGCATCTCATTAAATAGCCAGGGAGGGGGTGGATCCATTCTGACCAACCGTCTTCCATGACCGCGACCTTCCACGGATCTTCCATCACTTCCCCCTCACCTGATCAAGCGCTGCGATGGCGGCGCGGGCGGTGTCTTCCATATCATCTGGTCCGATAGCAAGGCGTTCGTCAAACCAGCCGTGGCAGTCGTCGTAGATTGCCCGCGCCACAGCCTCTACCTCTTGGTCGGTTGGGGTCATGCTATTCCTCCACGTCAATGATGTCGAAGCCGTCATGGGATGACGCCTTGTTGATAATGATCGTGCCAGCCTTGGGGTAGCGCTTTTGGGCCTCTTGCAAGATAGCGTCCACAGCCTCTTTCGGCCCTATGCCGCGACGTTCCATCGTACCCAATTCTGCTAGTGAGACTTTTCCCAGCGTTCGCATCACCCCTCCCCACCGGCGTCGATGCCGCGGATGGCGGTGGCAATCCTAGCAGCAATGCGAGATTGTCCCGGAGGGCATATGGACGCGCTTTTGTTCGCAATTACCGCACACCGCTCCCGCATCGCATCCTCGGCTTGCTGGCGGTGGGCGGCGAAGGCCACCACTACAGCGTTACTGTCGTTTTTGCCGTCCCTGATTTCTTGAATGTACGGATGCCAAAGCGGTTTCTGATCCTCCATCAGATCAGCCGCCCGATCCCTATCTTCCTGCCTCACCTCAATCATCGCTGCCTCCCATGGTGGCGGCTCGGGCGGCAGTAGCACGCTCCCACATGGTCGGCCTGCCATCAGGGAACGACGCACGGAACGGATTGGTCGGGATATCGCTTGGCAGCCAATGGGTCGGCATGAACTCCAAGTCGGTCAGGTGCTTATCGGTGCTGTGTCCGAGATACCAGACACCGCTCCAGCGATAAGCGACCGCCGTCCAGCCAATGCCATCACCGACAATGCAATCGCTGCCATCCGCAGTGTCTATGTCGAGCCATTGATCTACGGGCGCCAGCAGTTCAGCCTCACTTGCCATCGTCAGTGTCCTTTGCGGGGGAGGATGCCGGACGAAGGACGATCATCGTACTCTCGTCGTCCTGAGGCTCAGGATCGGAATAGACAGCACTGGTGAACGACATCGCAGCGTGCCGCATCCAGCCGCCCCTACAGGCGTAGAAGCTGCCGCGCTTCAACTCCATGTCCCTGCTGCCGTCGTGGACCTTTCCGAGGATGCCTTTCTCGGTATCGCTCTCAGGGGTCAAAACGATCTGCTCAAGGCCGTCTTCGATATACAGTGCAATCTTCATCGCGCCTCATCCTTGTTGGTGGTGGGTGGGGTGGATGCCCCTTCGTCGTTCTGCTGGAGGGCGGCGCGGACCTGTTTTCCGAGATCAGTGAGGCAATACACCGACCCGTCTGCATGAATGCCCCGCTCTTCCGCGAATGCGTCTTCTAAATCATCTGGCTCAACGCTCCGAAGCGTGACAAGCGGCGTATCATCCAGCCAATCAATATAGGCTTGGTAATCTATGCCGGATGGTAGCTCATCGCAGTCGCAGAACGCATCCCACGCCTCGGTCAGCCAATTGGCCTTGCGCGCCTTCGTCAGCCCCGCGCAGATCGCTGCAACGTCGGTGGTCATGGGCGCACCTGTGAAGCAATCGCGCGTAGGGCTTTAGCCAATGCATCGCGTTCGCCCTTTCTCTCGCCTTCAGTCGCTTCAACCCAAGAGCCTCGGCCATTATATTCCTCAAAGCTGACCTTTGGGCCATCATCAAGCCGTCCGCGCGATACTCGGGTTGCTAGATTGCGCAGGATTGAGGGCGTATCGCTCATGCCTCACCCCCGTCGCCAGCGGGCTTGAGGGCAGACAGAGCCCGAGCCAAGCGGCGCACATCGCCCACCGTGATCAACAGCGCCAGCGGATGCTCCCACAAGTCACGATCATCGCTGATTTTAGACTCTTCTCCCCATTCTTCGAGCGCTTCGGCGAACGGTATCGCCGCCTGTTCCAGCAAGTCCCCGCCGGGGGTGGTGGTGAGAACATCGCTGAGCAATTGCCGCATCCGTGTTTCGTATTCAGCCTGCGCGTATGCCTTGGCTTGCTCAATCGTGTCGAACTTGACGTCCACCATGTTGCCGTTGAACGAAAGCGGGAACTTGCCCCACTTCAGCGCCTTTGACGTGTCGATGCGCGCCTCGAATTGCGTGTGGAAGTTGCGCGCCGTCCAATTCGGGTAGGATACCGATGGCGATGGTTCATGCCAGTGAAGCGGCTTGATGATCACCTCCCCGCCGCCCGTCGCCCCGTCCGTCGCATCGGTGGCGGTGGCTAGGGCTTCGCGGAGGGCCGTCACCTCGTCGTAGCACGGCGAATAGTCCGGCCATTCGGACGGGAAGCGATCAACAAGCGCTTGCGCGGCCTCCCGCAACCCCGCCCCGGTGTCGCTCGCGACCTTGGGGGCTGCGTCATTTTCAGTTTGCATGATCTTCTCTCCTGTCTTCAGGCCAGCGAAGGCCATTGCGAATGCGCTGGATGGTCTTCTTGTCGACGCCATAGCGCCGTCCAAGAATCCTACAGCCGTTCGGTGAATTTCGGATTTCGTCCACCTGGCTTTGAGTCAGGCGCGCCGCACCATTGCGCTCACCAAACACCGAGGCGCCTAGCCGGCCGTCGATAGCGGTTTCTGATGCATGGCATTTTGGACACAGCCATTCCAGATCAAGCGCTCGGTCGTAGCCGCGATGGTGATGGCCTTGGATGCTGTGGACGCCGGTAAGCACCTTGCGATCTAATTCGCCGCATCGTGTGCAATTGGAGGGGCGAGTTATCGTGCCTGCCCTATGCGCAGCTTGCACAATCCGATAAGCGCGCTGCTTCTCGGCATTGCTCCAAACGCGTCTATTCGTTACATCATCGGACACAGCGGCACTCCCATGCCGTTAGAGGGTGTCGTTGAGGCGAGTACCACCAAGCCTCCGACACCCTCGTTATACACTATTCTGCCTTTGATTCAAGCGCAGCCCCCGCCGGAACAGCGGCATCGCTCGCGGGCGGGGTCAGCAACGCAGATCGCGCGTCCTTCATAACGGCGTAGGCAAGGCGCGCGGCTTCGCGTTCAAGGGAGCCAATTGCTGCCTGATCGATCAACACGCGCTGCGTTTCGATGTTGCCCGTCAGCCGGTCGATCAGCGCCCGCGCATCGGGCAGCACAGTGGTTGTGTTAGCGGTCATGCTACGTTTCCAGTCTTACGCACCCTCGCGCCTACCCGCTCAAGTGCATCGCGGGCAGCACCTACCGACATATTCACAATCTCGATGGGCAGCAATTTGCCTGGCTTAAGCTCACCCTTCATGTGCATCTTACGCTCTAACGATATAATGTCGTTCAGAGCATCCGTAAGGTAGCCAACCCTTTCCGCATCGGTCATCGCACCACCCCCAACAACATGAGAATCGCACAAATGGCCGCAACAATTACGCCGCGCTGAACAGCCACTTTAACGGCTGGATCTATCCGGATCATACCAGCGCCCCCACGTAGGAGTTGACCAGCCGGCAGATCGCCGCCCGCGATGTGTCAGCGGTTTTGATTGGCTTGATGGTGTAGGAAAAGCCGATCGTCGCGGCATGGCGCAGATCATGGCCTGCCTCCACACGAGCAGCCTCCATGGCCTCCGCTTTGGTCGCGCAGAGAACAACGTTATCGTCGCCGTCCTCGCCCCAGAATGAATGCATCTCCCAGATCACCATGCCTTGCCTCCATAACCGATGCCGCTTATATAAGCGGTGGCGCTTACGCCGTCAATAAGCGGTTGCGGATATTCTATGGTATCGACATACAAAGCGGTTGCGGATAACGGGCGTCGGATGGGACGACCTCCGCTTGGCGTGCGACCAACAACTGTTCGGCTATCGCTCGACATCATTGCGCAAATTGAAGCGCTGGTCGGGCCGCAGAAGCTGGCGACCTTCATCCGCGAGGCTGTGCAGGAAAAGCTGGACCGCGAGGCCAAGTAGCCCATCTCTCAGCCCTCCTGCGTCGAAGGGTGGGCGAGCAGAGTCCGCACGTAATTGACCGCGGCAACAATGAACGTGGCGTTGCGCTTGCCGACCTGATCCCAAGCCGTTCCGCCGTCCTCGTCGTGTTCCTCCTCGATCATCTTCGCGGTGCTGTTCTCGCTCCCGAACAGCGTCCGCCCCTGCGCGTCGAGGATAAGGTAATCGTCATAGCCGGTCCCGTGGTCCGGGCCGCCGCCATAAGCGCCATCGGCGTTCCACTCGCTATCGACTTCCCATGGGCCATCCGAAGCGCAGTAAGCGGCCTGACGCAGATCATCCGGTACGGCCATCGGTGCGGGGCTATGGGTGGCGAGGGCAGCGGCACTAACAACATCGCGCCATTTCTGCCGAAAGGCATCGTTAAGCATGCCCCACTGCCAATCATTGCCATAGAACGCCTCGCACGAGAGTTGCGCAGCCACTTCCATATCCTCCGCAACCGGGCGGGGTTCGGAGTGGGCGATGCGGTGGCGAGCGAAGTCGGCGGCTAGATCAGCGGCAAAATCGCCTTCGTATTCTGACCAACGACCTTCAATGAAAGCCCATTCGTTTGCTGCGTCGACATCCGCCTGGATCACCGCCACCACCTCGTTGCTTGCGGCGGTCATCACAGCGACACCACAAGGGCGACGACAGCCGCCACCAGTACCGCAACCGCCAGAAACTCCTTCAGGCTTACGATATAGTCCGGCTTTCCCTCCAACGGGATCAGTTCGCCCATCGTTTCCTTCTGCCACTGCGACAGGTTAGCGGGCTGATCGGCATCGTAGCCAGAGCGAGTGACGCCGAAGCTGGCGCGCTTTGTGGTTTTGAAAATACGGGGTTCCATCAGATTAGCTCCTGTCGGATTGCATCAAGCGCGCGACGTGCAGCGCGGTACTCCACATCGAATGTGGTCGAATGGTGGGCGAAAGCGTACTCAGGCTCCAGCCCGAGCCGCGCCTGTGCATCATGGACGGAGCGCATGATGTCGGCGTTGGTGGGGACCTCCAGCAGCATTACAGCGGCCACCCGGCGTAAGGCGCCGCACGAAACGCATCCGCCTCGCCACGCTGCACATCACCGGTGCCACGCAGAGCGCTGCCGTACTTGGCAAACGCACCGGTCGCGCGCAGCGCTGCCATGTTGCGGGCGTGGTCGGCGATCAGCTCGTCAATGTCGCTGCGGGTCATGAGGTGGGGCATTTGGGTTTCTCCTTGTTGGAAGCTTTATTGCAGCGTAAAATCAATGCGTCAACCCCACTTGACGACATTGCTGCAAAAAGATAGACGGGTGTCATGAGCAAACATCCTCACGCCCCCGCCATCGACAGGATCGGCCGATCGGCCATCATGTCTCATTTTAACATCAGGCGCCAAGCAGTGCACAACTGGACCAACGATGGCGTTCCATCCATCCACCGTAATTCGCTGCGGATGTTGGCCATGGTTCGCGGCGTGCAGGTTCCTGAGCTGGGAGAGGACGCATGACCTACACACCTGCCCCTTGGAAAGTCGTTAATGATATGCGGTTTGACGATTGCTACCGAGGTGATGGCATCGAATATATCGCCGGATACAATATTGAAAGCGAAGCTGGCGAAATTGTTGGGTTGGAAGGCATTATTCCCGGCGGCAATGCCGAAGCCAACGCGCGGCTCATAGCCGCTGCACCGGATTTGCTTTCGGCCTTGGAACGATCTGCGGAAATAATGCAATGGCTGAATGATAACTGCCCTGATTGCTTTGGCTGGTCGGGGCCGTATCCATCAAAGACGTCCGCCATTGGCGAAGAGGCCAGGATTGCCCGCACCGCCATCGCCAAAGCCACCGGAGCCTAAACCAAAACATAAACAGGAGAGAATGCCATGATTGTATTCATAATCGCAGCCCTCGCCCTCATCGCTGGCATAGTATTTCTCTACATCAACACTGTTGAAGGCTGGGAAGACGATGACGGCTTCCATGCAGGCCGCAAACCAGATCAGGATCTTTGACATGCTCCCTACCATCGACATCATCGACGAATACGTCATGGAAAACAGCGCAGAAGCTGCGTTGTACGAGCTGCGCCAAGAAGGATACGAACTCAGCATCCACAAGCTACACCAGCGTATTTCGCAGCTCATCTCTTCGGGCGTTCGCAAGCCAATCCCGCAGAAAGATCGCTTCACCGGCGACAGCTATTCTACCGAAATCAACCGTTACGAAGCCGAGCGCGGTTGTGAGAAGCTGTTGGCGGCGCAGATCCGTTCCGGCCAGTATATGGGCGTTCCTATGGCGGCGTGGAAAGCGCGGCATGGGGTGGCGGCGTGAGAAACCAGTACCCCGGCATCTGCTACAGGTGCAACAAGCGTGTTGAGGTAGGCGATGGCCATTTCGAACGCTTCCGCAACGGTTGGCGTACCCAGCATGCAACATGCGCGATTGAGCATCGCGGTACACCAGACCCACAGAGAGAAGCTGACAAACAGCGTCTATTGGAGTGGCGCGCTGTCAACGCAACCGGCAAAAGAGGCCAAAGAGCGCGGCAGAAATTGCGTCAGCAAGGAGAAACTGCATGATCCTTTCCCTAGCCAAGGTGCAGGACCCAAGCGCCCGCATCTACAACGGCAACATCGGGTACAATTTCCATACCATCAGCGAGCCGGTAAGGGGCGGGTTGCCTATTTACCGGCTGGCTAAACCTCGGAGGCAGAAATGACGCAGTGGCAACCTATTGAGACGGCGCCGCGGGATGGTCGTACTATTCTTTGCTTTTGGCCTGGATTTGACGAATCTCAGATAAGTGCGGGCGGGGCAATCGTTGGCGTTGCTAGGTGGATGCGCCCAGGCGCAGGCTATATTGAACACTGGTGCCACGAGGGGGAATGGACACCATGGGACCCAACCCACTGGATGCCTCTCCCCGAGGCGCCGCAATGATCACCACCAAATACCCCGACGAAGCCGTATCAGCATATCTTGCATCGCAGCGTGTCAGGAATGCGCGCGTGGTGCGGGATTGCCTGAAGGCTGTGGCCGGTGAGACGAAGAATCCGCGGTTGATGGCGGCGTTGCTGGTTGTGGCTGGGGCTGGTGACGAGGTACTGGATCGGGTGTTTCGGGGGGTGAAGATATGAGCCGCATTTTAACTGGCGTCGGCGGCATCGTCAGCGCAGCTCACCGCGATACTGGAACGGGAACGCTCCACGGTCACACATGGGAGATAACGGCTTGGTTCCGCCGCGGTGCCGATGCGGTTAGCAGGCAATATCGGCTGAACAGCATTCTTTCGCGGATCGACCACACCGAGTTGCCCAACACGCTCGCATGGGGCGAAGACATTGCGGCTTGGGTAGCGGTGCAGTTTGACGACACAGCCTGCGTTGCTGTCGATGTGTCACGCCCGTTAGAGCGCATCTACGCGCGATGGGAGCGGTAATGGCGCTAGTCTACCATGGAACGCCGTTAACGCCCGCTCCTGCTCTTGAGGCGGTAGCCGGGCGAGCGTTTTGTGTTAGCTACTTTCGACCTGATAGCGTCGAGGCGGTAGAGGCAATGTCGCCGTTTATTATGTATGACAATGGCGCCTTTAGCTTTTGGATGCAGGCCATCCGCGCCGGCCTCGAGCCCTCAGATGTTCCCGAACGCGATTGGAACCCATATTATGCTTGGCTGGAAGATCGCCTCTATATTCCTGGTCGGTGGGCTGTTGTTCCGGATCGCCCTGGCGCAGCTTCACAGCTCAACGACGCGCTACTTGGAGAGTGGCCATTCGGAAAGAGCCGCGGCGCTCCGGTATGGCATATGGACGGCCCCTTGGATCGCCTTGGCCGTTTGTGCGACCGCTACGATCGCGTCTGCCTCGGCTGGATTGGAGACCCGAAGCGCGAGCCGGTCGGCTGCGATGCCTACCGCCGACGTATGGATGAGGTCGCGACTCTAATGGGAAACCGCTGGCACCCGCTGCATATGCTGCGTGGCGTGCTGGTAGGCGGCGACTATCCATTCGTGAGCTGTGACAGCACTAGCCTCGCGCAGAACCACCACCGCTACCGCCTTCGCCTATTCGCCGGCACACCCGACGAATGGTCGGGCGTCCGCGCCTATGCCGACAAGCTTGAGAGGATGGCGGCATGAAGCGCGATTGGACACCACAGGAGACGAACGCCGCCCGTAGCCTGCGGGAAAGTGGATTGGCGTATGACATTATCGGTCTGCGTGTAGGCCGGTCGGCGCAAGGCGTTAAGCGACACCTACAATATCGCGACGAATATCCAGATTACGTTGGCCGAGGCAGTCGCGTAAACTGCATCCGTTAACTCCCCCACACATCGCTTAGGCTCCGGGTGGTTACTGGGGCCTTTTTTGTGCTTGTTGTGTCCCGCTATGTGTTGACGCGCGTCCCAAACCGGGCTAGATAGGTGACTGCCAATGAGAAGGAGACATCATGGCGATCACCTATCACAACGACCTTATACAGGGGACGGACGAGTGGTTGCAAGCCCGCTGCGGCTTGCTCACTGCGTCCGAAATGAAGCTGATCGTTACACCGACTCTCAAGGTGGCGGATAACGACAAGACCCGCGCCCACTTGTGGGAATTGCTAGCACAGCGCATCACGGGATATGTCGAGCCGCAATACGTGTCCGACGACATGCTGCGTGGTCAGATGGACGAGATCATAGCGCGTGATCTTTATCGTCAGTACTACGCTAACACGCAAACGGCAGGATTCATTACTAACGACAAATGGGGCTTCACGATCGGCTATTCGCCGGACGATCTGGTCGGCGATGATGGGCTGATCGAATGCAAGTCGCGTCGTCAGCGGTTCCAGATCCAGACCATTGTCGAGAACGTCACGACGAATGAACCAGTCGCTGATTACCTGATCCAGTGCCAAACCGGCATGCTGGTGGCGGAGCGTCAGTGGTGCGATCTGGTATCCTACAGCGGCGGCCTCCCGATGGCTGTCATCCGTGTGCACGCCGATGAGGCCATCCAGGACGCTATCGTTGCAGCCGCAACCGCATTCGAAGCCAAGCTGGCTGACAAGCGCGCGATCTATGACGCCGCTATTCTCGACCTCGTTCCGACCGAACGCACCAAAGAAATGGAAATCGTAATATGACCAGTCTTTCAGAAACCGTATCGCCGAAGTCCGAACAGCTGACGGCTGACGATCTTCAGGCCGGCCCTCGCGTCATCACCATTCGCGATGTCAGCGGCACCGGCAACAAGGATCAGCCTATCGATATCTGGTTCAACGGCGACGAGGGAAAGCCGTTCAAGCCGTGCAAGACGGTGCGCCGCGTTCTGCTGTTCTGCTGGGGCGACGATGGCAAGGCTTTCATCGGCCGATCGATGCGCCTCTATCGTGATGAGCGCGTCAAGTTCGGTGGCCTCGCTGTTGGTGGGATTCGTGTTAGCCATCTGAGCCATATCGAACGCAAGATGGCGGCGCCTGTCCAAGTGGCTAAGGGTGCTAAGGCGGCGTACGAGGTCCTGCCCCTTGAGCAGCCTGCCCCTCAGAAGACGCGTCAGACCGCCGAGGAATGGGCCGCTGAGCACATTGCCGCGGTTGAAGGGGTGGATACGCTTGAAGCCCTCGACGCGCTGCAAAAGGGGGCTGAGAAGGCAATGGGCAAACTCGCAACCGGTAAGCCCGAACTGCACACTCAGGTTATGATGGCCTATGCTACCAAGCTTGATGCGCTGAGCATCCCCGATGATGAGGGTGGCGATATGCACGACGCGGACGGCGTGGTGGTGGAGGATGAGGTATGATCGCTGATGAAGCGCGCACCCTGTTCCTAGATCACTGCCCGCCCGGTGATCGAGGAGCTTTGCAACGTCATGGTGAAACCGCAGCGGTAGATGCGCTGCTTAAGGCAACGGCTTTCATTGAAAGCGAGGCTAGGCGTTATGCCGCTTTCTACTCGCCGCATAGCGATGGCCGAAATACGTTCGTGATTTTCGCGGACATGGTCAGCGATCTGACTGCCGAGCGCGTCAACCGACATTGGGAACAGGCGCATGACTGATGCCGCGATCATAGAGGCAATCGGTGTCGGAAGGTTGTCTATCCTATTGGGAAACAAACCGTCCAGCATCAGAAACTGGAAGGTGCGCGGTATTCCTTGGCAATGGCGTGTCAAGGTAGCCACCATCGCCAAGCGGCGCCGGCTTTCTATGCCAGAGGATTTTCTGACGCGGAAGAAAATCGTATGACTCGCTCCTACGGCAGCAAACCCATGACAAAGAAGGCGGGGAAACTCGCCTTCAACATGCTCATCGCGGGTTGCACGGATGCGGCGCTTGAACGGCTGACGGCGCAAGAATTGGCTGCGTCGCATGCTGGGGTGTCGGTGGGAGAGGCTAATTCGGCATTGCTGAAAGAGCGGCTTAGGAGGTCTTTGTGAGCGATGACATGTCCTGCGACAGGTGTAACAAACACGTGTTTTTCAGTGAGAAGAAAGCAACTTGGGCAAACACCTATGATTTTGTAGCTATGGAGCCAAAGGACGAGCTAGTTAGGTGTTCGCGATGCTCGCAAAAGTTCGGGCGTTTAAGATCTAACGCCCGCCCATCAAATGGTGACATGTCCCCTTACGAGGGTTTTATCAGGTGATCGACTTCACCGAAATCGACGCCCTAGACGGCGCGCTATACCCCGACCTAGACCCGCGCGTGTTTGTCGAGCCGAAGGACAAAGGCAAGGCAAGCGAATACGCGCGGCAAAAGGCGTGGGTAGCTCATATGCGGATGTGCGCTGGCAAGGTGCTGGTGTTTGCCGTCCCCAACGGTACGCATATCGCCAGCAATGCCGGTCGCACGAAGGTTAAGGCTGAGGGGCTTTATACCGGGTTTCCTGACACTGGCTGTCTGTGGGAGGGCGATGTGTACGACGCCTGGATACCGGGTGTCGCTTTCCCCGAGTGGAAGGACGGCAAGGGCGATCCCTCACCGGCGCAGATTGAATGTCTCAACCGGCTGGTCGCTATGGGATATCCGTGCGGCATCTTTCGGACCACTGAGGTCTGCTGCAACTGGCTGCGGTCGGTTGGGGCGCCGGTGCCGGGTGTGCGCTAGACACCCCCTATAAACCCTGATACGATTAAGCCCTGCCGCGGCGCTAACCGCGTGCAGGGCTTTTATCATCGCCTTTTGGGAGGCAACGAATGACGAATAACGCCAACTCCGGCGCATTGCAAGGCAATGCCGTTCCACAGCACTACGTGGACACTTCCGAAATTCCTAAATGGGGCAAGGCCGAGGATGGTTCCTCCGTGCGCCTCATTGAAGACGCAGATTTGCAAGCTGACTTCGCGGCGTGGTCGTCAGAAGCGTGCCATCATCCGCAGCAATTCACCGGAAAGACGGTCAACGCGATCGGCGTCGAAGTGTTTAAGCGGTATTGCAGGACATGCGGCATCGCAACCACTCAGCACCTCCCGTATCGCACGGTTGAGAGCACGACAGTTACGCTGATCGATAACGCAAAGCGCGAAAAGTTAATCAACAAATACGTCAATCATCGACGTGATGGCCTAGACGAGATTGCAGCCCGGGCCGCGAACCGTACGCAGCCGGCCGCTCGTGCGGAATATGCGGACTATCTCAACAGCCCGGAATGGAAAACCCGCCGTGACGCGGTTATGGATCGCTGTGACGGAGTGTGCGAAGGTTGCCGTCAGCGCAACGCCGACGATGTTCACCACCTGACTTACCGGCATATCGGCCGGGAGTTCCTGTTTCAGTTGGTTGGGCTTTGCCGCGATTGCCACACCCGTTGGCATGAGGAAGAAGCATGAGCGTGGCCCCTATGATAGCCCCCGAGCTATCCGAAGTCAGGGCGCATCTGGATAGGCTGTTCTGTCCAGTTGAGGACATCTACCCGCAGGGTCTAATCGAGCTGCGCTATGGTCCGCCTGAGGATTTGACCCATCACCGCTATTTCCCGGTTTCCGAGCAGGGCCGTGAAGCGGCGGCGGCATTTGCCTGCGGGGAAAACCGTCATGGACGTAACGTTTATGTCGGGGTCAATCCGCGCAAAGGCCCAGAAATCCCGACCCGGGCTGGCGTATCATCCGATATCGAGATTGCGTTTTGGCATTTCGCGGACATCGATCGCGCTGAGGCTACCGACAAGCTAAACGAGCGAATGAAGGATGCGCCGCCGCATCTGGTCGTGATGACCGGAACGGTGCCGAATAACCGCCCTCACCTATATTGGCAGTTGGTCGAACCCGAAGCCGACCTTGAGGCATGGAAGAATCGGCAGCGCGTTATCGCTACGGCTCTGGACGGCGACATGGTTATTGATCCGCCCCGGATTATGCGCCTTGGCGGAACTGTCAATTATCCTACCCAGGCAAAGCTAAGCCGGGGGTATCGTGTCGAACTGACTGACGTTCGCCAACGGTGGGACAAGCCACGTCCTCCCGTCGATACGCAAATGCTCATGTCGGCATTCCCTGTCGTTCCGGTAGCCGATCGCGGCGCTAAGGGCGCGGATCCTCGGGACTTCGGAGAGGGCAAGACAGCCCGACTGATGCGGGCTATCCTAGCCGGTCAAAATTGGCACAACAATTGTCGCAACCTCGTGGCTCGACTTGCGCGGCAAGGGCGAACTGACGTTGAGATTCTGGCCATGGCGGCGTCGTTTACGCTTCCCGGGTACACGGTTGCGGATACTGTAGAAAGCTTCCGCGAGTACATACGTGGCGCCCGGGTTAAATTCGGTATCGCCCAACCGACCGATGAGGATGAGCATGACGATCCGCAACAGCAGTCATCGGAAGGCACGTTCGAGCTGCTCGACATGGACCAGCTTGAAGCGCTGCCGCCTCCGACATGGTTGATTCACGAGCTGATTGCTGACCATGGTCTTAGCATTATCTACGGGGCGCCGGGTGGGGGTAAAACTTTCATCGCCTTAGATATGGCTTTGCGCGTCGCGCACGGCATGGACTGGCACGGGGTAAAGACCAATCAAGCCGGTGTCATCTATATCGCCGGAGAAGGCGCCAGGGGCATCGGTAAGCGCATTAAGGGTTGGAGGCGCGAGCATGCGCTTGAAGGCGTTGAGGCACCCTTCCTAGCGCTTCCTGTGCCTGTTCAGTTGCTGGATGCCGATGACCGACGCAAGCTGTTACGTACCGTCGATCTGGCTATCCAGCGCATGAGCTTCCCGGTCGGCTTGGTTATCATCGATACGGTTAGCCGCTCGCTCGCAGGACAGGATGAAAACGGTCAAGAGGCAATGACCCTTTTCGTCAACGCCTGCAACGCGGTCCAAAGCTTCACCGGTGGCGCTGTGCTTGGCATCCATCACAGCGGCAAAGACAGCAGCCGCGGCATGCGTGGCAGCACCGTCCTTCTTGGTGGCTGCGATGCCTCAATCCGTCTTACCAAGGAAGAGGACGGCCGGGTTGCGATCGACGTTGAAAAACAGAAGGATGCCGAGCAGGGCGAGCAGGTCTTGATGACTCTCAAAAAGGTGGGCTGGGAGATCGACGGGGACGAGATTACAACGCTTGTCCCGTTTAAATCTGACGCTCCAGCAGCGCTCAGCCGGCAGCTTTCTATCGCTGAAGTTCGGGCCATTTTTGAACAGATCGCAATTGCGTGGTCTGAAAATCGGCCCTGGTCTACCGCCCCGCAGTCCAAGCGGAGCGGACGTTACCTGCCCTCATACATGGCCGGAAAGTACGGCCTGACGGAGCAGGCCGCGCTTGATTATGCGGTCAAGTGGCAGGAGGAAGGCATCCTCCAAACAGCGATCTGTGATGAGAAACACAAGGTCAAGGGTTTGGAAGTTTTGCGGTCTATATAATAAGATAACGTCGGAAGGTTTCCGACGGTAATTTTATAACTTGTCGGAAGGGCGTCGGAAGCATGTCGGAAGGGTGTCGGAAGGCGTCGTTTAAAAGAAAGAAGCAAAGAAAAGCGCGTGCGCGCACCCGCACATGCGGGCACGCACGCGTAGCATAAACCGTGCCAAGTGGCACATGAAGGAGAAAATAAAATGGCTGGTTCGGTTAACAAGGTAATCATCGTCGGCAACCTGGGGCGCGATCCCGAGAGCCGCAGCTTCAGCAATGGCGGCAAGGTCGTCAACCTGCGCATCGCAACCTCAGAGTCGTGGAAGGATAAGACCACCGGCGAGCGTAAGGAAAAGACCGAGTGGCATTCGGTGGCGATCTTCAACGAAGGTCTAGCGGGCGTTGCCGAGCGGTTCCTGAAGAAGGGCAGCAAGGTTTATATCGAGGGCGAGCTTCAAACCCGGAAGTGGCAGGACACCAGTGGCCAGGACAAGTACAGCACGGAGATCGTGTTGCAGGGGTTCGGCGGCGTGCTGACGATGCTTGATGGCCCGAACGGTGGAAAGTCTGAAGGGGGCGGTCAGGCATCTGGTGGCGGGGCAGCTCGATCTGCCACCCCAGCGCAGTCGTTCGCAGACCTAGACGACGACGTTCCATTTTGAGTTACAACGGCGGGGCCTAAAACCCCGCCATATTTTTGGAAAACACCAAATAATGAAGATGCCCCTAACCGACTTCATAATCGCAATGATGAAGGCCGACCCCGCCAAGCTCGACAAGGCGGATCCTGCCAAACTCGCCGCCAAGTACGAAATCGACGCTGACACCGCCATCGCCTATCTTCGGTTGTGGCGGGGGTGAAAATAGGTGTTGACGAACGTTACGAACGCCCGTACAAGGGGGCATCAACTAGGGAGATACGAGATGGCTTTCACCGTAGCAGAAATCACCGCACAGATTTATCGCCTCGAAGTCAATGCCAACGACGCACGGTTCGATGCCCAGATGCGTTCGATGTTCCGCAAGTCGGCTCGCGCTTTGAAGAAGGAGTTGGCGGTATGAATGGTGATCTGGTGGGCATGCTCACCGGACGCGTATTGCATATCTTCGGCGCCTAGTTGGCGCCCTGTGGGCATAAGGAGATGGTGAAATGATGATCGAAACACACAAGCAGCGTGCGTACATTGAAAACCTGCGTAAAGATCCCCGTACCCGTGCTCTGATGGAGTCCTGGGTGGTGCAGGCTATGATGGCGTCGGAGAATAGCGGCAAGCCGCGTAATCAGCATGAAGCTATGGCGTTCGCTCATGCAGTTGCCAAGGATGCGGTGGCGCTCGCTATGGCGTTCGTACTGGACAATGACGGCGAATATCAGGCTATTTGCCGTGAGCGTGATCGTTTCCGCGATGCGCATCTGGAATTTGCAACGCTTACCCCTCCTTCGTCTGTGGTGCCAGCATGACCGCCCAGACAACCACGCAGCGCACGGCCAAGCATCGGCTGGCGGTGAAGGAGAAGCTCCAGAGATATGAGAGGGCGTTGCGGGAGATTGCGACGGGGTACTATGGCGCTACGGCTCATATTATCGCGGAATCGGCCCTCGCAGCAGACCGTTTCGAATTGGAGAATGGGGCATGAGTGAGAAGCATACGCCTGGGGAGTGGTTTTTAGCGTTCCACAACGGTAGCACAATGGTCTACGCCCTTGATGAGACCGGGGATGTCAATCGCTTCAGCACCCTTATTAGTGGTGGATATTCCTACCAAGGACGAACGGTTAAGAATCGCACTTCAGAAGAGGAACTAGCTGCCAATGCCCGGCTTATCGCGGCCGCTCCTGACATGTTGGCAGCGCTGGTTCTTGCGGAGGAAGCGCTGTCAGCAAAGCCATCTGAAAAGCTCGGGACCAAACTGAACGCTCTGAGTGCCGTTCGTCGCGCGATCACTAAGACGACACCTGTCATCCCCACACCGGAGACGTCGGCATGATACGCTGGGACGAGCCGATCGAGGCTGTGCATGAGGATGGGATCATCATTCCGGTTGAGGGCATTCATAATTGGCCCAACACTGAATGGCCTCATGCGGGCGTCGCCGACCGCGAACATATCTACATGCGAGACGATGGCCGGTGTAGCCGCGCTACTTGGGGGGACATGACTGGCTGGCGCATCCGCAACGTCGCCCAAGCCCCGGAAACGGGGTCTACAGCGCCAAGCCCGAGTGAGGTGGGTCCGGAGGTGGTCCTGACCGCGGAACAGGCTGAGATGCTGCGTAAGACGCTCGCTGGCATCGGCGCATGTGTTGGCACTACCATCGGGCATCATACGGTGTTCGTTCCAGCCCGTCTGATTTGTGAGGCACGTGAAGCCCTCGCCCTGCTGCCCGAGCCGGTTGATGCGGATGAGGCTGAGGTCCAGTTTATCCTGCATCGGTGGGAAGAGAACGAGCTTGAGACGACCGAAGATGCGGTTCGCGAGGCTCTGAAACGCGGTCGCGCCCTCGAAAAGGAGGCGGGGCGGTGAGCGAGCAACGCAAGCAACTAGAAGCAAACTATCGCTTCATCATGGCGCATCGGGATCTGGTCACTTGGCGCATCGCTGCAATGGCCCGGCTTATGTACGCCATGGGGTCTTCGCTCCTTTGGCTTCAGGGCAAGATCACCCCCACCTACCGAAAGGGAAAGTAGCATGATCCTGGATGACGAGGCTTTGGTCGAGCGGGTGGCTCGGGCGATTGGTGAGACAAAAACAGGTTCTGGGAACGATGAGCCTGCATCGTTACGTCAATTGCTCGCTGCCTTGTGTGTGGTGGTCGATGAGCCATTCGACTTTGATGGCTTTGATCGTGACATGAAAAACTTAGCTCGTGCCGCCATCGAGGCCGTGCGGGTGCATATGTGGGATGATGGGCGATGACCAACGAAAGAAGGCGGGAATTGCGGTTGAGGCGCATCAGGCTTCAGCAGAAGCTGGCACAAGCTGCGGGCACTTGGTTTTTTTCGCCCGAACTGGCCGTGGCTGAAATGCGTGCTCAGCGGGATAGCGAAGAGCGCTATGATAGCTTGGGCGAGTGGCAGGATGAGGTAGAGCGGCGTAGGGGCGAGTTTGAGTAATGAAACAGTGGATTCACGGCGGCATTGTAATCGCTGTTTACGGAATGGGCTGGTGGTTGGCGGTCAGCGTTTGCTGTGCTATATTCCGATAATGCCAGCAGGACGTCCCTCAGATTATGATCCCAGCTATTGCGATCGGGTTGTGGAACTCGGTCGCACTGGCGCGTCTGTCGTTGAGATGGCGACGGAGATCGGTGTGGCTCGCGCAACGCTAGAAGCCAACTGGCCGGAAGCTCATCCGGAATTTCTAGAAGCCTTAACATATGCGAGGCAGCTTTCGCAGGTCTGGTGGGAAAAGAAGGGCCGCGATAATCTAGAGTCGCAGGTGTTTCAGTCTACGATGTGGTCGCGGTCAATGGCGGCACGTTTCCCCAATGATTGGCGCGAAAAGAACGAGACTAAGCAGATCATCGACCTTAGCGAAGAGGCTGCCTCATGGCTGGGGCACAAGTCCTAAACCTTGCAGCCAAGCGTTGGCCAACCAAGCGCGATCGTTTGGCTGATGGTTTTTACAGCATCAAGGACAAGAATGGCGCCACTGTACCGTTTCGAATGAACGAAGATCAGGCGAAGTTCATTGATGAGCGGCACGGCATGGATGTTGTGCTCAAGGCACGGCAAAAGGGATTTACGACGGTCATTCAGATAGACATGCTGGATGATTGTCTGTTCATTCCCAATACTGCTGCAGGTGTGATCGCGCATAACCTCAACGACGCCAAGGCATTCTTCGCGGATAAGATTAAGTTCGCTTACGACAAACTGCCGGTTGAATTCCGCGCCGTGGTGTCGGCGGAACAGGACGCCGCGGACAGCATGAAGTTCAGCAACGGGTCCAGCATCCGCGTTGGCACGTCATTGCGCTCAGGGACCCTTCAGAGGCTGCATGTGAGCGAATATGGCAAGCTGTGCGCCAAATACCCCGAGAAGGCCCGTGAGGTGCGTTCTGGTGCGTTTAACACGGTGCAGGCAGGCCAGAGGATCGTTGTGGAAAGCACGGCAGAGGGGCAGGCTGGGCATTTTTACGATCTGACGCAGAAGGCGCAGCAGAAGGCCGACGCTGGTACCGCTTTGACCGCGCTCGACTTCAAGTTTCATTTCGCGCCGTGGTGGACCAGCGCCGAATACGAACTGCACGAGGACGTGACGGTTACGTCGGAGTGGCAGGCGTATTTCGAGGATCTGGCTCACAAGCACGGCATTCAGCTACGCCAGGAGCAGGTCGCTTGGTACATCAAGAAGGCCGAGCAACAGGGCGACGACATGAAGCGCGAGTATCCCTCGACGCCTCAGGAAGCGTTTGAGGCCAGCGTTGAGGGGGCATACTTCGGCACTGAGATGCGTAAGATGCGCAAGGAGGGTCGCATCTGCCGCATCCCGATCATGGAAGCGCCGGTCTACACGACGTGGGATCTGGGTCTCAACGACAGCATGACGATCACGTTTTGGCAGGACCATGGGTTCGAGCGGCGCGCGATCGACTATTACGAGAACAGCGGCGAGGGATTCAACCACTACGCTGCCGTATTGAACCGTAAGGGTTACAATTACAGCCGTCATTATATGCCGCATGACGCGGATCAGCGTTCGTTGACGGAGGTTGCTGACACGCGCCGGATGCATGCCGAGCGGGCTGGCATCAAGCCTATCGAGGTGCTGAAGCGCATTGACACCGAGCAAGCCGGTATTGACGCTAGCCGGTCGTTCTTGGCTAAAGTGTGGATTGACGAGACACGATGCGCGCGATTGATCGCTTGCCTGGATAATTACCGAAAGGCTTGGGATGACAAGCTGGGCCAGTTCAAATCTTACGCATTGCACGATGAGTTCTCCCACGGGTATAAGAGCTTCGAGAGTGCGGCTATCCGGACTGAGAAGTCCGGTAGCGGGGCTTTGGACCTAAGCAAGTTGCGCCGGGGAGTTGTTTGATGGCATTGCGGGTTTTGTGGCCTGAAGGCGAACCGGACAAAGCGATTCTTACCGCCAATCTGTTAAAGGATTGGGGGCTCTCATTTCTATGGAGTTGGAGGGCCAAGAGGACCTTGAGAATGTATTCTTGGATTGACGGAAAGAGCGATCCAGTGCTGGAAGCGCGTGTGGCTGAACGCATTATCTCCAATTTTAAGGCAGGCCGCTAATGCCCCCCTTCTCTCAAGAGGACGCCACTCTCAACGGCTGGGACATGCCCGCGGAGCCTGCACCCGGCATCGACATGGATGAGCTGGTATCGGCGCTTCAACGGGAAGCTGATGCAGCCAATTCGGAATACGATCGTGTGTCGGGCTTGGTGGATCTTGCCATCCGCTTCTATGAAGCCAAGCCGTTCGGCAACGAGGTTGATGGTCGTAGCCAGATCATCATGCCGGACGTGCAGGAAACTGTCGATTACATGGCCACGTCGGTTCTGCGCCCGTTCGTCAGCGGCGATAAGGTGGTTGAGTTCGAGGCGACCGATGAAAGCGAAGAAGAGGCGGTGCAGATCGCAGCGGCTGCGGTCAACTTCAGTTTCATGCGGGATCAGGATGGCTACCGCATGCTGCTGGACTGGACAAACTGCGGCCTGCTGGAAAAGCTCGGCGTGGCTAAGACCATGGTTACGACTGAAGAGCGTGTGAAGCGCGAGACCGTGCAGGTTGTCGATCCTGTCGAGCTTGAACAGATTGACGCTGAGATTGAAGATGCCACCGAAAATGAGGATGGCTCGCTATCGGTTACGCTGAAGCGGGTTATCAAGCGCAAGCGTTCGACGGACGAATCTGTACCTCTTACCGAGTTTCGGTATTCGCCGCGTGCCCGTCATGAAGACACCTCCGACTATCTCGCGCATTGCCCGGTCAAGACGCGGTCCGATCTGGTCGATATGGGTTTCGATCGTGAGCAGGTTTACGCGCTGCCGACCTATGACAAGGTGCCGGACGGTCGCGCCGACGATCGTTACGACAACGATCCGGAAAGCACGTCTGCCCTGCAAAAGGTCTGGCTGTGGGAGGAATACGCCCGCATTGATATCGACGGTGATGGCATTGCCGAGCGGGTCAAGATCTTCCGTGTAGATGACCAGATTCTACGCTGGGCTGACGGCGAACCAGCAATTGAGACGGTGGACGACCAGCCGTTCTCTATCTTTTGCCCGTTCCCGCGCGCCCACCGCATTGACGGCTGGTCACTAGCTGACAAGGTGCTGGACATTCAGTTGGGCCGTTCGACGGTGGTCCGTCAGTTGCTCGACGGTCTCAACTTTGGAAACATGCCACGACCCATCGTCAGCTCGCGTGGCTCGAACGAAAATACCATTGACGACTTGTTGTCGCCGATTCCCGGCGCTCCTATCCGTGTCGATGACCCTACCGCGGTACAGCCGTTCGTTACGGGCTTCGATGTCGGCAAGTCGCTGACCGTTGCTGAGTGGTTTACTGGCGAACGCGAGAGCCGCACCGGCATCACCCGCCTGAACCAAGGCCTAGACGCTGACGCGCTCAACAAGACGGCGACCGGCACAGCCATGATGCAGGCGCAGGGGCAGCAGCAGGAAGAGTTTATTGCCCGCAACCTTGGCGAGGCCCTTTCGCGGTTGTTCGCCAAGAAGTACCGAATGATGCGCGCGGAATGCGACCCGTTTAAGATCAAGGTCGATGGCAAATATATGATGGTTGATCCGGCTACGTGGCCGGAAGAAGTCAACATGAACCTGCGAGTTGGTCTGGGCACCGGCAGCAAGGACAAGCGCATTCAAGCGCGCATGATGCTTGCACCCATCTTGGCTGACGGCTTCCAGAATAAGCAGGTTACGCCTAAGCATCTGTTCCACGCTGTTGACGGCTTGGTCCGCGACCTTGGTATCGGCCAGGGTGATGATTTCTGGAAAGATCCCGACGCACCGCCTGAGATCGATCCCGCGACGGGCCAGCCTGTACAGGAGCAAGAACAGCCCGATCCCGAGGCCATGGCGGCACAGGCTGAGCAACAGCGCGAACAGGCCAAGATGGAATTCGAGCAGCAGAAGGCGCAGGCCCAGATGCAGCTTGATCGTGAGAAGGCAGAAGCCACGTTGACGTTGCAGCAGCAGAAGGATGCTGCCGACATCCAGGCGCAGCGGGAGCGCCATGCGCTTGAGATGGAGCAGCAGCGGGAGAAAGCGGCGCTGGAGGCCACACTGGCACGCGATAAGGCGTCTGCGGAGGCTGACATCGCGATTTACCGCATCGACCGGGAGGCTGAGGTCAAGCGGTATGCTGCGGACCGTAACCAGGCGCAGGGCGATAACATCGGGCAGAACCGTGAAGGTGGAGCATTGGACGCATGATTGTAAATACTGACTTTGGTGGTTTTTCGCTGTACTTCAACGATACCGCCACCTTCATTTTTGAGTGTGACGAAACCGAAACGCGGATGACGCGGCGCGAGCTGGAAACATTGCGCATGATGGTTGACGCAGCGCTCAACACAAGCGCGGAGGAGTTGGATGCTTCGTAAGCTGGCAACATGGCTCGTCACCTACCTCGCCCACCGCTTCAACATCGCGCTGGTGGCGGAGCAGCGCATCGCCAATGGCACGGACAAGGTTGCGCGGGGGCAGCGGTATGAAGCATTCTATCTGGAAGAAGACGGCCTGCGCGATATGTTCACCGCATTGCGCCGCGACTATTTCGAGAAAGTGGGTGATGTGAAGCCCGGTGACACGGATAGTCTGAAGGCGCTCGCGATGGCGGACAAGATCGCACGCGAGATTGAGCGTAAATTCCAGACTGTTATTGAAACTGGCAAAATTTATGGTAATGATACCCGCCATACGCAGAAGATTGCCAATATCCGGTAATTGGGCGTATGGGAGTTCAGCATGGCTCACGTTGATAGTAAGTCCGACGAGCGCACCGTTAATAACGTGATGCGCCACGGATACCGAGTTCTGACTGATGCCGAAAAGGCTCAGATGCAGAAGATCAAGGACGACGGGCTTGCAATCTGGGAAATGGTGGACGGCATCGGCAGCAGCCGCGAGCTTTCCATCGCCAAGACCAAGATTGAAGAAGCGGTCATGTGGGCCGTCAAGCACATCACCGCATAATATACCAATTGCGGCATAGGAGCAGTTAATGGCCCATCTCGACGTAGAAGCCGGCAACGCACCCATCGATGACATGGACAGTGCAGCCGCAGCAATTGGTGATTTGAACCTAGGCGACGATGACAACATCCGCCGGGTAGAAGCGCGGGGGCAGGACGCCGGAGACGGTGACGATGCCGAAGCGGACGAGGATCAGAGCGACGACGGGGAAGACCTCGATGTCGGCGAAGATGAGGATGACGAGAGCGACGAATCCCAAAGGACCATCGAAGCCCCTGTCAGCCTGACTGCCGAAGAGAAGGCGAAGTTTGCCGCACTTCCCAAAGAGGCGCAGCGATACGTAGCCGAACTGGAGGGCCGCAGGGCTTCCCAGGTCCAGACGGCGACCACGAAGGCAGCAGAGGCCCAGCGAACGGCGGAAGCCGCAGCAGCCCGTGCCGACGCAGTAGCGCAGGCGCGCTTTGCCGAGCAGATCAAGGTGGTTGCGGAAGCCTATGCTCCGCAGGCTCCTGATCCGGCTTTGGCATACAGCGATCCTGGCGCTTATATTGCCCAGAAGGCGCAGTACGACCATGCCAAGGCCCAGCATGACGAGCTTATGCAGCAGGCAACGTCGTTAGGCACTGACGCCGATACCGCGATGAGTGAAGCAGAGGTCGCACAGCGAGATCGTGAGCTATTGAGCATCCCCGAGGTCCAGAACGAGGCCACGCGGGAACAGTTCTTCAGCAAGGCGATCGAGGCCGGCAAGCAGTTAGGTCTGGACATGAACCAGATCGGACATGCGACGGCCAGCGAACTGAAAGCGCTTCGTCAGGTGTCGGATTGGCAGGAAAAGGCGGCGAAGTATGACGCAGCCCTTGCCCGCAACATGCAGCGCGTTCGAGATGGCAAGAAAGCGCGGACGACCCGGCCCAACGCCGCCCAGCCTAGCAGCGGCGAAAAGACGGGATACCGCGAAGCACGGCAACGATTGGCAGCGAGTGGCGATGTTAAGGACGCCGCGCTGGCTATCGGGCGCCTTGGTTAGCCCTTCTTTTCAGGACCAACGAACATGGCAGTTCCATCGAATACCATTCAGACCGTTACCCGCGTGGGCAACCGCGAGGACCTTTCGGACATCATCAGCAACATCAGCCCGACCGAAACTCCGTTCGTGACCGCCATCGGTCGTGAGACGGCTTCGGCGGTGTATCATGAGTGGCAGACTGACGCGCTGGTTTCGGCCAATGCGAACAACAAGGCCATTCAGGGCGACGACCTCAGCAACGAGAATCGCCCCGCAACGACCCGTCTGGGCAACTACACCCAGATTTTCACCAAGGTCGTCGGCACCTCGACCACGCAGCAGGCGGTGAAGGCTGCGGGCCGTTCGAACGAGCATTCCTATCAGCTTGCCAAGGCGGGCAAGGAATGGAAGCGCGACCGTGAGGCGCGTTATACCGGCAACTTCGCGGCTGTTCCTCCGGCTGCTGGTACGGCCGGCGAGTCGGCGGGCGCGCTGGCGTTCATGCGTACCAATGCCAGCCGCGGTGCTGGTGGCGTCAATCCGGTGCTGTCGGGTACGACGACCGGCTACCCGGTCACTGCGGCCACCAACGGCACGCAGCGCGCGTTTACGGAGACGCTGCTGAAGGCCGCTGTGGCATCGGCTTGGAACGCCGGTGGCGATCCTACCCTGGCGATCATGTCGCTGGGTCAGAAGCAGATTGCGGCGACGTTCTCGGGTCTGGCGACCCAGCGCCGTGAAACTGGCGACAAGCGGCTGACGATCATTGCGGGCGCCGACGTGTATGTGTCGGACGTGGGCGAGATTCAGTTCGTACCGGATCGCTTCTGTTCGGCGCGCGATGTGCTGATCGTGGATCCGGAAATGTGGGCGATTGCAACGCTGGACCCGCTCCAGAAGCGCAAGCTGGCCACCACGGGTCTTGCCGATCGTGACGCGATGTACTCGGAGGAAACTCTGGTCTGCCGAAACGATGCGGGTAATGCCGTGATCGCCGATCTGACCTAAACCCTACCGGCCTGCCATGCGTTGTGTGTGGCGGGCCAACTTATAGGAGTTGAGAACATGGGACGACCCCGCAAGGATGCCGACGTGAACCCGAATACGGGCGTCGAGGAAGACAAGATGCAGGACAGCTCGCAAGGCAAGGAATTGCCCGAGACGCAGGGCGATGGCACCGATGCCCCGTCCGTGCGTGATCTGCCGCCTGCCAACCCGCTTGGTGAGCCGGTAAAGCCCGTCGAAGAGTACGCCAACATCTCGGAGGCCGGCAAGCAGGCTGCGGCTCTGGGCGTCGTGACGGGAGAAACCGAGCATATGGGAGACGACTATGTCGCGGGTGAAACGATCGTGGAGCATCCCGTTTCCCCGACCGACTCCAATCCCAACCCGCACGGCCAGCGTTCGAACCCGGATGCGAACCTCACGGTCGAAACGGACGACAAGGGCCGTGAAACCCGTTCCGCTCGTGATGAAGCCGACATGGTTGAAGTCACTGGCGCCGACGATCTGCCGGCGGAAGTTCATGTGGGCGATGGGCGCACCATTGGCCGTGGACAGACGATGAAGGTGGACAAGGACACCGCCAAGCTTCTCCGCGATAACAAGCAGGTGAAGTAAGGTGGCATGGGACGAGAAACTGCTGAGTTACGATCCGCTTACCGGGATGCGTGAGTGGTTCTCGTCCGACGATGAGGGCGATACGTGGCATGTTCGTTATGAGCAGGACGTGTCGCCCTTGTTGGATGCTAATAAGGAAGCCCAGAACGAGAGTTGGGACAAGCGCGACGACCTGTGGCACGCTGCTAGCATTCCCAATGTTGTTCTGATGGAATGGATTACAAAACACGGGATCGAGTATTTCAATCCGAACCATAAGGAGGGCGTAAAGCGCCTTCTCAATTCAGACGAATATCGCTACCTTCGGGTTCGAAATTTCATCATTTAAGGGTGTGGGTAGATGACGGCACTACGAGGAATCTATATTCAGACGCCTACTGCCATGGCGGACCGCCAGCAGCGGGAAATCCGTATGGATGGTTTCGGCGCCGTTGTGGTCAATACCGCCAACGCGGATGGTACCTATGCCCCCGGCGGTGGCCCTACCGATCCTGCTTACACCCAGACCGGTTATTTGCCTGCTGCTACTGATCGTAGCGGCACGACGAACGCGACGGCGAACACCTCGCAGCAGCTTGCGGCCGCGAACACGACGCGGCGCGGCCTCAACATCCAGAACATCAGCGCGAATCCGATCGGCATCAATGAGTTCGGTGGCACAGCGGCTATCGGCACGCCGGGGACCTACACTATTGCGGCGGGTGGCACGATCAACGTGCGTACAAACCGCGCTGTAACCGTTGTAAGCGGCACGGCATCTCAGCCGTACACTGCGACGGAGTTCTAGCGATGGGTGAAGTCACGACGCCGGGTGTCTCGGAGCAGCAGCTTCTGGACAAGTTTCGTCTTATGCAGGCAAATGACAGCCTGACGATTGACGATATGTACAATAACTTCATGGGCGGAAAGATCGCGTTCGTTTCTCCTACGCCGATGACGGTTGCGTCGTTGCTTTCGACTTATCCGGCCAGCGCGCCGTATCTGAGTAAATATGCCCGCGTTACGGATCTGTGGGGTTCGGTGACGACGGTGATGGTGTGCGAGGCGGATTCTACGGGTTACTACTGGCGCCCGCAGCGCACGGATTATGCGCCGCCGCCTATCTCCATGGGTTCGGGCACGCTGACGCTGACGCCTCTGATTACGGCACCTATCGTCAACCTCACTGGCACGCTGACCGGCACGGTCAATGTTACGCCGTCTTCGACCAACGCATGGCCTGGGGCCACGTTCACGGTGTCGTCCAATAGCGTCCTTGGACTGTTCGGTATCAACCTCACTGGCCTTGTCGGCGGCGGCACCGTCCCGCTGCTTAGTGGCGGCATCAGGACGTTGACATTTTTCTCTGGTAGTGGGTGGAAGGCGGCCTGACATGCGTGATTTCGAAGTAGGCGATATGCTATTCGGCTATCCCATCACCAAGCTTAGTGCGGATTACGTGGAGATTACGGTGCCTAACAGCGGCATCCAGTTTTCATTCGACCGCTCTCAGTTTGACGAGGGTGCGCGTTATGCGCTTTCCCTCGCCGGATCTTGGGTGATGCACAGCTGATGCACGATGAGCCAAGCGTAAAACCTTGGGGTAAGACCACCCGTGTCGTGCTATGGGCGGTTATGTCCTTTGTCG
>Ga0182216_1000003_pt1 | contig 42871 bp, 68 predicted proteins | sample G5R1MG_17_FD_129669 | JGI IMG/M metagenome (GOLD analysis project Ga0182216, IMG submission 129669) | Switchgrass phyllosphere microbial communities from Michigan, USA - G5R3_NF_03OCT2016_LD1 MG | ecosystem: Host-associated > Plants > Phyllosphere > Phylloplane/Leaf | place: USA: Michigan... | reverse complement strand
TGCTAGCTGGTTCGTGGTCGGCATAGGAGGGCTGTACGCGGTTTTCTCGCCCAAGGTGAGGGATACGACTGCTGAGCGATTGGCGCTCTCCTGCATTTCCATCTTCGCCTTTGCTACGTCGGTCCGCGTGGTTCGACAGGGCTGGGTCAGCGAGGGCGGGATGATGCTCTCAGCTGCTTTCGCGTTCTATGTGGTTGTCATCATCTACAAGCACTGGAATAACAAGCGCCACGCTGTTCCTCGCGACAAGACCCAACCTATGCCCCTAGAACCCACTTGGAGGCCAGATGCTAACCTTTGATGAAGCCTTCGACCGACTGATGGGTCATGAAGGCGGATACAGTGACAATCCAACCGATCCCGGTGGAAAAACTCGATGGGGCGTGACTGAGAGAGTAGCGCGTGCTCGGGGCTACAAGGGCGACATGCGCGAGCTTCCTCAAGCGTTCGCGAAGGAGGTCGTCTACCGCCCCGACTACTGGAACGCCATGAAGGCAGACCAGCTTCCGGCATCTATCAGATTTGACGTCTTTGACGCCGCTGTCAACTCTGGGCCGGGGCAAGCCGCGAAATGGCTACAACGAGCAGCCGGCGTCAAGGATGATGGAGTCATTGGCCCTGTCACCATTGCCGCTGCCACAGCGCTGGGACCAGAGCTACGCGCGAGATTCAACGGCACCCGCTTGATGTTCATGACTTCCCTGCCTGCTTGGTCCACTTTTGGCAGGGGCTGGGCTAAGCGCATCGCCTCGAATCTTCTAGAGCCTTGATATGGTCTTCGCATTCATCCTCAAGCATTGGTCGCTGCTTGCGATTGCCCTCCTGCTGGCTGCTGTAGGCTTTCAGGAGGTGCGAGTGAACCGCGCCCATACTCAGACGGCCGAAGTCCGGGAAACGCTCGCTGCAGAGCGCGTCACCTATGCGCAAGCCGCTGCCAGTGCGCAGCTCGCAGCGCGCGTAGAGGAGTCTCGCCGTGAAACCGAAAAGCAGGAGTCAATCCGCCATGCTCAAGAACAAATCGCTTTGGCTGAGAGCAATGCCGCTGGTGCTCGCAACGCTGCTGACGGCCTGCGCAAGCAAGTCGCCGCTCTTGTCGCCTCCAGCCGTCGCAGCCCCTCGAATCCCGGCACTACCCCAAGAGGCCCGGCAGCCGAATCCGCCCTTGATCTGCTTGTCAACGTGCTCGACCGGCATAGCCAAGAGCTTGTCGCAGTCGGAGAGTTTGCTGACCGATCCAGAATCGCCGGCCTCGCCTGCGAAAAATCGTACGAATCCTTAACGCCTAAATAGTGCAGCCCGCATGCCATTTCCGCTTGGCTTCAACGTAAGCAAAATGGGCTTCTTCTTCCGTCAAGAAATAGCCAAGAAAGATATGCCTCCCATTGAAAGACAAGCTGGCGGTGAACGACTTCTTCAGGTTGTCGCGCGTGACCCGGTAGACGCCTAACGGCAGCTTCTCCCTTTTTCTAGGAGCCGTGCGAATATTTTGCTTATTGATCTGTGGGCTCACATCACGCAGATTGCAGAATCTGTTATCCGCACGCTCGCCGTTTATGTGATCTACCTCGTTTTTTGGCATCTCATGCGTCATGTACAGCCAAGCCATCCGGTGAGAAAGTTGAGTGCAACCGAAAAGCCGAATGGTTTCGTAACCTAAGGTCTTGTTGAGACTGCCGGCACGTTTACCGCAGTAGCGGGTATGCCACATTGCAGCGGAGCGAGGCCCTGAAAACGAGTTTTTAGGCCGAGCGAGCCAAGTAAATATTCCGGTATCAGGATCGTAGTGGACGAGCTCGCGCAGGCGCTTAGCCGATAGAATCTCAGCAGCCATGATGACCTCTAGTACAGGTTGGAATGGTTAGAGCCCGCTCGGTGTGCAACCACTCTGCGGGCTCGTTTGTTTGTGTCCCTGCCTCTGGTAGCAAGGAAGCTGAATCAGTATTCAGCACCGTTACGGAGAATCCAATGGCCGAAGCCCAGACCCAGAACTATCTTAACGCTTGCAGCCGCAGTCCACAACCACCTGCCGACGAATGATCTTGCGCGGTCGTGGCTTGTAGACAGGTGCGGGCGTCGCGACGGGAGCAGCGACAGCCTTGACCTCCATCAAGCACTCCATGACCTGCAGGCTCTTGACCAACTGCTGAGCAGCACCCGAGCCCGCAGCACCACCCTGCAGGCCCTTGCTATCCACGAAACCGCCCACGCTGAACGATGCAGCGCTCGATGTACCCACGACTGCCGCGTACTGGGTTACGACATGCCCGAGCATGAAGCCATCGCGCCAGACGAATGGCTTGCCCGGATTGCCATCTTCATCAAGCCACGGACCCAGCGTCTCCATGTAGCCCCGTTGCTCGTCGTAGCGGCCCCCCATCGGTCCGTAGTGCTGCCCCATGATCTGGGTCGTGATGACGCGAACACGAGGCCCGCAGACGCCCGGAACGACCACGAGGTTAGCCGATGCCAGTGCAGGGGCTGCAGGACCGTGCAGGACGGGCGCCCAGGCCACGAAGCTGGAGCGGTCGCCTGAGCCTGCTTGATTGCCCTCGATGACGACAGACCCACCGGCCGACTGATTGGCGTTGCGGTTGCTCAGCTGCTGGGCTTGCTGCTGCTGCTGGCGTTGGGTACCAGTTACTGATTGTGTCGCCTTGACGCTGGCAGACGATTGCGCTGCTGCCTTGGCCTGAGCCGACGAGTCGCTGGCGCTCGTGGAGCCGCTGGCGTTCTTGGTCGGGTCCTTGAAGGGCGCATGGCAATCGTTGTTGACATGGCTCTCGATGGAAGAATTATCCGGGCAGTACGTCGCCCACGTAGCGGACGAGGCGAGGGCAAGGGATGCGAAGACGAGCGACTTGTTCATGATTTCTCCAAAGGTTGCCAGTTACCGACTGGTAGCGGGTTGAGAGACACACCGGCCGAAGTGGACGGCGTAGGTTTCGGGGTACACAGCGCCAAGGATGACCATGATGGCGAAAAAGGCGCCGATTGTGGCAAGGAAGTTCTTCATGTCTTCCCCTCCTGTGCCGGGGTCGGTGATGTAGGAGCGGCAGCACTGGGTAACAGCCGTGCATCAGCTTTAAAACCGTCGGATTCGACGGAGTTAGGAATGACCTTGGCCGGCCGGCATGGCCGGAGGTACAGAGGTGTGCCCTTGATGTAATCCTGCTTGATGTCGTCCCAATAGAAATGGTCAAGGCGATGCGCGTGAAACTCGACACGATTGCCGTTTCGCGCATAGCGCCACGCCACCGGCTCTCCCTCCCCCCGCTCATTGGCGACATGGAGGGGGTCGGGCTGCGCTGGTGCGGGAGTGGCGAGGGCAACATTAGCCCGTTCTCGAATTGCCTCGGCGCACTTCGAGGCCAAAGCCTCACGCCGATAACGCTGTCCAGCGTTGTCGATTGCCCACGTCAGGTCATCGCAAATGCGAGCGGCTTCCTCTAGTGCAATCGCCCGAGCGGCGTCGTTCATCTGGTCTTCATTCATGACTGCTCTCCTTGGGTGGTCAGGGTGGGCTCTGTCGGCTTGGCTGCGGCCTTCCCGGTTCCGCCGCACTTCTCGCAGCGAATGGGCTTTTCGGGCCATCCTTCGCCCAGGTAGTTGGATTCGCCCGTCCGCATGCATGCGGAGCACCCGGCATCGGCCGCGTCTCGTGCGTCATCCTGCGGAGCTACCGGGGCGGCGGCAGGCAATTGCTCATTCAAAGGCGTGCCGTTGATATCGATCGTGAATACCGACAGCATCAAGTCGCGCTCCTCGACACTGCGAGGCAAGAGGATTTCACGGCCGTCAGCCAGGCTGATGAAGCCGGAGATATGACCATGGCCGGAGCACGATGCTACGGTGCGAAGACCATTCGTATTCAGTGCCTGGATCAAGTCAACGATCTCCGGGTCACACCACACCGTAGGCTTACCTTGGGCGTCGCGCTGCACGACAACCATTTCAGACTCGCGGCTCATTTGACTTCTCCTTGGATAGCAAGGTGCTTACGAAAAAGGGAAACAAGTTCGCCGCAGGAAACCAGGTGCCACAGGCCGCGCTCCATGTTCATCGCGTTCTCAATGTTGTTGATGATCTGCTCGTCCGTCAGCACTGAAGCGGGAGACGGGGAGGGGTTCGGAGCTACCTGTACAGGGGTGGCGCCCTCGCATTCGTTGCAGGTCATGCCGGTGCCGTAGAAGAAGCAATGGTCATCGCACTCGATGGGGGCTGGAGCTACCTGCGGGGAGGCAAGGGCAGCGTCCACGGCGCGCTTGATAGCATCTTCGCGCGAGGCATCATTCGTCACGTACTGACCGGTGCGCTCAAGGAATTGGGCGATCACTTGCTGCTTCTGAGCTTCAGTCGGCTCGGGGGCCTCTCTGGATGCGAGAGCGGCGCGAATGAACCGGGCGGCAGCATCAGTCGATCCGTGAGCCACGTCGTCTCCGTGCTTGCGTTCGAGGCAGTCGACCAAGTAGGCAAGGTCGCTTCGCTCGAAGCCAAACAGGGCCTGTACGACTCCACTGGCTGCGGTAGTGGGGGAGCGGGTGTTCCACGCCTCGATGGCTTCCTCTTTCGTTTCTGCTGGCGGCCCTTCGGAGAAGCAGCCGTTGCAGTAGACGGCGAACTTCCGCTTGCCCTGAAGGTTTTGCACGCCGCTGATCGCGCATTCGCCGTCGTACTCGCCGCAAAAAGCGCAGGGATCGATTTCAGTGGTCATCATGGGTCTCCGGCAGGGTTTTAGAGTTGCGGGCAAGCTCGATGCAACTGCGAATCCAGCGAACACCACCCATCTTGAGCAGGAATGTCTTGTCCTCGGCAGACAGGCGCATGTAGTAGCCAACGTCTTTGCGGTTGGGCTTCATTGCTGAGGGAGGGATCACGATGGCTCCCCTGTTGCTTTTGCAATGGCGGCGCGGGCGTCACACATCTCGATCAACGTTGCTTTTCCTGCGTCAATGTTGAGGACCAAGGCGCAAAGAGCGTCAAGCAGGTCCGGCGCGGCGGCGATCAGGCGCATGTCAGGTTGCGTGACATTGACGCACCACTTGGCGTGATGTTCTCGGCCAGGGAAAGGCGCGATCCAGTCGCGGCGCTCATGCAGCTTGTGCATGATGTTGAATCCGTCGTGGGCGGTGTCGCGAAGACAAACCGTTGCGTCATTCATCCCCCAACGTGTGAAGTCCATGATCGTGAGGTCGAACATGGGTTTGCCGCCAACGAGGTGTAGTCGCTTGCTCTGCTCGCTGAGTTCCCAGCGCCAGGGGCCGGCAGTGTGCGGCGCGTTCACAGCAGCTCCCACTCAGCCTGAGCCGGCGCAAAGTACTGATGAATCAGAAGCTCTGCCATCACGCCATCGATGTGATCAACGATCATGGCAGCGAGGAAATCTCGGGTTTCAAGGATGTTCATGGATTCTCCGGGGTTGGTTGTCGATAGCTCAATCATATGCATTTGTATCGCTCTGCGTGATTGATTTCTTCAATGGCGAGTGAGCTTCCAATAGATGCACGGGCGTTCCTTGCGCCTCTGCATCTCGACCAAGTCCATCGCTTCCAGCCGGGCAAGCGTCATGTAGATGGCCTCCCGATTATCCCCTAGTGCGTCTTGCAGTTCCGATGCTGTACAGGGCCAGTGCTGGAGGCGATGGAGGACAGGGAGGCTCAAAGCCTCTGCCTCCTCGTTCACGACTGCTCCTTTCGGGCTGTGGGGCGATAGCTGGGCCAGTCGAAGGCGACCCAGCGGGATGTCTCGGTCAGCCGGTCGAAGGTGCGCTCTCCGATGAACTCCTTGAAGCCCTTCTTGTCTTGGTTGGTCAGGAAGATGGAAGGCAACATGTCCCGATAGCGTCGGTCCAACACATCAAAAAGGATCGTCTGCTCGCCATCCGTCCCGTACTGCACGCCGATCTCATCCAGCACCAGCAGGGGTAAATCCGCGTAGACGTTGAGCATCTGTGTCTCACTCATCTCCGAGTCCTTGCGCCACGTTCCCCGAACACTGCGGATCACGTTCATGCAGGTGGTGTAGAGGCCGAAGTGACGCGGCATGATTGCTTGGAGGGCGGCGGTAGCTAGATGACTTTTCCCGGTCCCTGGCAGGCCCGAGAAAACCAAACTGCTGCCCCGCGCTACATGGCTGTCGAAGTTCTCCACGAACTCACGCGTGATTCTTAGTGCGTCGATCTGCTCAGGAGTCGTTGCCTTGAAGTTGTCCAGGCTTCGGCCAATGAACCGCTTGGGAATCAGCGAGCGATGGAGGAAGGTTTGCATGCGGTCGCGCTCCTCCGCTGCTTTCGCCATGGCTGCATCCTGCCTATCCTTGGCAATCCTTGCTTCTTCGCAGTCAGGGCAAGGTGTCCAGACCTCGCGCCGGCCCATGTACCGAACGCCGGTGGAGGCATAAGGCCCATGCTGCTCGCAAGCAAGGTCGCGATTGCCCAATGGCTCTCTCAAACTGGAAGGCACAGGACTTGCAGCAGCTTGGTTGATCTGGTTGGCGAGACTGTTATGCGAGCGATCCGTCATGAGAGACTCCTTCACGATAGTTGAGCTTGTCGAAGCCAGCGTGCTTGCTGGCGGGTTTGGAGGTGCGCTGTCCAGCAGAGCGCATGCAAAGAGCCTTGAGGTATTCAGCGGCATCGGCTGGCCTTGCCACGCAGGTAGCCCTCACGGCATCGATCACCACTTCGTCGCCATAGTCCTTGCAGAGCTTGCCGACGAATGAACCACATTGAGCCTTAGGCATTCCTTGCTCAGCAAGAAGTGACTTTCCTGCTGACCACAATTCCGCCTTGGTCAACTCTGCGGCTTCTGCCGCCGTACCTTCAGGTACGGAACCTATGGTTCTTGGTTCTTGGTTAGTGGTTATTGGTTTATGGTTAGGTGGAGCTTCGTGCACGATTCGTTCACGGTTCGTGCCTTCTGCCCTACGCTTTGCCTCGCGTTCGTCGGCGATTCGTTTGTTGTTGACCGCTTTGGCGTGGTAGTCAGCGATGTCGCGCTGAATGTCCTGCTGAATGTAGCGACCGTCCTCCACGATGAAGAACTTCCTCAGAACGAACTCGACCGCCTCGATTTCCTGAGCAGAGGATGCCCAAGTCCATTCGATCGCTTCGTCTTTGGTGGGGAACTGTTCACGGTCGTAGCACGCATCGATAAGAAGCGTGTACGAACCGTGCTGCAACATAGAGAGCCGTCCGGCTTTCTTGGCGTAGTCGCCTATGTTTCTCTTGAAGTAATGCACAAAACAAGTTTCCTTTGGTTGACTAGGCTCGGGTGAAAATTCCGAGCTGGTCCCCGGTCGTTGCGACCGATGAATACGGTCCGAACCTAGTCACCAAAGGAAACTTGAATCGGACCAGCTTATGCGCTTTTCACTGCGCTACGAGCATTTTCGCTCATGCCAAGCAGTCAGTCAACAGGAGGCGGGGCATTGCTTGCCTCAACCAGCGCAATGACTCTACGGCGCAAGGACTCCCACGGTTCGCCTGAGACGCCTGCCCCGTTGTCCTTGCCGTCTAGGATTCGCTTGAGCGCATCCATCATCCCGGCGCAACCGTAGTCGTAGGCATCAAGTTCGTCCTTATTCATGCCCTCTAGGCAGATCCAGCGAGGTTCGCGATTCGGTTCGTTCATGATTTCTCCTCTTCAGCGGAAGACGTTGCGATGCGCAAAACTTGGGCTCGCTCCCAGCGATTGGCCCTCTGAGCCGCCGCTAGAGCTTTGGCGAACTCGTTCCAGTACTTCACGGCCTCGCGGATGGTCGCCTTGTAGAAGCTGTCAGGCGGCATGTAAAGCAGACAGCCGTCGCTACAGAGCCCATCTTGCGGGCCGATGGCATAGCTAGTCGTACATGCCCCGAACTTCGTGCATGGGCTTGTCGGGCTGGTGCTGCGCTGCCAAAGCTCGGCGTCGGCACCGCAGCAGGGGCACGGCTCCATGTGTTCTTCGGGCGTCTCCATCCGCTTGAATTCGTCGTGTGCTTCAGTCATGTTGCTTCTCCGGTGAATGAATGGTCCTCTTAAGCGCATCTCGTCTATCGTTATCAGCCTGCATCCTTGCCCTTGGGATGATGACGAAAGCCTGGGGCTGTCTCTCGACAGGGACTAGGCCCTTGTAGGCATAGCGGCGCTTCTTTGAGGGAGGGATTGTGATGCCGGACTTCCACTGGGGATCGAACGGGTTCATTTCCACTCCTCCCCCAGATCCATCACTTCAGGCTCATCCGCTGGGAACGGCTCAAAGATCCAGCACAGCATCAAGACAAGGAAGATCAGTCCTGCGACATAGGGCAGGGCATCGGATGTGTGGGAGAGGGTCATGACTGCTCCTTGCGGCGGTACAGGGTGTCATGGCCCCATGCCGGGTGTGAGTAAAGCTCGGTCCAGTCATCAAGCGTTCCAGCATCGCGGCACTCCCATCCTTCCCAGGCCTTGTCACTCAAGGCCATGTCCTTCGCATACTCGGCAGCGTTTTCAGCGTGGGGGTCGGGGCTGATGGTGGGGCGACGCCGGTAAGCGTAGTCGGGATACCATCCGCAAAAGCCGGGCGTGCCAGTTTCATTAATGACGTTCGCGCCTTCAAAGTCCGCCCATTCTTCGCCCGGCCTGCGGTATTGCCATAACGCAATGGGGTTGCGCGTTTCGGCCGCGTCCTTGGCAAATTCCATCATGAGGGCGGCATGGGGATGGCCCTTGGCGGGCTCGATGTAATCGGAGACGAGGTCTAAAGGCGTATCCCTCTCCGCGTTGTTGTTGTAATAAATTCTTCCGTTGTAGAGATACACGCAGGCGGGCTCATAGCTTTGGAAGTCATCCCAGTCGGGTTCGATGTCTGTTACCCACGCGAAGCTGTCTAGGTCTGGGACGGGTTTGGCCTCAATGACTTTGCCATCCCGACGAACATACTTCTTGCCAACAACGATAGGAAGGGTGAGTGTCATTTACGCTGCTCCACGATAGAAGGTAAGAACAAGAGCCGCCAGAGAGGCAGTAAGGGTGACAAGGAGGAAGGGGATGAGGTTCATGGTCGGGCAGTCTCAGGCATGACAGAGGTGATCCAAAAGCCGGCAGCGTTCTTGCTCATGCCTTTCTTCTGCATCTCGGCAACGGGCAAGCAGCAGCGATTCCGGCCGTGCTCTCCGGCTCTGTGCTTCTCGAAAGCAAAGGTTGAGTTGAAATACTGCCCACAGCTTGGGCATTGATTGCGATCTCCGGTCAAGTTCATGATTTCTCCGATGGTGGGAAGGTTGAGGGGAAAGACTCGCGGCTGATGGCAGGGTGTTCCATCGGCTTGGGTGCAATTCGGTTGGCGTAATCCTTTCGGAGGATGCAGCCAGCGCAGTACACATAGAAGAGGGTCTTGTCGTTCTCGCGGCAAGCCTTGCAGCGTGGCTCGAACGTCATCACAGCACTCTCAAAGTCTCTGCCAGACGCAGGGAGTCAACCTGTGCCTCCAGATGCTTGATCTCGTGCGTGGTGGCCTCTAGGCGCTTCTGAGCGATCTTAAGAGCGGCCGCATGCACCTTGAGAAGACCGAACAGGGTTTGCCTGTGCACCATTTTGGTCTGACCCTTGATGATGTAGTGCACGGCAGGGTCTGTGATGCCTGCCATCTGGGCAATCTGGCGACTGGTCAGGCCGCTGGTCTTCAGGTCGAGGATGATTGATTTGGCGTCCATTGAAACTCCTGGTTAGTGAAGGCCCAATTTTGCCTGTGGTGTTAAGTTTGTCAACGCATAAGTTGATAGATTTGAGTGGTGATTATTAAAAAGATGTTGCCATCCCTGTTCCGCAGACATAAGATAGCGACACCGCAACAAACCAACCGGAGAAGACCATGACCATCCCCGAGATCCACGAGCTGGCCCACCAGCACGATCTGCACATCGAGCTGTTCGACGCTCCCCGCCTCTCCCTCTTCCAGCGCCTTGTCGCTTGGCTCAAGGGGCAAGCATGAGCACGAAGCACACAACGGGCGAGGGTGTAGTCGTTCAAAACCCGGACAGCTGCAACGAATCTAACGCCGCGTCCATTTATTGGGGCGACACCTACGTTGCTGATGTCTATCGCAACTATGTCGGCAGCGAGCTTGTTGGCAAAGAGGAGCAGCTGGCCAACGCCCGCCTGATCGCCGCTGCGCCGGACCTGCTGGCAGTGTGTATCGACCTCATGCAACACGCGAGCCTGACAGAACACATGTCAGCTGCTTCTGTCGAGCGGGCTCGCGCCGCCATCTCCAAGGCAACAGGAGAACAAGCATGATCGAACTCGCTGGAGACGACGCATTCGAGTCGGCCGACCGTGCCGCGATGGAGCGAGCCCTTCCTGTGCTGGAGGTGATGCGCAAGATGGCACGCACTCAGCCTGACGAGCGCACCTTCGCCTTTCTGATCAACGAGATCCGCTTCCAAGTGGACAACTGCAACTGGAAGCACACGGAGCATGCTCAGAGCGTGTCGGATCTGCTGTCTAGCGCGGTCTACATTCTCGAAAATGTGAGTGACGAGAAGATTCGGGAGGGGCTATGAGAGGTTTTGCTGCCATTGGCCTTGACCGGTGCAAGACCCCGGCAAATCTTGGTGGCGTCTTGCGTGCAGCAGGATGCTACGGGGCAGGGATGGTGATGGTTTCTGGCGGCCGAATGGGTCGTTACGCAACCGACACCATGTGTGCTTACAAGAGCATCCCATGTCTTGAGGTTGACGACCTGATGACGCACGTGCCTTACGGGGCACGACCTGTAGTAATCGAACTAACCGATCGCTCAATATCGCTGGTGAATTTTGTTCACCCAGACTCGGCCTTCTATATCTTCGGCCCGGAAGATGGGAGTGTTCGCAAGGAAATACTGGGAAAGGTCCCGCTGGTCGTCCAAGTCCCGACCAACCGATGCATGAACCTAGCGGCGACGGTCAACGTCGTCCTTTACGACCGACTCGCTAAGCAAATGTCCAAATGAAAAACGATTTCCTCACGACGCCCTTGTCGTACACCCGCACCCAGCGCACCGCAGCAGACGTAGTCCGCGATGCCTACGCAATCCAAGAGCTTGCCAAGGCGAAGAATCGCTCGTTCGAGGTTGCTTCGGCAATCGTCATCGTCATCATCATCGGAGCCGCTGGGCTCTACTTCTGGAGATAAGCATGGACGAAAGTAAAACCACAGCGTATGAGCCGGCGGACGCAATCAACGACGTGTTGAGCCTCGAAGAGCGTATGTTGTTGGCTGGGGCTGGCGGGATGTATGGGCACTTTCTGAATTACTTCCGGCCCAAGGGCTTGCCTCGCACGGTCGATGACCGGGATTCGGTTGAGGGCTCCATACAGGAACTGCATGACTGGTTCCAGTCTCTTGAGCGCCTAAAGAATCGCATGCTCATTGCCCTGCCGCCCTCTGTCACCATTGCGGAACTTGAGCGGCACGACGCCGCAATCGCCGCTTCAAGGCAGAGCGAGGTGGGTAAGCCGCACATCAAGTGCAAGTGCCGGAGCGAAGTAAAGAAAGTCTGGGAGGACTGGAAAAGCACCCGGCTTGATTCTCATGACGACCGCTTCGCCATGATCGCCATTGACAACATCTTCGCCAAAGGTCTCGAAGCCCCTAAACAGACAGCTACAGAACCGGTGATTAACTATGGGCCGGTATTCGATTTCGCTGAAAAGAACCGCGTGTCTTATAACGAGCTGTGCGCTGTAGTTCGTAGTGCTGTCGAGCTTGTGCAGGCAGATCCTAAGGACTAATCATGGATAGCCGATACCCTCCCAACGAGGCTCACAACGTCGTCAACGGCGTCAAGAATGCTTTTGCAATTTACGCCTACATCGCAGCATGCGCTTTTGCCCTTGGATGGGTCATGGGGTGGCTGACATGAGCGACGACATCGCCGCAGTGCTCCAGCAGGCTTACAACGAAGCCGTTGACGTCTACGGAGCCACATCACATCAAGCGTGGGTAGCTGAACAAGAAGCCCGCCGCTATTTCAACCCAACGGAGAACCAAGAATGAAGACCTATCCCGAAATCGCAGCCATCAACGTTTCCGGCAAGACCGAGCGTAAAGGCAATCTCACATATTTGAGCTGGGCTTGGGCCGTCGATCAGCTGCTCCGTCTCGATCCCTCCGCGACGTGGGAGTACAAGGAGCCCGTGTACTTCAAGGAGACGCTGATGGTGTTCTGCTCCGTCTCGGCGTTCGGCAAGACCATGACGGCTCAACTGCCAGTGATGGACCACAAGAACAAGGCCATCCCGAACCCCGACGCGTTCGCGGTGAACACTGCCATGCAGCGGTGCCTTGCCAAAGCCATCGCCCTGCACGGACTGGGACTCTATATATATTCGGGCGAGGATTTGCCGCCTGACGAGACGGACATCCCACAGACCGACCTCCAGCGCGAGAAGATCATCCGCGATGCTGCAGACATGGCCCTGGAGAAGTTTAAGGGTGGCGACGAGGTGGCAGCGTACGAAGCCATCTCGGGCATCACGGACAACGAGGAGAAGATGTACCTCTGGAATTACATCAAGCCGCACTCGGCGCTCCGCTCGGCCATCAAGAGGCTCGCCGCAGCCGACACGACGGGAGCCGCGCGATGACCCACATGAAGCAAGTTCTCGCCCTCTTGGCTGACGGCAAGTCCCGCACCAAAGAGGAAATAATGAAAGAGACTGGCCTGACTGGCATTCAGGTCGGCCAGGCCCTGCAGAAGTCCAAGCGCCACGGAAACACCAGCATGGTCTGGATGCCTGCTATCTACGTCATCACCCAGCCGGGGAAGGAGAAGGCTGTCAAGCCTCCATACGACCGAAAAGTGGCCGAGAGAGCTCGCGCTGCCAAACGCAGGGAGGAGGAGAAGCGGAGGGAGGAAGAAAATCGCAAAAGGGAAAAAGAGCTAAGCGCAGAGAGAAAGCAGACCCGCGCCCAGACCCGCGCTGCCAATGCCAGGATGCGTGCCGAGCGCGAACTTCAGAAGCAGAGGGAGACTTCCGTTGTCTTCCGTGCGCTCTCTGGTGCTATCCCGAACAGCGTTTTCTCCATGGCGAGGGCATCATGAGCCGTAAGAAAATCTATGAGTGCCTGATCTCGGGAGAGCCCTTGACTGCCAGGCAGATCATGGAGCGCACCGGGCTGTCCTGGCAGGATGTTCACGACACCATAGGCTCAATGCGGACAAGGGGTTACGTGCAGCCAACGCCCGTGACCTACGCGCTGACAGACAAAGGGTTGGGGACGGCATTGCGGGCTCAAGAGCGCAAAAAGACGGTAGCCCGCCCGCTTCTGATGGCAAGGAATGGGCAGTTAGTCAACAGCGTTTTCAACTGGAGAGGAGCATGAGTCATGAGCAACGAATCACTGCAGTACGAGTTGATCCACCTCTGCAACCTGTGTGCAGCCCCTTATCGGGATGCGTGGCGGGGTTATGTCTGGGCAAAGGCTCAGGTGCTTGCCAACCACGACCCGGAGACGTACTCCGAGCTACCGGCACTGCTGACCAAGGCCCTAAGCCAGTCACCATGAAGCAAGGCCACGCCTACGAATGGCGGGGAATGAACGTCCTGGCCCTTGAATCAGGAGAGGAGGGCATCGTAGGGGTGATTGTGGGGGATTGGTTCTCTGAGCGCCGTTACGTGAGGGCAAAGGATCTGATCCCGATGCCGATGAGCTACTACCATGGACAGGTGCCCAAGTGACTGACAAGCGATTATTCCGCCTCACCACCAACGAGGTACGCCAAAGAGCCATAGATGCCATCTGGGGCGCTCCTGATGGGGCTCAGGTGGTTCTATCAGAGCCGACGAGGAATGCGGGCCAGTCTGCCCTCTTCCACGCCCTATGCACCGATCTGGCGAAGTCCGCCATCCAGTGGGATGGTAAACGAAGGTCGGCCCAGGCATGGAAGTCGCTGATGATCTCGGCGCATGCCATCGCTACCCAAGAGGGGGCAGAGGTCGTCCGGGGAATTGAGGGTGAGTTAGTCAACATCCGCGAGAGCTCGGCGCTCATGTCGAAGAAGCGGGCGACCAGCCTGATTGAGTACGTCACGTGCTTTATTGCACAGCACAAGGAGGAAGCGTGAACCTATATGCAAAGCTTGGCATGAAAAGCTACCCTATTGGTACAGCTTCGTCTGCGGCTGGCCGGAGAATGGCATTTGACCGCGCCATGAAGGGCCGGACGCCAAACTATCGATGGCCTGCTACCCGCCCAAAGCCGATCGGCCTGAGACGCTCACAGCGATACGGAACTCGTCGCGTTTGGCGGATGAATGAGCCGATCCGAGGCTTGGGCGGCTTAGTCGCATGAAGCCCCGTACCTGCGAATCCTGCCAAACCATCTTCACCCCCCAGCGCATGGGCGCGCGTGCTTGCTCCCCTATATGTGCAATCCGTCTGGTCAAGGCAGAGAAGAAGGCCAAGGTGAAGGCGAAGAAGGAGGAGCGGAAGGCAGATGTAGCTAAATTAGCGAAGTTATCGCCGATCCGTAAACTCCTTAAAGATGCTCAAACTGCCTTCAACCGATGGATAAGAAGCCGTGACGAAAAACAGCCGTGCATTTCCTGTGGGGCGCCGCCCCCGCCTCCGACCTATCATGGTGGCCGTGATGCAGGTCACTTTCGCAGCACCGGTGCCGCGTCTCACCTTCGGTTCCACGAAGACAACTGCCACGCCCAGTGCGTCCGCTGCAATCAATACCTCTCGGGGAACGTTTCTGCCTACCGCGCCCGATTGGTCGAGCGTATTGGGTTGGATCGCGTCGAAGCACTGGAGCGGATGAACGACTCCCACAAGTGGCAGCGCGAGGAGGTGATTGCCATCAAGGAGGAGTACGCGAAAAAGCTCAAGGCCTTGAAGAAAGGTTGACTGAAGGTTAGCCACCTATTACCATGTAGCTCTAGCAACTAGACAGGACAAGCATCATGGAAAATGAAACCACGCTGCGCCCCGCTCGAACGCACGGCCAAGCGCGTCACGGCAAACGATCTGGCGAATACCAATCGTGGATGGCTATGCGACAGCGCTGCAACGACGAAAAACATAGCAATTACCCTAGGTATGGCGGTCGCGGTGTGAAGGTCTGTGAGCGTTGGCTGAGCTTTGAGTTTTTCTTTGATGACATGGGGGCGCGGCCCGAGGGCACGAGTCTCGATAGGATCAACCCACTCCTAGGTTACGAGCCGGGGAACTGTCGCTGGGCTACGCGCAGTGAGCAGAACAACAACAAGCGCTCCAATAAGCATGTCACTTCGGCCGGTCAGCGGATGACCGTGCTGGGGGCGTCGGGGATGTTTGCCGTGCCACTCACTACCATGCATCGATGGGCTTCATTAGTGGGGGCTGATGGAAGTATCGATCACTTGCTGGCTCGGCGCTTCAGGGAGCAGGAGTCCTAGAGACAGGATGCCTGGAGTCGGGGATATCACCCGCTTGGCTTGTCCTATGGAGATTCAGTATTGGACTGATGGAGACGGTGCTAATTAGGTGTTGCATCGCCAGCAGAGAGGTGTAAGATAGGCGCATGAACAGAATATCTCTCGCCCTTCCAGCGCCGCAAGACAAGGCACTTCGCGCGCTATCCAAGGAGACGGGCCTGCCCATCAATGAACTGGTGAGGCGTGCTCTGTCTGAGTTTCTCAAAGCCAACCAACCCAAGGAGAATTCATGAACTCGCGAATGATTGCGGCTGTGCTGATTGCGGCCGCTGTGCTGACTGTTGGGTGCACCAAGCCCGATGCTGCTCGTGCGGCTCTTTCGTCTGCTGGCTACACGGACATCCAGACCAAGGGCTACTCGTGGTTCTCCTGTGGTCGGGACGACACCTTCGCTACGGAATTCGTGGCTAAAGGCCCCAGTGGCATCCCTGTGGAGGGCGCTGTTTGTGCGGGCCTCTTCAAAGGCTCAACAATCCGCACGTTCTAGGAGAACAGCATGGCAAGGACTGACAGCACGAAGACCCTTTGGCAAGTTCAGGTACGCCTGACCCGGAACCACAAGTGGCGCAGCAAAGGCATCTACGAGACGCGTGAGGATGCTCGTCAGCGAGTCAGGGATTGGCGTACTTGGGAGTATGTGCCAGGGCGAGGATGGCATGGCGTCGGCTTCGGCAACACGCGAATCCAGCGCCACATCCGGGGAGAGAAGAAATGACCGACCTCGCCAACCCTGAAGGAGAGCAAGGATGAACTGCTGGCCGAAATGTATCGCCTACGTGGTGAAGCTGCTTGACGTGACTAACTCGGATGATCCTACGGCCAAAGGGCAAACGGACATTCGAGGCACGATCGTGAGATGCACTCGATTGGTCGATGGCGACAAATGGGAGCTAGAAACACCAGTGCGTGTGGCCTACACCGTGTTTGGGAAGGCTGGGCTGTCTGGTGGATACGGAGACATTACCGCGATGGGAGATGAGTTCCTGAGGCCCCTAGATAATCCCGGAGACGATGCAGTAGACGAAACCCTCCTTCGCCTCCCCTCTCCAAGACAAGAGGTGACGGCATGAGCTTCGGGACTATCCTCGTTCTTGCTGTGGCTGCCTTCCTCATCTACCTGCTGTGGGGAGACTGAGATGAAGCCAAGGATCACCAAAAGCCGAGATGGCTGGCATTGCTATGGAGCAGGTCTCTTGGGTCTCGGCAACACCCCCTTCTACGCGTACCTCGACTGGAAAGCGTTTTACGACAAGGCATGGTAATTTATCCCCTCTTATCCCCAAGAGGATAATCAACCCCAACACATGAAGGATTGACATGAACCGAATCATTGACGAACAAGCCCACCTCCGCTCTGAGTGGCAAGAAGCCCTCTCGCGCACTCTGAAATCACCCACGTTCGAGGAATGGCTCAAGGCAAAGCAAGCAGCCAAGCCCGAGGACGAGGGAATGAGGGTGTGGGGATGAACGCACCAATGACAAAGTTCGCCATCATGCGGGCGAACCGGGAGAAGCAGAGGCAGATCGCAGCGTATGGGCGAGTTATGGCTTCGATCGATCGCGCTGTGCTTGGATTGCCTGAGAAGGTGAGACGACCCATGATCCCTGCTGACTTTGGCAAGACCTACACGGCAGCGGATGCAAAGGCGGCTGTTGCTAGCATGCGCCCGCTGCTGAAGGATTGGAAATCATGAACGCTATGAACGAAGGATGGGGGCTGGCATGAACGCTCTAGACGAGAAGGGCATCGACTGGGGCGAGATCATCTTTTTGGTGGTGATCGTGTATGGGCCGATGGTGCCTGTGCTGTTCATCAGTGGATTTTGGCCTTGGCTAGTCACGGTGGTGCTGGAGACGGTTGCTTTTGCTGGCATGGCTTGGTGCTGGGGTGCGGCTCTTGTATCAGGAGGGAGGTGATATGAACGAACTGGATGGAAAAGGTATCGACTGGCTCTGTGACAGGCTCACGGATGGAGCGATGCAACGGGAGATTTGCGATGAGTTGGGGATCAACGCTTCGGTGCTTGCACGGTGGATTGCCTCTGATCCATCACGTTCCGCGCGCGTGCGCGAGGCAAGGATATCGGCGGCCCGGTACTACGAGGAACTTGCGGGGCAAGTCTTGGAGTCTGCTGAAGACCAGTTCGGGCTTGCTAAAGCCAAGGAGCTGGCCCATCACTACCGCTGGAAAGCCTCCAAGCAGAATCCGAAGGACTACGGCGACAAGGTAACCGCAGAGCTGCAAGGCGAAGGCGGAGGCCCTGTGCTGTTCCAGAAGGTGGTGCGGGAGATCGTGGACCCGAAGAAGGAGCAGACGTGATCCCACCGTTCTTCAACTTCGCTGTTATTGACCGACTGATCGAGTTGGAGGCTCAAGGTCGAGTGAGGATGGATGCTTTGAACCGCAAGAGGGCGGAGTTGGAGGCGGATCGCCAAAGGTGGTCTGCTTATGACCAGTGGAAAGCGGATCTAAAGGCTGAAGGCTGGGATGGCTGAGCTTCGTCTACAGACGCCCCGCTGGGCATTGCCCCTCCTGGCTCCATCTCGCTACAAAGGCGCACACGGGGGCCGAGGCTCGGGCAAGTCCCACTTCTTCGGAGAGATGCTGATCGAGCGTCAGATCATGGAGAAGACGGATGCGGTGTGCGTCCGGGAGATCCAGAAGTCGCTTGACCAGTCGGTGAAGAAGTTGCTGGAGGGCAAGATCGCATCGATGAACGCCGGGGCCTACTTCGACGTGCAGGACTCGCGCATCAAGGCGGTGAATGGCAGCCTGACGATCTTTCAGGGCATGCAGAACCACACAGCCGACTCCATCAAGTCACTGGAGGGCTATGACGTGGCCTGGGTAGAGGAGGCCCAGAGCCTAAGTCAACGCTCCCTTGACCTGCTGCGCCCTACCTTGCGGAAGAAGGGTTCTGAACTGTGGTTCTCGTGGAACCCGAACAAGCCCACCGACCCTGTTGACGTGCTGCTGCGCTGTGCAGAGCCGCCGCCAGGCTCGACGGTCGTTGAGGTGAACTATCGGGATAACCCGTGGCTTCCCGACGAACTGAAATCAGAGCTTGAATACGATCTGAGCCGTGACCCGGACAAGTTCGCCCACATCTGGCTAGGCCAGTACCAGCAGAACTCAGAGGCCCGCGTCTTCCGCAACTGGAAGATTGAGGAGTTCGACGTCCCCGAGGAAGCCATCCTCCGTCAAGGTGCAGACTGGGGCTACAGCGTTGACCCGACCGTGATGGTGCAGTGCTACATCGTGGGCAAGAACCTCTACGTGCCCTATGAAGCCTATCGTGTTGGTTGCGAGATCGTGGATACGCCCGCGCTATTCATGTCCATCCCTGACGCTGAGAAGTGGCCTCTCACGGCCGACTCTGCCCGGCCTGAGACGATCAGCCACATGCGCAAGAACGGGTTTCCCAAGATCAGCTCAGCAGTGAAGGGCGCTCGGAGCTTGGAGGAAGGCGTTGAGTGGCTGAAGTCATTCAACATCATCGTTCACCCGCGCTGCCAGCATCTGATTGACGAGCTGACGCTCTACAGCTACAAGACAGACCCTCTCACTGGGCTCGTGCTGCCCGTGCTGAGCGACAAGGACAACCACGTCATCGATGCGCTCCGGTATGCCTGTGAGGGTGCTAGACGTGCCGCCCTGACGCCCAAGACGCCTGTGGTGGTGCCCATGCCATCGCACAACCCCTACGCCAGACGATAGCCTTTCGTCAAGCCTTCGTTTAACATACGCGCCTATCGGGCTCGTGTGGGCCATATACAAAGGCTATCAATGGCGCAGTCTAAGGCAGAGCGTTTGGCGAAAGTGCACAGTGACGCGCTCATCGAGTTCGATGACATCCAGTCCGCAGTTTGGGACGAGCGGCAGCAGTGCTTGGAGGACAGACGCTTTGTGCACATCTCTGGTGCGCAGTGGGAGGGCATCTGGGGTGAGCAGTATGAGAATCGGCCGCGCTTAGAGGTCAACAAGATCCAACTCGCTGTCACCCGAATCATCAACGAATATCGGGCGAACAGAATTTCCGTCATGTTCATCCCAAGGGATGGCGCCACTGGTGACGAGCTCACGGACGTGTGCGCTGGGCTCTACCGTGCTGACGAACAAGACTCCAACGCGATGGAGGCGTATGACAACGCTTTCGAGGAAGCCGTCTCAGGTGGTTTCGGTGCATGGCGCCTACGTGCCTGCTACGAGGACGAAGAAGACGACGAGAACGAACAGCAGCGGGTCAAGATCGAGCCCATCTTCGACGCTGACACAACGGTGTTCTTCGATCTGGACGCCAAACGCCAAGACAAGGCCGATGCCAAGCGCTGCTACGTCCTGACCCCGATGACGCCTGACGCGTACCGTGAGAAGTACGACGACGAGCCTGATTCGTGGGACAAGAGCATCCAAGAGTACAACTTCGACTGGTACGGGCCTGACGTGGTCTACGTCTGCGAGCTCTACAAGGTGGAGGAAGTTACCGAGGTGGTGCATGTCTTCCGTGGCCTCGATGATGAGGACATGAAGGTCCCTGCCGAGGAGTTAGAGGGGGAGGAAGGCCAGCAGAAGGCCGAGGAACTGGCTGCTACGGGCTTTCGTGAGGTGCGTCAGAAGCGGATGAAGCGCCGGAAGGTGCACAAGTACATCCTCTCGGGTGGTGGTGTGCTGGAGGACGAGGGCTACATCGCCGGCACGTGTATCCCGATCATCCCGGTCTACGGTAAGCGCCGAGTGATCGACGGGATCGAGCGGTGCATGGGTCACGTTCGCCCGGCCAAGGACATTCAGCGGCTGATCAACATGCAGATGTCGAGCCTGGCTGAGATTTCGTCGCTTTCCTCGACCGAGATCCCCATCGTTACCCCTGAACAGATGGCCGGGCACACGATGATGTGGGCTGACCAGAACGTCAAGAAGTACCCGTATCTGCTGCTGAACAACATCAGGGACGCAGAGGGTAACATCCAGCCTGCCGGTCCTCTGGGCTACACCAAGCCGCCTCAGCTGCCTCCTGCCCTTGCTGCGCTCTTCCAGATCACCGAGACGGGGATGTCCGAGATCCTGGGCAATCAGCAAGCCGGAGAACAACTGCAGCCCAACATGTCGGGCAAGGCAGTCGAACTGATCCAGAACAAGCTCGACATGCAGGTGTTCCTGTACGTGGACAACCTCTCCAAGGCCATGAGCCGTTGCGGTCAGGTGTGGCTGTCGATGGAGCGAGACATCCTCATCGAAGAACGCCGCAGGATGAAGACGATCGATGAGAAGGGCGAAGTCTCCTCTGTCGAGATGAACGTTCCCGCCTACGACCCAGAGACGGGGCAGGACTTCATCGAGAACGACCTGAACTCAGCGACCCTTGACGTCGTGGCTGAAGTCGGACCGTCCTCGTCCAGCCGCCGTGCTGCTGTGGTCCGAGCTCTCACTGGCATCGCATCGATCACGGAAGACCCGCAGATGCGCTCCGCCCTGCTGCTGTCCACCATCATGAACCTTGAAGGTGAGGGCATGACGGACCTGCGCGAGTTCGCGCGCTCCAAGGCTGTGCAGATGGGCATCGTCAAGCCGACCGAGGAAGAAGCCAAACAACTCGCAGAGCAGGCAGCCAACGCCCAACCGGACGCCAATACGCAGTACCTCATGGCAGCCGCAGAGGAAGCCACTGCAGGCGCAGCGCAGAACCGGGCAAAGACTGTGGACACGATCGCATCGGCCAGCCTCAAGGAAGCACAGCGCATCAAGACGCTCGCAGAGGCAGGGGCAACCCAGAACGAGGCTCAGATCGCATCGGTGGAGGCTCTACAGCGTGTTCTCCAGCCACAGGCCAGCCCCACGCCATCCACTGGGATGCCATCGACGCCACCTCCTGGCATGTCTTAGCTATGGGGCTTGCGTTCTGATAGGAAATACCTATGATGGCGCCTGCCACCACCGGCTTAGGTGAGATTGAAGGGTTTACAGATGACGCAGGCAGAACAGCAGGAGAACATTGATCCCAACTTTGCGCTTGATGGAGATCCGGACGAGCCAGTAGATCAAGACCCCGCAGGCGACCCGCCTGATGGTCAAGATCCGCAAGACCCGCCCGTTGATCCCGGGACATCAGACGAAGAGATTGATATCTCCATAGACGGGGAGCCGCCGACCCCAGAAGAAGCAGAAGAGCAAGTAGCCCCGCAATGGGTTCGAGACGTTCGCAAGACGAACAGAGAGCAGGCCAAGAAGATTCGCGAGCTGGAAGCTCAGCTGAACACCAAGCCCCAGCCCCAAGCTGTGGTCGTCGGTGCTAAGCCTACGCTGGCAGCATGCGATTACGACGAGGACCGATTTGATGCTGAACTGACGCAATGGCACGAGCGCAAGCGCACTGCCGATGCTGAAGAACAGAGGAAGCGGGACGAGGCCACGAATGCCCAAAAGGCATGGCAGACGAAGTTGGACGACTACGGCAAGCAGAAAAGCACGCTGAAGGTTCGCGACTTCGAGGACGCAGAGGCGCAAGCCCAAGAAGTCCTGTCTGTCACGCAGCAAGGGATCATTCTCTCTGGAGCAGATGCCCCGGCAATGCTCGTGTATGCGCTCGGCAAGAACCCGAAGAAGGCCAAGGAGCTCGCTTCCATCTCTGACCCTGTGAAGTTCGCTGTCGCGATTGGAAAACTGGAGACTCAATTGAAAGCTACCCCTCGCAAAGCAGCTCCGCTGCCGGAAACCGCTGTTAAGGGCTCTGCCCGTGGAGTGGGATTCGGCGACAAACGATTGGCAGAACTCGAAGCCAAGGCAGACAAGTCAGGGGACCGCACCGAGCTGGTCAACTACAAGCGTTTGCTGAAGCAGAAGCGTTCGGCCTAACACCTAGGATTAGAAATGGCAAACACTTTTTCCCGTGAAGAACGGGTGATGTTCGATGAGGTGCTGGAAGGTTTCGAGGATGGCCTCGTCATCTCCAAGGCGGCAACGATTTATGAGCCGCTGTCGCCTCTGGAAATGAACCGTACCGGCGACAAGTTCTGGATTCCCGCTCCGGGCATCGCAGTGAGCTACGACGGCTTCGATCAGACCGCCAACTTCGGCGACATGACCGAACTGTCTGTGCCGGTGAGCATTGGCTTCCACAAGTCCACGCCTGTCAAGATGACGGCGAAGGATCTGCGCAGCCCGCAAACCCTCAAGCGCAAGGGCGACGAGGCCAAGCACAAGCTGTCGAGCGACGTCAATCTGGCGCTGTTCATGACGGTTGCCCTGCAAGGCTCGCAAGTGGTCAAGCGCACCACGGCCCCCACCGGCTTTGATGACATCGCCCAAGCAGACGCACTGCTGACGGAGCAAGGCATTGGCCTCGCCAATCGCTACCAGTTCCTGTCGCCGCGCATTTACAACGGCATGGCCTCGAACCTCGCCAAGCCCCAGACTTCGGGCCTGCGCGAAACGATGGACGCCTACAAGCGTGCAGAGGTGAGCGACGACATCGCCGGCTTCCGCGTCTTCAAGAACGATCAGACTTTCCGTCTTGGTGCTGCCACTGGCGGCGCAACCACGGTCAATGGCGCGAATCAATACTGGGTTCCGAAGTCCACCTCCACGGCCGCCACTGGCGAAACCGAGAACGTTGACAATCGGTATTCGGTGCTGAACATCACGGCCGCGACCTACGCCAACGTCAAGCCTGGCGACGCGTTCACGATCGCTGGTGTGAATTCGGTTCACATGATCACCAAGCAGGACACCGGCCAACTGCAGACGTTCCGCGTCATCGGCAAGCCGTCTGCCAATGCCATCCTGATCGCTCCGGCAATCATCTCAGGCCAAGGCGGCACGCGCGCTGAACTGGAGTTCAAGAACGTCACGGCCACCCCGGCTACTGGCGCTGCCGTGACTTGGCTGAACACCGTTACCGCTGAACTGAATCCGTTCTTCAAGAAGGAATCTCTCCTCTTGCTGCCGGGCTCGTTCCAAGTGGACTCGGAAGACGGCTGGCAAGTCATGCGCGGCACGACCGAGAACGGCCTGCGGATCACCTACACGCGCCAAGCTGAGATCAATGACCTTTCGGTCAAGGCGCGTTGGGACATCGACTTCGGCACGTCGCTGACCAACCCGGTTATGGCCGGGGTGACGTTGTTCAATCAGACCTAATAGGGAGCACAACATGACCGCAAAGAAACCTGACGCCATCCAGAACTTCCCCGAGCTGTCTGATGCCGAGAAGACTGCCGCCGAGAAGGAAGGCGTGAAAGCCGCCATCTCGCAGTCGGCACAGACCAACTTCGCTACGCGCTCTGCCACGGAAAGCGACGCCCCTGGCGATCGTTGGCCCGACCGGCACGAGATCATGCGCTGGGAACACCTGCTGAGCTTGGATCTGGCTGCCTTCGAGGAAGCCATCGACGCCAAGGCCGAGCCGGCTGTCCCTGAGTCGAAGGTCGCTGGCCTCATCGAGCTGGAGCGTTCGAGCAAGAATCGCAAGCAGTATTGCGACGTTCTGACCAAGCGCCTGGGCGTCTCGTCCGTGTACGAAGTGACCTCTGCAGGTCCGGGCTACATGAACGAAGTCGCTCCGATCATCGCGATCAAGAAGTAAGCGGCATCCCCGCACGCGCCGGCCTACGGGTCGGCGCCCCTATTCCCCCGCTAGGAGCCCCAATGAGAGAAGCAACGATGCTGTACCGTTCGCCGGGCTCGCATGAACTGCACGGCGTCATGGTGGACTACACCGTGGTTGACGCCAGTGCCGTCCCCGAGATGTTGGTCGATGGATGGCACCTCACTCCCCTTGAGGCTGCTGATGCTGCTGTCACGTCCCATGCTGCGGCCAATCCCCCCTCTGAGGCATTCGTTGCCCTCATGGAAGACAGCGCAGCCATGAACTACGACGCTCCTCCGACACGCCCTGAGCTTGAGGCCAAGGCGCGAGAACTCGGCATCCGCTTCGACGGTCGCACCAGCGACAAGAAGCTGGGCGCCCTCATCGCTGCATCTCTGGAGGTGTCGTGATGTGGCTCAGCCTGCCTCTTGATCAGTGTGTGCACGTGATGCCGGTGGAAGACCTGCGAGAGCACGTGTGCGGGGACGACTGCTGGTGCTCCCCGACAGATGACGAGGGCGTGATCATTCACAACTCCATGGATGGCCGAGAGCTGTTTGAGAGCGGCGAAAGGTTGATGTCGTGAGCTACAACAAGCGCCAGTTGATCGCAGCCGCATTCGAGGAAATCGGCTTGGCAGGCCATGTCTTCGACATCACCCCTGAAGAACAGCAGTCCGCCATGATGCGGCTCGACTCCATGATGGCGATGTGGAACGGCCAAGGCATCCGCATCGGCTACAACATGACGATCGACCCGCTGAACGCCGACCCGGACCAAGACTCGGGCCTCTCGGACATGTTCACTGAGGCGGTCTTCCTCAATCTTGCCATCCGCCTCGCATCGAGCTATGGCAAGCAAGTCCCCCGCTCCACGTCTGCTCCTGCCAAACAGGCTTACGACGCTCTCTTGGCGCAATGCATGGCCGAGCCCGTGCAAATGCAACCCAACGTCGTCCCAGCTGGTGCGGGCAATCGCTGGCGCCGTCGCTTCACTCTCCCTCCTGTTGACCGGCTCCAAGCCGGCCCTGACGCTCTGCTAGACATCTAAGGCACATCATGGCAATCACTCGCTATCTCACCAGCCAGCCCCGTGTATCGGCAGGCGATCAGGTCATCATCCTCACGGAGCGCAATGGCGACATGCGGCGCACCTCTGTGGCGGCGCTCAGTGACTTCGTCAAGGCTGCCCTGCAGGCGGGCGGCGGTACGGGTGGTGGGGCAACCTGGGGCTCCATCGGCGGCACCTTGGCTGCTCAGGGTGACCTCGCGGTGGCTCTTGCCTCCAAGCAACCTCTGCTCCCCGCTGGCGGCACATCCACTACCTTCCTGCGTGGCGACGGTGTGTGGGCTACCCCCGCAGGCAGCGGCTCCAGTGCTGCAACGTGGGGCTCCATCACGGGCACGCTGTCGAGTCAAACCGACCTGATGGCCTCGCTGAACTCCAAGGAAGGTGTTCTCCCGGTCGGCACGTCGGTCCAATACTTCCGGGGCAACAAGACCCTTGCCACGCTCGACAAGGCTGCGGTTGGCCTGTCCAACGTGGACAACACGAGCGACACGGGCAAGCCCATCAGCACGGCGACTCAAGCCGCTCTTGACGGCAAGGAGCCCACGCTTGCGCCTGGGAACACGACCCAGTACCTCCGAGGTGACAAGACCTGGCAGACCCTGCCATCGGGCGGCAGCGGCGCAGCATGGGGCTCTATCACAGGCTCCCTGTCGTCTCAGACTGACCTCAACTCCGCACTTGCCGGCAAAGAGCCGAGCATCACGGCGACCAGCACCTCCCAGTATTTCCGGGGTGACAAGACATTCCAGACGCTGGACAAGACCGCTGTTGGCCTTAACAACGTTGACAACACATCGGACCTCAACAAGCCGGTGTCGAGTGCTCAATCGGTTGCCATCGCAGCCAAAGAGAACGCACTTCCCACGGGCACGACTTCCCAATACCTGCGTGGCGACAAGACCATGCAGACGCTCAATGCGGGCGCAGTGGGCCTGGGCAACGTCAACAACACTTCGGACGCGGCCAAGCCTGTCTCGACGGCCCAGCAGTCCGCGCTTGACCTGAAGGCCCCTCTTGCATCTCCTGCGCTGACTGGCGTTCCTACCGCTCCCACGGCTGCCAACGGCACTAACACCACTCAGATTGCCACCACGGCCTTTGTGATTGCCAACGCTGGCACGGGCGGCGGCGGTGGATTCGCCAACCCCATGACCACGGCTGGTGACCTGATCGTCGGCGGTACGGGCGGCTCTCCCACGCGCGCTGCTGCAGGCGCACTGAACTACGTTCTCACGTCCAACGGCCCTGGCGCCGCTCCGACGTGGAAAGTACCCACTGGCTCGGGTGCATCGAACGCCAATGCGGTGTCTGTGGACTCGATCAGCGGACCATCGCGCACCCAACTGGCGAAGAACCGCGAACGCGTCTCGATTTACGACTTCGGCGCCATCGGCACGGGCACTTTCGACAACAATCCGCTTTCCACGCGGTACGCAACGCTGGCGGATGCTCAAGCTGCATACCCCACGCTCACCAATCTGTCGCTTTCCGACCAGATTGACTGGGCCGCACTGCAAGCAGGCGTCGATTACATGCAATCGACCGGCAAGATCCTCGATTTGGCGGGCGCTCGGCTGTGTGTGAACCGGGAAACGGTCTTCCGCAACTCTGGATTCATCTTTATCCAAGGCTCTCGCGCTGAAATCGGCGGAAAGCGCATGGCAAAGGGCTGGATATCGGACGGATCGACCGTCACGCCCGACCTTTCCTACCCCACGAACACCAATCCGGGCCCGGTGGGCGGTTGCTGCTTCTACGCAGCCACAGTTCCCTACTACGCGTACATCGAAGACATCAACATCAACGATTTCCGCTTCGGTATCGCGTTCTTCAACGATCCGAACAGCCCGATCTTCAAGAACGTCAACTTCAACTACTGCAACTGCGGCGTCATCTACTATCTGGGCTGCCAGAACCCGCGTTACGTGAACTGCGGCGGCGGTCAGTTGGGTGTTCTGCACGTCAGCTCCGTCACGGCCTTCCCATCGGGCAGCCCGTACACCGGCAACGACAACTACTACTCGGACAACGTCACCATCCGCATGGAGGGTGGATATACGTCGATGGGTGGGGCCTACAGCGCGGGCTTCAACAACTTCCTGCGCGACTCCATCCTTCGTCCCAATGTTGACTCGATCGTCACAGCGGGAACCCAGAAGTACGCCGACCGCAACGGCACGGTTTACACCGATCCCTTCTTCCTTGACGCAACGGGCCGCATGGTGTTCATGCCTTTCCGTAACGGCCGTGACTGTTTCTCCTTCACGATGGAAGCAGATTCTCGCGGTGGACTGCGTTACGGCTACGCGCTGGTCAACACGGAAATTGCGGCCCTTGAGCTCTACGCCAACAACTATGAGCAGCTGTTCGAAGGCCTGCCTGACAACGACTCCACGGCAGCCCTGCTGACCTGCGGTAGCGTGTACTCGGGTACGCTTCAGATGGCCTCCCAGATCGATTACATCGACAAGGCTCATCCGATGGTCAAGTACACGGGGCGCGGTCAGTCTCGTGGTACGACGGATGGTAGCGGCATTGCCCTGCTGGGCACGTCCATCCTGCAGCGTTTGGGCGATCGGCCGCTGGGCTTTGATGCGGGCCGGCTGCTGGCTAACCGCCAGTTCGCGGCGGTCCGGGAGAACTTCCAGAACCGTACGCAAGGTCGGGCTGATGCCAATGCCCCTGCAGACTTCGCTTGGGAGTATCAGGCCCGCGAGGTCACGACCAACGTTTACCCCGGCCGGACCATCATCGAATCCACGCCGCTCATCTTTGATCTTCCGTTCCGCACGGATGACAACGTGAGGCGCGTCCATGCTCTGGTGACGCTGAACAGCGGCTTCGAGGGCTTCCTGAAAGCCACGGTCTACAACTCCAATCAGCTGCTCCCGGTGGATTCGGCCTGCTACTACTGGAGCAACTACCAGACCGAAGTCTTCCAGTTGACGCAAGCCGTGAACAACGGGGACACGACCGTCACCATCAACGGTGTTCCCCGCCAGAACTATGGCTCGCCCCGCTATGCCAAGTGGATGTTTGACGCCCAAGTGCCGGCCGGCTTCCTGATGGACGGTTACCTAAGTGGTACGACCATGCGCGTCCTGGGCTCCATCTCGGGCCTCTCGGGAACCATTGCCAGCGGCACCAACGTGCGTCGAGCGGAAAAGCTCGCAGTGCTCAAGCCCTTTACCCAAAACTGGATTCGCCTTGGCATCTCCAGCTCGACTGAGGGCACGGTGCCGTTCCATGGTGCCGGCGCCTTGGGCGTGCGCAACATGATCGCGACGAGCGACACCAATCCGAACAGCAGCCCTAACCTGCGCGTCGTCCTGACCCTCCACCACACCTACCCCGGCTAAGCATGGCAACACCAGACAACCTGAGCGGCACCGACGAGATCGAATCGAGCGACTTGCTCGCCGTATGGTCGAGTCGCAACCGCGATGCCCGGCGCGTGAGCTACGGACAGTTCCGGGACGCCATCGCTGACTCGGTCGAGAACGACATGATCATTGCGGTGGAGTCGGCCAATGCCTCCGCAGAGATCGCCCAGACTGCCGCAGAGACGGCGGCGGGGACTGTGGCAATCGCTGTCAATGAGCTGCGGGGGGAGATCGATCAGACGGTGGCGGATGCTCTAGCTATTCCGCTGGAGACGGCTGTGTCTTCGGCTGCTCTGGCTCAAGCTGCGGCCGAGGCGGCCTCGACAACGCTCGCATCGGCCGTAAAAACCGCCGACTTGTCTGACGCAAATGGCGCCGCCTTAGTGGGGACAAGGCTCGCCTTCTCGGGAGCCGTCCTCAGAACTCAGCAGGATAAAAACCGGGACAGCATAAGTGTCCAGGACTTTGGCGCCAAAGGGGACCTTTCGTCATCTGACATGTCGGCCATGAAGGCGGCAATCTCTGCGGCCGGCATTGGTGGTGAGATCAAGTGGCTTCCTGGGACCTACTTGCTGACTGAGCCACTTGTTCAGATGCAAGGTCAGAAATGGATCGGCCTTGGAGGCCAGAGGTCTGTAACGTTCAAGAAAGCCTTTAACGGCGACGCAGTCATTGTTGGCGCATTGGGCACGCTTGACAATATCAATATTGATGGCGATGGCGCTAATTATTCCGGCCGAGGTTTCTATATCTCTTCGGGATTTTCCCACCGATTAGAAAGATGCCGTGCCGTCAACACTCAAGGCCCTTCTCTTGAGTTTGCTTTCAACATCGGAGGCGGGGCGCACATATCTGATTTTGAGGGATTGACGACTTCGCCAACGACTGTCCCAGCTATCCTGATAGCGGGCGACGACACTCCGCATCCTAGGTTTTTTGAGGGAATTTGGCTATCGGGCGGTCTTTTTGAGCTTGGCACTGGTGGTGGCAATGGCTGCTCGATCAGTAACTTCTACGTCCGAAACTTCAAGTTCACCGGCCCAGCCTCCACAGGTTCCGCGTTGTTTCACATCAACAACGGCCGCGTGGCGACCATCAATGACACGACGACGATTTCCGGATCGGACATCCAAGTTGGCAACGTTGCTTTTTCTGGCCCGGTGGTGCTTGACGACGCACAGGGCGTGCAGCTGGCCTCGACCTGTACATATGGCGCGGGCATCACAGAGAACCCATCAAACTGTCAGTACAACTCATTTTTCAGCCAGCCAGCGCCATATGTCCCCGTCTGGAGTCAGACCAGTGCCGGAGCGCCCAGCCTTGGGAATGGAAGCACCGACTGCTATTTTTCCCGACAGGGCTACACAGTAGTCGTGGACTTCCAGATGACGTTCGGCAGTACGTCAACGATGGGCGATTCGCTGAGCGCCTATCGTTTTTCGATTCCGTTTCGTGGGCATAAATTGAAGAACCAGCGCGGGATGATGCTGTTCCTCTATGACGCCAGCGGCACGCTGAACTACATGTGCAACGCCACGATTGGCGCGAACGAGGACACCTTCACCATGACCGTGAACGGAAATGGAGTGAGGCTTAGTGTCCCGGTCACTTTGGCTGCCAGCGACACACTCCAAGGCAAAATTGTTTACTTTTGCCGCTAACACACAAATCTAACCAAGAGGAACATCATGCCAGACATCACACAAGGCGTAGGAAGCAATCGCATCATCAAGTTCAAAGACATGGGCGATGGCACGCAAGCCGAGGTCGTTTATGTCGGTGGATCAACTAGCAGCACGTCAACAGCCCTGCCAGCTGGCACGGACCGCTCAGGCGCGATAGCCACGGGCGGCACAGCTCAACAGCTTGCGCCGGCAAATTCCTCCAGAGCGTCCTTAACGGGACAAAACACCAGCTCTGGCAATTTGGGAATCAATGAGATCGGAGGCACCGCCGCCATTGGCTCTGCTGGCACATACACGATTGCCGCCGGTCAGGCTTTTTCCGTCTCCACCAACAGGTCGATTTCAATCGTCGGCGCCACTAGTGGGCAGACTTTTACTGCCACGGAGACATAATGAAGCTAGGCTCTTTAGCCGAGGTGAGGAGGCCCCGTCCGAGATTCGGGCTGGTTGGCGCGGCCTCCTCGTCCCTTGAGGGACAGTTGACCTCGTTCTTCGCGTTTGGCGTCAAAGGGGCATGGTACGAGCGCAGCAATACTGCATCTTTGTTTCAAGACTCCACCGGGATCTCATCTGTGACCGCGCCCGGCCAGATGCTAGGACTGGGACTCTCGCGCGATCAAGGCGGCGGTCGTGGAGCCCAACTGGTGTCGTCCCCAAACGTCACAGGAGTAGCAATTGGCGGGCCTTCACTCACCACCTACACAGTAGGATCAGGTATGGTGGCAGGTCGATTTTATGAGATTTCGGCTACTGTCAGCGGGTATGGCGGCTCGGGTGACTTGGGGTTCAGCGTGGCATCCTTCCCTGCTGCTCAGGGCGGCTCACGACTGCAAAGCAATGGCATCATGAGGGCCATTTTGCCCGCGAGCGGTACAAGCATCATCCTATTTTCTAGGGCAGGCAACACTGCAAATTTTTCTTCGGTCAGCGTAGCTGAGGTTCCGGGGAATCACCAGATTCAGGCGACAGCTGGGCTTCTTCCTATTTATCAAACAACACCAAAGCGGCTTGTCTTTGATGGAATAGACGATGCGCTGAGTACCACCTTCCCCGCGTCTCTAGGGTCCAATTGCACAGTCGGGCGAGCTATTCCAGGCACAGGGGCCGTGATTTCTAGCGGCGTGACGATCGGAACCACGTTCTCAGACAGTGTTACCTCGTGCGCCCTGCTGATTGCCGACCGCTCCCTAAGCGCCAGCGAATTGGCTTTGTGGACAAGCTATTTAAATCAGCAATCTACTTCTTGAGGAAAACAAGCATGGATTTGAACAGCTCTGCCGCCTCCTCCATTATGGATGGCATCTATTCGACAGCTATCGCTCAAGGCTCTCAAGGGGGCCTCCCTGTGCCTACTGCTGACATGGTGGGCCGCTATGCCCGAGTCGGAGACTTGTTCGGAGAAAAGACCGATCTCGTCCTGTGCTCGGCCTACGGCTCCAACTACTTCTGGCAGCCGGTCCGCCCACTCTGGATGAACACGGCCCCGATATCGTCCAATCAGAACTTGACGCTCTACCCGCTGCGCTCGCCATCGGTCATCCGCCTCACGGGCACGATGACGGCAAACCGCACGATCACGCCCGACAAGTCGTTGGCATGGCCTGGGTGCCAATTCGAGATCGCAATGGATGGGTCTTTGGGGATCTTTGGCCTGACAATCGCAGGCTTGTCCTTGGGTGCTACGTTGGCCCTTGTCCTCAATGGCCGGCGCCGGATCATCTTCGACGGCACGGACTACCAAGCCTATTGAAATGCAGATATCGCTCTTGAATGGCGTATTCGTGAGTGGATCGAACCTCAGAACCTCGATCCCGCGAAACCTCGTCCCCGTCCCCAAAGCCTCTGGCATCTCTAGCGGATACCTGCGGCCTGCGGACGGGCTGATCCAGTTCGGGGGCGAGATGCCCGGCCTCGACCGTGGCGGCATCAATTGGAACGGCAAGTGCTATCGGGTCATGGGCACGTCCCTCGTGCGCTTGGAGGAAGACGGAACGACCGTCACGCTCGGCACTGTCGCTGCCGGCGGGCCGGTGAGCATGGATTACTCTTTCGACCGGCTCGCGGTCACTGCAGGCAAGAAGCTCTACTACTGGGACGGCACGACGTTCTCTCAAGTGGTAGACGTGGATCTAGGTGACGCGCTCGACATGGTCTGGGTCGATGGCTACTTCATGACGACGGACGGCACATCTCTTGTTGTGACCGAGCTAGACGACCCCTACGCCGTCAACCCGCTCAAGTACGGCTCTGCAGAAACAGATCCCGACTCGATCATGTCCATCGAGAAGCAGCGGGGCGAAATCTACGCGATCGGCCGGTACACCATCGAGGTCTTCCAGAACATCGGCGGCACGCTGTTCCCCTTCCAGCGAGTTCCTGGCGCACAGATCCAGCGTGGAGCGGTCGGGACGTACTCTAGCGCCAAGTTTGTGGACAGCATTGCTTTCCTAGGTTCGGGTCGCAACGAGGCCCCAAGCGTTTACCTGATGGCGAACGGAACGACTCAGAAGCTCGCCACGCAAGAGATCGACACGATCCTATTGGAGTACACGCCCGATCAGCTGGCAGCCGTGGAGATGGATGTGCGGGTGGACAAAGCCCATCAGCACCTCATCATCCATCTGCCGGACAGAACGCTTGTCTTTGACGCTGCGGCAAGTGCGGTGCTGGGTGAGCCGATCTGGTTCGACTTCACCACGTCCATCATCGGCAAGGGTCAATATCGTGCCCAACACCTCACGTATGTCTACGGCAAATGGCTGGCAGGCGATCCGCTGAGTCCTCGTCTGTGCGAACTGACCCAAGATGTCTCCAGCCACTATGGAGAGGTCAACGGCTGGGACTTCGGCGTATCTGCCCTGTTCAATGAAGGCAGAGGGGCCATCGTGCATGAGGTCGAGCTGATCGGTCTGCCCGGCAACGCCGCCTTTGGGGACAATCCTGTCATCTGGTCGTCCTATTCGGTCGATGGCCGGACGTGGAGCGCAGAGCGGCCTATTCATGCAGGAAAGACGGGCGAGAGCCAGAAGCGCCTGGCATGGCGTCGTTTCGGCCATATGCGGAACTGGCGAGTGCAGAAGTTCCGGGGCACCTCAGACTCTCATCTGTCGTTCATCCGCCTTGACATGGCTATTGAGCCACTTTCCTGATGGCTACTACTCCTGTCAAGCAGCAGACCATCACGCGCATGGAGTTGGCTGAGTTCATCAGCAACCCATCGACCCTGCGCAAGTTTGAGAACCTGCAAAGCAACGTAGAAGACTCGATCCCCGGCGGGCTGGATGAGATCCGCGCCATTGCCCAAGCGGCATCGGACCTTTCTCTGTTGATCCAGAACCGCTCGTTCATCGTCTTCAATACCGAGCCTGACCTTGACAACTCGCGCACGTTGGCGGCTTCTGGCGGCATCGAGGCTGTGGACGGCCCTGCGCCCAACACGGTCACGATTCGCACCAAGGATCTACTAGCGAGCATTGCAGCCTTGACATCTGGCGGATTCATAGTCCGCAACGGTACGTCCGCACTGACCCGCGTTCTTCTGGCCGCGTCTCCCAAGATCACGATTGCCAACGGCAGCGGCATCACGGGAGATCCTGCGTTCAACATCGAGGAGTCGGCCCTTGATCTGGGCAACATGGGCGGGACGCTGGGCATCGCTCATGGAGGGACGGGGGCTACGACCCTAGCGGGCGCACAGGCGGCTCTAGGGAGTGCTGCTACAGGCGACTTCAAGCAACGCGCTGCAGCGTCCTTTCCCGCTGGCTGGGTGCGCGCCAACGCAGGCACCATAGGCAACACAGGCTCAGGCGCCACTCGCGCCAATGCTGATACGCAAGCCCTGTTCTATCTATGGTGGGCTGACTTCACAGACGCTCAAGTCCCTATCCAGACAAGTGCAGGAGCAGCAAGCACGCGCGGTGCATCTGCAGCGGCTGACTTCACGGCAAACAAGCGCATGACGGTCCCTGTTGTGGCAGATGTCTCTCCCCTGATCGGAGCGTACAAGCTATGAGAGTTAACACTTCGATAGTTTTCGGCTAAGATGCGCGCAGCCGGGTTTCCGGTCAGCTGAGCCGTAGCCTGCCAGCGGGCACAACATCCTCGAAAGAGAGTAGCCCCGCATGCGCAATTTCCAACGTCTCGCCACTGGCGTCAATGTGACGCCCCTCATGCTGGCAATCCAGCGTCGCCCTGAACTGTGGAAAGCGGACACGTTCCTCCGCGACTATCCCCAAGGCCCGTTTGGCGAGATTGATTCGATCATCCTGCGCTTTCCCGATCGCCCCCAAGACTTCACCGAAGAACAGGTCGAGCTCTACAAACAAAACAAGCTCCCCGGCTACGATCAGCACGAGAGCAAAGACCAGCCGGCTTATGCCATCCTGACCGAAGCCCGCCCGCTCGTCATGAGCACGTTCGCTGCCGTGGGTGGAGAGCGACTGGGCCGGGTCATGATCAACCGCATCGCTCCCGGTGGGCGGATCTACCCGCATGCGGACACGCCCGAGCACGTCAAGTATTACAGCCGCTTCCACATCGTTCTGCAGAGTGTGCCCGGCGTTTCGTTCCGCTGCGAGCAAGAAGAAGCGTACTGGGAGACAGGTTCCGTCTTCTGGTTCAACAACGCTCTCGAACACGAGATCGTGAACCGCACGGACACGGATCGCATTCATCTGGTGCTCGATGCTCGGGTGTCCAAATGAGCCAGTACGCCGTCGAACGCTGGCGCGACCTCAAGGCAGAGATGCTGCCGCTGCTTACCCGGCATTGGAAAGAGATCGCCCTGAACCATGCGGATGTCCCGCTTGACATTGATCATGATCAATACGATGCGCTCGATGAGTCCGGCGCCCTGCATATCCTGACCGTGCGCCAAGAGGGCAAGCTGATCGGCTACCACGTCGCCATCGTCTCGGGCCACCTTCACTACAAATCCACCCTGCACGGCATCACGGATGTTTACTGGATCGCTCCTGAGCGGCGCCACGGCGTCACTGGCATGCGGATGTTCCAAGCAGTCGAGCGCGAGCTGAAAGCCATTGGCGTGCGCAAACTATTCACCGCAACCAAGTTGCACCTCGACCAAGGCCCTCTGTTTGAGCGGCTGGGCTACAAGCCTGTCGAACGGCTCTACGCCAAGATTTTGAAGGACTAGATATGGTAGCCGCCGCCGTGGTTGGGAGTGCAGTCGTTGGGAGCGTGGCTTCCAGCGCTGCAGGGAAGAAACAAGCCAAGGCGGCGGAATCCGCTTCTCAGGCTCAGTCAGCCTCTGCTCAGGCAGGCATTGACGAGCAGGCTAGGCAGTTCGACCAAGTCCGGTCGCTTCTGAACCCCTACGTTCAGGCGGGGACGGGCAACTTTGACCCCCAAGCCTACCTCAATGCGAATCCAGACATAGCGTCTGATCCGTACTACTCCCAACACCCTGACGAGCATTTCCAGAACATTGGGCGCTTTGAGGGCCGGGCGGGTGCGAACACGGGCTCTCTCTTTGCTCAGCAGTCCTTGCTGGGGTTGAACGGCAATGACAGCCAGCAACGGGCGATTGACGGTATCAAAGGCTCGGCGGGCTTCCAAAGCCTATTGGCACAGGGTGAGAATTCGATCCGCCAGAACGCTTCTGCTACGGGTGGTCTTCGTGGCGGCAACATCCAAGGCGCCCTCGCTCAGTTCAGCCCTGCCCTGCTCGCTCAGACGATCCAGCAGCAGTATTCCAACTTGGGAGGCATCACTGGCATGAGCCAGAACGCAGCTGCTGGGGTGGGTAACGCGGGAATGCAGACGGGCAACAACATTTCCAACCTGTACCAGCAACAAGGCGCGGCACAGGCCGGAGCGGCTATCGCTGGCGGCAACGCACAGGCGCAGTCGATCAACGGCATCTCTCAGGGTCTGGGCACGATCGCCGGAGGCTTCGGGTCGAACTTCGCCGGCTTCGGCGGCACGGGCGTAACCGGCATCGCGGCGAACAACCCGACATTCGGCGCGGGAACCACGGGCTTTGGCTCGCAGTTCTCCAACACCGCTCTTTTCTGAGGACGACATGGGTCCCATCGACTACTCCTCTCAAGTGCAAAACCCCTTTCAGTCGGTGCTTGCCGGCTATCAGGGGGGCGCGGCCATCCGCAACGACATCCAGCAGCAACAGCAGTACCAAGCAGCCCAGCAAGCGGCCATGGCGCAGCGTCAGCAACAGGCGGAAGTCCTGAACTCGCTCATCAGCAATAAGAATGCGACGTACGACGACTATGCTAAAGCGATCACGCTGATCCCAGGCCAAGAAAAAAGCCTGAAAGCAGCATGGGACGTCAAGAATGAAGGGCAGAAAGCAGGCTGGCTAAAGGATGTCGGGCAGGTCATGTCGGCCGTGAAAAACAATCGCCCTGATTTGGCTGCTGCCAAGTTGAATGACCGCGCCGACCAGCTTGCGGAGGCGGGGGGTGATAAGCGTGAAATCGAAATACTCCGCGCACAGGCGAAGTCCATTGAGGCCAGCCCTGAAACGGCTCGCGCGGTCACTGGAATGATGCTGGCGTTTGCCCCCGGCGGCAAAGAGATATTCGACAGCATGTCGGTCATGGGTGCAGAACAGCGCGCCGGAGACAAGGCGCCCGCTGAACTCGCGAAGGCCAAGGCAGACGCCGTGACCGCTCAAGCTACAGCAGGACTCAAGACCTTTGACGCCAATGTGGCGCCTCAGAAGTTCCAAATGGAGCAGCAAAAGCAGGCTGCAGACATCGAGAACATCAGCAGCACCATCTCCGAGCGCACGGCTCGACTTGGGCTGGACAAGGACAAGCTGCTGACCGATACCAAACTCAAGATGACGGAGATGAATCGCCAGTTTGGCGAGCTGCCGCCTGACGCCCGAAAGAATGTCAACGACTCATCTGCTCAAGCGGTGGCAAGCGAGCAAAGCGCGTCTCAGATCCTGAGCTTGGCTACCCGCCTAGATGCTGCTGGCGGTGGCTACGGTGCTTTCGGCTCTGCGGGCGAGTGGATCAAGAAGGCCACCGGCAATCAAGATGGCATGACCGCGCTGAAGCAGGAATATACCCGCATCCGGTCGCAAGGCATCATGAAGGCTCTGCCGCCCGGCCCGGCGACTGACAAAGACGTGGCCTTGGCAATGGAAGGCTTCCCGCCCCCTAACGCTGATGCCAAGCAACTGGCATCTTTCCTGCGGGGCATGGCAAAGCTACAGACCTACGACGCAGCCCTCAACACGGCGAAGGCTCAATGGTTCGGTGAGGTTCAGCATCTGGGCGCGGCCAAGAGAGACATTGAGATCGAGGGCATCAAGGTTCCGGCTGGAACCAACTTCCCGGCGTTCGCTAAGAAGTACTTGGAGAGCACGGCAACCAAGACCTCCAATGAATCCACGATCAAGTCCGCGCCTTATGGCGTGTTCGCAAATCCGCCTGCCGCTGGCGGAGCAACTGGCGGGTTCTGATGGCTAACGAGTTCCCCGAGAAGTACAGTGATCCGCTCTATGCGTCCTTGGACGCAAAGACGGAGGCAAAACTCGGCCTCCCTTCTGGCTTGCTGTCAAGCATCCGCACCAACGGAGAGCGCACCAACCATGGTCAAGTGAGCTCGGCAGGAGCAGAGACGCCATACCAGTTCATCCCTGCCACACAGGCTGCCATAAAGAAGAAATACGGCATCGACGTCAAGTTGAGCCCTGAGAACGCCTCCGAGGGTGCCGGCCTGCTGCTGCAAGAGAGCCTGAAAAGGAACAACAACGATCCGGCTGCAGCCGTCGGCGAATACGTGGCGGGAATTGATCGCAGCAACTGGGGCAAGGTCACTAATGCCTACATCAACCGTGTGATGGTGGGGCAGAAGAAAGCCACGGCTGCATCCGCAGAGCCGACCCAAAGCACATTCGACCGCGTCAAGGCTGAGATCGAGGTTCCTCCTGACTCGGCGATCACGAACATCTACAACGCCTACAAAAGCGGGCAGATGAACCCCGAGCAGAAGGCGGCTTTCGAGGCTGACGTGAACGGCGGCAAGCTGATGCTGCCCAAGGGCGCGTCGCTATCTGCTGCCCCGGCCGCTGCGCCAGTTGGTTCGGACGGCATCTCGAACATTCTTGCCGCCTACAAAGACGGTCGCATGAACGACGAGCAGCGCCAAGCCTTTGAGCGCGATGTCAACTCGGGTGCTCTGACGTTGCCCAACGGTCAAACGCTGCCCAAGATTGAGACTCCCGGTGTCATGGCTCAAGCCGCCGACATGGTGACCGGTAACCTCCGCAAAACCGCTGAGACGGACGCCCTCCCCGACTGGGCTGGCATGCCGGAGATGAATCAACTATCTCTTGCTGGGGCAAAGGCGGGCATCGGCACGCTCATGTCAAGCCCGGAGGAAACGGCAAAGATCATTCAGGCGAACTTCCCTGGCGTTCAAACGAGACAGGACGAGAAGGGTAACTTCTTGCTGCGCTCCTCTGTTGACGGCAAGGAGTATGCAATCAAGCCTGGGTTTCAACCAAGCGACATTCCCCGCGCCCTTGGGACCGCTGCCGCCTTTACTCCTGCTGGTGCTGCTCGCTCTATCGGCGGTATGGCGCTGGCGAGTGGTGCGACGCAGGGCGTCATTGAGGCGACTCAAGCAGCAACAGGCGGCTCCTTTGATCCCAAGGAAGTAGGCATCGCGGCTGTGGCGGGCGGCGCTGTGCCCCTGCTCGCACGTGCTGGTGGTGAGGTCGTCAATGCAGGCAAGGCTGGTCTAGCCAAGATTCGTGGCGTTCCCGAGCCCATCCCCGCGCCCGCTGCTGCTGCCCGTGAGGCGGCTGCCGTCGCTCCTGCGGTTCCTGAACCCACGACCATCCCTCCGGTCGCATCCACTGCTGCCAAGCCTCTGGCTGCTGACGAACTCGCCCAGACGGCCCGCAAGGCTGCAGAGGGTGGATTAGGTAGCGGGCGTGCGGCCAAGATCCTGGCAGGCGAGACGGCGCCCGATGCGGCAACCGTGAATGCAGCCAAGCGGCTCGGCATCGAAGAACATCTCCAGCCGGACCACGTCACTACCAATCAGGCATACCGCGAACTCGCCCAGGCCGTGAAGTCCATTCCGGGCAGCGAGACGCGCGCTGCTGAGGTTCAGGGGCTGGAGCAGGTCAGCCGGCGTGCCGACAAACTCATCGAGGAAATCGGCGGAAGTAGCGACCTCTCAACGGTTAGCGCCAACGTTAAGAGAGAAATGCAGGACGCCCAGCAAAAGCTGCAGGAGAGTGCGGACAACCTTTACGCCAAGATCCGCAAAGAGATCCCTCTGAAGGCGGAGGCGCCGGCCGACAACGTCCTTTCATTCATTGCCAAACGGTCAGAGGAACTGGGTGGCGAAGCCAATCTGTCCCCGATGGAGAAGCGGATTCTCGCTCGCCTGAAGCCCAAGGAAAGCACGAGGGTAGAGCAGGCCGTTGCCGATCCTGAGCAAGCCGGCCTGCTGCTGGGCGCTCGCGCTCGCCCCACGCGCGAGACGGTAAAGGTCGTCACTCAGCCTACGTATGCCTTGCTCGATGATGTCCGCAAGGATGTCGGCGCAGCCTCTCGCATGACTGGCCCCTTCAAGGACGCAGACACGGGCTTGGCGAAAAAGTTGTACGAGCTCATCACTGAAGACCAATCGCGTGTCGTGGGCAAGCACGGCGCAACTGAACTATTCAACACGGCGCGGGCAGCCATCGTTAACCGTAAGGCTCTGGAAGATGATCTCGTTTCCCTTTTTGGTAAGGCTCTTGATGGTTCTTTCGTCAGCAAGCTTACTCAGTCTGTTCAGTCGGTTTCTCAAGGGGATACTGCGCGCCTGGTTAGGCTCCTGAAGGCGGTGCCGGATGCTCAGAAACAGGAAGTCATGGCTTCTGGCCTGACGTCCGCGTTCCGTAGAGCAAGCACTAAGGGCTCTATCAGCTTCACCGAATATGCCAAATGGTATGAGGGTCTGTTGCGAAACAAGCAGGCTTACACCGCCGTGATGTCTAACCTGCCCGGTCCGGCAAGGAAGCAACTGAGCGACCTATATCGCGTCTCGGAGGGCATCAGCAAAGCCAGCAAGGAGCGCATCACGACTGGGCGCCTGCGCTCGTTTGAGGAGCAGTTCAAGGGCGCTGACAACCTTGTCGATCGAATCTACGCCGTTGCTCGCAAGAGTGCCGTAGGTGCGACTGCGGGAACTGCTGCGGGCGCGGTCTTCGGTCCCGGTGTCGGTGCTGCGGTGGCTAGTGCCCTGACGGGTGGAGTCAAGACGCAAGCTATCAAAGCAGCGGACGCCCTCCTCGCCTCTCCAGAGTTCGCCCAGATGGTCAAGGCTGGGGGGAAAGAAACCGTCAAGGCCAAGCGCCTCGCCAACTCCGCACCTTTCAAGCGCTTTGCCGCAGCCGTAGGCAAAGACTCCGATCTGTCCAACCGTGAGCGGTGGATTCTTCAGGTCATCCAAGGCCAAAACAACACTCAGGACTGAAATGCTCGCTATTGCTACTCCCCTCCCGCAGTTCTTCGACCTTGACGGCTCCCCCCTGGATCAAGGGTTCATCTATATCGGCAAGCCGGGTCAAAACGCCCAGGTTGCCCCCCTGCCCGTCTACTGGGACGAGGAGGGGACTATCCCCGCTGCTCAACCCCTACGCACTCTGAACGGCATGATTGCCCGCAACGGTTCGCCGACCAACGCCTTTGTGCCGGGCAACTACTCGCTTGAAGTGCAACGGAAGAACGGGGCTCAAGTCATCTACTTGCCGGACTCGATCAACACGGGCCTCCAGAGTCAGATCGGCTACAAGCGACCCGAAGCCGGTGCTGTGGCTGTCACCCTAGAATCCAAGCTAAACGAGACTTTGAGTGTGCTGGGCTTCGGTGCAGTGGCTGACTGCACGGACTATGGCGTAGGCACAGACAACCGGGCCGCTTTCCAAGCCGCCATCGACGCGGCGAACAAGATCGGTGCTGAGGTCTACGTCCCTGCGGGCAAGTACCGTATTGGTGCGCCTGGCCTGATGATCTCCAACACCACGGGTGGCAATCTGGAGAGCTTCCGCACCTCTCTGAGGGGCGCTGGTCCGCGTGGCTCCATGCTGCTGGGCGACTCGGGCAACTTCGACCTTGTGACTGTCAAGGGTCAGCCGGGGAACTTGGGTTCCTACTCCCAGCAGCACATTGACGAGATGGCGATTCTCAAGGCTGATGTGCAGGGCTCGTGCATCTACCTCGACAACCACTACCACTTCTCGATGCGCAACGTCCGCACCAACGGGGGTCGGTACGGTGTTTTTATGTTCGATGTCCACGAGTCGAACTTCATCAACTGCGTTTTTACCTTCGCGCTGTACGGCTTCTACGCAAACCACAACGTCTTCACGCAGCCCAACGTCCTGTCGTTCTACAACTGTTCAATTGGCAACTGCCGGAATCACGCGCTCGACATCCACAACCCTGCAACCTTCACTTATGTAGGCGGATCGATCGAAGGCAGCCAACCCATTCCCGGAGCTTCTCCTGAGCCCGATCTGGTGCGCTGGGGCTGCCGCCTGATCTGGGATGACGAAGTGGGCGAAGGAACCGGGGGCGCGACGTTCCTTGGCGTGTATTTCGAGCAGAACGACGGCAAGGCGGACCTATGGTTCTCCAATCCCGGAGTAGCAAGCACGCTCACCCTGATCGGCTGCAGCTTCCAGCGTCATGTCATCCATACGACCAACTGCATCTTGTTTGAAGGCGGCGGCAGCACCCATTACACCCTCTCCCTGATGGGCAACGGCTTCCGGGGCTACACGGAATACGGATATGTTGTCTCGGCTGCTCAAAAGTACGTCGCAATCGCAGACACCACACGCAACATCAAGGTTGTGGATCTGGGGAACAACTACTACCACGATGTAGAGCGGCCTAACTTCTCGCAGTTTGGCCCTCACGTCGAGCAATTGGGCGTAGCCACTGCTTGGGTGTCTACCTCCGACACGGCAGGCACGGTTGCTAAGTCCTTCGCTGTAAGTTCGGTTGTCCGCACTGGGGTGGGTCTTTACACAATCAACTACGCTCACCCCTTGACGACGGGCACCAATGCCTATTCGATTACGCTGCTCGCTGGCGTTTCGGGCTACGGTACGGTGGTCAACGAGACGCCCGACTTCATGCAAATCGCCATCAAGACCTTTGCAGACGTTGCACAGGACGCGCGGTTTAGCGTGCTCGTGTTCGGCGGCAACGACATTGCAGGCTAATAAGGATTGATGATGATTTTCCCCTCACTCGACGCCGATGTGGTACTGACCAAGCTATCCTCGGTAGCGGGTGCGCTCGTGTCCATGAAATTCCTTAGCGGCACTGTTACGGAGCGTTTACTAACCGCCTCGGCAGGAGCGCTTTTGGCTTACATAGTGTCCCCTCACTTATCGTCCAGAATCGGACTTCCAGAGGGATTTACGGGTTTTCTCGCAGGACTGTTCGGCATGGCCGTCATGTCCCGGTTATGGGAGTTCATTCAGACGGCCCCCATCTCTGACTTCTGGAAAATCGTTCTGGACTTCTTCAAACGAATCTCTGGGGGTTCCAAGTGAACACGCAATACATCGTCACACTGCACGCGATCATCTCGTGTGCTAGCTGGTTCGTGGTCGGCATAGGAGGGCTGTACGCGGTTTTCTCGCCCAAGGTGAGGGATACGACTGCTGAGCGATTGGCGCTCTCCTGCATTTCCATCTTCGCCTTTGCTACGTCGGT
>Ga0182216_1000002_pt1 | contig 45566 bp, 50 predicted proteins | sample G5R1MG_17_FD_129669 | JGI IMG/M metagenome (GOLD analysis project Ga0182216, IMG submission 129669) | Switchgrass phyllosphere microbial communities from Michigan, USA - G5R3_NF_03OCT2016_LD1 MG | ecosystem: Host-associated > Plants > Phyllosphere > Phylloplane/Leaf | place: USA: Michigan... | reverse complement strand
GGGCTTCGTCACCTCGCCCGCGTCCTTCTTCAACACGCGCGCCGCGGTCGCCTTGTACAGATCCGGGCCTTCGCCCTTGTCGTAAGCACGGAACGCGTCGAGCTTCCACGTCTCGCCGGCGAGCCATGGCAGCACGCGCGCTTCGATCTGCGCGAAGTCGCCTTGCACCAGCTTGCGCCCTGGCGCGGCGACGATGCAGCCACGGATCGCGTTTGACGCCAGCTTGATCGGGCTGTCGAACAGCAGGTGCGCCGTGCCTGCCTTCAGCGCGTCGATGCCGAGCGCAATATCCGATGCCGCCATATCGGGTCGCGGCAGGTTCTGCGGCTGGAACAACCGACCGGCGTCGCGTCCGGTGCGCGCCGCGCCGCAGAACTGGAGCGTCCCGCGCAACCGGCCATCGGCCGACACGCTGCGTAGCAACGCGTTGTATTTCGAGTTCGACGTCGTCGAACCCTCCAGTCGCAGCGCGATCAGTTCGCGCACACCGTCGGGTAGATTCTCGTCATTTAGCCGCCGCTCGAGCGTCGATTTCTGCATGTCGGGCAGCGTGACATCGTACTCGGCAAGCAGGTGCTGCAACAGCCTGTCGCGCTGCGAGGTGCGGTCAACCTCGCCGTCGGTCATGTCGGTGGTGCGCTCGTCGTTGGCGGTCTGCGCCTTGTTCACCGCGTCGATCGCGGCGCGCGCGAGATCCTGGTCGACCATGATCCCGCGATCGTTGATCGCCTGGTCGAGCAGCCAGTTGTCATACTCGCCGCGATAGCCGTTCGCCGTGCGGTCGCCGGGGTAGTTCCAGCGCGGCATGTTGCGCCACAGGTGACGCATCGCCGGAATGTCCTGCTTCGCGTAAACGAGGAAGCGCGCCCACTCGTCGGGGTGCGTCTCACGCGTGAAGCGGCGGATCTTGCTGTACTTCGGCGCCGGCTTGCAAAACCGGTTGATGAGCGCGCGGCCTTCTTTTAGCTTCGCGTCTTCCTCGCTGACGCCGAAGATCGTACCGAGCGGCCCGAGCCCGCCAGGAAGGCCATGCGCCAGCGCCTGAACCATCGTGTCGTGGATCCGGTGCGGCGCAATCTCCAGCCCGTTGTGGCGCAGCACGGTGCGATCAAACATGCCGAAGTTATGGCCGACGATCGTCACCGCGGGATCGCGGATCGCGTCGACGAGGTGTTGCGGCAACCCGCCGCCGAGCGTCAGGTCGACGACGTCGGCGGGTTCGTCGTCATAGGCCCAGGATGCGACGATCACCTCTGCGCGCTCGGCGTAGCGGTGCGTGCCATCCTTGATCGGGACGTCGCTGTAGGTCTCGGTGTCGAAGAACAGGGTGGTCATCGCGATTTCCTGCGACGCAACGCCAATGATCGAACAATATACGCATCTACATAAACAGGGCAGCGCATGATTTCTCCGTGCGCGTCGGCATAGCACACGCCATATTCTTCGCAGCCGACACCCATGTCGCAACGCTTCATCGGTGATCTCCAGATCGCTTTAGGAGAGGGACGGCACCTTCGCGGATACGGCTACAACGCCACCGCCCCTCACCGAAAGCGCGGCGCCCGTAAGCGCCGCACCTCGTATCAGTCGAGCAGACCGCCCGACTTCGGCGCTGCATCGTCAGCGGCCGACAGGTTGGCGAAGCTCGACGCCTTCGACGGCGCGCTGCCCGCGCCGAAGCTATCGCCGTCGCGCGTGAACTGCGCGCCGAGCAGGTCGATGACAACACGCTTCGTAACATCGGGCTTATTTAGCGCCCAAATATCGATCTCGACATTGCCGAAGCAGCCGCTGTAAGGCTTGCCATCGTCCGCAGCAGTCACCGGCACCGCAGCACGCGAGAACACGCCGGGGCGGTTCTCATTACGTGCGGTCACGTACAGTTTGTCTTCGAAACCGTCGTAGATTTCGTTCGACTTATCGCGCTTCAGATTGCCCTTGCGCAGCCCCTTCTGATCGTCGGCGAACTCATGCTTCCAAAGGTACTGCCAGAACGGCATCTGCTCGCCGGTCTTCTCGCCGTCCTTGTCAATCACGTCAACGAGTTTCGTGCCGTATTTTTCTTGCATCACGGCGATGATCGCGGCTTCGATCTTCTGGTGATTCTCACCACCAGGGGTGATGATAGGGGTGAGCTCGTACTTGTCTTTGCCCTTCTTGCCGTCCTTATTCGCTTTCGCGGGACGCTTCTCGAACAGATGCGCGAAAGCGAACCGGACGGGATCGGCGGGCGTGTCGATGAGCATGATCTTCATAGCGTAGCTTCCTAGTTTCGTGGCTTCGTATGGACTGGCGTTACGACAGCAGCGCCAGCGTCTCCGGTGATACCTCAACGCTTGTGTGCGTCAAGGGGTCGCTTGCCGACAATTCACAAATTGTCTCCGCATCCGTGACCACGGAGCGGATTATCGGGCGTTCTTCCGCTGGCGCGGGCAGCGCAGCGAAACTTTCCGCAGTCGAGACGACCGCATATTCGGGGCGGGGATCGCTGATCGGCGCGACCGATGGCTTGCCCTGCGCCTGGGTGATGAGCGGCGCGATCTTCGACCAGCGCTTCTCGTCGCCCTTCATCAACTTCTCGGCGGCGGTCGGCGACACGATCGCGCGCGGCGCGACATCGTCGATCTTGAGGCTCGGCACCTTCTTCAGCAGCGCGAGCGCGGCGTCGGCGTCCTGCCATTGCCGGTTGCCGGCCTTGCCCTGCACCACCTTGAACCCTGGCACCGGCTGGCCTTCGAACAGGCGACGCTCGACCTCCGCACGCACTGCCTTCATCCAGTCCTCGACCAGCTTCAGACTCCGCATCTGCGCGGCGAGCAGTTCACCGTCGTTCGCGACCTTGATCTCGGCGCTGACGAGCTTCGGCATCTGCGTCGGATCGCTATCGAGGTTGCGGAACGCGCCAGGCGTTGACACCGCGACCGTCGCCAGCACCTCGTCGCGCAGCGCGGGACACGTCGACTTGGCACGGCAGAACTTGCACTGCTTCTCGCCGGGTACGAGTTCCGCGTTGCCGATCTGCGTGCGGCCGGCGGCGATCGTCACCTCTGCGCCGAAATCGAGCAACTGGTCGAGCGTCAGCGTCTCGTCGTCGACGATGTTCAGCGGCGGCTGGATGATGACCATCTGCACGTCGGCAACGTCGTAGAGCGTCTTGAACTTCTCGTAAGCGCCGAGCGCGTACATGCGCAGCTGCCCGTTGTCCTTGGCGAACACCGGCACACCCTGTCCGGTTTTCAGGTCGATCACGACGATTGTCCATTTGCTGTCAGGGCGCTTGCGGAAGCCGACAACGTCCGACGTGCCGGTCGCACCGACTTCACCGGTGAGATGGCCGAGCGGCACCTGCTGCTCGGCGAACACGACATCGCCCTGCTCGCGATCAAGGAACGTGCCGACGTACGACACGAACTCGTTGACGATATCCGCCATCTCCATCGTAATGCGGATTTCGTCACCCTCAACAACGAAGGTCGTGTCGACGAACTCTTCGGCGTCCTTGCCCGTCAGGATGCACTGCTCAGCGACTTCGTGCATCGCGGTGCCGTCTCGCGCGTAGCGCGACGACCGGTTCGGGAACGGTTTTTCGATCTCGACCGAGCCAGGGCAAGCCGACCAGCGCGCCCAACCGCTCGGTGATAGCACGGCGTGCGTTTTCTCGGTGACAGGGGTCATGCTTCGTCTGCCGACAAAACGTGCTCGTAACGTCCTGCTACCAGCATTCGCAGTTGCGCAATGTGATAGCGACACGCTCGGGCGTCGAGATAGCGCCTTGAACGTGTTGGATTTCCGCCAAGTTCCTTCGCTGTCTGCTCGATTTCCACCATTTGACGCCCTGCATCTTCATCAATGCGCTGCAATTGACCGTCTTGTGCAACGTCGAGCAGCCGATCCAGTCCGCCGCTCCCCATAAATCCGCTTGCTTTCATCGCTTCATCCTCCAGTTCCTTCGATAACGCGTGGCGCGATACCGCGCGTTATCGAAAGCGCGGCGCCCGAAGACGCCGCACCCTGGTTTACGACAGCGCGGACGCGCCGGCCGCGTGACCGGCCATCGCGCTGCGGAAATCGCCGTACTTCGCGAACGGAATCGCCGAGAAGCGTTCCGCGCCGACCGCCTTCAGCGCGCCGAGCAGCGCGTCATGGCCGTGCTTCTGACTGAACTCGGTCGCCTCCTTCAGCAGCGCGTCCTTCTGCTCCTGCGTCGGCTCTGCGATCGCCGTGTTCGCAGTAGGGGCAGGGTCCGAGATCGGGGTCGCCGTAGAACCAACCGGTGTCTGCGCAGTATCGGCATTCTGCGTCGCCGTCTGAGGGTTTCCCTCATCCGCCACCAGCGGCGGCTTCGCGTCGCTCGGCGAAGACGGTTCGGAAGCCGCGGTATCGGCCGGTGCGGAAGCGGCGTTCGATTTCCGCCCACGCGTCGCCGGCTTCTCGTTTCCCGTCGGCGCGGCAGCATCACCATTCAGCCACGCATAGAAGTCTTGCGCCAGCGGCAGCACGGCTGCGGTATCCGGTGCGCTCATATGCGACGTGATCACGTCGGCGGCGATCTCAAGGCACTTTTGCTTCAGTTCAATCGTCACGGTCATTCTCCTGGTTAAGCGTTCAGCAGATCGCGGATGCGCTGCTCGAACTTCGGTTTGAGCGCGTCGCGCTCGGTGATGTAGGTGCGCTGGGTTTCGGTCAGCGCGTCGACGAGGTCAATGGCTTCGCCGCGCGTCAGGCAAACGCGTACGATCATGTCGTTCATGACGAACATCGGCACACCAGCGTAAGGCTTGACGGTCCAACCACCGACGCCGCGCTTGATGATTTTGCCGTACGTCCACGGCCCGCCCAGCGTGACGCTGCGGTTCATCAGCTTCGGACGAGTACAGACGATCCAGTCACCGATACCGGGCTCGCGGGGTTCGCGCTGGCGGGTCATGCTTTCTTCTCGGCGCGCTCGAACGCATCTGCGATGCGCTTCAGGCTGATTGCGATGCTTACGTCGACAGGGATCGCGCGACTACCGTCGAAGTGCAACGCCTCGCCGATCGGCGTCTGTGGCTCAATCAGCGGCGCGATCCGCTTGACGTGTTCGGCAGAAAAGGTGTTCGCCATCTTCACTCTCCAGCAAAAGAAAAGGCACCCCGACATGGCGGTGCCGGGGTGCCTTGCATCTGGAGAATGCGACATCCTCCATGCAGGCAACCCGGCGACGCGTCAAGGGCGTTCGGGTACGATCACGATCGGGCGATCGAGCCGACCAAGAACGTAATCACCCGGCTTCGGCGTCGGGCGCGACCAGTTGGCGGGCAGCGGCTTGACGCCGCGGGCGCGTAGCGCGGTCTTGTAGGTGATGCGGGTGGTCATGCGCGCGTCCTTAACCACTCGTAATATTCAGGATATTTGTCGAGATCACCGTATTGCCAAGCTTTCAGAAACCCATGGGTTTCGTCTGGTGCGCTCATCACATCAAGGGCGAAAGTCATAGCCTGCGCGTGTGTTCCGTGGTCGCCGACCGGTCGCCCTGTTCGCTTGTCGATCATGTCCATTCTCCAGATTGAACAACAACGCATCTACGCGCTTCGCTTTATCGCGTCAACGGGTTGCGCGAAACTTTTGTTTATGGCATCAATGCTCGAAATCTGGAGGACGAAGCCGTGAGCGACGACAAGACGACCACCGATATTCAACCCGAGCTGCTGCCGTGCCCGTTCTGCGGTGGTGAGGCCGAACTGACCGGTCATCACGCACCTGAGTTCTGGGTTCACTGTCCAGTGATCGGATGCAAGGCTGGCACCGAGGCGTTCGGCTCAAAAGAGCGCGCCATTGCCGCTTGGAACCACCGTTCCTCATTCCGCAAAAGCGGGACGGACGACACAGTAGCGTTCGTGCAAAGCTGGCTGATGAGCAGCGACCACGAGCCATCACAGTGGGATCGCGATTTCGCGGCTGCGATTGACGCGCGCACTACGCCGACATCCACCACTCCTACTCTCGGGGACATGGAGGTGTTGCGCGCGTTCAGTGACGCCCATCAACCCCTGCCGAGGTCAGGGGGCATTCGTTCAGGGCTGCTGCGGGTCGAACCGGGCGTTCTAGAAGCGCTTGACCGCGTACTCGCAGTAATCGCCGCTGCCCCTGCATCCCCTATCCTCACCTCTGTAAACGGGGCGGGGGTGCGGGAGGCCAATTTGCGCCGTCTTGCTCGCGAAGATGCGGATGCGCTGGACCGAACGGCAGATGAAGCCGACGACGCCAATTGGCAGGACTGGGCTGCTACGATGCGCCAGGCCGCCACTCGCTTGCGTGATCTCACAAACTTCTCGCCATCCCTGCTAGAACAGGCGCGCGACGCAATTATGGACATGTTGCGCGAAAGTGGCGGGCAAGGGTGTGCGAAAGCTCGCAAAGTATTGCCGCGTATCATCGCCGCCCTCTCGCCCGCACTCGATAATACAGCGGTGGAGGGACTGACGACAGCAGCGCGCGAAGTGCTCAAGCATCGCGTGGGCGAGCAGCCAACCCGCGGATACCTACGCGACAACGATCGCAGCCGAACCGCGCTGACTGCACTTGCTACCGCTCTCGCACAGGTGTCCGCATGACGACCCAGCAAGACATCGTAGATGTGGAGCGGCTGCGGGCGGCGTTGGAGCAGATTGCCAAAGGGATGCCGCAGATGTTGAACGACGGGACCGAAATGCATGTGCCGTTAGCTGCCTCGGCCAGTCGTCATATCGCCCGTACCGCACTCACCCTACCTATCACCCAAAGAGACGAGCAGGGCGATCGACTGCGAGAAGCGCTGCGCGACATCATGGATCATTTCGGCTGGCAGGATCGCGGGCCGGGACATTCGCACACCGTCGCAGGCCTGTGGGATGATGACGTGAGCAATGGCGACCGCGCGGGCACAACCTGCGAATGGTGCGCGAAGTGGGAAAACGCCCGCCGCCTCTCTATCGAGCAGGGCGATCAGGATGGGGGTGAAGGGTGAGGCTCCTCGACCTGTTCTCGGGCATTGGCGGGTTCAGCCTCGGGCTGGAGCAAGCCGGGTTCACCACCGTAGCATTCTGCGAAGCTGACGAGCGCTGCCGCGGCGTTCTCGCTCGCAATTGGCAAGGAGTGCCGATCTATGACGACGTGCGCACGCTTAGCGCCCAGCACCTCACAGCAGCCGGAGTTGCCGTTGATGCTATTTGCGGAGGCTTCCCCTGCCAAAACATCAGCCTCGCCGGCCGCATGGAAGGGATCGAAGGGGCAAAGTCCGGCTTGTGGCAGCACTACCGCCGCCTCATCGAAGAAATTGGCCCGCGCTACGTCATCATCGAGAACAGCCCCGTCCTTCGCTCTCGCGGACTGGAAACAATACTCAGCGAGCTCGCTGCGCTCGGGTATGATGCGGAGTGGCACTGTCTCCCCGCTAACGCCTTTGGCGCGCCTCACAGGCGGGATCGCCTCTGGGTTGTGGCCTACCCCGCTGGCGAGCGAGACGGGCTTCCGCCGCTCGAAATTTCCACAGGGTGGGACCGGTCTCAGCACCGCGCTTGGTGGAATACCGAACCCGCTGTGGGTCGAGTGGTTGATGGGATTTCCGCCCAACCACACCGCATAGCGCAACTTGGAAACGCCGTTGTGCCGATGATTCCGCTGGAGATCGGTCGCGCGCTGATGAGGCTCGCCGCATGACCCCTCCATCCTCCGTATCACGGATACCTGTTATGGTAGATGACGAACAAGCTATGGGCGCGCCCTCCGGGACCGGCTATCATGCTTCGCACCATGCTCCTACGGATCATGGCCCTTCGGGTTTCGATCCGTTGCGCGGTCGTTTCATTCAGTGCGACCGGTGTGATGGTCACGGCATCGTCACGTCATGGAGCTTTGGTGTCAAAGAGCCTGACGAGTGCCCCGAATGCTGCGGTTCAGGCCGAAACTGGCGCTACCCAAGCGGGCTGATTGCCAAGCACTACGGAGGCCCGTTCATCGGCCGCGATAGCGATGGCAGCGGCGGAGCCGGCGTGACCGGAACGGGCACGACCGAAGGCAACAGCGCGGCCCGAAGGGATCGCCCACAACCCAGCGAGGAGCAGAAGGGATGCTGAACGCAGCAGACCACCGCCGCGATTCGATCCTGCGGCTCGCCGACGTCAAACGCCGCACCGGGCTGTCGGAGGCGAACAGTGGTGCCCCGGTGGTGCTGGCAGCATACGGCGAGAAGTCGGTAGCGCGCCTGCGATCCGCGGCGTTCGCTGGCCACTACGTGGTCGGCTCGGCTGTCGAAAGGCATCGGCATGACCCCTCCATCCTCCGTATCACGGATACCCATTATGACCGACAGGAACACACGATGACATCTATCGACAAGCAGATTATCGCCGGCATGACCGGCGTCGACAAGGCGCTGTGGTTCGCCAAGCGCGACGGCGAGAAGCGCGGGGTCTCCGATCGCGTGGAGCTCGCCACGCGTCTCGGGATCACGCACCAGGCGATTCACCTGTTCGTGAAGCAGGGCTACCTGCCGCGCGGCCGCGCGCAACAGGTCCACGATCTCTACGGCGTGCCGCTGGCGGAACTCGTGAAGCCCGCCTAAGCCTGTCTACGCTATCTGGAGAATGTGAATGTCTGAGCATCAAAGCCGGTTGGCGCCGGCTGCGAATAAGTTTCACATCGGCAACGGTGAAGACGGAAAACACTATTGGCTCACCCCGCCAGAGGTATACGCTCCACTTAACGCCGAGTTCGCTTTCGACTTCGATCCTTGCCCCTATCCGCTGCCCGATGGCTTTGATGGTCTGACGTGCGAATGGGGTCAATCAAGCTACGTCAATCCACCTTTCGGTTCGATCATGCACGAAGGCAAAAAGAAAGGCCCTACTGCCTGGGTGCGCAAAGCGATTGCGGAATGGCGAAAAGGAAAAACGGTCGTGCTGGTATACCCAGTCGACAAGTGGATATTGATGATTCTCGAAGCCATCCTCGGCGAGCACGCTGAAGTGCGTAATCTCGGCGACGTGAAGTGGCTTGCGACTGAAGACAGTTCAGCAGGTAAAGGCACCGGGCGGCATATCGCCTGCTTTATTCTGCGCGCACGCGCGATTGATGCGTTGCTGTCGTGAGATACGGCGCAACCTCCGAAGCGTGGCGGCACTTCGCACAGGATCTCGATCTCGTCGGCGATCTCCTGCCGATCGTCGCCAACCCGAACGCGCGGATCGCGGAACGCTCGACCATGAAATCGGTCGGCAAGACGCCGAGCGTCTACGACAGCCGGCGCGAGGTCGTGGGGCTCGGCAAGTGGACCGAGCGTACGTCGACCGCCGACGACGTGGCGCGATGGAGCCGGGAGCCCGATTACGCGATCTCGGTGCAGTGCCGCGCACTTCGTGCCTTCGACATCGACGTGCCTGATCCCGCGCGCGCCGACGCGCTAGAGGCAGCGATCTGCGGCGCGCTCGGCGGTATCGCGCTGCCGGTTCGCCGTCGCGCGAACTCAGGCAAGCGGCTATTACCGTTTCGCTATGCGTCGGAGATGCCGAAGCGCGTCGTGCCGGTCGAGGGCGGGATCGTCGAGTTCCTGGGCGACGGACAGCAGTTCGTCGCGGCCGGCACCCACGAAAGCGGAGTGCCGTACGAGTGGGACAGCGTCACCGGGTTGCCGGGCGTCATACCAACGCTGACCGACGCCGAGCTCGACGCCGTGTGGTCGACGCTGGTCACGCTGTTCGCGACCGGGGAACCGCGCATCGCGCGCGAGAAACGGGTCGGCGCGGCACTCGATATCGGGCCGACGATCGACAGCCTGGCGGAATGGCTGGTGTCGAACTGGGAGGTGTACGACCGCGGCCGCGACGGCGAGCTCTACCTGCGTTGCCCGTTCGAGGAAGGACACAGCACGCAGACTGGCGAGACCTCGACCGCGTACTTCGTAGCGGGCACCGGCGGGTACGAACGCGGGCATTGGGTGTGTCTGCACGGCAGCTGCGCGGGGCGCACCGACCACGAGTTCGCCGAGAAGGCGGGCTATATCGGGTCGGGGTTCAGCGCGCTGCCCGCGCGAACTGTTTCCGTTTCGGAAAGAGTTGCCGATACCCTCACCAGTGCTAACGGTATCGACGACACCCTGCGCCTCGACCCGACCGAGGATCTCGATCTGCCGACGATGGACCGGGACAAGGGCGGCGCGCTGATCGTCAACGCCGACAATTTGAACAAGATGCTGACGACGCCAGCGTTCACCGGAATGCGGCTCGGCTATGACGCGTTCCGTGGTGCCGTGATGTGGGCGCCAGCGCAGCAAGTCGAGCCGCAATGGCGCGAGTTCTGCGACAACGATTACGTGGTGCTCGAGATCGCGCTACACCGTCGCGGGGTGCCGCCGGTCGGGCATGACACGTTGCGGCGTTGGGTGCGCAAGGCTGCGGCCGATCGTGAGTTCGACAGCGCGCAGGAATGGCTGCGGCGACTGCGGTGGGACGGGGTGCCGCGCGTCGATCGCTTCTTCACCGATTATCTCGGCACGGTACGCGATAACCGCGGCTACGCGATCGCCGTGTCGCGCTACCTGTGGACCGCGCTCGCGGGTCGCGTGCTGGTGCCTGGGATACAAGCCGATATGGTGCCGATCCTCTACGGTGAGCAGGGACTGCGTAAGACGTCGGCGATCCGCGCGCTGGTGCCGTCCGACGACTTCTACGCGACGATCGATATGTCGGTGCGCGACGACGACACCGCGCGACTAATGCGCGGAACGCTCGTCAACGAGCTCGAGGAACTGCGCGGACTGAAGACGCGCGACGCGGAGAGCATCAAGGCGTGGATCACGAAAACGGCGGACAAGTGGACGCCGAAGTATGTCGAGTTCGCGTCGACCTATCGCCGGCGGTCGGTGTTCATCGGCACGACCAATCGTGACGACATTCTCGACGACCCGACCGGCGAACGCCGCTGGTTGCCGTCTGCGGTCGGCGTGTCGGATTCGATCGACGTCGACGCGATCGTGCGTGACCGGGAGCAGTTGTGGGCCGAAGGCGCTACGCTGTTCCTGCTCGACGGTATCGCGTGGCGCGATGCCGAGCGGTTGGCGCCGCTGGAGCAGGAAGCGTTCAAGACGGACGACGTCTACGTGCCGCTGATCGCGCGCTGGCTGGAAACGGTCGGGCTCGACGGCTCGACGACGCACCGCGCGCGGCTGGCGCGCACCGCCGACGGGCTGACCAGTCACGATGTCGCGATCGGCATTGGTGCGTCGACCGGCAAGCCGGATCGCGGTGTCGCGACGGCGGTCGGCATCGCGATGAGCAAGCTCGGGTTCGTGTCGCGTCAGGTCGGAGCGGCGCGGACGCGCACCTGGTTCGAGAAGCCGACAGCGTGAGGCAAAAGAAAACCCCGCTGCCGGTGTGGATCGGCAGCGGGGTGAACGATGGTCTTCGTCGAGGTGTCGGGTATAGACGCTGACGGGTTAGCTGGTCAAGAACGCCAGTAAAAACATGAAAACGAGCAACCCGACTAGAACAAGTCCGATCCAGTTACCGATTTTTGCAAAATCGTGTCCACGATATCGCGGTAGCAGGGTGCGGATGCCTTGCGCTTCCCAGTACAATCCTTGCGGACCACAAAGTCCATTCTGTTGTCGCTCGCGGTCGCATCGGCGGGACGCGACCATACCGTGTTCAGGGTTAATCTCTTGTAATCGAATCAGCGCCAACGTGCATTGATTGCCTTCGAACCATTCCGATCGGCGAACCCAGCGGCATGTCGTGCAAGGTTGAATAGCGCCGCGGGCTTCTACGTCCGCGATCAGCCGCTCGGCACGAGCGATGCGTTCCTCATTGTCGCTCACGACACCGTCTCCGCGAGCCACATCCCGAACACGGTCCACAGCGCCAGGCAGAGAATGAACAGAAAAGGCAGGACGTGCGAGCGCAGGTGCTTGGTCGGCGCCGGCCCGAAACCGCGCGCCTCGTGTTCGGCGTCGAAGCGCTCCTGGAATTCGCGCAGGTCGGCCGGTGGTAGCTCGTCGTGCGTCCACGAGGGATGCGGATCGTGGTAGCGGGTCATCGTTACTCTCCTATGGTTATCGTTGAACGTCAGAGCGGCCAGCCGTGATAGGGCGCCGCGCGACCGCGCTCGTTGTCGCGCGCCAACCGCGGGCCGATCATCGCCGGGTTATGCAGGTAACGCGTTGTCGGGCGGGACGCTGGCGCGTTGGGGAAGGTCTGAGGAGCGCTCATGCCGACACCGGATCGATCGGGGTGCCTTCGTGCGCGCCCACCTCAATTGCATCAGCAATCTCGTAGTACGTGCGCCAGTCGGTGCCATGCTGCTTGCGATCGCCAACAGCACGCAACCAAGCGACTACGGTTTCGCGCTCGGTCTGCTCACCCATGAAACGCGTGATGCGATCAAGAGCCTTGCGCGGATCGTTTTCCTGAGAAGCCATTATTCGCTCCTGTGATGTGAGGGTTTAGGCTCAGCCGCGTGCGGCTAGCATCGCGTCGGCTTGAGCATAGGCCCACGAAGCACGCGCTTTCAGGCCGAGCGAGTTGTTCAGCGCCACGCTGCCACCAGTAGGCAGAAGCGGCGTCCACGTGCCGACACCGGCGAGGATGTGGGTTGCGATGTAGTCGCGGAGAGTCATGCCCTCAGCACCTTCGCGAATGCCGTTTCCCTCTGCGTCGCGAACATCGGCGCTCGGGAAGGCGAGCGGGTTAAAACGTTCGCTCATGCCTCTTCCTCCCCGAACATGATGCGGGTGCGGCGGGCTACGTCACGGCGGATGTTCTCGCGGAACTGCGCATCGCTAACTGCGCGCTTGGCTTGCTGACGCTCCTCAGCGGCTTGCCGCTTCGCAGCGGCGCGCATGAAGCCCTGACGCTGCAAGTCCCAGTAAAGATCGGTACGAGCCATCTGGCATCTCCTGACGGCTTGATGCCGCCTTGTCTGCGATCGCGATGCGCGTCGCTTCTGAAATCCGATATCGCGATTTTGGTTTACGTTGTCAAGCGTTGATATTTTTCGCCGTGCTTGTTCGCGGACAGCGCAGTCAAGGGCGAACACGTTGGCCTGATAGAACACGTAGAGCCAAAGGTGTTCGGGTCAAAAAATGGCAGAACTCCTTGAGTTAGAGCACCTAGAACACCTCACATTCAGTTTCTAGGGTGGAGGTAATGGAAGGTGATGGTCGGTCTCATAAGCGCGCCCGCGCACGTCCGTACGCGCGCACGCGTACACGCACGTAAGGTTGGAGACCAGGTGCTCACGTGTTCTAGGTGCTCAAAATGGCGGATTTCTGCGGGTTTCAGGGTGAACACCTTGGGGTGAACACCTTGCGAAATCGGGCGAAGGTGTTCTTTCGCTTCCGTTTCGGCCATATCGCGGTGCCGTGCAGGGGCTGAGTGCGATGGCGGGCAGACAATTCGAAGAATCCCGTTGCGGTCTGCCTGCGCGGGAAGATGCCAAGCTGCGCGCGATACCGATCGGTGTCAAGTGGCTTGCGCGATGACGCGGAAACGGGCATATTTCGGTGGTTATGGCGGCACCGATCTCCACCACGTACACGCAGGAAGAACGCGACGCGATCATCACGCATGTCGTCGAGCAAGTCGCGACAGGGCGAGCGATCGTTACCGTGCTTCGCGATGACGAGGGGATGTGCAGCGAGCGCGCGTTCTTCAAGTGGGTGTTTAACGACGAGGACGTCGAGCAGCGTCTCGCGCGTGCGCGCGAACTCGGTGTCGAGGCACGGCTTGCGCAGGTTGACGCGATCGTCGACGGCGATGACGTGGTATCGACCGACGGGCTGTCGGGCGATGCGCTGGCGCGTGCGCTGTGGCGCAACAACCCGAAGATGCAGCGCCTTCGCTACGACGCCAGGATCAAGCTCGCGCAGATGCTGAAGCCGAAGAAGTACGGGCCGAAACTCGATCTCACGACCGACGGTAACGCGCTGAACAAGCCGCCAGTCGATGACGCGGAGCGCGCGGCCGCGCTACTTCGGAGCGTCGAGCAGCGCCTTGACCCGAAGACGCAGGATCTGCTTTCCTAGTCACTGGAGAATGACGATGACCACATATTGCGGAGTGCGAGTTTCCCCGACCGAAGCCGACCTGCTGCGGCGATACGAACGCGGTGATTGCATGATGCGGCGAGATCGCGAATTGGTGGTCAGCATTCAGCGAGCGGTCGAGCGGTTCAATAGCTATGATCCACCGCGGCGGCTGTCGTGAACTGCCCTGACTGTGGCAAACCGTCCGACGTGATCGACAATCGCCCGACGCGCTGGGGTAGTCTGCGCCGCCGGCGCCGCTGCTACAACGATCATCTGTTCACGACGACCGAGATCGTCGGCAAGCCGAGCGTGATTCATGGCGCGCTGGAGGCCATAACCACCGCCTGGACGCGATTGCAGGAACTGCCGGAGTGATTGTTGAGATCGCGCTCGGTGGTGCCGTGGCGGCGCTGTGCGGCGTTGTCGGGGTATGCGTTGACGCGTTGCTGAAGATGGACTGGAGACTGTGATGGCGGATGATGGTTTGCGGCAGCTGGTAGGACTGCGCCTTCGGCGACTGGGTGACATGGATCAGCGTGTCGCGTTTTCGATGTACGAACAGCAGGTGCATCCGCTGGCGAATATCGAAATGCTTCACTCGGTCGCAGTATCGGCGAACGAGCTTCGGCATCTTGCGAGTTTGTTCAATTTAGTAGCGGAACGGCTCGATCGGCGCGAACAGAGCGATGACCTACACCCCTGAACGCATTCGCCAGCTGCGCGCTGCCATGACACCGGCGGAAGGGCTGGAATTCGACGCGATCATCCGCGGCTACCGGCCGCTGTTCGTGCCGAATGAGGGCAAGCAGACCGACGCCTACAACAGCCTCGCCGACATCACCGGCTACGGCGGCGCGGCCGGCGGCGGCAAGTCGGCGCTGATCTGCGGGCTAGCGACGACCGCACACACCCGATCGCTCATCATTCGCCAGGAGAAGGTCAGCACGAAGAAGTTTGTGCAGGACATCGCGAAGATGAAGGGCGATCGCGACGGTTATTCGTCGCAGGGCTCGACCTGGTCGTTCACCGGTCCCGATAACGCACAGCGCGTGATCGAGTTTGCCGGCATGGAGAACGAGGGCGACGAGGAAAAGCAGCAGGGCGTCGACTACGACTTGAAGGCGTACGACGAAGCCACGCAGATGCGTGAGGCGCAGGTGCGCTACACGATGGGTTGGGTTCGCACCGACAAGCCAGGACAGCGCACGCGCGTCCTGCTGACGTTCAACCCGCCGACGACCGCGGAAGGGCGCTGGGTGATCCGCTTTTTCGCACCGTGGCTCGACCCCAAGCATCCGCAGCCGGCGCGCGACGGCGAGCTTCGCTACTTCGCCACGATCGGCGACAACCCCGATTACATGCTACCGCCGGAGCGTGGCAACGCGCCGTTCGTGATCGTGCAAGGGCAACCGATCTACGCGTTCGACGTCGCCGATTACGCGGTCGAGGATGTCATCACGCCGACCAGCCGCACGTTCATCCATGCCAAGCTGTCGGACAACCCGCATCTCGCGCAGGACGGCAACTACCTGCGGCAGCTGCAGCAGCTTCCCCCGATCCTGCGCGAGCAGATGCTACGAGGTGACTTCATGGCCGGTGTCGAGGATCCGCAGGACCAGGTCATCCCGACCGCGTGGATCGAAGCCGCGATGGCGCGTTGGAAGCCGCGCGACGCGAAGGGCGTGATGGACAGCATGGGCGTCGACGCGGCGCGCGGCGGCAACATGGGGTCGAACACCGGCGCCACCGGCAAGGACAAGATGGTGATCGCGCGGCGGCACGGCACTTGGTTCGACCGCATCCTGTCGATCAAGGGCGTCGACGTGAACGACGGTTTCCTCGCCGCCAGCCAGGTCGTCAACTGGCGACGCGATAACGCGCCGGTGCATCTCGACGTCGTCGGGATCGGCACCAGCCCGTACGACGTGCTGCAGAAGAACCACGTCCACACGATCGGCATCAACGGCGCGGCAAAGTCGCTCGGCACCGACGAAAGTGGGTTGCTCACGTTCGCGAACCTGCGCAGCGAGTTGCACTGGCGGTTGCGCGAAGCGCTTGACCCGAAGAACCCGCATCCGATCGCGTTGCCCGATGACGCGGAATTGCTCGCCGATCTGACCGCGCCGACGTGGCAGCTGACGACGCGCGGCATCACGGTGGAAAGCAAGGACAGGATCAAGGAACGGATCAAGCGTTCGCCCGATAAGGGTGACGCAGTCATCTATGCCCTAGTGTCAACCCCGAAGTTGCGTTATGCCGTCGACGGGTATCTCGGTTTCGAGCCGACCGGCAGCACGTCGGGCGATTACGAGCGGGATCGCTACGCGGAGTTGAACTGATGACCGATATGGACAACGAGATCGCGAAGACAGGCTTCAACAACGGTGTCGAGAAAGTCGACAGCGCAGGCGATGATCGCACGGCGAACAACGCAGTGCGTCATCAGTACCGCGTTCTATCGGACGCAGAGAAGGCGCAGATGGTGGCGATCAAGGATGCGGGCGCGCACCTGTTGACGTTGATCGAACAGACCGGTAGCAGCCGTGAACTGTCCATCGCTCGCACGAAGACCGAAGAAGCGGTCATGTGGGCGGTGAAGCACGTAACGGCGTAACGCTGATGTGCGCGCCAACGCCGAAAGCCCCGAAGGTCGAGAAGGTGCCCGAACGCGCGGCATCGGTGCTACCGAACGGTGGCGACCCGTCGATCCGCGCCGGTGATCGCAACCGGCGCCGCGGACTGTGGTCGCCGGCCGCGCTCGCGCAGGCGGCAACACTCGGCTCGCCGTCCACGTCAGCGCCGCTCGGGATGACGGGTAATGGCTGACCCGCGCGACCTCGCCGAGATCGTTACCGCGATCCGCGGGGTCGTGTCGTCGTCGGGTAGTCTGCTCGTGCCCGCGAACGTCGACCAGGATGCTAACGCGATCGCGCTGGCGGCGTGGAATGCGATGCAGGCGCTGCCGCGTCGCGCGCAAGAGGTGAGGGCTTCGCGGAATGGTTGACACGAAAACGATCCGCGAGAAGTGCGAGACCCGGCTCGCGTCGATGCAGGCGGTGCGTCAGCCGTTCGAACAGGATTGGCAGGAGATATTCCAGCACACGCTGCCGGCGCGCGGGCTCGTGCAGATGAGCAACCGCAACGCGAACAACGTCAACACGCAGCGCCGCGCGAACACCGCCAGTCACGACAGCAAGGGCGCGCGCGCCGCGCGCGTGCTGACCAACGGGATGCAGTCAGGGCTGAACAGCCAGGCAGTGCCGTGGTTCAAGCTCGGCGTGGCGGGTGATCCCGACATGCTGGAGTTCGAGCCGGTCAAGGTCTGGATGGCTGAGGTCGAGCGGCTGATCTACAAGCTGTTCGCGACGACGAATTTCTACGATGCCTCGAAAACGGGTTACGCGGAACTCGGTACGATCGGCGCGGAAGCGTGCATCATGCTGGAGCACAGCGAGTATCGCGCCGTCTGCCACGCGCTGACCGCGGGCGAATACTGGATCGCGACCGACGAAGGGCTGCGCACCGACACGCTCTACCGGCGTAGTCTGCTCACGACGATGCAGATGGTGCGATCGTACGATTACGCGAAGCTGTCGCTGACGTGTCGCACGGCATACGAGAACGGCAACTACCAGACACTGTTCCCGGTGATCCACGCGATTGAGCGCCGCCGCGAACGCGATCCCGATAAGACGGATGCGCGTAACAAGCCCTACGCGTCGATCGTGTGGGAGGAAGGGCAGACCGACAAGAACATCCTGCTGCGCGAAAGCGGTTACGACACGAAGCCGTTTTGGGCGCCGCGCTGGGAGACGACGAGCAACGAGGTCTATTCGGCGTCGTCGCCGGGGTTCTATGCGTTGCCCGATCTGCGCGAGATGCAACTCGCTGCGCGCCGCCGCGGTCGCGCGATGGACCTGCTCGTTAAGCCGCCGATGAAAGCGCCGATCGGAATGCAGGGCAGCAAGCTGCGGCTCGACCCCGGCAGCATCACGTTCGGCACCGCGATGGACATGGACAAGGTCGGGCCGATGTTTGAGCTCGGCTATCAGTCACTCGGCGCGATCCGCGACGAGCGCGAGGCGATCCGGCGCGACGTCGACGAATGTTTCCACGTCGACCTGTTCATGGCGATCAGCCAGATGGAAGGCGTGCAGCCGCGCAACGATCTCGAGTTGACGCTGCGCGACGCCGAGAAGTTCACGCAGCTAGGCCCGGTGGTCGACCGCGTGAATATCGAGAAGCTTGAGGTGGCGATCGACCGCGCTTTCTCGATCCTGCAATCGCTCGGGCAGATCCCGCCTGCGCCGCCGGAGTTGCAGGGTCAGCCGCTCCAGATCGACTTCATCTCGATGCTCGCGCAGGCGCAGCGCGCCAGCCAGAACACGGCGATCGAGCGTGCCGCACGGTTCGTCGGGTTCGTCGCCGGTATCTTCCCCGATGCCGCGATAAAGTTCGACGCCGAGCAGGCGATCGACGAGTTCGCGACCGGCACCGGCACGCCGCCGAAGATCATCCGCTCCGACGAGGTCGTCGCGCAGATGAAGGAACAGATGCAACAGCAGGCACAGGCGGCGCAAGCCGCGCAGATGGCACCTGCGGCGCGCGATGGCGCGCAGGCGGCGGAACTGCTGTCGCGCACCGACGTCGGCAACGGCACGTCGATGCTTCAGCAGCTGGCGGGCGTATGAGACCGCGCGATATCTTGCTCGTGTTGCTCCTGGCAGCGCTTTTCACGCTGGCGGGTATCGGGGTCGGCGCGCTTCTCGGTGAGGTGTTTCGGATGACAACGCATGGCAACTGAACTTCGCGTTATCCCGTCAGCACCGGAAGGCGAGAGCGTGGTCGACTTGCTAGAAAACACGCTGGAGCGCGCACGCGCCGGTGAGTTCTCGTGCCTCGCGGTAGTTTATGTTGATCGCGAAGGCTGCAGCGGCAGCGGATGGTCGCGCGTCACGGTGTTATCGTCGCTTATCGGTGCGCTCGAATATGCGAAGCTGCGGATCATGGGCGGGCTCGAATGAGTGACCGCGTCGATCGGTCACGCGCCGCGCTGAACACGCGCGACGTTGAAGCGCTGGGGCAGGACGAGCGGTTTCTGCGATTTCTCTTTACAGTCTTCAACACGGCGGGCATATTGCAAGGCACGTACGGGTCCAAGGATCACCTCGCCTTTGCCGAGGGACGCAGGAGCCTGGCGTTCGATATGCTGCGAACGGTCGAGATGACTCGACCCGATGCACTGCTTGCCGTGCTGCAAGCCGAACACCGAGCCCTGATGGAGTATCCCGATGACCGACCAGCCCGCTACGACCCCCGAACAGAACTCGCCGACCCCGACGGACCAGACGGCGTCGAAGGACGCGCCCCCGGCACAGGACTCCAGCGATACCAACTCGCCGACTACGGAAACGAACCCCGACGCGGGTGACGAGGGTTCGCTGCTCGGCGATGCGAAGACGGGAGACGCGAAGCCCGAAGGCGAGCAGGGCGGTGACGCGAACGCCGAGAAGGGCGACGCGGAACCGAACCCGCTGTTCGGGGCTCCCGCTGACGACGCGCAGTACGAGATCGCCGGTCTACCCGAAGGCATGTCGATCGACGCGGATGCGCTCGCCGCGGTGACGCCGCTGGCGCGCGAACTGAACCTGTCGAACGAGGGGCTGTCGAAACTCGCCGGCGTGTACACCGAGAGCGTGTTGCCGGGTGTCGTCAAGCAGATGGAGACCGATCTCCAGGCGCAGGCGGCGCAGGTCCGCAAGGACTGGGGCACCGATGCGCGCGCCGCAGTGCAGGGCGGCACGAACGCGGCCGGCGAGCCGGTCGAAGCCGATCCCGCTTATGCCGGTCACACGCTGTCGGAGGTGCAGAGCATCGCGGCGAAGTCGCTCGATCGGTTCGGCGGTGAGGGGTTCCGCGAGTTCCTGAACGGGAACGGGCTCGGCAACCACCCGGCGATGCTCCGCTATTCCTTCCTCGCCGGCAAGGCGATCTCGGAAGACACGAACTTCGAACGCGGTGCCGGCGTGCCGTCCGCTCCGCTCACCCGCGAAGAAAAATACTACGGCAAGCAGGCATAGGGAGACCATAGATGGCCGTTACCGCAACCGGCGTACAGACGCTCAACGACGTTCTGTCCGCCCTCGATCCGCAGGGCAAGCTGCTCGACATCGCCGAGATCTTGACCCAGGACAACGACTTCCTGAGCTATTTCAACTGGCGTGAAGGCAACATGGTGACGGGCCATCGTGACGCCGCGCGCGTCGCGCTGCCGGCGCCGTCGTTCCGCGCGATCAACGAGGGCGTGCCCGTCACCAAGGGCGCGACCACGCAGATCGAAGAAACCTGCGCGATGCTCGAGGACTTCAGCCAGTGCGACCGCGAACTCGCGATCCTGTCGGGCAACGTCGCCGGCTACCGCCTCCAGGAAGGCAAGCCGCACATCATCGGCATGGGCCACAAGATGGCGCAGACGATGATTTATGGCAACGCCGCCGCCGATCCGAAGTCGTTCACCGGTCTCGCGCCGCGCTATAACTCGCTGTCGACCAGCGTTACGCAGACCGCGAACAACGTCATCTCGGCGAACGGCACCGGCTCGGCGTTGCGCTCGGTGTGGCTGATCGTTTCGGGACCGGACACGATCACCGGTCTCTACCCGAAGAACACCAAGGGCGGTCTGCTCCACGAGGACGCGACGAGCCACGCCGGCGGTACCGACGCCAACGGCGGCGGTCAGGTGCTGCTCGATCCGAATGGCAACCCGTTCATCGGCTTCCGCGACCACTGGCTGTGGCGCTGCGGCATGATGGTGAAAGACTGGCGCTACGCCGTTCGCATCGCGAACATTGATCCCGCGTCGCTGACCAAGTCGGGCTCGACCGGCGCCGATCTGCAGGATCTGATGACGCAGGCGCTCGAGCGTGTGCAGGACACGTCGAACGGCAAGGCGTTCTTCCTGATGGATCGCAACACGCGCGCGTTCCTGCGCCGCCAGCTGCTCCAGCAGAAGAACGCGTTCCTGTCGATGGACGAGGTCGGTGGCCGCAAGGTCATCAACTTCGGCGAGGTGCCGGTGCTGCGCACCGACGCGCTGCAGGTCAACGAAGCGCAGGTCTCGTAAGGGGCGGCGAAGCTGAAACGAAACCCCCGGTGCCGCGCATCGGGGTATAGGGAGAACCAGAATGTATACGGACGCACAGCTTCGCCCCTCCCAGGCACAGAGCCTGGTCGGTGCCGCGGCTACCACCACCTCGACCAACACGATCAACCTGCTCGCGCCTTCGGCCAACGTCGGCCGCGGTCGCCCGCGGCGCGCTTACGCGACCGCCGTTCAGGCGTTCGCCGGCGGCACGTCGGTGCAGGCACTGTTCGTGCAGTCGGCGAACGCCGATTTGTCGTCGCCTGACGTGCTCGCCGCAGGGCCGACCTACACCGACGCGCAGGCGACGCTCGGTCGCGTGTTGCTCGATGTCGTGATCCCTGACAACACGAAGCAGTATGTCGGCTTTCAGTACGTCACGGTCGGCACGCACACCGGCGGCGCGGTGTCGGCGTACATCGTCGCGGACACCGATCGCCAGCCTTACCTTCCGTCGCAGACCGGCTACTAATCGCTGGTTCGCACGTTCAGGCAACACAGGAGAGCCAACATGGCACAGAAGCAGATGGTCACGGGGAACTTGCCGACTTTCATCAACGGCGCGCTGGTTCCGCCGAACACTCCGGTCTTGGTCGACGACGAGGCGGTCGATCTCGACGACAGCGTGACCGACGACAACGGCAAGGCCGTGAAGGGCAAGACGCGCGACATCGGTCTGCGCGAGCGCGACAGCGGTTACACGCCGCCCGTCGCCGCGCCGATGGCGGCGATCGGCCCGACCGGTCCGAACCCGACCGCGCCGCAGCAGGTGCCGCCCGACACGCTTCAGACCGGCGCGGGTTACGCGGCGATCGATGGCACGCCGCTCGTCGCCGAAGGCAGCGAGGCCGCGATCCAGGTCGAGGAAGGCGGCGAGAGCACGCGTTCGCGTCGCGGCAAGAAGACCGATGACGCGCTTTCCTAAGCGCGCCATCTAGGCTATGACGAAGGCGAGGCGTGGCGGCGTCTCGCCTTTTTCGTGAGGGGAACAGGCGAGTGCCCGATACACCGCGAGGCTGGATGAAGGCAATCGCCGACGCCGTCGATCCAGGGAACCCAGGCGTGCGCAACGATAACGAGCCGGGATATCTCGAACGCATTGCAGCCGGCATCGGCAACCTGTCGCCTGCTACTGCCGTGCCGTCGATGGAAGATATCGCGACCGGTATCGCCCCGCTGCTGATCGCAACCACGCCGCCGAAAGGCGAGACCACGACCGCCGCTCCGGGGGTGAACAACAAGGCGCAAGGCGCCGACCACCAGCATCCCCGATTGACCAGCACGACCTACGCAACACTGGGCAGTGATGGCCGCGCGACAGTTTCCTTCACGCGGCCGTTCTTGAACAAGCCGGGGTTCTCGATCACCGAGATTGACGCCAGCGGTGCGCAGCCGTTGGTTTGTGTCGTCGAGTCGTTCGTGCGCGAAGTGATGACGCCGACGCCGTCGGGCAATTACGTTGGCTGCGTCATCAAGGGATATCGGAGCCAGGCGCTGCCCGCGCAGCCGCAGATGAACGTGCTCGCTATTCTGACTACCGTCGTCGCAGGAGTTAACGCGTTGGCGGCGTCGCTGACCGGCTTCAACATCTTCGGCGGCTCGCCCTCCGGCGCATCGGTGTCGGTCGTTGCGATTGCGCGTAGCGACGTGAGCGCGGCATGACGAGCTTCAAGACCACGATCACCGGCACCGAGTTATGCAATCGCGCGCTGGACCTGCTGCCGGCCGAGCCGATCCCGTCGCTCGATCCGCAGGTCGGTGGTCTGAACGCGCGCACCGCGCGGCGCTGGTACAAGCCGACCGTGGCGTGGCTGCTTGAGCGGCATCACTGGAACTTAGCGACGGTGCGATCGCCGCTCGCCGCGATCGCGAATACGCGGTCGACGCGCTGGCGCTACGCCTACAAGATGCCGAGCGATGCCGCGTTCATCTTCGGGCTCGTCGGCACCGACGGCATCGCGCGCGGGCTGGTCGACGTTCTCGGGTTGACGATGTTTGAGCGCGTCGGCGACATCATCTATTCGAACATCGCTGCGGCACAGATCGACCACACCAGCTACCAGACGACCGAAGCCGAGTTCAGCGAGGAGTTCGCGAACGTGATCGTGCTGATGCTGGCGTCGCGCTTCGCGATGCCGATTATCAAGAAACCGAGCGTCGCGCAGAAATATCAGCAGGACGGCAACGACGCCCTGGTTCTCGCGATGGCGCGTAACGCGAATGAGAATCAGCCGACCTACGGCAACGCGCCAAGCGAGACGGAACTCGCGCGCGGCGTCGGTTTGAACGCGGATCTCATCTGGCGCGGTTACGCGCTCAATCCTTTGTTGGGGCAGTAGCAGATGCCGTTACCCGCCGACCTGCTCGTCGCAACGATCTTCGCGCTGCCGGATACACGTAAGGCGTTTACGCCGCCGGTTGGGCCGGAAGATCTGCCGCTCGGTGCCCTTCTATCCGCCATTAACGGCCAACCTCTCATCAGCGCCCGCGATGGCGCAATTCTGACCAGCGCGAGGAACTGACATGGGTGTTCTCAATCAAGCCGAGATTGATGCAGCAGGTATTACGGCACCTGATCCTGTGGCGCGCGCGGCAGTGGGCGACGTATCTACCAGTGTCGTGACCACCAATTACGGGTTTTCCTTGACCGGTACGCTCATCACGAGCGCAGGACGGACCAATTTCGTCCGCGAGCGCGCCCTTTCCGCTACCGATACGCTCAAAAGCATCACGATCAATGCGTCTGCGGCGGGGTCTGGTGCGATTGTCATCGCAACGCCAAATGCGGATGCGAGTGCAGCGACACCTATCTCGATTTTACCGGTGACTGGTATCGTGCAGGGCCAGCAGACGATCGCGCTGCCCAATGATCCGGCCTATCCGGGGGGTGTCTATCCCGCTGGTAGCATCGTCGGTTTCTTTACAAATGACGCACTGCTCTACTATGCGAACTCCGGCACATCGGTAGGCGCACGGCGTTTTCAAGCTGGTCCGCCGGTAGTGGGCCAATCGCAGGCACTGACGCTAACCGGCACAGCCCCTGCCTTGCGCTATACGGTGCAGACGATCGTCGCGCCCAATCCACTTACCAACCGTGTCGCGGCTTTGGAAGCGGGTAGTGGTACGGCTTACCCCGCTGGCAAGCGTCCACGCGCCACCGAGGGCAATCAGATGTGGTCATGGCGCGCGAAGGCCGGTCGCATTCGCGCGGGCGAACAGGTGGCCGCAAAGATCGTGATCCTGGGATCATCGTCGGCGGATCGCAAGCAGGTGCCACTTGCTCGCTTTGCTCGTGCCGTCTCTCCCGCGCCGGATGGTCTAGGGGCCGTGTCAGCACAGGGATATATCACCGCCGGGTCAAGCGGTGGCCCTAGTAGCGTTGACTTCGCGCCCGTGAATAGTGCGACGATCTCATACCCTTCCTCGTGGAACACGCTTGACATGCCCTCGACGGGACTTGTCGGCTTGGACGGATACGCGCGCACCGTCATGACCGGTACCGATACCGCGACTTTCACGGGCATCAAATTTCGTGATCTGCGCATCTTCACCGACGATGCCAGCGGCATAATGCAGTACCGGGTCGATGCAGGGGCATGGATCACGATTACTGCCGGCGGCACGGCTACACGGCGCACCACCATACACCCCGCTATCGCGGATGGTACGCATACGATCGAAATCCAGCGTGTGAGCGGCGATTGCCGGTACCTCGGCATGTATGCCAGTGGCGACGTAGCGGGAGCAGAGGTCAGCAAGGCCGGGAATGGTGGGACAGCATCAGGCGATCATGTAGCGATTGCGTCGCAGCAGGCCGTCTATCTTGGTATCATACAGCCCGATGTGATCGAAGTGTGGCTGTCACGCAACGACTGGGTTTTGGACGTGCCGCTCGCCACTTTCAAATCAAACATGCAGTCGCTGATCGATGCCTATCTTGGAGCCGTTCCTACTGCGTGCATCCTGCTGATCGCACAGCCAGAAACGAACGACAGTAAGACGATCCCGCTGTCGGCGTATCGCGACGTACTGTTCGATCTGGCGGCGGCGAATAAGGCAGTCGAGGTGTATAGCCCCTTCGATCTGTACGGCGGGACATTCGCGCAGATGGACGCTGCTGGCACCTTCCAGGCCGATGATACCCACCAGACGACAGCGGGCGCGATCATGATCGACGCCGATCGGCATTACCGGATGTACCGGGCATGACCCTCGCGAAGGCATAGGAGGAACGTGTGACTGGTATCGGGGAAGGTTCAGGCGCTGTGACGCGCTGCATAATCAGACCTTCTTCTCAGGTGTAGGAGAGCACACGAATGCCGACGACGCCGATCCTGAACTTCAGCAAGGGCGAGCTCGGACCGCAGCTGTATGGGCGCATCGACGCCAGCCAGTACGGCGCGTCGGCGAAGCGTATGCGCAACGTGATCGCGCAGCGCTACGGCGGCGCGGCCGCGCGTCCCGGTTTTCGATTGATCGGTCGGCTCGACGACCAGGATCAGCCGGTGAAGCTGGTGCCGTTTCAGTTCTCGATTGACCAGGCGTACGTCATCGGGATGCAGCAGGCGAAAGCGCGCTTGCTCGCGTTCGGTGGTTTCGTGCTGGAGCAGAACACGAAGATCACCGCGATCACGAAGGAAGCGCAGGCGATCGTGACGTCACCGTTTCACGGTCTCGCGGTCGGCGATCGCGTTTACTTCTCAGGCATTGAAGGCATGAAGCAGATCAACGGCCGACAAGGCACGGTGCTGGTGGTGAACAATCCGAACCAGTTCACGGTCGACGTCGACACGCGGACGTTCGACACGTTCACCGGCAGCGATGGCACGCAGAACAGCGCGCCGCCGCCGCCGCCCGCCCCTACGCCGACGCCTGCCCCTACACCAACGCCGACCCCTCCCCCGTCAACAGGCGGCGGCGGCGGCACCGGTGGTGGGGTCGGCGGTGGCGGTAGCGGCCGCAATCCGAACATGGTGCTGCAGTAATGGGTTTCGCGCGCATCTATAAGTTCGGCACGCCGTATAACGCTGCGGATCTCTCTGGCGTGCAGTTCGCGCAGACGGCGAACGTCGCCTACTTCGTCCACATCGACCGGCCGGAACAGAAGCTGACGCGTAACGCGCATACCGACTGGACGTTCGAGCCTGTCACCTACGGCCCGACGATCGCCGCGCCAGACGATGTCAGCGCGGCTGCGACGTCGCCGAACACCACCGGCTACACGGCGACGCCGTACCAGTATGTCGTCACCGCGATCAACGATGACAGCGGGCAGGAAAGCCGCGCGTCGGAGATCGCCGACGTCACGAACGACCTGACGCTCGACGGCAATTACAACACGGTGTCGTGGAGCGGGGTGGCGGGCGCCGATCGTTACGCCGTGTACAAGGGCAACAACGGCGTGTTCGGGTTCATCGGCGGCACGGAAGGACTGTCGCTGCGCGATGGCACGCCGGTGATCGTCGCCGATCTGTCCGATACGCCGCCCAAGGCGACGAACCCGTTCGTCGGCGACGGCAACTACCCGTCGGCGATCACGTTTCATGAAGGACGCAAGGTGCTGGCGCGCACGCGCAACCGCCCGAACGCGGTCTACGCCACGCAGTCGGCCGATTTCGAGAACATGGACACGTCGCGTCCCGCGAAGGACGATGACGCCTATTCATTCGCGCTCGTCGGGAAGCGCGTCAACGCGGTGAATCAGTTGGTCAGCACGACGTCGCTGCTCGCGCTCACCACCGACAGCATCTTCTCGGTGACGGGCGGCGACAAGGCGATCGGTCCGAACAGCACGATCCCGAAGAAGCAATCGGGCCGCGGATCGTCGCGCTTGCCGCCGATCGAGATCGACGAGACGACGTTCTTCCAGCCGAACCAGGGCAGCGCGGTGCGCGCTCTCGGGTTTTCCTTCGGCATCGACGGCTACCGGTCGAACAATATCTCGATCTTCTCGCCGCATCTGTTCGAAGGCGACACGATCGTGTCGTGGGCGTACCAGACCGAGCCCTATTCCTGCATCTGGGCGGTGATGGCGTCGGGCGTCTTGCTCTGCTTCACCTGGGAGCAGGAGCAGGACGTGTGGGGCTGGACGGTTTGCGAGACCGCCGGCGTGTTCGAGGACGTGGCGGTCATCACCGAGCAGGGCGTCGACCGCGTTTACGTGGTGGTGCGCCGCCAGATCGACGGCAAGACCGTGCGCTTCTACGAGCGCATGGCGCTGCCCGTCACCGACGACTACACGGAAGCGTGCCATCTCGATTGCGCGGTGACGCAGATCTATGATCCGCCGAGCGCGGTCGTGACGGGGCTGAACCATCTCGAGGGCGAGACGGTGTCGGCGTTCTACGACGGTTACGCGCAGTCAGGGCTCGTCGTGACGAACGGTGCGGTGACGCTCCAGGCGGCGGCGAGCATCGTGTCGGTCGGTCTGCCCTACGAGGCAGTGATCGAGACGCTGCCGCTGACACTCGCCACGCAGCGCGGCAGCGCGCACACCGATCGGCAGACGATCAACAAGGCGGTGATCCGGTGCCTCGACACGAAGGGGATTGAGGTCGCGGTGACGGGCGGCGAGTTCGAGGCGATCGCGGAACGACTGGCGGAACCGATGGGCGCGCTACCCGATATCGCGGCGCGCGATTACCACGTCGACCTGCAAGCGGTGTGGAGCGACAGCGCGACGATCACGATCCGGCAGCAGCAGCCAATGCCGATGCACGTCACCGGGTTGTTCCTAGAACCGGATGTCGGGGATGGTTGAGTTGGTCGAGGCCGCGGTAGCCTGGCTTTTCGCCCCGCATCTCCCGCCTCGAACTAGCGGTGCGCACCGCCAGCACCGTCTTTCCGGCTGTCCACCCTATTTGTACGACACCTCCAGTAACGACTGGAGGGCGCGCAGCACCGGGTCGGCCCAACAAGGTTTATCACATGATCGAGTGCGTCCCGTCAACCCCCGCCCATATCGGCACGCTCGCCACGCGAATGCGCGACATCGACATCGCCGAATGCGCGTTCGCCGGTATGTCGCCGCGTGAAGCGCTGCGCGCCGGGGTGTCGACGAGCGAGACGTGCTGGACGGTAAAGATTGACGGACGACCGGAGGCGATGTTCGGTGTCGTCGCGGTGTCGATGTTGGAAGGGCGCGGGCGCATCTGGATGCTGATGACGGACGACGGCGCCAAGGCGCACCGCGCGATCGTGCGCTTCGGATATATCTACACTGCGGCGCTCGCGCGGCACTATCGCGTGCTGGAGAACCACGTTCATGCGAAGAACGACAAGGCGATTCGGTGGTTGTCGCGCCTGGGCTTCCATGTTGGCCCGGTCGATGTTATCGGTGGTCAACCCATGCGCTTCTTCGTGAGGATGTCGTAGCTTTGTGCGGACCAGCTGCCCTCATCCCGTTAGCCGTCGCCAGCACCGCGCTGACCGCTACCGGTCAGATATACGCGGGTAACGCGGCGAAGCAGCAGGGCAAGTACGAGCAACAGATCGCCGAGCAGAACGCGGCGCGCGATCGCAACGCGGCGACGGACGCGTCGAACCGCGGACAGATCGCGCAGTTGCAGCGCTACCGCCAACTCGCGCAATCGCTTGGCGCGCAGCGCGCGGGCTATGCAGCGAACGGACTCGACACCAATTTCGGTTCCGCGCTGGAGACGCAACTCGGCACCGCGCAGATCGCGTACGAGGACAGCGCAACGCTTGCCGAGAATACCCGGCGTGAGATGATGGGGTTCGATATCAGCGCGGCGAACCAGGTGATGCAGGGCCGCGCCGCGCGCGCTCGCGGTAGCGCGGCGAAGACGGCGTCGCTGTTCGCGGCCGGCAGCACGATCCTGTCGGGCGCGCAACAGGTCAACAAGATGAAGGCGGGCGGCTGATGGCTGTCTCGGTTCCGATCGATTACCAGAACCGTGTCACGCCCGACGCGCTGCCGCAGGAGCGGATGCGCGCCGCCGACTTCGGCAGTGCGGGACAGATCGTCGGGCGCGCGTTGGCGAATACCGGTGACGCGGGCCGCGATTTCGTCGAACGGCAAGACCAGATCAACGCCATGTACGACGAGGCGGCGGTCAAGACGCAGCTCGCGCAGGCGGTCGACGAGGTCGCGCCGATCCGCAGCACGATGACCGCGGCGCGCGGGCTCGACGCGGCGGCGGCGAAGATCGCCGCGCGCGGCAGCGTCACGGAACTCGCGAAGAAGTACACGACGTCGCTCGCCAATTCACGGCAGCAGCGCCTGTTCACCGAGGCGTTCGACCGGGTGCAGATGCAGGAGTTCGAGACCTACGATAAGCACGAAGCGCAGCAGATCGAGGTCGCGACGGTCGAAGGCGCGAAAGCGCGCCAGGCGACATCACTGTCGCGCGCGGTCGATCTCGCCGGCGACAACGATGAAGCCGCCGACGCGTCGCTCGCCGACGCGCTGACCGAGAACAAGACGCTGTATCGCGGCGCCGATCCGGCGACGCTGGCGCGCGCGAACGCCGAGACGGTGTCGGGCTTCCGGGTGTCGGTGGCGCAGAAGCTCGCCGACGGCGCGGGTGACAAGCAGGGCGACGCGCTGGCAGCAAAGGAATATCTCGACCGGCACGCAGGCGAGATCCTGCCCGCCGATGAGTCGCGGATGCGCAAGGCGCTCCAGGGCGATGTCGACGACGCGATCGTCGAAGCCGCTTACGGCGAGGTGCTGGGGATGCAGCACGGCGTCGAGGCGACGCCTGACGAAGCGCAAGCCGATAACGATGGACACGTCGTCGCGAAGGCGCAGGCCGATCCGCTGCGCGGCAAGGGCCGCGGCGTCACCGGGCGTTTCACAGATACGCGAGACGGTGGCAAGCGGATGCACGCGGCGGAAGATATTGCGGCGCCCGCCGGCACGCCGGTGTATGCCCCGATGTCGGGCAAAGTGGAGAAGGTGTGGTATGATCCGCGTGGCGGCAATTCGGTTCTCGTACGCCATCCCGACGGACGCGTTACCGGCTACGCCCATCTACGTAACGTCAACGTGGAAGCGGGACAATCCGTCGACGCCGCAACCGTTCTGGGTGGGGTCGGAAACACTGGTAGTGGCTCCCACGGTAATCACCTGCATTACACCGTGCGCGACGCCGGCGGGCGGCGCGTAGACCCGGCAGGGCAGTCGTGGCGCGAACAGGGTATCGCGCCGCCGTCGAGCGATCGCATGGACGTGCAGGGCGGCTACCAGCGCGCGCTGCTCGCGGCGAAGCGCAACAACCTGTCCCCGAAACAGACGCGTGAACTGCTCGCACGCGTCGACAACGACGCGGCGCGCAACGACCGGCTGCGCGCACGCGCCGAAGACGAGGCGCGCGATAACGCCTACTCGGTGCTCGACCGGCTCGGCGACAATTTCACCGACATCAGCCAGGTGCCAGTCGGCGTGCGCAGCCGGCTCGCGCCGGGGGTGCTGTCGACGCTGCGCAACGTGGCGGGCGCGAACGCGAAGGGCGACGACAGCGGCGCGACGAAACCCGGCGGTGACACCTACTACGACTTGTACGAGATGGCAGGCAACCAGGGCGCGCAGGACGCCTTCATCAACGCCGATCTGTACAAGGTGCGTGATCGCATGTCGAAGGGCGAGTGGAATTCGTTGCGCAAGATACAAATCGACATGCGCAACGGCGGCGGACGCAACAGCAAGGAAGCCGATCACTTCTCGGCGATCAACCAGACGATCGCCTACTACGCGCCGCAGTCGGCAGGGCTCGACGTGCAGGGTGTTCCCACGAAGCAGGCGCGCGAGAACAAGGTGCGGCGCGCGCAGGTCGCGCAGCGCGTCGACGCGATCGTGAAGCAACGCGAAGCGACCGGCGGCAAACCGGTGACGGGCGACGAGCTTCGCGCGATCGTGCGCGGGCAGCTGGCGCCGGTCTATCTGAACAACGACACCAGCAAACCGATCGCGCGCGGCGCGGTCGCGCCAGGGCAGAAGGTCGCGACGAGCGTACCGAAGGCGGATCGACAGCAGATCATTGCCGCGTGGCGTCGCGCACACGGCAACGTTGCCGGTCTGACCGAAGGTATGGTAGCCCGCATCTATCTTGATGCAGGCGGCGGGCTGAAGTGACCGATAACCGATACGACGCAATTATCGCGGGCCGCGCCCCGCAACCACGCAACAACCGCGCGCGTCAGCTTGAAGACAAATATTCGGCGATCATCACGCGCGACACGTCGAACGCCGCGCAGGTCAACGCGCTCGACGCGAACGATCCCGACACCGCGGCGCGCGCTAACCGCTACGAGCGGCAACTCGGCGTACCGGCGCGTATCGCGCAGGACGACATCGGCACGTACGACACGATGGCGCGGCAACGCCAGGTCGCAGCCGCCGCCGCCGCGCATCCGAATGTCGGGCGGTTCCTCGCCAACCCGCGCAACGCCGCGGTCGGCAGCGACGACACGCCGTCACTCGCCGATATCAGCAAGTCGTTTCAATCGTACTGGAGCCGGCCGAAGCCGAAACAGTCGTGGCTGCAGTGGGCGAAGGATCTGCCGTCGAATATCGCTGGCTCGATCGGCGCGGGCATCTACGGCGCGGCGGAAGGCGCGACGCAGGCGCTGCGCGCGGCGGGTGAACTGCGTGACAAGCTGGACCCGGTCGGCAATCTGCTCGACTACGCGACCGGTACCAGCGCGCGGCTCGACGCCGCGAAGGCGCAGTACAAGCGGCGCACCGGCCGCGCCGCGCCCGACCTGCTCCCCGATCTGATTGCGGGGCAGCGCGCCAACGCGGCGCGGCTGCGGCCGAAGCCGCAGGGCTTCGTCGCCGACGCGCTTTACAGCGGTATCGAGAGCGTGCCGTCGTCGGTCGTCGCGCTCGGCGCGGGGCTGCTCGGCGCACCGGCGGTCGGGCTCGGCACGCTCGGGCTGACCACCGGCGGCACCGCATACGGGCAGGCACGCGACGAGCAGTACGATCCGATCGCGTCGCTGAACTACGCGGTCGCGCAGGGCGGCGTCGAAGTGCTGACCGAACGCATCCCGGTGATGAAGTTCCTGGAAGACACGAAGGTAGGGACGCCGTTCTTCAAGCGCCTCGTGAAGAACTTCGCCGCGGAACAGGTCGGCGAGCAGACGGCGACCGCGGCGCAGGATTTCACGCAGTGGGCGACGATCGATTCGAACCACGGCAAGACGTTCGGCGATTATCTGCGCGAGCGCCCCGCCGCCGCCGCGCAGACCGCGCTCGCCGTCGCCGCGACGGTCGGTTCGACGAACGTTGCGATCGCGGCCGGCGAGAAGGCGGTCAGCACGGCAGCGCGCATCCAGGCGGCGCGTCGCGACGGCGAGACGCTGGCGGGGATCGTGGCAGGCGCGGCGAAGTCGAAGCTGAAGGCACGCGACCCAGAAGCGTTTCGCCAGTTCGTCGCGCAGACGGCAGAAGGCACCGACGCGGAGCACGTCTACATCCCGGCGTCGGCGATCGACACGTTCATGCAATCGGAGGGTTTCGAGGATGCGGATGGGTTCTTCGAAGAACTGCGCCCCCAGCTTGACGAGGCGCGGGCGACGGGCGGCGACGTGGTGGTGCCGGTGGCGGATGTCGCGGCGCGGCTTGCTGGCACGCCAGCGTGGGAAGCGCTGAAGGAAGATGCGCGGCTCGACGCCGGGGGTATGTCGCTGCGCGATACCGTCGACGAGGGGAAGCGTATCGCCGATCAGATCGACAGCCGCGGCGCCGAGATCCTGCAACAAGCGCAGGACCAGGCAGCGGCCGACGCGCCGACGCAGGCTGTCTACGACGACGTGAAGAACAAGCTGCTCGCGATCGGTCAACCGACGCGCGTCGCTGAGCACAACGCCGCGGTGTTCGCCGCCAACCGCGAAGCGTGGGGGGCACGGCTCGGCATGACTGCCGAGCAGTATCACGCGACGAACCCGGTCGACTTCACCCGCGCGTCGTTCGACACGAGCGGCGCAGCGGCGGTTATGGATCAAGACGCGGTTTTTGACTTCACGACAGAAACAGGAGGCGCCGGCCGTGATGTTAAGATAGGCGATACGCGCATCACGTATGGGGTGGGAAGCGATGGCGCTGTTGAACTGATCTCATTGCGCACGCCGGCTGCGAAGCGCGGTAAAGGTAGCGCTCGCGCAGCGTTGCGCGCATTGACACAGCAAGCAGATGCCGCGGGCGTACATGTTACGCTTGGCGCTTCACCGCTTGATAGACGGACGCGATTAGGATCGCTCGTCGATTTTTATCGCAGTGAAGGGTTCGAGCCGACAGGCCGCAAAATCAACGCGGCGGGCGAGCCAGAGATGCGTCGCGAGCCGGCGCAAACGCTGAACCAAGGACCGCGCGGCCAGATTGCGCTCTACGGCGATCGCGCCGTTATCACGCTGTTCGAGCGCAGCGACCTGTCGACGTTGATCCACGAGACCGGACATCTATTCCTCGACGAGTTGCAGAAGAACGCGGAAGCCGAGAACGCGCCGGCCGATGTCGTCGCCGACTGGCAGACGGTGAAGCAGTGGTTTGAGGCGAACAACGCACCACTCACCGACGGTGTCGTGCCTCGCGAAGCGCACGAGCTATGGGCGCGCGGGTTCGAGCGTTACGCGATGGAGGGTAAAGCGCCGTCGTCAGCGCTTCAGCGTGCATTCGCGGCCTTCCGGTCCTGGTTGTTACGCATCTACGCGGTGGTCGACAACCTACGCGCGCCGATCACGCCGGAAGTGCGGGAGGTGTTCGACCGGCTGCTCGCGACGCAAGACGCAATCGACAGCTACCGCGCGCAGCAGAACATCCGCAGCGCGTGGACCGATGCCGACCAGGCCGGCATGACCGCGGCGGAATGGGCGGCGTATCAGGCGTCGCTCGTCAAGGCGCAGGACGACGCCTACGACGCGCTGTTGTTCAAGACGATGCACCGCATCCGCGTGCGCCGCACGCAGGAATATCGTGACGCCTACAAGCGCTATCGCGAAGACGCGACCGCTGAGATCGACGCGCAGCCGCGTTTCCGGTTGCTGCGTCTCCTGCGCACCGGCAAGCTCGACGACCGGGAGATCGCGGCGCGTGTTGATCGCGAGTGGCTGCACGATCGCTACGGCGAGGATGCCGAGCGGCGCCTGCCGACGAACGTGCGCGTCGCGCAGGAAGGCATGGACGGCGACGACCTGGCGCAGTTGACCGGTTTCGCGTCGGGCGACGAGGCGATCAAGGCGCTGTTCGACATCGCGGACAACACGGCGGTGATGCGCGACATGGGCGACAAGCGGCAGTTCCGCGAACGCCTGATCGACGATATGGCGAAGGCGGCAGCGACCGACGCGGGTATCGCCGATCCGCTGACCGACGGCACGATCGAGGAAGAAGCGATCGCCGCGATCAGCAACGACACGCAAGGCGACGTGCTCGCCACCGAGTTGCGGCACCTCGCGCGCCGCACCGCTGCCGCGCCGACGCCGTACCGGCTGGCGCGTGACTGGGCGCGGCGGAAGATCGAAAGCGGCACGGTGAACGATGTCGCCAGCAAGTCGGCGCAGCAGCGCTACGCGCGCGCCGCGGCGAAGGCGGGCCGCGAGTTCGAGGCGGCGATCATCGCGGGCGATGCCGACGCGGCGTTCCGACACAAGCAAGCACAGATGCTGAACCACGCGCTGTTCGTCGAAAGCAAGAACGCGGGCGACGAAGTCGAGGTGATCGTACGACGCATGGGGCGGCTCGCCAACCGCGCGGCGATGAAGTCCGTCGACCAGGACTATTTCGACCGCGTCCACGAAATGCTGGAGAAGTTCGACTTCCGGCCGAAGTCGCAGCGCTTCCTCGACGAGAAGGAAGGCTTCAACGATTGGGCGGCGAAACGTATCGCCGAAGGGTTCGAGGTGGCGATCCCGCCGCGGCTCGCGGAGAGCGGCGACCACTACAGCCGGATCCAGTTGCTCGAGCTCTACGCGCTGCGCGACACCGTCGACAGCCTCGTCGCGCTGGGACGACACAAGCAGAAGCTGCTCGACGGTCAGCGCGAGCGCGAGTTCGCCGAAGTGAAGAACGACATCATCGAGAACCTGCGGCAACTGCCCGACCGCTACCTGCCGAAGAAGACGTTCAACGAGGACACCAAACGGCGATCACTGCGCGACGTTGTCGCCGGCGGGTTGAAGATCAGCACGCTCGCGCTCGACATGGACGTGCAGAACCAGAACGGGCCGATGATGAACCTGCTCGTTCACCGCGCGACCGACGCCGAGAACAAGCGCGCGCAGCTGCGCGATCTCGTGATGGAGCCGCTGGCGAAGCTCTACAGCAACATGCCGGCGAAGCAGTGGCGTCGCCTGAACGAACTCGTCACGATCCCCGAACTCACGCTGCGCGTCGGGCTCGGTAGCGATGATCCGCGCCTTGGTCAGCCAATCACCGTCAGCCGCAAGGAACTGCTCGCCGTCGCACTGAACACCGGTAACGCGTCGAACTTCGACAAGATGACGCAGGGCGAGCGGTGGAATCCGCAGACCCTGCGCGACGTGCTGAACCGCGAGTTGACGCGCGAGGATTGGCAACTCGTGCAGGCGATGTGGGACAACGTCAACAAGCTGTGGCCGCATATCGTCGCAACCGAACGCGCACTGTCGGGGGTCGTACCGGAGAAGGTCGAGAACACTCCGGTGGAGACGCCGCACGGTATCTTCGCCGGCGGGTACTGGCCCGTCGTCTACGACAGCGAGCGCAGCGGCACCGCTGAGAAGAACAGCGACCAGGCAGCGGACGACATGTTCGGCCGGCGGTCGGGGCTGGCGACGCCCAAGGGTCACACCATCACGCGTACCGAAGCGACCGGGCCGATGGTCTATAGCGTCGAGCAGATCCTGATGAACCATGTCGAGAAGGTCATCACCCGGCTCGCTTATGCCGAGTATGCGCGCGACGTGATGCGCGTTGTCGGTGACGACGCGATCAAGGGCATGATCGATCTGAAGCAGGGGCGCGAATACCGGCGGCAGATCGCGCCGTGGTTGCAACGGCAGATCACGTCCTACGTAAACATCGACGGCGCGAAGTTCATGGAGAAGGTGCTGCGTTATACCCGGCAGGGCATCACCGTGGTCGGCATGGGGCTGCGTTGGTCGACCGGCGTCGCGCAGATCAGCGGTCTCGGCTCCAGCTTGGGGCGGCTCGGCGCGAAGGAGACGCCACGGCTCGTCAACAACATGCGGCGCACAATCATGGCGCTGCCCGCGATGGCGGCGGGACGTAGCAGCGAGGTCCACGATTTCGTGTTTTCGCGTAGCGAGCAGATGCAGCGCCGCTTGCGTGAGAGCAGCGTCGAGGTTTCGACCGCGTTTCGCAAGTTGTCGGGCAAGCACAGCTACGTCGATAACGTGATGGCGTGGTCGATGTGGCATATCGGCATGGTCGATCTGCACGTCGTCAGCATTCCGACGTGGCTGACCGGCTACCAGTCCGCGATCGACCAGGGCATGACCGACGCGCAGGCGAGCGGCTACGCCGATCAGATGGTCGTGACCAGCCAAGGCGGCGGGCGCGCAAAGGATCTATCGGCGTGGCAGGCACCGTCGAGCGAAGCGTCGAAGCTGTTCGTCATGTTCTACACCCCGTTCAATGTGATCTTCAACGCGCAGTGGGAAGCCGCGCGCGGCGTGAAGCGCGGCGACTACACGCGCGCGGCGAACCTGACGTTCTTCTTCCTCGTCGCGCAGACGCTCGCCGACGCGCTGCTGTCCGGTGATTGGCCGGATGACGACAAGGAATGGCCGGAAGCGACGATCGAGTGGCTGGCGCGCAACGTCGGGTTCGGGTTGTTCTCGGGCATTCCGTTCGCGCGCGACGCGGCGACCTACGGCGAGCGCAAGCTGTCGGGGCAGTATGCGTCGTTCGGCGGCACACCGATCCAACGCATCTTCGAAGACATGGGAAAGTCGGCCGCGAATCTGTACAAGGTGCAGCAGGGCGAGAAGGAGTTCGAACCCGACGCAGTACCGGGTATAGCGAACACCGCAGGTACGTTGTTCCATCTGCCGCTCGGTCAGCCGGGCTCGACCGCGAAATTCCTTTGGCAGTACGAGCGCGGTGAGGTAGAACCGCAAACGCTGGGCGACTGGTACACCGGGTTGTCGAAGGGCAAGATGGCGTCGGAGGAAAAGAAGAAGTGACGATCAACTCGACCGCCGCCGCTTCCGGCCCTTACACCGGCACCGGTGTGCTGCAAACGCTGCCGTTTGATTTCCACGCCGCGAGCAAGGACGAAGTGCGTGTCGAAGTCGACGGGGCGCAGGTTTTTGGTTTCGACGTTGTGCTGGAAGACGATGGCACCGGCAGCGTGATCGGGTCGTTCACGATCAACAGCACGATCTACATCGCGAGCGATCCGTCGTTCGCACAGGAAACCGACTTCAGCCGCTTCGCGCCGTACTTTCCCGACAGCCTGAACCCGCCGCTCGATCGCGCTGCGATCCGCGACATCGCGCTGCTCGCCATGCTGAAGCGTGCGATGGTGGCGCCGCTCGGCTACACTGACGCCGTCGCCTATTTCCGCGCGATCGGTTTTCGCGGCGACAAGGGCAACCCGGGCAGCAACACGTCCGACGTCGGGCTGTTCGCCGAGATCGCGCAGATGACAATCCCGGCCGTCGCGATGACCGTTCGCGTGTCAGATCGCAACAAAGCGATCGTCAACCGCTACACTGGCGGCGTAAACCTGGCGGCAGTAGCGCCGGCGGGCGAGGGCAAGTGGTGGACCCGCGACAGCGCGGGGCAGTTCTTCGTCGTCGACGCGTCGAATGGATTGCCGCTCGCTTCGCTCGGCGTCACACCTTCGATGGCGGATATCTATCCGCAGATGGATCAGGCACGCGCCTATTGCGCGTTCTTCGGCGTGTCGCGCATCCTGCTACCGATCGGCGTGTTCAAGTACAGCACTCAGTTTCGACCCGCTCTAGGCTTGTCGAAAGGTGTGTCGCTGATCGGCCCTGGATCGGGGCTATGCGTGTTCGAGCGCACTGCTACGAATAACGGCTGCTTTCTTCTGGAAGGAGACGGAGCGGAGTTCTCGGGCTTCACTATTCGCGACACCGTCACCACTGTGCGAGGCAACGCGGCGATCCAGGGCCACGGCGTCTGTGTCTATCTGGCGACGAACTTCAAGGTTGACGATGTCCTGGTCGACGGCGGCGCGGGTGCCGGTATCCTGACACTCGGTAGTCAACGCGGTACGATTACGCGATGCCGGGTGATGGGCGTCAAGGCAGACGGTATCCACACCACCGGGGGGTTCGGCGATCGCGCGTCGACCGACATCTCGGTGTGGGGTTGTTATGTCGCCAATTGTGGTGACGACCATTACCCCGTCGTGTCTTATCAGATCGATGGAGCGCGCTGTGCGCGCATCTCGTTTAGCCAGTGCTACAGCTTCGGCGGCGGCGCGCGCGCCTTTGTCTCGGCCGGCGGCGACGACATTACTTATCAGTCGTGCGTCGCTGTCAATCCCGCGCTCGCGGGTTTGGCGGCAATCACGGACGGCACGAACGGCGGACTGCACGGCAACACGCGCGTCACGTTCGACAACTGCACAGTCATCAACGGCGGTTCGCCGAACGTGCTCGATAGCTACGGCGCGATGCACGTCTTCGCGCTTGGCGGCGCAGATGCGGTGACGATCACGTTCCGAAATTGCAACGTATCCGGTTCGCGCAACGAAGGGCTGCACGCCTACTCGTCGCAGGGCGGTACGATCCGCGGGTTGACCGTCGAAGGCGGCAACATCGCGGGCTGCTTCTACGCCGGTATCTGGGCGGTCGACGTGATCGATCAGCGGATTGAGGGCGTGCGGATCCAGCAGACGCGCGGCGAAGCGTTGCTGATCGAAAACGCCAAGGGCAATCTTCGCGTGCTCAATAACGAGTGGGAAGCGGCAGGCACCGCCGGCACCGCGGAATGCACGATCACCGATGGCGGGCTAAACGGTGCGAGGCAGATATGGGGCAATACGTCGCGTATTGGCGTGCGTTTACCGGAAGGCGGCGTCGTCACCCCGTCATCTGATTTCATCGTCGCGCTGATCGACGGGCTCGATTACGGCGGCAATTATGCCGAAGACGGCAAGCTGCCGAAGTTCGGCGCGGCCGGCAACGAGAAGCAGATGCGGCGCGCGGCGGCACTGGCAGACAACACGGCGACCGCAAACGACGCCGCGGGTGCCGCACCGACCGCGGCAGAGTTCAACGCGTTACACGCGATGGTGACGTCGCTGCAAACCACCGTCAACACCCTGCTCGCGAACCGCCGCGCGGCGGGCGAGCAGGGATTGTAAGTTGATGAGCGATCCTTTCATCGCCTACCAGGGCGGCGATCCGAACGACACCCGGTTCCAATTCGACGTCATCAAGCATCTGTCGGAAAGCGTGCGCCAGTTGGCGGCAGGCATGGCCGACATGCAGAAGACGCAGGTCGGAATGCTGGAGCGGTTGGCGACGCTGGAGGCGGGCAAGATGACCTCGCGTCTCGACGAGATCGACACCAAGGTGTCAGCGCTCGAGCAGGATCGCTATCGTCGCGACGGCGCGCTGGGAATGCTCGGCGTGCTGCGCGTATGGGGTCCGGTCATCTTCTCGGCACTGGCGGCGTTCTGGTTGTTCGGCCGATCCGCTGGCGTGGTGCCGCCCCCGCCAAACGCGCCGGCGCGCGTCGAGGCAACCGTTATTCCCACCGAACGCCGGATCGAAGGCGTCGTAGGAGGCAAGCCGTGATGGACGGAAAAAAGCTGCAGCATAATCTCGGTGTCACCGCCGACGGGATCATCGGGCGCGGTACGCTCGCCGCGCTGTTCCGCGTGATGGGCGCAGGACCGCAACGCGCAATTGATCTGGCGCTCGGCGCGAACGTGCATCTACGCACCTACGGTATCCTCGACACCGGGTTGCGGTTGGCGCACTTCATGGGGCAGACGGCGCACGAGAGCGGCGGGTTTCAGTACATGGAGGAACTCGGCAGCGCCGTGTATTTCGCCAAGTACAATGGCCGCAAGGATCTCGGCAACGCGCAGCCGGGTGACGGGCCGATGTTCCACGGTCGCGGGCCGATCCAATTGACCGGACGCGCCAACTATCGGCGCTACGGCGAGGCACTGGGGCTGGATTTCGAGAACAATCCGACGATGGTCGCGATGCCGGCGGTCGGCATCCTGGTGGCGTGCAAGTACTGGCAGGACAAGGGGCTGAACGAACTCGCCGATCGCGATGACCTCGACACGATCACGCGCAAGATCAACGGTGGCACGAACGGCATCGACGATCGGCGCGCGCGCACCGCGAAAGCGAAAGGCTTGATCCTGTGAACTCGACACAGATGCAATATCGAGCGTTCATGGCGGTCGTGGTAGCGACATCCATTATCGCGCTGGCGCCACTGATTATCAGCGGGGTTCGCGGAGAGAGCCTGCCCGAAGGGCTGGTCAACATCACCGACAAGTCGGTGGCGGGATTGCTTACCCTGCTCGGCACGATCGGCGGTCTGCTATTCCGGCAGTCGCGCGCCGACGAGCAGCGTGTCGACAACACCACCGCTGCGTTCGAGGCGATTAAGACCGCGCAGGCGTCCACCCCTGGTGATAGTGGTACGATCCGCGACGGCGACAGCGTGACCATGGAAAAGCAGGCATGACCTATCTGCGCTTCGCGTTGCCGTTGATTGCGCTGGTCGGGCTGTTCTCGCTCTACGTGCTGTGGCAGCGTGCCGAGACGCAGTTGCTCGCGACGTCGACCGAGCTCACTGCGGCGAACAGAGAACGCGAACGCCTCGCCACGCGCAACCAGGATCTCGAACGCGAAGCGATCGAACGTCTTGCCGACGATGCGGCGATCGAGAAACTGGGAAAGGGAATGACCGATGCGATCAACGCGACCACACCGGCGCAGCAAGCTGCTACGCCTAGCGCCGTTAGCGTTGCCCTTGGCTGCGCTCGCCTGCGCGAAGCCGGCGCCACCAGCGACGCCTTCAAGCGTATCTGCGGCGCTGGTCAAACAGCTGCAGGAGCGAAAGCCCCGGCCCACTGACGCGATACTGACGAGCGACGCGGAAGCCGCGAAGTACAGCGTCACGGTCGAGATGTGGGGCGAGCGGTTATCGGCCGCTGGCGGGCGTCTGTGCCGCTCGCTGGTGCGACAAGGCGTGGCGTTGCCGTTCGAATGCCTAGCAGCGCGCACGCCCGATCCCTCGACCGACGATCGCTAGTCCTGGAAGAACCGCGCCGGCCGATGACGGCACGGCCCGCGGTTCCCGCACCTAAAGCACGGCGCCGTCGCGATCGTCGGGACGCGTTCGACATCCGACGGCACTTTAGTTTGCACCTTGCCACGCTGACTGTGCGCCGTCTCCATCACAGCAATCCCAGCGCCGCGAGATAGGTCTCTTGTTCCGCGCGCTCGATCGCGCGCTTCTCGCGGTCTTTGGCGCGCTCGCGTACGAGGAACAGGATCATCTTCGGGTTGTAGCCGCGCGACTTGGCTTCGGCGCGTAGATCCTTCTGATCGTCAGCAATGCCTTTCTTCTCTTCCTCCAGTCGCTCGTACCGCTCGACGAGCAGACGAACCTCGTCGCCCGCAATCGCGCCTTCGCCGTTGTGGCCTTCACCGGGGGTGTCGCTCACTTTGTATCTCCCAGGTCAATGCGTCGGCCGTGGCGAGCTTCGCGCAACAGATGATGCGCCCATTCGGCGTCTTCGCCACCGCGAGATTGCACGTTTTCCAGCCACTCGCGAACCGTTGTCGGTTTACGGGTGAGCACTGCGATTCCTTCAGGCACTTCGCTTCTCCTTCCGCTTCATGAACTCGAGCAGGACGTCCTGCACCGCGCGCTTGCTCTCACGCCGGATCTTGACCATGCCGTCGACGGTGTCTTCGGCGATGATGCGATAGCGATAGACCGGGCGATCGTAACCCGCCTGGTATTGGCGCATCGGCCCCAGGCGTTCGATGATCTGGTCGTCGCTTTCGAGGTTCCAGCCCGACGAGAAATCGACGAGGATGTTGCCGCCGTGCTGAAGGTTCGAACCGTGTCCCGCGCTATCGGGATGCGCGACCAGCATCGGGATCTTGCCGGCGTTCCACGCGTCCTCGGTTTCGCGACTGTCGTCGAAATAGCGCGCCTGCGGGAACGCCTTTAGGATGCGATGCAAGTCGCTCTTGAACTGATAGCTGACCAGCACAGGCATCCCCGCCGCTTCCTCGACGATGCTTTCCAGCGCTTCCAGCTTCGCGTCGTGCATGTCGATCCACTCGCGCGGCCCGCTGTCGGTGGCGTCGCCGATGTAGAGTGCGCCGCTGGCGATCTGGAGACACTTGCTGGTGCGCACCGCGGCGTTAACCGCCTCGACCTCGTGCAACGCGCCGCTGCGTTCGAGTTCCAGAAACATCTCGCGTTCCATCTTCTCGTACATGCCACGCGCTGACGCGGGCAGGGGCACCACGATATCGGTCTCGATCACCGGCGCGAGCTTGATCCAGTCGGCCGGATCCACCGTCAGGCACAGATCGGCGACGGCGTTCTGGATTTCCTCTTGCGCGTAGCGCAGCGGTTCGAGCCCGTAGCCGTTCGGTGCCGGTCGGAACCACCGCTGCGCGAACGCGTCGAACGACGTACCGAGCCGCGCGCCGCGGTCGAGGAAGTATAGCTGCCCCCACAGATCCTTGAGCCCGTTCGGCGACGGCGTGCCGGTCAGTTCGATGAAGCGGTTCTCATAGCGGTGAGCAACCTTAGCAAGTGCCGCTGTTCTGGCACCGCCGTTGCGCAGCCGGTGCCCCTTCAACTTGGTGCTTTCGTCGGCTATGATCGTGCGGAACGGCCAGTTCTTGCCGAAGTGGCGCACCAGCCATGGCAGCTGCTCGTAATTGGTGGTGTAGAATTGCGCCGGCCGCGCGAGCGCCTGGAAGCGTTCGGTCAGCGTACCGACGATCGCCTCGACGCGCAGATGCGCGGTCTCGTCCCAGCGCGACACTTCTGCCGGCCATGTGTTCTTCGCGACGCGCTTCGGCGCGACGATCAGTGCGGGTGCCTCGTCGAGCAGTTCGAGCGCGTTCAGCCCGACCAGCACCGCGCTCGTCTTGCCGGATCCCATCTTCGCCCACAGCGCGCAGCGCCGGTGCGCGGCCAAGTGCTCCATCATTTGCGGTTGCCACGGTCGCGGGGTGAAGGGTTTACGGGTGACGCTCACGCCAGATCACCGAGCAGGTGCGACATGATGCGCCTCTGCGCGGCGGCGGCATAGCCCTCGTCGCGCTCGATGCATATCCACTGGCGGTTGCTACGTTCCGCGGCGATCGCTGTCGTGCCGCTGCCTGCCGTATTATCTAGCACCGTCATGCCTTCATCGGTGTAGGTGTAAATCAGATACTCGAATAGAGCGACGGGCTTTTGGGTGGGGTGGATCGGCTTCATTTCATGCGTGAATTTTATAATGGATCGTGGATATCGAGAACCGTTAGTACTCCCTTCGCGCACCGCAGCGAAGTCACCGTAATTATCTCGCTTCGATCCGCCGCCGTTACCTTTGTACGGTGCGCCGGGTGTCTTTTGTGGATTGTAAATCGATTGCTTGCGATAAAACACTAGCACGTTCTCGTGCGCTTTCATTGGTTGACGCTTGGCATTTAAGTGCCCTGTTGCCTTAGATTTTTCCCATATCCACTCATAGGCAAGATGATGTATCTGCGAAACACCAAGTAGCTTATCGAACGGCGGCTGTGCCGTCAGCACAATAGCCGCGTTCGGTTTCGCGATGCGCCAGTATTCTTTCCACAGCGCGTCGAGCGGCAACACGCTATCCCATTTGTTTTGTGTGGTACCGTAAGGCAGATCGCACAGCACCATATCAACCGACGCATCAGGCAGCGTCGCCATCACGTCGAAGCAATCGCCGACGTGGAACTTCCCGTTGCCGATCTTCACGATGTCGCCTTATCAATGAACGCGTCGACCTGCGCCTTCGTCGACAGCACCTCGACGCGCAGACCGCAGCGCCGCAGCTTCGCGTGTTCGCGCGCCTGGTGCGCCTCGGGTACGCCGTCGGGGCGCTTCAGTTCGACCAGCGCGCTGAAGCCGGTCGGCCATCCCGCCCACCGATCCGGCGCACCGTCGTGGCCGGGGAACGTCACCTTGCGCTGCTCGCCGCCAGTGTCCTTGACCCGCATCACGAAGTAGCTTTCGATCAACGCTTCGCGCACTCGCGGTTCGACGGGCGGGTTGAACGACAGATGCGGGTGGCGGTGCTTGTTCAGGCACTGTGTGACACGGCGCATTCGGCGAACGCCAGGCGCGCCGCAATCAGGGCAATAGCCGTAGTCGCTCATTCGTCGCCCCATTCGAAATAGTCGGATGGCCCTTCGGCATAGACGACTTCAGCAATCTCCTGTTCGAAGCGTTCGCGTTCCGCATCCGTGATTTCGACTTCGCCGTTTGCATCTTCGACGAGATCAATCTGTACTTCGGCGGGGTCGCCCGGCTCCATCCAGCTATCGACCGAACCATACGACAGCACGGTGTAATCGACGTCCACTTCACTATTGTCGTCGCGCTTCAGGCGCATCACTATTCTCCAGTTAGCCATCCTTGCGATAACGATAATCCTCGAACCCGTCGGCGGCGAGCGGTAGCTGCTCATCGGTCCACCAGGGGCGGGTCGTCATCGCTTCGACCATGCGTTGCACCGAATACTTTTCGTCGTCAAGTGGTTCCGTGACGAATTCGTCGTGGATCCGACTGATGATCGGAAAGCCCGCCGCCTCGACCAATGGCGCTGCGTGCCACAGGATATCGCGCGCCGTCGCCTGCGTGCCGTCGGCCGACAGCTTGCCGCCGTAGGTCGTCAGCCGCTCCCATTTCCGCGTGTACGAGTTCAGCCCCATGTAGCTGAGCGTCATCTTGCCTGGCATCCGCGGGTCTTCGATGATCTGCGGATCGGCGTAGCAGAGCGTGCGCCCCGACGGCAGCGTGTAGCGCAGCCACGAGCGCCACTTTTCGAACGACACCTTGCCGTTGACCTCGTGCGTCCCGCCGCTTGTCACCGCATCCCACGCAGCGCGGTTCAGCTTCGCCCACAACCCGTTGTCCCAATCGGCGATCGCCGGGTTCGCCTTGCGCCACGCATCGACGATCTCCTTCGCTTGCGCCTCCGGCATGTCGTCGCCACCGAGCAGCCGCGCCATCGATCGGAACGCGCCGACCGCACCGCCGTAGCCGCACGCGAGCTCTGGCACCTTGCCGTAGCGCTGGCGGTCGGGCTTCGTCACCTCGCCCGCGTCCTTCTTCAACACGCGCGCCGCGGTCGCCTTGTACAGATCCGGGCCTTCGCCCTTGTCGTAAGCACGGAACGCGTCGAGCTTCCACGTCTCGCCGGCGAG
>Ga0182216_1000001_pt1 | contig 60191 bp, 87 predicted proteins | sample G5R1MG_17_FD_129669 | JGI IMG/M metagenome (GOLD analysis project Ga0182216, IMG submission 129669) | Switchgrass phyllosphere microbial communities from Michigan, USA - G5R3_NF_03OCT2016_LD1 MG | ecosystem: Host-associated > Plants > Phyllosphere > Phylloplane/Leaf | place: USA: Michigan... | reverse complement strand
GCCGTGGGCGGCCTGCTGAACGGCGCGCGCGCCACGGGGAACAACGTGGCCGTCAGTCAGCGGGTGTACGTGGCCGACATGCAGGGCTAGGCGCTCGGCTGCGCCGGGCGCCACGCGGCAAGAGGCCCCGCCTCCCTACTTGGGCAGCGGGGCCACTGAGTCGGTGCCCCGCGGGGCCTACTTCAGCCGCAGCGTGGTCGCGGCGCCCGCCTGTAGGTTCAGGCCGATGCCGCCCGCGATGCCCCGCGCCCCGTCGTTCGTGGTCATGCGCCCCTTGATGGGCTGGGCGTCAGGGTGCAGCTCCTCGAACTTGGCCAGCACCGTGTCCATCGTCAGCAGCGCGTTGCGCCCGGCGTCGGTGTGCGTGGTCTTCGCGGCGGCATCCGCCCGCGCCGCCAGCCGGCTGATGCGCTCGCGCAGGGCGTTGCCGATTGCGCGCGCCGTCTGGTCCGCGTTCATGTAACGCAGGGGCTTGTCGCACTCGGGGTCCTGCCACCGCTCCCACAGCGGCATGGTGCCGGCCTTCTCGCGGCCCAGCCTGCGCACGGTGGCCACGAGGTACTTGTGCATCGCGGTGGCAGTCACGCGGGCGCTCTCGCGGCCCACCAGCCCCATCTCGTACCCCTTAACAAGGTCGCAGCGGATGGCGCGGCACCCGTAGTAGCGCGCCACCGGGCCCAGCAGCATGAAGTCCCAGTCGGGCGCGGCCGCGCTGTTGCGGCGGTAGCTGCGTTCGCCGTCCACGGGGTCGTCGCGCTCGAGGTCAGCAGCGTCAAACTGGTGCTGCTCCATGAGCTGGTGCGCCTTGGCTAGGAACGCCTCGGCCTCGTGCTCGTTGGTGGTGCTGGCGGCCTTGGCGAGCAGGGCGCGGACCTTGTCGGCGATCTTGGTTTTGTCGGTCATTGGTGCCTCCTGTTACTGTGCTTCAAGCCACGCCAGCAAGGCGGGGAGCTGCTCATCGCGGCGGGCCTTGTATCCCTTTGCCCATGCAACGTAGGACCGGCGGCCGCTGTTGAAGCTGAACGGGTTCTTGGACCCCGCTTCAGCGGCATAGCCGAGTTCATAAGCGGCTTGGGCCTTGCTGTCCATGCACCCTACTTAGACCAATACGTCCAAGACGCAAGCACCGCATCCAGATTTATTTTGCCTCGGCGGGCCACGCGCCCACGTCGCGCAGGATGCGCTCGGCCTGCGCGACGTACCAGCCGCGATCCACGTCTGCCGGCACCGCCATGTCGGCGGGCAGCTCCATCAGCGGCTTGGCGCCCTCGGTGCGGGCCACCTTGTTGCCCGTGCGGGCATAGACGATCTCGCCCTCGATGCCCTCGGCGTAGTACCAGCGGATGGTCTTGCCGAGGTACTCGGTGTGGCCATCGCCCCACACCTTGACGCCGCCGCCAGTGACCACGCGCACGCTGACGAACCGGCGCACGTCGTTGCACGCGTAGATGGTGTCGGCCACCGGCGTGCCCTTCGACAGGTACGCCTGCGCGGCGTCCGAGCACACCAGCGCCTCTGGGTTCTTGCTCAGCACGCTGTTGTGGGCGCTGCCGCGCTCACTGTACCAGCCCTTGCACTTGGTCTTGCCATCCGTCTTGACGGCGATGTAGTTGTTGACGTTGGCCGAGTACAGCGCCCGGTACTCGGTCTCCTCGGTCTCCAGCCCCGTGTGCCGCTCCCACGCCGTGAAGATCCGCACCATCTCGTCGTAGCGGTCAGCCGGGCACGCCACCACGATGCCGTCGGTGTTGGCCGACACCACCGGGATGCCCGCGGCCTCCAGCGCCTCGATGGCCATGAGCAGGCTAAGCTGCCCGGTGATGGTGACCTGCACCATGTTGGGCACGTCGTACACGGTGCTGAACGGATCCGACAGCTTGCCGAACACCCCGTTGTTGGCAATCTTCATGCCGTCGCGGGTGGCGACCATGAACAGGTACTTGACGTCGTTCTTGCTGTGCCCGCGCTCGTCGGCCTCGCGCACCCACGTCTTGGCGTTGGTGCGGGTGTCGACCATGCCGCCCAGCGCGATCAGGAACGTGCCCCCTAGCTGCGGCGGCGTAAACTTGTTCTTGAGTATCAGGTTTGGGTAGTAGCCGGTGACGTCGCGGTCGATAACGCGCAGGTGGTTGCCCGCCACCACGGCCTGCGACTTCTCTTGGCTGTGCAGGCCGCCCATGCCGACCTTGTACTTCTTGCCACCGATGACCACGGTGCGCTCGCGGATCAGCTTGGGGCACTCGGCGTGCCCGCTGGGCCCGACCGTGATCTCGGTGGTGGCGAAGTCGTGCAGGGCCGAGCGCAGCTCGTCGCTGGCGAACTGTATGTACGCGGGCGGCCGGTACGTGAACACCTGCCCCACCGACTGGCCCACCTTGGGCCGCCGGGGCCAGCGCCCGGTGACGCGCTTGAGCTCTTGGTCGATGATGGCCTGCGCAAGCTGAGCGTCGCTGCGGCTGCGCAGGTCCATGCCGTACTGGTCGCTGAGCTGGCGCCGCAGGTCCAGGTGCTCGCCGAGCTGGCGGTGCAGGAACGCCGTGGCGTGGGTGTCGTTCACGCAGTACCAGCGCACGATCGCGGCCTGCGCCGGGCTGAGCATGGTGCTGGGGTGGAACGGCAGGTCCTGGAGCTTGCGGCCGTGCATGCGGGCGTAGTAAGTCTTGAGGCTGGTCTTGGCGTTGTACGAGTTTGAGCCGCCTTCGCTGCCACCCAGCGGCGCCACGTCGAACAGATCAACGTGGTCGCACTCGATGCGCTTGGCCTTGCCCGCGCGCAGCACCTCCTGCGGCCGCAGGCCCTCGACGATCATCTTGTCGCTGCACACCTTGAGGTTGGCGGGGCTGTGCCCGGCCGCCGCCAGCGCGTTGATGGTCATGTCGTACTTGTAGCTGTTGAACCCCACCGTGGCGAAGTTCGCGATGACCCAACGCAGCTTGGCCCCGTCGATCGGCGCCTGCTCGCCGTGGGCCTCGACGAACGCCACGCTGCCCGTGCTCAGGCTGGTGAACATCGCGAGGAAGTAGTTGCCGTACACCTCGTCGTCGGTGACCAGCACCTCGCGGCGCGCCTGCGCGGTCTGCAGCTCGGCGTCGCTCATCACGTGCACAGGGAAGCGCAGCGCCTCCTCAAGCCCCGGCAGGTAGTCGTCGGCCAGCCACGTCGGCGCGGGCGGGGTGCGCTTGACTACCTCCTTCTTGACCTTGGGCGGCGGGGTGTCGTCCCAGAAGAACCCGACGGCGTCGTTGCGCACCTAGACCTCGTAGGTGGGCACGCCCGCGGCGCGGGCCGCGTCGGCCTCGGGGCAGGGCCCGAATGACACGCACGCGTCAGGGCGCAGGGCCACCATGGCCTCGCCGGCCGCGCGCACGTTGGCGGCCACAGCGGCCGGGCCCACGACCGTGGTGGCCGCGCTCGGCACGCGCATGGCCGCGGCCCAGCCCAGCGCCAAGTGGCCCGGCCCGTCGCCGTTGCGGGCCACCACCACGAGTCGGCCGTAGTGGGCGAGCGCCGAGGCCATCTGCGCGGCCACCTGCGTGCGCTTGCGGGGGCGGTCGGGGTGGCCCACCACCATCAGCACGGTGGGCCGGCTCACATGCGCATCCCGACGATGGCACCGCGCAGGTAGTCGCCGAAGAACAGCGCCGGGCCGGGGTACAGCGTTAGGTCAATGGTCTTCACTACGCCCTCCAGCAGCCCCAGCATGTGCAGGTTGTACAGGCCGTCGCAGGGGAGGTCCAGCTCGTACGCGGCCCCCTCCTCGGTGTTGGCGTGGGTGCGCAGCGCGCCGCCCATCATGTACACCCGCTTGGCCCCGTCGGCCATGCCCTTGATCGTGGCCAGCGCCTCGAAGAACCCGGCGGGCAGCGGCTGGGGGTTGCTGGGGTGGTCGAGCAGCCGACTGACCACATCCATGGGCCACTCGGTAGTCAGCAGTTGGCTCCGTATCCAGCGGCCGTCCGGGTAGTGGAAGGTGATGCTGTCTCGCGTGACCTGCCCGCTGACCGGCGGCTCGCCCACGCGCAGCAGCTCGCGGATGCACTCGCGCGGCACGTTCACGCGCAGCGGGATGGGGCTGCGCAGCCAATACTGCACGATGCACGTGTTGTTGGTGGCGGTCGCCATGGCGCCGTCAAGCAGCACGCCGTTGGTGAACGGCCGGCTGGCGTCGTTGCCCACGAACGGCTCGAGCACCCGCATGGCCTCGAACAGCACCGCCCCGTCAAACTCGAACGGCTCGCCCTCGGGGCTCACGTGCGGCGTCTCGCCCTGCACCGTGCCCACCAGCGCGCGGAACGGCCCGCTGCGCACCGACAGGTTGCCAGACGCGGTGACGCTGATCGTGGTGGCCTCGCGGCACCCCTCGATGGCCTTGACCATGGCGTCGGCCCGCGGGCAGCACGTAAAGTCCAGCGCGATGGGGCTGCTGATGGCCAGCCGCCCGTTGTAGCTGCGCACCGTGCCGTCCTCGATGCGAAAGTGCGTCATCGCGGGCAGCAGGTCCTTCTTGGCGACCGCCCCCTGCACAAACTTGAGTTCCTTCAGCATCGTTCCTCCTGAGCACCGTACTTCTCGACCAGCCTCCGCACCGCCGGGCTGGCCCACGTCTTGTTGTTGCGGTAGCGCCACAGGGCCACCTGGAACCGCCTGTGCATGGGCCCGTGGCGCGGGCTGACGCGGCAGACGTACAGGTAGGTGGGCACCGCCGTGCGTACCACTAGAACAGTTCTTGCACGTGCGTGCGGAACTTGGTGCTGCCGGCCGCGTTGATCATGGTGTTGATGACGCCGTAGGCCCACAGGTTCCACGCGAACCGCGACTCGTACACGGTGCTGAGCCGCTCGTAGGTGAACCCGTTGGCCTCCAGCAGCCCGAACACGTACTGCTGCTCGAGCGCGCTGAGCGTGGTGGCGTGCTGCCCGGCGTCGTGCCTGCTGGGCGACTTCTCCGACACGCTCATGGGCCCGTGCTCGGGCAGCATGACGCCGCCGAACGCGGCCGTCTGCACCCACGACGACGAGTCGCAACTGTACCACGGGTAAGACTCCATCAGCGGAATGCTGGTGATGCCGAACCCGTGCACCTTGATCTTGGCCCGGCCGCTGCCGTCAACGAGGTGCTTGTTCCACACCCGGTCCAGCCACGTCATGAGCTGCGCCGTGCTGGCGCCCACCATGCCGCCGAGCGTGATGTACTCGTAGTTGGCGACGTAGTAGTCGAGGTAACGCTCGTCCTCGCCGGCGTGGAAGCAGGGCAGCGGCCGCACGCCCCGCGCCTCCATCTCGAGTTGGTTGCGGTACGTCGCCAGCGGGTCGCCGATGCCGTCCAGCACCGAGGCCATCAGCGCGCCGTCCTCGACGCGTATGATGTCCATGTTGCGCTGTATGTAGTCGACGTAATCCGCCACCGACAGCGACACGCCCAGCGTGTAGGCCGAGAACGCGCCGCTGTCGAGGAACACCCGCGCGCCGCAGCGGCGCATGTGGTCGACGTACACCTGCTTGCCGACGTAGTGCCACGACTCCAGGACGTGGGGCAGGCCGGCGCAGATCTCCTGCTCGCGGGGCAGCATCTTGTCGTGGTGCCGCATGCCGGGCATCACGTTGTTGGTGTACACTGCCGCCATGTAGATCTGCATCGTACCGCCCTACCCCAGCCCAGCCCTACCTCGCAAGGGCAAGGAACTCGGCCCGCGCGCTGGGCTCGTCCTTGATGACGCCGCGCAGCGCCGAAGTGATCGTGTGGTGGCCCTGCTTGCACACGCCCCGACTCTCCATGCACAGGTGCCGGGCCTTGATGAGCACGCCCACGCCCTTGGGGCCCAGACCCTGCACCAGCGCGTCGGCCACCTGCGTGGTCAGCCGCTCCTGCACCTGCAACCGGCGCGCGAACACGTCGAGCACGCGACTGAGCTTGCTGAGCCCCACCACCCGGCCGTCCGGGATGTACGCGATGGTGGCGGTGCCGAAGAACGGTGCGAGGTGGTGCTCGCAGTGCGTGTAGAACGGGATGTCTTTAATCACGACCATCTCGTCGCAACCCTCGGCCCCGTCGTCGAAGCACTTGAGCAGCGCCAGCGGGTCCTGCTTGTAACCGCTGGCCCAGAACTCCCACGCCTTGGCCACGCGCTCGGGCGTCTCGGCCAGCCCGCCCCGCGTGACGTCTTCGCCGATGCCCGCCAGCAGCGCGCGCACCGCGTCGGTGATGTAAACGTCGCTCACTTGCCTTCCCCCATGTAGCTGGCACCGTTCGCGCCGTGTTCCCTGCATTCAACTTCAACCAGACGCACGCCCCGCGCACGCTCGGCGGGAGTGATCAGTTCGTCTGCCCAGCCCCACGCCATGCTTGCGAACGACTCGCACCCGACCCGCTCGACAGCGAGCGGTTCCTGCCAACCGTACTTCTGGTAGAGTATCAGAAAATCGCGCAGCGCCGGGTCGTCCTTGGCTAGGGACAGCCGGTGATCGAAGTTGGTGCAGAGCCGCGCCTTGAGCGGCTTGAGACTTCCAAAGTCTTTGACCCAGCCGTTTTCATCCAGCTCATCGCACTCGAACACAAACTTGAACCCGAGGGCGTACCCATGGGGCTCGCGGCAGTGCGTTGTCGCATTGGGTTGCCGGAAGATGGCAGACAGGCCCTGCTCGTGCCCGTAGGTCTTGGTGACGCGATAGCTCATGCCTGTTACGCCTCCTTGGCGTACTGGATGACCTCGGGCAGGCCGTTGATGGCGAACGCGGTGCGCCGCATGTGGCAGGGGCCGCACGTGCCGCAGTGGATGGGCCCGGCGCGGTAGCACGACCACGTCAGGTTCATCGGGGCGCCGTTGGCGTGCCCCAGCGCCACGATCTCGTGCTTCATCAGGTTGCCCACCGGCATGGCGACGCGCACGCGCCGCCCGTCGCCCACGGCGAACGGCAGCAGGTCGTTGAACCGCGCCACGAACTCGGGCTCGTTGTCGGGGTACGCCCCCGCCTCTTCGAGGTTGTTGCCCAGCACGATGACGTCGAAGCCGCGCGCCTCGGCCATGGCCGTGGCCAGCGCCAGCATCACGAGGTTGCGGGCCGGCACCCACTCGTGCGCGTACTCGGCCCCCGCCTCGCCGCCCGCGATGGTGCTGTCGGCGCGCAGGAGCGGGCTGTCGGCGGGGTCGTAGACGTCCATGGGCGCCACCAGCAGCGGCACGCCTAGGCTGTGCGCCACCGCCTGCACCGCGGCCACCTCGGGGCCCTCGGCCCGGCTGCCGTAGCGGAAGTGCAGCAACGTGACCTCGGCCCCGTCGCGCACCATCTCGCTGGCGGCGACCACGCTGTCGAGGCCCCCGCTGCACACCACCAGCGCCCGCTGCCGCGGCCCGTCGCCGCCCCACGGCCGGGGGTCGAGGCGGTGGTGCGCGCCGCCGTCGTCGATCAGCCACGCCGAGTACGGCGGCAGCATCTGCGGGGCCAGCCGAGGCGGGAAGTAGTGCCGGGCGCTGGCAAGGTAGGTGCCGCTGTCGTCCTTGGCCCACCAGATGGGCCGGTAGTTGCACGCGACGTACAGCAGCCCCGGCTCGTCGTCGTGCGTGGCGATGATGGCGTAGCTGCCCTTTAGGTCGCGCAGCATGCTCGTGAACGCCAGCGACGGCGGCTGGGTGCCGCCGTGCACCTCGGCCAGCAGCTCGGCGATGGCCGCGCTGTCGATGCGCGTCTCGAGCGCGTTGGTGCGCAGCTCGTGGTCATTCGCAATGGTGCCGTTGTGCACCACGCTCCACTTGCCCAGCACGTACGGCTGCTGGTCCTGCCAGTGCTTGTCCGCCACGTACTCGGTCGTGGGCTCGGCGCGCAGGTTGGCCAGCAGCGTGCCCGAGTACACGGCCCTGTCGGTGTCGAACAGCCCCTCGCCGTCCCACTGCTCTCGACCGAGGAAGCGGCGCTCGATGACGTCGCCGTCCTGCGCCAGCCGGTAGCCCATGCCGTCGCGGCCGCGCTCGCGGCTGGCGCGCAGGATGGTCGACAGCACCGCGTTGGCCCGCGCGGCGCTGCCGTCCGCGTCGAGCGTGAACCCCACTATCGCGCACATGCTATTCAACTCCTATGAACTTGTGGACCTGCAACTGTAGCGTGTGGCCGTGGCGCAGGCAAGAAGCGACGGCCGCGCGGGTGTGCAGCGCGTTGAGCCCGTCGTCGTGGGCGTCCATGGGCTGGACGTACACCGGGCGGTCCCAGCCCATGGGCGGGCGCGCCGGGCGGCCGGGGTGCTGGAGGGCGTGCAGCGGCAGGCCGTCTTCGGCCACCTGCCCGGCCTCGAGCACGTACTTCAGCGCGCACGCCACCTCGAGGATGTCGGGGTGCACCTTGCCGGTCTTGGGGCTGCACACCACGTACACGCCGGGCATGCGCCCCTGGATGCCCTTGGCCATGCTGGTGACGTAGGGCCGGTACGACGCCAAGCGGGTGGGCGCCAGCGTGCCGTTGGTCTCGACCTGCACGTCGTAGCCTTGGTGATTTAGCATGTCGAACAGCCCGCGCAGCTCCTGCCGGAAGGGCTCGCCCCCGGTGACCACGACGAGTCCCTCGTCGCGCCACCGCTCGGCGCGCCACAGGCGGTTGACCTCGAACACCACCTCGCTGGGCGCCATCATGCGCCGCCCGGCGGTGTACTCGGTGTCGCAGGCCGGGCACTGGAGGTTGCAGCCCGCGAGCCGCACGAACACGCAGGGGCGACCGCAGAACGGGCCCTCGCCCTGTATGGTCAGGAATATGCTGTGCACGTCGACGGACCCGTTCCAGGTCGACGGCGCACGCTTCTCGATTGGTTGCGTGTTGGGCAAAGGTGCCTCCGGGAAGTTGCCCCGCGCGACGTGCGCGGGGCGGGGTTTCGGGGCTGGTGGGTTACGCCGCCGCGGGGGCGGGCGCAACCGGGGCGGGCGGCACCTCGGGTGCGGCCGGGGCCGGCTCGGCGGCCGGGCCCTGCTCGGGCTTGGGCGCGTCGATGCGGCCGGTCACGTTGTGGAACTTGCGCCACCGGGCGTACTCGGTGCGCGTGTTTGCATCGTTGAGGCCCTGCGCCTGCGCCAGCGGCATGGCCTCGCCGATCGAAGCCGGGCTGCCGCGCTCGCCGCTGACCTTGTCGAAGATCTCCCACGTCTTGCCGCACAGCGTGTCGGGCTTCGGGCGGCGCACGCCGTTCTGCTCGGGCATGCGCGACGCCTCGCGGTCGGCCTTGGCGCGCTCGGCGGCCTGCGTCTTCTCATCCGCCTTCGCCTTGGCGGCGTCGTCGCGCGCCTGCTTGGCGGCCAGCTTGGTCTGCTCGCGCTCGGCGGCCTTGTCGGCCTTGGCCTGCGCCCGCTCGGCGTCCTTGGCGACCTTCTCGGCGTCGCGCCGCGCCTTGGCGTCCGCGCGCTCGCGGTCGCGGAGCTCCTTGGCGGCCGCCCGCTCGGCGTCGCGCCGCGCGCGCTTCTCCTCCGCCGTCTCCTGCGGCGCCGCGGCCGCCTGCCCGTTGTCGTCTGCCATGGTGTTTTCCCTCAGATGTTGGTTTGACTGCCCCGCGAACCTAGCAGGGTCGGAAGCCTCGCGCAACTACCCCAAGCGGGCCTTCTGCCACGCGCCCAGCTCGTTGCTCGAGGTGGTCGCCTTGATCCCCTTGTGCTCGGCCAGCTCGGCCATCACCGTGCGCCGCATGGCCAGCACCGCGGCCTTGTCGGTGGGGCGCCCGGCCGCCTCCCAAGCCGCGTCGGCCGCCTCCCAGATCACCGGGCGCACGCCGACGGCGCGCACCTTGGCGGTGGGTGCCGGGGGCGGCGGGGGCGCAGGTGCCGCCTCGGCGCGAGTCAGGCCCTGCGGGGCCCTGCGCTCGGCGCCCGCCAGCGCGGCCTCTGACAGCGGCTTGGCCACGAGCGGGAACAGCTCCTGCGGCGCGGCCGGCACCTTGGCGCCGCGGGCGTAGCGGTGGGCGCGGCCGGCGTGCAGGTCGTCCTCAACCGCCGCCACCTGAGCCCGCACCTCGTCCAGCACGGCAACGGTAGCCGGGGTGTGATCAAGCATCTCGGCAAGCTGCCGGCGGAGCACGTTCGACTCGCTGTGCACCAGCTCGGCCCCGGTGGTGTGCTTGTACAGCAGGCACAGGTCCAGCCTGCCCATGCCGCACAGGAACGCCTCGCGCGCCGTGTCCTCCACCATCACGCTGCGGTCGGGCGCCTCGAGCCACGCCAGTGCCGACAGCGTCTCGCGGTCGTGGTGCTTGTGCAGGAACACCAGCTTGTCCATGTCGATAGACACGTGCATCAGGGCTCACCCCTTCTTGCCGCCGTTCGGTCCGCCGCCGCGCGGTGCTGCCGGCAAAAGATATCGTTCTTTAGCGCGCCGCGCTCGCACTGCTTGCGTCCGGCCGTCCACGTGTCGCCGTAGCTTACGCGGCTCTGGCACCGCGGCTTGCCCGCCGCGGTGTTGGGTGCCAGAGGGCGGCTCACTTCGCCGCTCGCCCGGTGATGCCGTTGAACTTGCGCCACTGGTAGAACTCGATGGCGGCGTTGTTGGGGTTCCAGCCGCGCGACGGGGCCAGCTCCTTGAGGCCCTTGACGGTGGGCGGGGTGCCCGCCGCCTGCCGCGCGTCGCACTCGTCCCACACCGCGCGGCACACGCCGCCCGCGCTGGGCCGCTTCACGCCGTTGCGCTCCTCGCGGTTGGCCTCGACCTTGACGCCCTTGCGGGCGGCGGGCTTGGCGGCGGGCTTTGCGGGGGCCGGCGCAGGGGCGGCCTTGGCGGCCCGGCCCGCGCTGGCCTCGTACTCGGCGTCCGACTTGGCCTTGGCGGCCTCTTCCTTGGCCTTGGCGGCCTGCCGGGCCTCGTGCTCGGCGTCGGCGCGGGCCTGCTCGGCGTCGTCGTGCGCCTGCACCGCGGCAGGATCGATCAGGACCCAGCCGCCGTCGTCCTCGTCGAGGTAGTCCGCGCGGATCTGGTCGTTGGTGAGCTTCTCGGCGATTGCTGCGAACTGGGTGCGGAACGCGCGCACGGCGTTCGACTTGCTGTTGTAGACCTTTGCCATGATGCCTGCCTCCTGTGGCGCGGCGCCAACCGCGCCGTGTGCATCCTACCTAGGCCCGATGTTGACGGTTGTAAAGCACCCGGATGCGATTTATTTGCATCAGAACGGCACGTCGTCCTCGTCGGGCTGGTACGCCAGCTCGGCCGCAGGCGCCGTGTGCCGGGCCGCCTCGACCTGCGGGGGCTCGCACGCGGCCTCGGTGCCGAACGCCGTGCCGTCGTAGCAACGCGCGAGGATCTGCGGGTAGGGCTTGGCGTTGGTCCACACGCGCAGGTGCGTGGGCACCACCATGCGCTCGACGCGCGCCAGCGCCTCGTCGGTGCTGCCCGGCAGCTCGTCGCCGCCCATGGCGCGCCACAGCCCCTTGGCGCGGTTGCGGATGGGGCCCTCGTGCTCGATGCACAGGTAGTCGCTGAACACGGTGCGCAGGCCCGAGTAATACGACATCTTGAGGCTGGGGGGCCGGCCCTGCTTGCGGTGCACGCTGGCGGTTATGTGGTCCACCCGGAACACCTCGGTGACGGGATCGTCGCCGCGCACCAGCTCGTGCGTGCTGGCCTCTCCCTTCAGCTTGGTCTCAAACTTGAACTCGTAGTCGCAGTACGGGCAGAAGCGCAGGCTGGCGTGGATCCACTCGTCGCAGCGGTCGCACGCCTTGACGGGGGCCTCGCCGCCGCCCTTGCCCTTGCGCCGCGGCACCACCGGGTCGTTGATCGGCCCCATGCGCCGGGTGTTGCCCACGTAGTCGAGCACCCGGCAGTCGTGCTTGCCGCCCGCCGCGATCGCCGACAGCCGGCCGCCGAGGTCCTCGAGGTCGTAGCCCGTTGCGTCGCCGCCCGGCCCGTACAGGGGGCGCGTGCCGCGGCCAAGCATCTGCACCCACAGCACGGGGCTGGCGGTCTGGCGCAGCATCACGATCAGGTCGATGCGCGGGTTGTCAAACCCCTTGGTGAGCACGTTGTTGTTGACCAGCGCGGTCAGCCGCCCGGCCTTGGCGTCCCGGATGTGGTCATCGCGGCCCCCGACCCCGGTGTGCACCACGCCGCAGCTGACGCCCAGCTCCTCCAGCATCTGGCCGATGGTGTCGGCGTGCTTGTTGCCCGTGGCGAACACCAGCCACGACGTGCGCCCCTCGTCCTCGGCCGTCTGCTTGGCCTCCTGTAGCGCCTGCCACGTGAGCTCGTCGTGCTGGTCGACGAAGCTCTGCAGCTCGCTCTCAATGTACTCGCCGCCCCGCATGTGCACGCCGTCGGCCTCCAGCAGCGGCCGGATGTTCTTGGCGCGCAGCGGCATGAGGTAGCCCTCGGCCACCAGCCGGTTGAACGCCTGCACCCCGGTGATGTCGTAGCACACATCGGTGAACAGCGGCTGCGTGACCTCGCCGTTGCGCCCCTCGATGGGATCCGTGATCAGGCCCTGCCCCAGCCGGTACTTGGTGGCGGTCAGGCCGACCAGCTTGAGCCGCGGGTTGATGGCCAGCAGCGCCATGATGAAGGTGCGGTACATGCCCATGTCCTTGGGCGGCACCATGTGCACCTCGTCGATGATCACAAGGTCAATGTGCGCAAACAGGGCCGCCAGCTTCCACACCGACTGTATGCCCGCGAACGTGATGGGCCGGCCCAGCTCGCGGCGGTCCAGCCCGGCGCTGTACACGCCGACCGGCGCGAACGGCCACAGCATCATCAGCTTCTCGTAGTTCTGCTGCACCAGCTCCTTGCTGTCGACCAGCATCATCACCCGCTGGTTGGGGAACGCGTGGTACACGCTCTGGAGGAACCGGGCGATGACCACGCTCTTGCCGGTGCCGGTGGGCATGGCGATGATCGGGTTGCCGGTGCCGCCGTTGCGGAAGTAGTCCCACGTGGCCTCGACGGCCTCGCTCTGGTAGTAGCGGTCCGTCAGCACGCTCAGAACTCGGGGTTGCGGTGGTACTGGGGGCAGCCGCGGGCCTGCACGTCCTTGTCAAGCACGCAGTTGTGCAGGGCGCAGCCCCACTGCGCGGCGGCGCCGGGCCGGGCGTGCTTGCACGTGCGGCAGTTGAGGTCGGGCTCCTCCTTGAGGTGGCACACAGGGCGGTGGTTGCAGAACCGGCACTTCCAGAAGCCGGGGCTCTCGCTTATGCGCTTGGGGGCCTCCTGCATGAAGACGAGCTTCTCGCCGCGGTCAAGGAAGCGATCGGCGGTTTCGACGTCGAGCTGCACGATCTCTCCGTACAGCTCGTCGTTGTCTTTGTTGACCGCGAGGTACAGCCCGGCCGCCAGCCCCATCTTGCGCATGTACACGTTCATCTGCACGTAGTGCTCGAACTTGCTGGCGCGCATGCCCTCGTCCACCAGCCCCTTGAACGACTTGCTGCCGTGCGTCTTGAACTCCAGCAACGCGTGCGTGCCGGCGGGCAGGTCTGGGATGCCCAGCGCCACGCCGTCGCCGCTGCCGCCGAAGTGGCCCTCGGCGTGGCTGATGCGGAACTGCTTGCCCTGCGCGTCCTGCTGCCACACCTGCACGCCGATGCTCAGCAGCATGGCAATGAACCGCGCCTCCTCAAGGTGCCCGCGGTTGAACAGGCGCAGCACGCGGCCGGGGAAGCTGGCCCGGTGTGACCAGCGGAACCCGTACCAGATGGCGCGGGCGCACTCGCCACCGATCAGGCTGGCGCCCATGTGCGACCTGTGGCCGCCGTCGGCGCCCCGGTACGCGTCGTCCATGTGCGGGATCACGCGGCCCAGCCACTGGCGGTACGCCGCCCCCTGATCCGCCTGTATGGACGAGTCGATGGCGTCGATGGTCTTGGTGGCGCGCGTGATGGTCCGCAGTAGCGACAAGGTGGCCTCCGGTGTGTGCTGCTAGGTGGGGGTCGGGGCTCCGGCCAGGAGGTGCCACCGGCCCCGGCCCCCGCCTAGCAGGTGGGGCGCGCCCTGCGGCGACGCGCCCCACTCGACTAGGTCAGGCCGCCGGCCCGGTCGCCCAAGGCGGGGTCGCCTGCTGGGCTGCCGCAGGGTCCGAGGTCGGGGTCGCCGTAGAACCACCCGGTGCCGGCGCAGTAGGCGCAGCCGGGACCGGCGGCGCAGTAGGGGCCGCGGGGGCGGCCGGCACCGCCGGGGCCGGGTACTTGGCGGCGACCGCCTCCTTGGTCAGCACCTCCTGCCCCTTGTACAGGTGGGGCGGCGAGCTGGGGTGCTGGACCCAGCCGTCGGCTGCCGCGGCCGCGAGCGGGTCGTGGGCCGGGGCGGCTGGTGCCGCGGGCGCAGCAGGGGCCGCCGGGGCCGCAGGTGCGGGGGCCGCAGGTGCCGACTCGGCGGCGGGTGCGCCCGGCGCCGGTGCGGCCGCCCAAGGCTGCGCGGCGGGGGCCGCCGGCTGGCCCTGCGGCAGGTCGGCGGTGGGGGCGGTGGCCCAAGGCTGCGCCGGGGGCGCGTCGCCGCCACCGAACCCGGCCGGGGCGCTGGGGGCGGTCGGCGGGGTGGGGCCGCCCGGAGGGGTGGCGCCGGCCGCATCGACGGGGTCGTTGATGTTCTTGTACGAGTTGATCTCGTTGCTGTCCTCGTAGTCGCCCGACGCCTTGCGCACCTTGACCTTGACCTTGAGCGGGATGCCGTGCAGCTCCTCGCTCTTGCCCGGCTTGAGCACGCCCACCGCGTGGCAGATGGCGCTGAGCTGCTTGTAGGCGATCTCCTGCGCCTGCGAGCTGCTGTTCTTGATGTTCAGGCGGCTGAACAGCTTGCGGCCGTTGTACTGCCCGTCCATGACGACGAACCGCACCTCCAGGTACGCGCCCGAGCCGTCCTTGGTCGGCTTCATGGCCGACTCGTCGATCTTGACGTTGTACCAGCCGGCCGGCAGCACGTCGTACCCGGTGTCGGGCTCGACCGTGCTCGCGTCAAAGTTGAGGTCGGCGTGGGCGCGGGCCGGGAGGGCCATCGCGGTGCAGGCCAGCAGGCCCGCCGTCAACGTGGTCATTCGCATTACTTCACACTCCTGCTTGTTGAACTGTTGCCTCACGCCGCCAGCATCTTGGCGATGACGGCCCCGAGGTGGGGGTACTCGATGGGCCCCAGCATGCCGCTGCGGTCCTTCGCCTCGTACTGGATGTCGGGCTGGGTCTGGAGGAAGCGGTACGGCGTGCCGTTGGCGTCCTTGTTGGTGCCCAGCCGGAACACCTCGTCGAAGAAGTATGGTAGCTGCTGCGCCAGCTTGACGCCGGGCATTGACGGCCCGAACCGCGTGGTGCTGGTGAGCTCGTCCTTGTTGGCCTCCATCTTGGCGGCCATGTAGACGTGCTTCTTGGGCAGGTCCCGGAACAGGCGGATCAGGTTGGTCATCTTTTCGATGAGCTCGCCGTACGCCTGCCGTGGGTCCTTGACCTGCCGCTTGGCGTTGGCCAGCACCACCTCGCCGATCTCGCTGATGCTGTCCAGCGCCACGCTCTGGAACTGCGCCGCCTCGGGCGCGCGGGCGCACCAGTCGTAGGCCGCCGTCAGGTCGTCCACGCTCTGCACCACGATCATGGGGATGTCGTAGGTGATGCCCGCGGTGCCCACCCCGAACAGGCGCTCGAGGTTGGCCCGGCGCAGCGACAGCGCGCCCGACTCGGCGCTGATGAGCACCGGGGCCGGCAGCGTGGCCGACAGCACCGTCTTGCCCATGCCCGAAGGGCCGTACACGCACATCTTCGCACCGCCCACGGTGGTGGCCTGACTGGCCGACGTCCACTGCATTGCCATCTAAATCGCCTCCTGTTGTGCCACCGTAACGGGCGGCTCGTTCCCTCGCAAGGGCTTGGTGGCCTTGGCCAGCACGATCGCCCACCACAGCCCGTCGATGCACGGCCGGTACGACGCGGGATCCACGTCGCCCAGCGGGTCGTACAGGCGGCCCCCGTAGCTGACCACGACGTGGTTCGCGGGCCCGCCGAGCGAGCACATCAGTATGGCGGCCACGTCCGGGCTGTGAGCATGGAACTGCCCAGCAATGTCGTGCAGGTCCATGCGGGCGGGGTCGAACGCCGTGCACACCGGCACCACGTCGTGGTGCTCGCGCAGCCACGCCCGCTCGGCTTGAACGGACTCGATGTGCCGGGGGTCGTCGGTGGGCGTGCCCGGCGGCACGTCGCCCATGAAGTGGGGTACGGCGTCGCGGTCAACGTCGAGCACCATGGCAAGGCACGTGCGGTAGCAATCGCCGTGCGTGCCATCGGCCTCGGCCTGCTCGCGGGTGCGGTACTTCTGGAGCTGGGGTGTCACGCCGTGGTCCTCCCCGTCCAGCGCGGCTCACCGCCCTTGGGCAGCGACAACCCCGCGACGCGGTCCGGCATGTCGATCACGTTGATGGAGGGGCTGCTGGTGCCCCACGTTTCGCCGAACTGCGCGACGACGCGCACGTAGCCGCCCGCGGCCTTGACGTACACCCGATCACCGCGCCGGTACAGCTCGGCCTGCTTGAACACGCCGCCCTTGGCGCGCAGCACGCACTCGGCGTCGTCAATCCTGTGGAACAACTGCACTGCTTGCCTCCCTGATCCGCGCCCTAGCGGCGCGCATGTGCCGGCCGGCCCGGCCGTCGCACGCCCGGTTGGCGCCGAAGCGCGCCCCCGGTTGCTTGGCACGGCTGGTGTGGCCCTTGACGTGCCTGAACACCACGAGCCCCGCCAGCCACGCACGGAACTCGTGGAACGCCGCCAGCACCGCCTGCTCGTCGACGTCGTGGCACGCGCGCGTGCCCTCGAACGCCTGTATGGCGGCCTGACAGTCGGTCTGCACCAGCAGGCAGTCGCCGGGCAGCGCCAGCTCCGCGGCACGCGCCACGTGCAGCGCGTTGACGACAGCCATCATCTCGGCGATGGTGCTGGTGCCGGGGCGGCTCAGCTCGCCGCCCCCGCCCCGCTTGCCCCGGTCGCTGGCGATCCAGTAGCCCCACCCGCCCGCCCCGGTGTCGGGGCAGTACGAGGCGTCGGCCAGTATGGTTGCGCGCACAGCTACGAACGCCCCAACATTGCGTCCACGTCGCTTGCGCTGTGGCCGCCTGGAGGCAACGGCATCTTAACCGATTTATCCGGCAGATCCCATTCGGCATCAAGGTAGCAGCACCCCGAGCAGTACCGCAGGCCGTCTATAGTGGTGTTCATGCCGCCAACACGTACGACGCAGGCCACGCAGCCCCCGTGGAAGTGGGGCGCGGTGTTTGTCATCACCGCGCCGATCACCTTCTTCTGGGCCGCATCCGGCAGTTCGTGCAGCTCGCGCACAACACGCTTCTTGCCGCCGAACACCGGCTCAACCCTGCGGCTGCGCGTTGCCGTCGACCACCGGGCCCGACAGCGCGCCCACGGTCTGCTCGAACAGGCGCCGGGCCTCGCTGCCCTCGGGCAGGTTGTCCTTGAACCCCTGCACGAGCTGCTCGCGCTGGCGCACGCGCTCGACGTTGAGCATGGCGTCCGAGAACGCGCGTTCGGCGTCCACGCGCCGCTGGTACGTCTCGCGGTCGACGCGCTGCACGATCCACTTGTAGTCGTACGGGGCATCAACGTCGATGCGCGGGTCGGCGTCGACGCGCACCACCCGGCCAATGGCGAGGCCGCTGTGCTCGCCGTGCACCACGACGTAGTCGTCGATGGCGATGGCCTCGTCGCGCGGGACCTTGTAGGTGTACGCCTTGGGCGTGGGCACGCCGTCGTCGGGCCGGCCCCACGGCGGCGCCTTGCGGCCGGCCTGACGCAGGCCCTGCGGCTGGTGGCCGGGCGCGGGCGGGGCCTGCTGGAGGTCGGGGCGCTCGTCGCGGGCGAACACCACGCCGATGGTGGTGTAGGACTGGTCGAGCAGGGCGTACAGGTGCTTGTTCTTCACTGTGGTCACTCCGGGCGGCTGCTGCTGTGTCACGGCGGGCGCGGGGCCGCCCGGCCCACGCCGTGGTGTGTGGTCGGCCGTCAGCCGCGCTGGGGGATAACAACCTTGAGCTCGGGAGTGCCCGGCTTAATCTCAAGCGCCTTGTCTACGTACTGGCGCTCCTCCTCGGTCAGCTTGTTGTACTCCGATTTAACCAGCTCGGGCGTGAGCTTGATCAGCCGATCCCACGGCACCTTGGGCGCGTTGCTGCCCGGCTGGGCCTCGGCCTCGCGCAGCGCCTGTAGCTCGGGCTCCAGCACCTTGCGGTTGACCTTGTGGTCGGCCTGTAGCACCGCCCCGGTGCCGTCCCCCATCGGGTGCTTGTTATCCTTGCTGCCCTCCTTGGGCGCGGGGAAGTAGTGATCAAAGATGCGACGGCGCATCATGGCCTCGGTGGCCTTGAGCCTGCCGGCCATAGCGGCGGTCTTGTACCACTCGGCCACGTAGGCCGCGTCCACCTTCGTGGCCTGCTCCAGCGTGGGTGCGGCCGGGGCCGCGGTTGCGTCTGACATCGTATGCACCTCCTGTAGTTGCGCACCCCGTGTAGCACCAGCCGGCGGGGTGCGCAACAGACGTCAGGCGATTGGTTCGTCCTTCACGAACACGCCGTCGACCATGCGGCCGCGCCGGTCCTTGATCTCGTCGTAGGCCAGCGCCACGCACTCGTTGAAGTCGACGCCCACCTGCGCGGCAAGGATCACCAGCACCACCACCACGTCGCCGATGCTGTCCTTGATCACCGGCAGGTTCTGCCGCGCCACGCCGCCGGCGAGCTCGCCGCCCTCCTCGAACAGCTTCACCGTCTGGGCCTGCGGATTGCTGCCCAGCACCAAGTTGCGATCGCGCGCCCACTGGCGGATCGCGTTGACGTTCTCTTGCAGATCTGTGTTCACTTGCTTCCTCCTAGGCCACGTAGTCCGGCAGGTCGACTATGCGGTACGCCTTGCCGTGGTGGTTGTAGCCGTCGACCACCTTGTCGTGCTTGACCTCGATGAGCCACCCGTTGCTGACGCAGGTGGACAGCGCCTCATCCAGCGCCCGGTTGCTGCCCAGCTTGTGCTTGTAGAACGACGCCACGCGCTGGGTCCGGGCCTGTAGGTACGCCTTGGGCACGATGCCGTCGCGCTGCATCCTCGGGGGCACGCGGTACGAGGGCTTGAGCTGGGGCCCCGTGATGTACTCGCGCAGCATGGCCACGAGCTTCCGCTCGCGTGCCAAGTCGCCGCTGCCCACGTCGCCCTGCTCCAGCCGCTTGGACATCATGGCGATGTCCTGCCGCACCAGCAGTATCGCCCAGTTGATGTGCTCGACGCGGATGACCGGGCTGATGTAGTGGTCGCCCACCGCCAGCAGCGCGGCCACGCGGAACGCCTTGAGCGCCGCGCGGTTCCACATCTGGCGCCGCGACTCGTCCTCGGTGCCCCGGATCATGTCGTGCGTCTCGCGGCTGAACGCGTCCATGACGGCCGCGGCGGCCTCGTCGCGGCCCACCTGCTGCGACTCGCCCTTCTCGTTCATGGCGTAGGCGTGCCCGGCGATGGCGTTGAGCGCGTCCCGCAGCGCGTCGTCGGGACGCTTGATCAGCTCGGGGTTGAGCTCGGGGCGGTCGCCGTCGTAGCCCACTATCAGGAAGCGGCTCAGGAAGCCGTCCTCCATCATGCTCTCGGTCAGCGCCTCGTAGAACGCGCCGGGGGTGGACTCGCCGATCATGCTGTAGGCCACGCCCGCCACGCTGGCGACGCTGGCGTCGGCGCTGCTGTAGCCCAGCCCGCCCGCGATGCTCTGGGGTCCCGACTTCTGGTACAGGTTCGTCATCTGCGTGCGCAGCGTCTGCGACGGCCCCTCCCTGCCGTCCTCGTCGGCCAGCCTGCGCAGGCGCCGGCCCCACTCGCCGCTGACGTTGACGAAGCTGTTGTTCGCGAGGCACGCCTTGACCAGCGCCGGGCCCGACACGTACTCGCTGAAGTCCACGAAGTTGCCGAACTGGGGCAGGCTGGGCTGGCACGCGTTGACCAGCGTGGCGATCGCGGTGTGCATGGCCTCCTTGCCGATGGCCGACCGCGCCACGAGGATCACGTACAGGTTGAGTCCCGACTGGGGGATGTGCCACGCCTTGCCGCACAGGCCCGCCATCAGACCCAGCGCCGCCACCAGCGACACCTCCTTGATGGGCAGGTAGCTGTTCGAGTACACGAACCGCGCCAGCGTGCCGACGAAGCCCGGCGGCCACGGCAGGCCGCGCCCACCCGCCTCCACCGCCGCGGCCGGCACGGGCGCGAGCTGGGCCACGGCGCCGTCGCTCGGCGGCGGGGGCTGCTCGGGGTCGCCCCGTCCCAGCTCGGTGAGCTGGTGCACCACGCGCTCGTCGTGCCGCGCCGGGGCGGCGCCGCCCTGCGCGCGGGCCACCGCGGCCGCGAGCTGCTCGGCCTCGAACTCGGCCTGCCGCACGATGCCGTTGATCTCGACGTCGCGCTCCGACGCCTGCCGGGCGCGTATGAGGCGCAGCGTGAGGTTGACGTAGCGGTCGTCCTTGGTGGCCTTCTCGCGCCTGCCCAGCGCCGAGTCCCTGAACAGCCGGCGGCACTGCGCGTTGCTGTCGCTGTAGAACGTGAACATGGACATCAGGGCGAGGTCAGCGTCGGACTGCGAGCCGTAGCCGAGGTCCTGCCACCCGCCGCGCCACAACGCCCAGAACTTGTCGTTGTTGGCGGCCTGCGCCGCGGTGGCGAACACGTGCCAGTCGTCGGAGTGCGGCTCCAGCTCGTCCAGCGGCTGCTTCTCCTGCGCCTTGGGCCGCATCTGCGCCACCATGTTGACCAGCATCTTGTCGCGGTCCTCGATGGGCCTGTCGACGTACACGTCGCCCGTCATGATGATGTACCGCTCTTGGCTGTACACCTCGACGTTGCCGCGGTGGAAGCCGCGCCCGATGGCGCCGCGCACCCAGACGTGGACGCCCTTGCCGCTGCGCGACCGCTCCGTGTAGCTGTCCATCGACCGCACGATGGACACGTGCCTGTCGAACTCGGCCGCCGTGGTCCACACCGCCGGCTTGTCCGGGTGCGTGGTGGCGTCCTTGGTGTCGAGGTCGATGCAGGTGAACGGGTCCGCCTCGTGCAACACGAACCCGAGGTCCAAGCCCTTGCGCGTGACGGTGGCGCCGCCGCTGGTGACGCACGTGGTCACCGTGTCGCAGTGCACGATGGCCAGCGCCACCGCCTGCTCGAACGTCATCCACTCGCCGGGGCGCGTGACGCTGACGTTGCGCAGCTCGGGCCAGCGGCCGGGCGCGGCCGCCATGGGGGCCTTGTCGGCGCCCGCCAGCACCCACTGGGGCAGCTCGCGCATGTCGGCGGGTATCCGGCCCCACGGGCCGAGCCGCTCGTGGCTCATGCGTCGTAGTCCCCGTCGCCGTGTTCTTCCTCGTTGCACTCGTCGCAAAGGTTCTGCCCGTGCTCGTTGTGCAACTCGTCGGTTCCGCACCACCAGCCGCACTGACTGCACTCAAACGCCAGCGCGTCAAAGGCGTGCAACTCGGTATCGGTACTGAGCTCCTCGTGCGGGTTGCACGTGGTGCAGGTGCCGATCAACCGCTCGGCAAGTTCCTCGACGTGCGTCACGCGGCGGCGCCCCCGCGGCGCCGGGCCAGCCGGGCCCGGTAGGCGTCCACGTGGGGGCGGACGTGCTCGCGCAGCCACAGCACCACGTGCACGCCGCCGTCAGGGCGCATGACCTCGATGGCGCCGGGCAGGCCGCCCGCGGCGCGCAGGTTGGCGAGGCTGCTGCGGCTGACGCCGAGCGTTGTGCAGAGCTCGCTGCTGCTGACGTACTGTTGATCGAACTGCTGCTGCGGCGACAAGGCCGGCCCTCCCGTGTGATCGTGACCACGTGCCACTAGCACGCGCCCCGGTGCATCGCAACGGGCGTCACGTGGCGGCCTTGGCGGCCTCCCACGCGGCCTTGGCTGCGTCCACCGCCGGGGTGTGCTCGTCGTAGGCCGCGCGCCGGGCCGCGCACGCCGCCATGTAGGTCGCGTGCAGGTCGCGCAGGCGGCATGCCTCCGGGCTGCCCCCGGCCGCGGCCTTGGCTGTGGCGCGGTGCCGGGCCACCGACTCGCGCCCCAGCCTGCGGCGGCGCTCGGCCGGGTCCTCGTTGGGCAGGGCGGGGTCGCGCCCCTCGGCCACCAGCCACTCGCGGCACCGCTGCCACTGGTGGGTGAGCCGCCGCACGAACGACCACGGCTCGGCGCCCGGTGCGTTGACGATGCCCTGTAGCATGGTGCCCAGCGGCGCGAGCTGCCACCGGGGCGGCGCGTCGGCGGGCCACCACGCGGCCGCGGCGCGATACCTGTCGAGGTCGCCGGCCGCCCAGAACTGGTCAAGCGGCATGGGCACGCCGCCCGCCGCGGCCCCCACGGCCGACCACTCGGTGGCGTAGTCCAGCGCGTCCCGCTCGGTGCAGGTGGGGTCGGTGTTGAGCTGTTGCAGGGTGGGCATCGGGGTGGATCCTGTAGGGGTGGGGTGGGCTTACTGTAGCGCAGTGTGGGCCTTACACAACGTGGAAACGCAAACCTACGCGCGCGTATCCCCAGCACTCGAACACCCCCCTCCCCCTACCCCCCCCCTGTTCGGGCGATTACCCTACCCTGTAAACTGTGTTTTTATGTTTGGTACAGGGTAAGGCAACAGGCCGATCGGTCTAACTCACTACGCACTGCGCATTTAGTTCCATTTAGATGCAACCATCGCTTGCATCCTACGTTGGTTGGTCTAAACAGGCTGCATCCAATGGAGTAGTTCCAATGTTCGAAGTCACTGCACACCACATCCTCGACGATACCACCACCATCGGCGGCGTCAAGGGCTACGCGGTGTTCGAAACTGAGGCCGCCCGCGATGCCGAGCTGGCGCGCTACCCCAAGTGGGTCAACCTTAAGAAGAACACGATGACGGCGCAGTTCGACGGCGTTAACTACACCCGCCGTCCGTGCATCAGCTTTGACGCACGGTTTTACGCGCAGACTGGCAACCCCGCCAACGAGACCGGCGCCAAGCGCGTGCGCCGCTTCCTGTCGCTGGCGCAGTTTGAGTACAAGACGCTGTACAAGAACAGCTACGCCACGCTGGACGATGCGCTGGCGGCCCTGCCCGCCTGATTGTGGTCATGCAGGGGGTGCAACTGCCCCCTTGCGATGCGCGCAACGTCCGTGCATAAGGTGCGCAGCCGTGTTGCCCAGCCGGTAGTCGCTCGAGAACGGAAGCTGGGAGACCACGGACACCCCTCGCGGCGGGGCAGGTGACCACAGAATACACCGCGCGGAACGATGACACAGGGCCGGGCGCAACCCGGACGCACACAAGGCCGGCCCCTCGGGGATCGCACGCGGACGCGCAGCAGCGGCCCGCGGGGCTGGCGCAACATAGGAGGAAATGCGTGGATTGGGACGAGGTGTTCGAAGAGGTGGCGGCGCGCAACCGCGCGCAGAGCGACAGCGTGCAGGACGGGCTTGCGGCTCAACGCGTCTCCGAGGCGCACGCCTTGGCCGTGCGCGAGGGTTGGTCTGACGAGCAGGGCAACAGCCTGTTGCCCGACGCCGGGTGCGACAAGGAGTGACCGTGCACGGCCTCCGCGCGCACAGCGACGCGCACCTGCACCAACTGCGCAACCGGGCGCTTTACCGCGACCTGCCGGCTACTGCTCGCGCCATCAAGCGCGAGCAGGTGCGCAGGCTGGCGACAACCGAGGTAATCACACAGGAGGTAGTACCGTGACTGAACCAAACACCAAGCCGACCCGCGGCCGCAGGGCCGCCAAGCCGCCGGCCGGCACGCCCGCCGCCATCAACCTCGAACAGTCTGAGGTCATGCGCCAGCGCGCGCTGGGGGCCCAGCAGGCCCTACGCGACGAGCTTGATCTGACCAAGGGGGCGCTCAAGGAGTCCAGCCAATTCGTCATCGAGGTTGAGCGCGAGCGCACCAAGCTCGAGGAGCAGCGTGACGTTGAGCGGGCCGGCAGGCTGGCGGCCGTGCGCGAGCGCGACGAGCTGGCCAAGAAGCTGGAGATTGCGCTGAGCGACGGGCGTGAGCACCAGCGCGAGGCCACCCACCTGCGTGGTCAGTTGGCGATGCTGGAGCGGCTGGGCACCATCCCCAAGCAGGAGCCCGAGCTCGATCAGTTCGGCTACCGGCACCCCACGCCCTACAGGGGCAGCTGATGCGGTACGCCCTACTCGCGGCCGCCGTGGGCGGCGGCACCGTGTACGTGCTGCTGGTGGCGGCCGACGCCATGCGCTGGGACCTGTTCGCGCAGGGCGCGGCGTTCGCCGGGGCGTTCGTGCTGGCCGAGCACGTCACCAAGCGCGTGCTGGCGTGGGCGCTGGCCCGGTGGCGCGCCCGGCGGCCGCAGCGCCCCGACGAGCCCAAGGGCGGCGGCACGGTGACGTACCGCGACTACATGATCGGATACACGCACAACGGGGCGAACTACGGCGGCACGCCGTGGTACTACGAGCACATCGGGTTCGACGGGCCTGAGGACGCCCGATGCGGCTACGCCGAGAGCTTCAGCGCCGCGCTGGCGGATATCGACGGAAGGTACTTGTGATGCAGTTGGTCTTAAAAACGTGCCTTAACAGGCGGGTTGAGGTTGAGCTGTCAACCGGCACGAGGCTGATGGGCAAGGTCTACGAGGTGTGCGATGAGCACTACCTCATCAGTGACAGCGGCTTGGCCAATGCCGATGCGGTGTCCATCGCGCACACGATTAGGGTCAAGGTGGCATGAGCCACGAGCACATCAGGACAAGGGAGGTCGCGCTGCGCGCCTTCGCGGGCCAAGACCTGCGGGTCAACGGCAACGACCACGTCTGGCGCATGCGGGACGTGCGGGAGACCCGCGCGCCCTACGAGGGCGCCGGTGCCACCAAGGTCGACATGCTGCTGCACCGCAGGGACGACCCCAGCGTCACCATGTTCGCGGTGCCCACCGAGGTCACGGTCGCACCTCATGCGCCCAACCCCACGCCCGTGCAGTCGCTGATGCGTAGCGTCGTGCGGTTCGAGTACCTGAACCACCGGGGCGTGCTCGAGGTGCGCACGGTCGTGGTCACTGGCGTGGATTACGGGACCCAGCCCGAGTACGGCTACGTCGAGCCGGGGTTCTTCCTGCGCGGCATGTGCATGGACCGCAAGGCGCCGCGCAGCTTCTACATCGCCAACATCACGCCGGGCACGCTCCAGGTGGTGCTGTAGTGGCCCGGCACGCCGCAGCGCTGGCGGCCGGGGCCCTGTTCGCTTGGCTCATGTCGGACGCGCCCGGCGTGTCCGGCGCGTGGCTGGGCTTGTGCTTTGCGCTGGGGCAGGGCATGGTGCTGGATGCATGGCCTAGGAGGAAGTAGTCAGATGAACACGTTCCAGCGCGCGGCGCTCATGATACGCAGCCTGATGCGTGAGGCGCGCCTGTCAGGGTGCGAGCACATTGTCATGCCCAAGGGCGGCAAGGCCATCGGTTCGACCAAGCTGTTGGAGGAGCTCGAGCGCCCGGACGAGGAGCACCCGCACTTCGCGGGGTGGCTGCAATCGCATAAGGACCACGAGCCCGAGTTTACCCCTAGCGAGCACCTTAGCCTGACGCCCGGAGATCGGGAAGCTGGCTGGACGCAAGTGCCGCTGTACCGGCAGCCCGGCCCTACCCAGGACGCATACATGGCGGCATGTCGGGCGCTGCACTGGCACACGGCACAGCTACGCGCCCACGGCATCGAGCCGGACGCCATCACACCAGACGCCCCGCACCACCCGCCGGAGGACCACGTGTTCGACAGCGTGCGCAACCGGGCTGGCGGCGAGCAGGCCATTGCCATCGCGGAGCACGCCTTCCGTGCTGGCTTTGAAGCTGGTAACGGTGTTGACCGCGGTTGCAACTACCAGTTGTGGTGGAGCGACTACGACCCGCCCGAAGAGCTAAAGGGGCTGGTGTGATGGAGCCGCGGCACGTCAAGCTGCGCGGGTTCTCGGTGCTGCTCCTGCTGGTGCTCACCGTCAACTCGTGCGACATATCGCACCGGCTGGGCCGCATCGCTGACGCGCTGGAGCGCGCCTACCCCGAGGCCCGGTAGTGGGCCCGCACGGTCGCGAGGTGCTTGAGCGCATCATGATGCCGCTGGTGCGGCGCGGGCTGGTGGTTGTGATACGCGACCCCAACCGCATGCGGGTGATCTACCGCTGCGTGGCCCCGCTTTGACGGTGCCCGCCACCAAGCCCGCCAAGACCGTCGCCACGGCCCGGCGCCGCGTCCTTGCGGTGGCCCGCGGGGGCACCATCAACGGGGTGTACGCCGCCCTGCCCATGACCGCACTCGAGCAGTTCAGGGCCGACCTGCTGCTCGCACTGGGAGAGACGAAATGAACCGGCCGTTCCTGCGCAGGCTTGCTGTCAAGATGGGCTACGGCGTGCACGAGCGTTCTTCGCACGGCCCCGGCAAGGCTTGGGACTGGGGGCCCAAGAACCCAATGCAGGGCTCGCACTTCCGCACCGAGGCCGAGGCGTGGAGGGCCCTTGAGGATTACATCAAACGCAGGGCCGACGAGGCGGACAAGTGGTTTGCAGCGGTCACCGAGCTGATGCGCGAGGTGGTGCGTGAGTAGCTTCGAGCCCCACCTGACGCCCAAGGAGATGCTGGAGGCCGGGGTGTTCGGCGGGGCGTACTTTGAGCGGGCCACCGACGCCGACTGGCGCATGGCGGGGCTGGGCAACGGGCTGCTGGACCTGAACAAGGGGCCGCCCGATTGGTCGCGCAACCGCTACGGCGTGCGCGCGGGCCAGACGCACGAGGATTGGCTCCGCGCGGGGTGGCTGTTCCCGGAGGACCCTCTGGGGTGGTTCCACTGGTACTGCCGGTACGCCGCCGGGCGCAGGCACCACCGCGACGCGCACCAGATCCGCAGGTGGCGCAACTACGGGCTGCGCTGGGGGCGGTACGCCCGGACGCAGATGCACACGCGGGGCGACGCCAGCCCCGTGGTCAAGCAGGGCCTCCTCCAGTGGGCCTACGAGCCGATGCGGGTGTTGCACGAGGCGGGCTGACGGCGTATGGTGCCCCGGTACATCAGAAGGTACACCACATGACCAAGCAAACAGCGCGGGGCACCGGCGGCCCCGACGACATCGAGCGCACCCACGAGGCCGTGGTGCGCCTGCGCCGCGAGGCAATCACCCAGCGCATGGCGCCGATCGCCATCACGTTCAGCCCGGAGGGGCACACGCGTGCCGAGGCTGATACCGTGCCGGGCATGACGCCTTGGGGAAGGTTTGAGTATTATCCCGAGGACATGACCAGCCGGCCCACTACGTACCTCGGCTTGCCGTTCGACGTTGTGCAGACGCAGGTGGAGTCCGTGCTGCTAACGCTGGTGCCCGGCGGCAGCCCCGAGGCGCGCGAGGCTAGGGCGGCCCAGCGCGAGGCGCCCGGCGTGGGTCACGGCGCCCATCAGGCGCGCGCCCGCATGCTGCTGGAGGATGCCGACACGCTGCGGCTGATGGCGGCACAGGCCACCAAGGAGCAGGTGTTCGAGTTCTTGCGCCTGTGGGGCGAGGCGCACCCCGGCGAGGCACAGGTGGTGACGTCGCCCCGGCTGTCCGGTGGTCTGGATAATGCGGCGGTGCGTGAACACGGGAGGTCAGGATGAACAACAAAGAAAACACCACTCCTACTCTAGGGGGCATGGTGCCGTGTGCGTTCGCTGACTGCCCGCCCGGTCTGTTTTGCTGGCAAGGGCTGCTCTGCTTCAAGTCGGAATATTCCAGCAAGCCCGGTCAGCAGGACGCCTATTGCGTCGACACCGGCGAGTATTTCTGGGGCGGCACGAGTGGTGATCTGGAGAAGCGGCGCGCGTTGATCGTCACGCCTGTCGCCGCTGCCCCTGCATCCCCTATCCCCACCTCTGTAAACGGGGCGGGGGAGCGGGACAGCATTGGAACCCGCGCACGGCGAATGATCGCAGAGGCAATGTTTGGCAAAGGCGCAAAGCCGGCGTCGTCGGTGACGGTGCTGCATGAGGACGCTGAAACCGCGATTGACCCTGATGACGGCATGTGGCTGCACAACAACGTCGTTGAGCGCCTGCTGATCCTGGCCCTCTCGCCCGCACTCGATAATACAGCGGACGTAGCGTTAAAGCAGATTGCTCGTGCTCACAAAGATTGGGACAGCGAAGCGACCTTTGCGTCGAGCGAATTAGCGAAGTGTTCTCGTATCGCACAAGAGGTTATAGATCAGCACAATCTGTCAGGGCACTACACGCGTTGCAGCGCGAGAGATGGCTTTGGCTGTGATTGTCCTGCTGGCAATCAGGCTGCACTCGATAATACAGCGGTGGAGAGGCAACTGCGCGAGGCTGGCGGTATCCTCGCAAAAGCATTGGAGGCAATCGCTTCGCGCAAGTGGAACAGTAAGCCGGATGCCGTAGCGATCGCCGACGCCGCTTTGCTCGCGTCACAGCGGGTAATGACCCGCGCCACCCTCACCGCAGAGACGGAGAAGGCGTGACGCCCGCCCGCCGGGCCATGCTGCGGCACGTCCTGCTCAGCAACAACGTGGGGCGGTTCCCGCGGCTGGCCGAGGGGCGCGACAGGCGGGCCCTGCTGGCCGACGGGCTGGTGCGGCGCGAGCGGGGAGGCTGGGAGATCACGGCCGATGGGAGGAGGGAGCTGGGCGATGTGCAGGGTGCTTGAGGTGCTGCGGCGGGGCTGGCGCGCGTACCGGGCGGCCTGCACCCACCGCCACGGCGGGTGTACGTGCGACTACTGCATGGACGGCCGCATTTGGTAGGGCTTGCGCCGAACTAGCGTGGTCAGCTAGGCCACCGCCCCAGCCGCCGGGCGCACCGCCGTGGTCGGCGGGAGACGACGCACATGAGGAAGATCGTAACCGCCCTGCTGCTCGCGGCGCTGCCCGCGGCCGCGCTGGCGCAGAACAGCAACGTACGCATCATCGGTCGGGACAGCACGGGCACCGACCGCCCGGTGCTGGTGACCACGGACGGCCGCCTTCAGACCAGCGGCACCGCCACGGCCCGCCCGACCGGCACCAGTGCCGATCAGGTGCAGGGCGTTGACGCCAACGGCACCCCGACCACCGCCAACCCCCAGTTGGTCGCGGGCAGCGACGGCACGAACACGCGCACGATCCGCACGGACACCACCGGGCAACTTTTGCTTGGCAACAATTCGCTCGGCAACAACGACGGCGAGGGCGCGACCAATCGGACTCGCGTTCGCGCTACCTTGGACGTGTTCGACGGTACGGCGTACAACCGCGCACGCGACGCGAACACGGCCTCCGGCACGACCGGCACCGGCCTGCTTGGCGTCGGCAATCTCGGGTTCGACGGCACCAACTGGCGCGCGTTGCTCACCGCAGCAAACGGTTCGATGATCGTTCGCGGCGAGAATGGCGGCAATTCGATTGCGGTCACGGGCGCGGTTGCGAACGGACAGACGGACGTAGGTTCGCCGGTGAAAATCGGCGGTTTCGCCAGCACCACCGCGCCAACGGCAGTCACGGCGGGGCAGCGCGTCAACGCGTGGTATGGCTTGAACGGGCAAGGCTATTCGCAGCTTGTCGGCAACGCGGGGCTTAACCCGGTCAATACCGGCTTTGCCGCGAGCGGGATGGGCGCTCCGTCGTCGCTGTTTGTTACCAGCTTCAACGAGGTATATAACGGCGCGACGTGGGACCAAACGGTCACGGCAACCGCCGCAAATGCCACCACCGGCACCGGCTTGCTCGGCGCGGGCATCCTCGGGCAATACACCGCCACGCTTCCGACCTACACGGCGGGGCAATACGGCACGATCGCCATGAGCAATCGCGGGTTGCTCTACACGCTTGCCGTCGATGGGGGCGGGCAACCGCTTCAAACGCTCGGCGGCGACGCGGATCAGCGCGCGACGACGATCACTGCGCCATATACCAACGCCCGCAACTTCCTGTTGAACGGGACCGGATGGGATCGCTCGCGCACGGTGCAGGGCAGCGACGGCACCGGAGCGGGCGTCGCGGCAGTCAGCGAGACGCCGAACAGCGCGGCGGGCGCGGCGATCGTTCCGGCAACCGCACTCGGCGCGACCTCGCTCGTCGGCAAGGCGGCACCCGGCAACCTGTACGGTGCGACCGTGACGGCGTCGGCCGCGCAGACCGGCACCGGGTATTTCATCGTGGCGAACCTCGCGGCTGCACCCGCCACCGGGACCACGCTGACCGCGGCGCAGGTGCTCTACTGCGTGGCGGTCAACCCCGGCGCGACGGCGTCAATGGGCGGCACGGGCGTCCCCGACCGCGGCACCGTTGGCCTCACCGGGCTGTACTCAACGTCTTGCGGTGCGTTCAACCCGGTCGCAACCGCACCCCTCCACATGCGCATCCGCGCCCAGTAAGGAGCACCTGCCGTGAAGCACCTCAAGGCGCTGGCCTGCATCGTTGCCCTCCTGTCCGCCCCCGCCGCGGCACAGGAGGTTAGCAGCACGGCGGGCAACCCAATCCAGCTACAGAGCACGACGGTAACGTTGGACGCCACAGGTGACGCAACCTGGACGTATGACACCCCGTTTCCCGTCGCGCCCGACCTGTCGCACATGGTGCAGGGACTTGACAAGATCAACCCCGTCACCTGCAACTACATGGCGCGCACCAACGCCTTGGTGACGATCCACTGCTGGCGCGCGAACACCCTGTCCGCCCTGTTAGGGGGAATGTTCTCCGGCAGCGTCGCCGGGGTGCAGGTGAACCTGACCGCACGCTATCGGCAGGGCCAGTGACATCCGCTTGCTGAACCAAAGGGGGCGCGCTAAGGTGCGCCCCTGGAGGTACTTCACATGATCTTGTTTGGTCTTATCGCAAGCGTGCTGCTGCTGCTGGTAAACCTAGGCGTGTTCCTGTACTGGGCCGCGCAGCCGCCGGGCAACCGCCACGCCATCCGCGGGATGGGCGTCACGCTCTTTGCCATGCTGTTTCTCAGCCTCGCCGCCGGCTCATTTGCCGAGCAACTGCTGCCGTGAACCGCTGGGAGTTCCGCACCGCCACCGTCGTGGTCACTGACACCGAGGTCATCAGCACGTTCAAGGCCGACGGCAGGGTCAACCGCTTCTGGCTGCCCGACAAGGAGGGCATGGGCTGGTACAGGGAGGTGGTCCGCTGGGCCGGGTACGGCGAGGACTGGCGCCGCTACGCCATCGAGCACAACCTCACCCACCACTGGCTGGCTGACCAGCTCGGGCACCCGTGGTCCGAGGCCCTGCACGACGGTGATGCAGAGCGGCCGCTCGAGTTTGCCCCCAGCGGGCAGCGGCGGGAGGAGCACCTCGTCAACCGGCTCCAGCGGTGCCTGCGCACCGGGCAGGGCGACGAGTACGGCGCGATGGAGGCGCAGTTTGAGGACCTGCCGCTGACCATGGCGCTGCTGCGCAGCGCGCTCCAGGACCCCTCGGTGTCCGCCCGGCTGCGCGGCACCACCTGCCCCGTTCACCCCGACCACGCCATCGGCCTGCTGGGCGAGGCGCCGGGTCCGCGCACGCGCGGCGACCTGCCGCTCTACCCCTACCCGCCGAACAGCGCCGCCGGGCGCCTGCTCACGATGCTGGGCTGGGAGCGGCGGCGCTACCTGCTGACGTTCGCGCGGGCCAACGTGCTTGACGAGTACCCCGGCCCGTCGTTCCCCGGCACCAGCGTGCGTGCCCGCGCGGCGGCGGAGGCCAAGCTGGCGCTGCTGGCGCCCCGGCCGGTCCTGCTGATGGGCAAGGGTGTGGCCGCGTCTCTTTGCCTGCGCGCCGACACGCCGGTGCTGGAGTGGCGGGAAATCGAAATCCCGGCGCCGCTGCCGCCCGTGACTTGGCGCGGCCCCGGCCCCGTGTCGTCAGAGGCGGTGCGTCCGCCGCGGGCCCGCGTGGCCATCGTGCCCCACCCCAGCGGCCGCAACCTGTGGTACAACGACCCCGCCAACCGCCAGCGGGCGAGGGACTTTGTCAACGAGCTGGCAGGAGAGTGACCACATGCCCCGCACCCACTACGACGCACCGCCGCCCCCGCCTCGCCGCGACGGCAGCCCCTCGCCGGTCATCGGCGTCCCGCTGGGCCTGCTGATCGTTGCCCCGTTCTGGGCGCTGGTGTACTACCTGCTGGCATAGGAGGACGCATGGCCAAGGACAGCCCACACATTGAATACTTCCACATGGGCCCTTGGCCCGTGTTCGTCGGGGCCACGTGCCGGCCCAAGGCGTTCCGGCGCGAGCTGCGCAGGCTTGGGGTCACGCAGGACGTGCCGTTCCTCGGTACGCCGCACGCCAACGCAACGACGCACATCTTCGAGCACGAGGGCCAGCTCACGCTGATCGTCACCACGCAGAAGCGCGGCCGCATGCGAAAGGAGGCCCACGCCGCGCTCATCGCGCACGAGGCCACGCACGTGGTTCAGGAGATCCGCCGCCAGCTCGTTGCCGCCGCCAGCCCTGCGCACGAGGGGCTTGGCATCGAGGCCGAGGCGTACCTCACGCAGTACGTCACGCAGGAGGTGCTGGCGGTGGCGTGGGGCACCGGCCGCCGCCTGCGCAGCCAACCCGGTTCAACCAAGGAGTGAGAACTTGAGCACCAAGCTACAGGAGATGTCGCCCACCGGCATGTTCGCCAAGGCCAAGGACGACGAGCCGCTGTTCCTGCTGATGGGGCGCGACCCCAGCGCGCCGGACATCATCGAGCACTGGGCCTCCGTGCGCGAAGCCGAGGTCAGGGCAGGCCGCCGCCCCGCGGGCGACATGCGGCAGGCGGCGCAGGCGCGCGAGTGCGCCCAGCAGATGCGGTCGTGGCGCGACGCCAACGACGGCATGTGGCGCGAGGGCATGTTCGCGCCGGGGCCGGCCCAGCCTGTGCAGCCGGCCGACGTCGTCGTGCCGCACGTGCGCACGAGGCCGCAGTGACCCGCCGCATGCCAAGGGGCCCGCGCATCCTGCGCGGGCTCGCGCGGGCCAACGCCATTGACTGGGCCCGCAACTGGCGGCTGCGCAACAAGCCCGTGTTTGATGCCATGGACGCGCGCGGCGCGTTCCTTGACAGCCCGCCCGGCGGCAGGTCCACAAGTGGGCATTGACGTCAGGCAGAAGGGCGCCGAGGGCGAGCGCGAGGTCGCCAAGATCCTGAACGCCATAATCGGCGAGGTCATGGTGGCGATGGCGTACCCTGCCGAGCAGGTGGCGGCCGCGCAGCGCAGCGTGCAGCGCAACCAGAACCAGACGGCGGTGGGCGGGTGCGACCTCACCAACGTGTTCGGGCTGGCGGTCGAGGTCAAGCGGCAGGAGCAGCTCAGCATCGGCACGTGGTGGCGCCAGTGCGTCGCCGCGGCCGAGCGCAACAACGAGCTGCCCGTGCTCATGTACCGCCAGAACCGCAAGGCGTGGCACGTGCGGACCTACGCGTGGCTGGCCCTGCCCGGCGCCGAGCCCGGCTCGTGGTCACGCCAGCAGAAGATAGTCGCCGAGTTTGACATGGACACGTTCCGGCAGTGGTTCGCGCAGTGGGTGCGCGGCAGGCTGGAGCAGGGATGGGAGGTTAAGACCTAATGATACGCAACGCACTTGAGCTGATGGAGTGCATCGGCAAGGCCGTGGAGGCGCACAACCTGCAACCGCAGGGCCGGGTGGTCGTGCGCGAGGGGCCCAACGGCGCCGAGCGCGTGCTCGAGCACGCCACCGTGCGGGTGGGCCTGCGCGGGCCCGAGCTCATCCTACAGGCGGCGGCAAACCCCCTGGACGGTTGAGCCCCGACGAGCTGGCGGCCGAGCTGCGCAGGGTGGGTCTGGTGGCCGCGTCCCTACAGGCGCGCTATCAGGCCCACATCGCGCTGCACCGGGCCGCGTGCATGACGGGCACCCCGGCCGAGCTTGAGCAGCGGCGCGACGAGGTGCACACCATACTCGACGTGCTGCTGGACAACGAGCAGGACCTCCAGCGCCTGCTGTTGGCGGCGGGCATGCTCGGTTAGGGGTTTGTTAGGAACTAGGTCCTACGTGGGGCGCACCAACAAGGAGCACCCCACGTGGACTACGCCGAGCGCGCATACTTCGATAACGACCACTGCCACCACGTCGCCCGGTGGCAGGAGCACCTGCGCCTGCTGGCGCGCCGCGCGCTCGACGTCGCGGCATACGACGCATTTTGCGCTTGCATCCGGAACTAACCGGGCCTACCTAGGGGCAGCACCACAGGAAGGTACACACAGTGAGCGACTTGCACTTCGACGCAACCAAGGTGACCCCGGCGCAGGCGCCGGCAGATGACATCCAGGACCAGCCGCGCGACACGGGCCGCCAGTGGTCGGTGTACCAGCAGGCGGTGTTCGCGCACGTTGCCGACCAGCGGGCGGGCAACGCCATCGTGGTGGCGGTGGCCGGCAGCGGCAAGTCGACCACGATCGTCGAGGCCATGAAGCTGGCGCGCGGCGAGGCCATCTTCCTCGCGTTCAACAAGGCCATCGCCGACGAGCTCAAGCAGCGCGGCGTCAACGGCCGCACGTTCCACAGCCTCGTGTTCAGCCCGGTGGTGCGCTTCTACAAGCAGAACGGCCCCAGCATGAGCAAGCTGCGCGACCTGCAGAAGGAGGAGTGGGGCTACTCCGACCGCCGCCTGTTCGGCTCGTTCGCCGAGCGCATGGTGGGGCTGGCCCGCGGCATGGGCATCGGCATCCCGGGCATGCTGCCCGACACCGAGGAGCAGTGGATCGCGCTGGCCGAGCACCACAGCCTCGAACCCGAGAGCGACGAGGCCGACTTTGGTGATGCCATCAACATGGCGCGCGGCCTGTTTGACCTGTGCAACAAGGACCCGCGCGTTGACTTCGACGACATGCTGTACCGCGCGGTGCGCGACGGCATCCGCCTGCCCCAGTTCGACTTCGTGTTCGTGGACGAGGCGCAGGACACCAACCCCATCCAGCGCGAGCTGCTGCGCCGCATCCTGAAGCCCGCCGGGCGGCTGGTGGCGGTGGGCGACCCCGCGCAGGCCATCTACGGGTTCCGCGGCGCCGACAGCGATGCAATGGCCACGCTGGCCAAGGAGTTCAACTGCCGCGAGCTGCCACTGTCGATCAGCTACCGCTGCCCCGCCAGCGTGGTCAGCTACGCCCGGCAGTGGGTGTCGCACATCGAGGCCCGCCCCGGCGCCCCCGAGGGCAAGGTCGAAGACCTCGGCACCGATTGGAACCCACTGGACTTCATGGCGGGCGACCTCGTGGTGTGCCGCAAGACCGCCCCGCTGGTGACGGCCGCCCTGCGGTTCATCCGTGCCGGGGTGCCGGTGCAGGTGCTGGGCAAGGACATCGGCGAGGGCCTGAAGGCGCTGATCGACAAGATGCGCGCCAAGAACATCGACCAGTTGCAGGAGAAGCTGGAGGCGTACCGCCGCCGCGAGGTGGACAAGGCGCTCAAGGCCGAGGACGAGGCCAAGATTGAGGCCATCAACGACAAGGTGGGCGTGCTGCTGTTCATGGCGGACAACCTGCTGGAGGACCGCCGCACCATCGAGGACCTAAAGGGCGGCATCGACCACCTGTTCAAGGACAAGGCCCGCGCGGTGAACTTCTGCACCGGGCACAAGTCCAAGGGCCTTGAGGCGCAGCGCGTGTTCTGGCTGGGCCGCAGCGAGTGCCCGGCGCAGTGGGCGCGCAAGCCTTGGCAGCGCCAGCAGGAGATCAACATCTGCTACGTGATCGCCACCCGCGCGATGTCCTACCTTGCCACCATGGAGCTGTGACGTGGACCTGCCCTACACCAAGACCGAGACCTTCACCCTCAACGGGCAGCCCTACAACGACGAGGCGAGCGCCCTGCGCGCAGCCGTGGCCGCCGCGCTGGGCAACCCCGGCCTGACGGCCACCGTGCTGGGCAACGCCCGCACGCTCGCCCCGCTGCTGGCCCGCGCCGCCGAGCTGGGCATGGGCAGGGCGCCCGATCGCGGGGCCAACACGCCCGCCGCCTGAGTCGGCTTGCGGCGCGCCCTGTGGGCGTGCTACGGCTGCGCCCCGTCGGGTAACGGCGGGGCGCCTTCGCATGTTGTGGTTCCTCCTCGCCGCGCTGGCACAACAGGGGACCGCCGCCATGGACGACAAGCAGAACCAAGAAGACCGGGCCAGCGTCGAGGCGCTGATCGACGGGCTGCCTCCCGAGCCCGAGCCCACGCCGCCGGCCGATGGCGGCGACAACCCGACCGAGAGCGGGGGCCACGGGCCGACCGTGCCCACCAAGCCGCCGGTCCAGCAGTAATGTGGGAGGCGTACGCCAATGTCCACGCCGCCTACGTGGCCGCGGCCGTGACGTGCGCCTTCCACGCCCCCGCGCCGCAGCGCCGGGCCGCCCGCGTGCTCGGCCTCGCCCTGCTGGGCAACTGGCTGACGTGCGGCCTCCCCTACGTGCGGGACACCGTCATCGACCCCGTTGACCTGTGGGCCGTCATGGACGCCACGCTCGGGGCCGTCGCAATCACCCTGTCCCGCCGCTGGTGGGGCTGGGCCGTCTGGGCCTTGGCGGTGTGCCAAGTCTGCTTCCACCTGTGCCATGGCTTGCTGGAAGACGCATTGTACACGTGGTGGTTGGACCGTCTGCTTGAGGCGATGGTCGCGGTGTTCCTGCTCCTAGGGGGTCGTGGCGTCTATGATTGGTTTTCCGGCCTTGGGGCTGCTCGTCCTTGGCGTCATTGGCTGGTGCGCCGCGCCGTCGGGGTTCTTCCGCGGGTGGTTCGGTGGTCGTGGCCGTGACTGAGCCCAGCGAGCACCTGCGCACCGCGTACGTGCTGCTCGCGGCCGTGGCCGGCGGCATCGTATCGTTGTCGACCCTGCCGTGGAAGCGGATGCCGTGGGACGAGCGGCTCATGACGGTCGCCGTGGGCGCCTTCGTCGGCATATTCGCGGCGCCTTGGGTGGCGGTTGACATCATGAAGATTGACGTCAGCCACGTCAACACCATCTGCGGCATCACGTTCTCGAGCGCCGCCGCGGCGCAGGCGCTGGTGCAGCCCGCGATCAAGGCGCTCAAGAACAAGCTGGGTCTGGGAGACGAGGCGTGAGCATGCTGTGGGACCTCCTAAACTCGTGCGGGCGGCTCGGCCTGACCGTGGTCATGGTGTGGGTCGTCACCCGCTTCCGCGACTCGCTCAACGCGTTCCAGCGGCTCGGGCTTGGCTTCGCCGCGGGCGGGAGCCTGCTGACGATTAACGTTATCTGGGAGCGCACGCACAGCCCGTACGACGGGTGGTCTGTCACGCTGCTCACCTACGGCGTGCTGTCGTTCATGCTGGGCACGGCCTTCCGCTACTGGCAGCACCAGCACCGCAACGACGAGCAGGGGCGGTACTACATGGATTGGCTACGTGCCACGGGGAGGCGACCGCGATGACCACGCAGCTCACCAAGCGGGGTTTCCTCGAGCTTGCCCACCACGAGGGCATGGTGCTCGAGTGGTACAGAGACAGCAAGAAGGTCGGCACGTGGGGGCTCGGTGTCACGAACGAGTCCGGGCACAACGTCGACAGGTACAGGGACAACCCCAGCACGCTCGAGCGTGCCGTGGAGGTGTCGTGGTGGCTCATGGAGGCCAAGTACCTGCCCGAGGTGGTGCGCGCGTTCGGCGCCCGCGTGCTCACCGAGGCTCAGGCCGCGGCCGCCCTGTCGTTCCACTGGAACACCGGCGCAATCGGCAAGGCGTCGTGGGTGAAGTCGTGGCTGGCGGGCAACGTCACGCTGGCGCGTCTGCAGTTCATGCAGTGGCAGATCCCCGCCGAGGTGCTGACGCGCCGCAGGGCCGAGCGCGATCTGTTCTTCGACGGCGTGTGGGCCGGCAAGGACACCATCACGGTGTTCCCGGTGCGCAAGCCCAGCTACCAACCGAACTTCGCCAAGGGGCGCAAGGTCGACATAAGGAGCCTGCTGTGACGAACGTGGACGAAGAGATGGCGCAGGAGGCGCCGACCAAGGTCATCACCCCGGCGACCGCCCCGGCGGCGGGTGCATCCCTGTCAAAGGACGCCCTCGTGGTCATCGCGTTCTTCCCCATCCTGCTCCGCGCGATCGGCGCGCGTGACGCCACGACGGTGCTCAACTGGCTCCAGTCGTCCGACGGTGCGACGTTCCTTGCGATCGCCGTGCCCGCCGCTATCTCGTTCTGGCGCGCGCGCCACGCCAAGCAGAAGAAGCAGACGCTGCTCGACGTCGCCACGGGCAAGGTCGCCGCGGTGGTCGCCACCAAGCAGGGGCCGGTGGCGTGAGGGCCGCCCTGCTGGCGGCCGCCGCGCTTGTCCTGACGGGCTGCGCCACCACGTCGAACCTCAACCGCTGCTCGTACGGTGAGGCGCGGCGCACGCTGTACACCTCGACGATCACCGCGGCAGACGCGTGGGTTGCCTCCGGGCGCACGCTGTCGCGCGAGGCCGCGCTGGGCCGGCAGGCCGCCGCGGTGGCGCTGTCGGTGCTGGACGCCACCTGCCCGCCGGGCGCGTGATACGCACTTGCGTGACGTGGTCGCGCCCGCCTATGCTCCGAGCTGCCGGGCCCGTGGTGGGCGCGGCCGCACGGGTCGCTAGGCAATGCTGGATGCACGCCAACTAGAGCCCCCGCTGTCGCGGGACGAGCAGTTACTGCGCGACAAGTTCGTGGCGCAGTACCTGCGCGACTACGACGCGTACAAGGCGTGCCTGCGGCTGGGCTTCACGCACGCGTTCGCGCTGTCGTGGAGCGAGCGGTTCATGTGCGACGGGTACGTGCAGCGCGCGATCGCCCACATGACGGCACAGCCAATCGAGCTCACCGACGAGCAGCTCAAGGCGCAGGTGCAGCGGCGGCTGGTGCAGATCGGCATGCGCGCGGGCGACGGCGCCAGCGTGTCGGCGCTGCGCGCGCTGAACGCCATGAAGGGCTGGGACAAGAGCGAGGGCAGCACCGACAGCGAACAGGCCCTGATCGACGCGTTTAAGTCAATCGCCGAGCAGCTACCCACGTGAACAACATCGCGCTGTCGCGGCAGGCCGAGCGGTGGTACAGGCTCAAGGACCACCCCGTCCAGCTACGGCTGGTGCGGGCGGTCGAGGACGGCATCCGCTTCCCCGTGGTGCCGGCAGGGCGGCGCAGCGGCAAGACGGAGCGCGCCAAGCGGTTCCTGTCCAAGCAGGCGATGTACTACCCTAACCAGAAGTACTTCGCAGGGGCTCCCACGTACAATCAGGCCAAGAAGATCTGGTGGGACGACCTGAAGGCGCTCACCTTCTCCGCCGCCCACCGCACGCGCCCCAGCGAGTCCGACCTCAAGATCTTCCTGCCCAACGGCAGCGAGATCCACGTCGTGGGGCTTGACCAGCCGCAGCGCATCGAGGGTATCAACTGGACGGGCGGCGTGATCGACGAGATTGCGGACGTCAAGCCCGAGTCCATCGATGCCAACATCATGCCCGCGCTCAACACGGTGGATCCCCGCCGCCCCGACTACCGGCCGTGGTGCTGGTGGATCGGCGTGCCCGACGGGCTCAACCACTACTACGACATGGCCGAGTACGCGCGCACCAGCGGCGACGCGCAGTGGGGGCTGTTCCACTGGAAGAGCAGCGAGATCCTGCCGCCCGACGTGATCGAGCAGGCGCAGCGCACCATGGCCCGGCGCCAGTACCTCCAGGAGTACGAGGCCAGCTTCGAAACCGCCACCGGGCGCATCTACGACGACTACGACGGCAGCATCGGGGGCATCAACCACACCGACCGCCGCCTGACGGGCATCGAGGCGCTGCACTGGATGCACGACCAGAACTTCACGCCGCTCAGCAGCGCCATCGCCGTCATCGAGGACGACGTGGCGTACATAGTGGACGACATCGTGCTTGAGTCTGCCATCAGCAAGCAGGCGGCGCTGGAGTTCATCGAACGCTACCGCCACCACATCAACAAGACGGTGTTCATCTACGGCGACCCCGCGGGCCGGGCCGGAGAGAAGCACGGGCACGCCAGCGACTACACCGACATCGAGGACATACTGCGCATCAACGGCTGGCGGTTCGAGCGGCGCGTGCGCAAGGCCGCCCCCGCCATCCGCGACCGGCAGAACTCGGTGCGCGCCCGCATCCGCAACGCCAAGGGCGAAGTGCGGCTGCGCGTGAACCCAACCCGGCCCAACGGCGAGCCGTCGTGGTCACACAAGGGCCTCGCCACGGTGCAGCTACAAAAGGGCAGCACCTACCAAGAAGACCAGAAGAACCCGTACCAGCACATCACCACCGCGATCGGCTACTTCAGCGACTGGCACTGGCCCGCTGGCAAGAGCCAAGGCGGCCGTGCTACCACCACCGGCAACACTTGATACAGGGGCGACCACATGGCACTAGAATCGGTGCATCCCAAGTACACGGCCGCGCTGCCCGACTGGGAGACCATGCGTGACGTGTACAAGGGCGAGCGGCACGTCAAGGAGCAGACGACCAAGTACCTAAAGCCCACCAAGGGCATGCTGCTCGACGGGTTCGGCAAGGCGGCCACGGCGGACGGCGTGAACATCGGTCAGGAGACTTACGACGCCTACCTCCTGCGCGCCGTGCTGCCCGACTACGTGCGCGAGGCCGTCGAGGCGCTGCTGGGCCTGCTGCACAGCCAACCGGCCGTCATCGAGGTGCCCGAGGGCATGGAGGACATGCTCGAGAACCTCACCGCGCAGGGCGAGGACGCGCAGATGCTGCTCAAGCGCATCAACGAGGAGCAGCTACTCACCGGCCGGCTTGGCCTGCTGCTCGACCTGCCCACCGACCCCGACCCCGCCAACCCCACGCCGTACGTCGCCCTGTACGTGGCCGAGTCCATCCGCAACTGGGACGACGGCAGCGACAAGGAGGGGCGTGACGCCCTGTCGATGGTCGTGCTCGACGAGTCGGGCTACCGGCGCACCAACTTCGAGTGGCACCTGCTGGCCAAGTACCGCACCCTGTTGCTGCACCGCGAGGGGATGCCCAACGACTACAAGGGGCCGCTTGACTACTACATGGGCGTCTTCGAGCAGGATGGGGGCGGCGCCCCCACGTTCGTGGAGGCCGACCTCGACACCCCCAAGCTGCGCGGCCGGGTGCTCGAGGAGGTGCCGTTCGTGTTCGTCAACACCAAGGACATCGTGGCCGACCCCGACGTGCCGCCGCTGCTGGGGCTGGCCAACCGGGTGCTGGCCATCTACAGGGCCGAGGCCGACTACAGGCAGAACCTGTTCCTACAGGGGCAGGACACCCTCGTGGTCATTGGCGACCTGAAGACGGCGTCGCGCGATCCCAACGAGCTCGCGGCATCGGCCGACACGGGCGAGGCCGTGCGCGTTGGCACCGGGGCCATGATCCACCTCGAGGCTGGCGGCGACGCCAAGATGGTGGGCGTCAGCGCCACCGGCCTGTCGGAACAGCGCACGTCGCTCGAGAACGACCGCAGGTGGGCCGAAGGGCGCTCGGGCACACTGTCGGCCGAGGGCGACGACAGCGCCGCCAGCGGCGAGGCGCTGCGCACGCGGGTGGGCACCCGCACGGCGTCGCTGAACCAAGTGGCGCTCACCGGCGCCGCGGCGCTCGAGTGGATGCTAAAGTGCGCGGCCCGGTGGATGGGCAAGGACGACAGCAAGATCAAGGTCACGCCCAACCTCGAGTTCGCGGACTTCCAGATGTCGGGTGAGAACCTCACCAAGCTCATGGCTGGCAAGCAGGCCGGCGCCCCGCTCAGCGCCAAGTCGCTGCACCGGCTCATGGCGCAGGGCGGCATCACCGAGCTCACCTACGAGGAGGAGGTGGATGAGATCAAGGGCGAGGCCGCGCTGGCCCCGCCCGCGGGCACCACGGCGGGCGGCGACCCCGATGACGCGCCACCCGCGCCTGACGCCACCGGCGCCGCGGGGGCCTGAGCGTGGCGCGCAGGCCCGTGCTGGGGCCGCTGACCACGGCCAACGAGCGGCTGGTGGCGCTGGAGGTCATTCGGCAGGTGCTGCTGCTGCGGTTCAGCCTGCACGTGCGCCAGCTTATGGTCGACGCGCTGAACGCCACCGAGCAGCCCATCGGGCGGCTGGTGCGTGATGCCCTGCGCACCGACGCCGGGCTGCGCGACCCCGCGCAGGTGCGGCAGCTAGACCGGCTGATCGACCAGATCAACGCCATGCGCGAGCCCGCGTGGCAGGCCGGGGGCACGGCCGTTGAGGCGGAGATGGTGGCGCTGGGCGACGCCGAGCCCGAGGAGCAGCGCGATCTGTTCACGTTCCTGCTGCCGGGCCTGTCGATGTTGCTGCCCACCGGCGTGGGGCTGGCGGCGGCCGCGCTCCCGTTCCAGGGCCGCACGCTGCGGCAGTGGCTCGCCGACGCCCGGCAGGACGACGCCCGGCGCATCCGGCAGGCGCTGTACGCGGGGGCGGCCGCGGGCGAGGACCCCGCCACGGTGGCGCGCCGGGTGCTGGGCACCGCCTCGGCCAAGGGCACCGACGGCGCGACGCAGGTCAGCCGCAACCACGTGGACACGATCGTGCGTTCGGCCACCACGCACTTCGGGGCTGTGGCGCGCGACCAGTTCTACCGGGCCAACGCGGCCGTGCGCTACGTCGCACCCCCGCTCGGCACCGCCCGCCCGCTGCCCCGGCCGCTGGCGCTCGGCACGGTGGCCGACTCGGCGGTGGCGGCAGCGGCACGACAGGCGTCGCAGGCCGCCGCGGCAGCGGCCGCGCTGGCGGGCGGGCGGGGCGAGCCGGTGGGCAAGGCCGTGTTCCTGCTCGAGCAATTCGTAGCAATCCTGGACAGCCGCACCACGAAGCTGTGCCGCGGCCTCGATGGTAACAGGTACAAGCTGGGCGAGGGCCCCGTCCCGCCGCTGCACCTGAACTGCCGCTCGAACCGCGTGCTGGTGCTACCCGAGGCTCTGGGCGGGCCGCTGTACGACCCCGGCGAGTACGGCGACTGGGTCCGGCGCCAGCCGTTCGCGGCGCAGGTCCTGCTCATGGGCGCCTCGCGTGCCGGCGGCGTGCGCGACGGCAAGGTTGACCCCGGCGGGTTCATGGACTACGGTGCGCGGCCGACCACGCTGGGGCAGGTGCGCGACGAGGTGCGCCGGCTGATGGGGTCGTACCAATGAACGGAGACTGGCATGATCAAGCGTAGCATCCTACTCGCCACCGCGTCGCTGCTGGCGACCCCCGCCCGCGCGCACGCGCTCAAGGGCACCGTCGACAGCCTCGACGACATCCCGGAGGCGCTGCACACCGAGTACGTGCAGCAGGGCGACAAGTTCGTGTTACAGGTGGAGGGGTTCAAGCCGCAGGGCGAGTTCGAACGCGTGCAGACCGCGCTCAACAACGAGCGGCGCCAGCACGGCGACCTCAAGGGCCGCGTGAAGCAGTTCTTCGGCGACGACAAGTTCGAGGACGTGCGCGCGTCGCTGGACCGCATCCCCGAGCTCGAGGCGTCGCAGGGCACCATCGACGACGACAAGCTCAACACCATCGTCGAGGGCCGGCTGCGCACCAAGCTCGCGCCGATCGAACGCGAGCGCGACACGTACAAGGGGCAGGTCACCGAGTTGCAGGGCACCGTGGGCGAGCTGACCGGCAAGGAGAAGCGCCGGCTGGTGCGCGACGAGATGCGCGCCGCTGCCAAGAAGGCGGGCGTGATGGACGCCGCCATGGACGACGCGCTGCTGCTGGGCGACACCATCCTCGAGGTGCGCGAGGACGACGGCAAGGTCGTGGTCAGGGAGGGCACCGGCTACCCGCAGGGCGTCGAGCCGAGCGTGCTGTTCACCGATCTCCAGTCCAAGCGGCCGCACTGGTTCGGCGAGAGCCGGGGCGGTGGCGCGGCAGGCAGCCGCGGCGGGACCAAGATCACCAGCAACCCGTGGTCGAAGGACGGCTGGAACATGACCGAGCAGGGCCGCATCTACCAAGCGGACTCGAGCAAGGCCGAGCAGCTCGCCAAGGCGGCCGGCCACGACTCGGCGCTGGGGGCCCGCCGCCCGGCGTAGCGATCGGGGCTTGCGGGAGGGGCCGTCGCGTGTTACCTGTCCACCCTCAAAGGTGGGGCATGTGCCGGCCTTCCCGCCAGCCGTTCATCCGGGCCTGTGGCCGGATCCTTGGGCTAGGCAACCAACGATCCGTCTCATCCACAGGGAGCACCCCCATGCGCACCAGCGCCAGCCTCGTACTACTCGCCTCGACGACCGCCCTCGCAGGCGCCGGCCCAGCCCGCGCCCACGCCACCGGCGTCACCCGCATCGCCGACGTCATCGTCCCCGCGGTGTTCAGCCCCTACGTCCAGCAGCTCACGCAGGAGAAGTCCCGCCTGATCCAGTCTGGCGCCGCGGTGGTTGACCCCACGCTGAGCGCGAACCTCGACGGCGGCGGCCTCACGTTCAACGAGCCGTCGTTCAAGGACCTCGACAACGACGCCGAGAACGTGTCGTCTGACGACCCCACCGTGCAGTCCACGCCGAAGAAGATCGGCAGCTCGACCGAGATCCAGGTGCGCCTGTCGCGCAACAACTCGTGGTCGAGCATGGACCTTGCCGACGCCCTCGCGGGCCGCGACCCCATGGACGCCATCGCGCAGCGCGTGGCGTACTACTGGACGCGCCGCCAGCAGGCCGCGTTCGTGGCCACGATCCGCGGCATGTTCGCGGACAACGCGGCGGCCCCCTCGGGCGGCGACACCCACACCATCAACGACATGACCCGCGACATTTCGGGCGCGGCGTTCACGGACGGCGTCACCAACTTCAACGCCGCCGGCTTCATCGATGCGACCACCACCATGGGCGACTCGATGGGCGACACCAGCCTCGTGCTGATGCACTCGCTCGTGTACGGCCGCGCGCTGAAGAACAACCTGATCAACTTCGTGCAGCCGTCGGGCAACGAGGGCGCCACCGCGATCGCCACCTTCCTCGGCCGCGAGATCATCGTGGACGACGGCGTGCCGTTCAGCGGCGGCGTGTTCGAGACGTGGCTGTTCGGCCGCGGCGCGATCCGCATGGGCATGGGCTCGCCCAAGGTGCCCACCGAGGTCGACCGCAAGCCGGAGAACGGCAACGGCGGCGGTCAGGAGATCCTGTACAACCGCACCGAGTGGATCATCCACCCCACGGGCCACGCCTACATCGGCGTCACCCCGGCGGGCGGACCCGCCAACGCCGACCTGCTCGCCGCGGCCTCGTGGCGCCGGGTGTGGCCGGAGCGCAAGCAGATCAAGATCGCGCGCCTGATCACCCGCGAGTTCTGATGCAAGCGGGGCGCCCTGCGCGCCCCGCGACCATCACACCGCACAACCGGAGGAGCCCGACGTGGCCGACTACGACAAGATCAAGGGCGCGCTGCGCCAGCTCGACCCCAAGAACGACAACCACTGGACGTCGCTCGGCGAACCGCGCATCGACACCGTGCGCCTGCTGGTGGGCGATTCGAACATCAGCCGCGCCGACATCGACACCGCCGACAAGGCGTTCAACCGGCAGGCGGCCCGCGACGCGGCGGCCCCGCAGGGCGGCGACTCTGGCTCGGCCGACGCCGGTGCCACGGCCGCGCCTGCCGCGCCCACGGTGGCCGACGCCGGTGCGCCCGGCGGCACCACCACCGGCGACCCGGTCCCGCCGCCCCCGCCCGCGCCCGGCGAGATCACGGTGACCCCGCCCGTCGATGCAGATGGCAAGGAGCAGCCGACCGACGTGCCCCCGGTGCCCGCGGCCCCGGCGGCCGACGGCCTGCCCACGGCGGCCGAGCCCGCGATGGTCGAGGGCGGCACGCCCACCGAGCGCGCGCAGGACGCCGAGACGGCGAGCCGGGACGTTCCGGACGCCGTGGTCGAGCAGGGCGGCGCGTGGCTGCCCCCGCAGATCACGCAGGGCACCACCGAGCAGGGCTACAACGCCCTGAACAGCAAGGCGGACGACCTGCGCGACGCGCAGGCCAGCACGGCCCCCAGCCCCAACGCGCCCGAGGCACTCGGCGGAGCGCCGGGCGCGCGACAGGCGGGCGGCGTCACCAACGAGGCGGGCACCGACGAATCTACCGAGCAGCGTCCGGGCGAAGCCCAACTCTCCGCGGTGGACCACGGAGCTGATGGTGACGCCGATGAAGTCGCGTCGCTGGAGGAGGAGCTGGAGGCCGCGGTCGCAAACAGCGCCAGCCTGAAGGAGGTGGCCGACGAGGCGCGGGCCGAGCTCGACAAGTCGGTCGCCAACGAGTCGCGCATCCGGCAGGCCATCGAGGTGGCGCGCCCGCGCGGCGGCAACATGGAGGCCATCCAGGCCGCCTTCGCCGCGGCAGACGAGGTCGCGGCAGGCAAGGCGCGGATGCGCAAGCAGCTGAGCGACGCCGGCATCGACATCGGCAAGATCCAGGAGGCGATCAGTGCGTCGCCGCTGGACAAGGCGATGAAGGGCTGACGCGGTGGCGTTCACGGTCGGGGTCGCGGGCGCCAGCTACGCGAGCGTGGAGTACGCAGACGCGTACGCCGCCGACCGCGGCGCCACGGACTGGACGGGCGCCTCCGCGCTGAAGCAGGGGGCGCTCGTCCGGGCCACGGATTACATCAAGGCAATGTTCGCGGCGCGCTTCGACCCCGCGCTGTTCGCCACGGGGCTGCCAGACTCGCTGCTGCGCGCGACCGTCGAGTACGCGCGCACCGAGCTCAAGACGCCCGGCGGGCTGGCCCCCGCCCCCGCCGTTGACGCCAGCGGCTACAGCGTGGTCATGACGAAGCGCAAGCTGGGCCCGCTTGAGCGCAACTTCGCCGTGGTGGGAGCAGGCGAGGGCCAGCGCCCGGCCACGCGGCGCTCGTTCCCGGTGCCCGACGCCCTGATCGCCGGCCTGCTGCTGCCCGCGCAGGGCGCCACGCGGGTGGTGCGCTGATGGCCGACTACAGCGAGGACATTGCCCTTGCCCGCGAGATGATCGACGAGGCCGGGCAGGTGTGCGAGTGGCGCAAGACCACCGTCGCCGCCGACCCGGACCGCCCGTGGCAGGGCGGGGTGCCGACCACCGTGGTCAAGCGCCCCACCATCGCCTTCCTGCCGGCCACCGACGGCGGGGACTTTGGCATCACCAAGTTCAAGCAGGGTGGGGACGACAGCCCGGCGTTCAGCACCTACGGGCTCATGGCGCCGCAGGACTTCGAGCCGGCGGTCACTGACGTGCTGCTGCGCGGCGGCGTGCCCCAGACGGTGGTCGCGATTGACGTGCTGCGGCCGGCCGAGCAGGCCGTGCTGTACATACTGAGCATCGCGTGATGGACAACGCGTCGGCGCGCACCCTCCTGTACGACTTCGGCCGCGACCAGTTCAGGCTGGCCACGCAGGCCGTCGTGGGCACGCAGGGCGAGCTGCGCTACGGCAGCGACCCCAGCAGCCGGGCCAAGCTGGACCCGCCCGACGGCACGTACTGGGCCCGCGTCACGCGGCGCATCGTGCGCGAGGAGCAGGAGACGCTGCGGCTCAACACCCGGCGGTGGGTTAGCGAGGGCCTGCTGTTCGTGCAGTTGTTTGCGCCCGTGAGCGACAGCCGCGCGCTGGTGCGAATCGACCAGATTGGCGAGCAGGTGCGGAACGCCTTCCGCACGTACCAGCACGCCGAGATGGAGTTTACAAACGCGTGGATCAACGATAACGTAAACGACGAGCCCGATTGGATCAGGGCCAACGTCATTGCTGACTACGCGTACCGGCAGTTCATCTAGGGGAACACACCATGCCCGCCGACCACCAGTCTTCGAACATCTCCGGCCTGTACGAGGCCGAGGAGCAGACGCCGGGCGTGCTGCCCGCCTCGCCGCAGTGGCAGGAGCGCGAACCGAACAGCTACGGCGACTTCGGAGGCAACTTCGGCATGACCACGCGCAAGCCCATCACGCGTGACCGCCAGTACCGCAAGGGAGAGGTGTCGGACAACAACCCGACGTCCAGTTACACCGAGGACCTCACTGGCCTCAACATGCGAAGCAAGATGCAGGGCTTCCTGTACGCCGACGCGCGCGAGGTGCCCAGCACCCGCCCGATCAACGGCGCGCGGGTTGCCATCACCAGCGTCGACGGCACCGCCGAGCAGTACAAGGCCGCGGCCGGCCTCACCGTCTTTCGCGTCGGCCACCTCGTGCTGGGCAGCGGCTTTGGCCTCGCCGCCAACAACGTGTTCACGCGCGTCAACGCGGTCACGGCCACTGCGATCACGGTGGACGCAAACCTCGCCAACGACGCCGCCCCGGCGGCGACGGCCGCGATCGAGGTCGTGGGCTTCCAGTTCGCGGCGGGCGGCGCGGTGCTGTCGCTGCCGCAGGGCCGCGCCCTGCTCACCGTGGCGGCCGGCGGCATCATCGCGCTGGGCCTGACGCTGGGCGAGTGGGTCGGCGTGGGCGGCGACACCGCGATCACGCGCTTCGCCGACACCGGCGCGGGCGCCCCGTTCTACGGGCGCATCAGCGCCATCACCGACACCACGATCGAATTCGACAAGACCACGGGCGTGCAGGCGGCCAACGCGGGCGCGGCGAAGACCATCCAGCTATTCTTCGGCGTGGTGGTCCGCAACGAGGACGACCCCACGCTGATCAAGTACCGCACCTACACGCAGGAGCGGCAGATCGGCGTCGGCGCCGGGGGCACATCGTCAGAGTTCGTCCGGGGGGCGCAGTGCAACCAGATCACGATCACCGTGCCCACGCCGGGCCCCGACGCAAAGGTCACGATCGAGCAGACGCACATTGCCCTGCTCAGCGGCGAGCGGCTGGCGGCCGAGCCCAACCTGACCGCCACCGGCGTGGTCACTGCCGCCGCCAACGACCCGTGCTTCAAGCCGGGGCTTGACGTGTACCGCCACAAGCTCACCATCATCGACGAGCTGACGCTCAACCCGACCGGGCTGGTGGCATACAACAGCGAGTGCAGTCTCGTTATCAACAACAACGCGGCGGGCAACAAGGCGATCGAGGTGTTTGGCAACTCGGGCGTCAACATCGGCGAGTTTGGCGTCACCGGCAGCCTCAACGGCTACTGGACCAGCGTTGCGGCCACCCGCGCCGCTCGGCAGGGCGCCGAGGCCACTTGGGACCTCATCCTCACCAAGAACAACCGCGCGGTCATCTTTGACATCGCCTCGCTGGGGCTCGGCAACGCCCGCGCGCAGGTCGAGGCCAACACCCCGGTCAAGATCCCGCTGGACACTATGGCGGGCAAGGGCAAGTTCGGCTACAGCGTGCTAACCTGCTTCCTGCGGTACGTCCCGAACGTTCTGCTGGCGCAGGCCCAGAACGCGTAAGCCAAGGAGCATTGAATGTCATTGAAGGCTAAGTTCAAGACCAACACCTCGCTCGTCAACGACGGGGTGTGGTTTACGGTGTGCACCAACACCGATGGCACCACCTGCCGCGTCAAGTTGCGCCGCACAGGGCAGGGCAACGCGCTGTGGTCGCTGGCGTGGCGCAACCACCAAGGCGACGACCTTGTGGACCTCACCCCGGCGCAGGACGCCGAGTTCATGGCCAAGGTGTACGCCGACGCCGTGGTCGCCGGCTGGGAGCACATGCAGCCCAACGACGACGGCAAGGACTGGGAGTTCACCAAGGAGAACGTGGTGAAGCTGCTGGGCAACCTCGACTGGCTTGAGCTCAAGAACGACTGGCGCGAGAAGGCAGACTCGCTCGCGCCGTTCCAGGACCCGCGCGAGGACGACGTAAAAAACTAATCGAGGTCCTGCTGTATCGCAAGACGTACGGCGGCGGGGTCGGAAACGCCCTCGTCGCCCAGATGCGGCGGGACGGCATAGAAGTGCCGGCGGACTTGGCCGAGCAGCCCACGCTGAAGCTGGGGCTGGTGTGCTACCTGGACGCTTTCTACGAGCTTGACACCGAGCGCAACCACACGCTATCGTTGGCGCGTATCCCGTGGTCAAAGGTGGTGCAGTACGCCGCCGAGTACGGGTACGACAGGGACGAGATGGTGTTCTTCATCAGGCGGATGGACGACGCGCACCTCGACAAGCTGCGTGCGGAGGCCAAGGGAAGTGGATCTGGCGGATCTGGAGAAGTGGTGCACCGCCCTCCCCGCCCGGATTGACGACGCCGCCAACCGTTTGGCAGTGATCGTGACCACGGAGATGGCGGACGACGTCATCGAGCACACCCCGGTCGACACCAGCGAGGCCGAGTCCAACTGGCAGGCATCGCTCAACGTGGCCCCGTACCTGCCGCTGCCCGCCATCTACGAGGGCGAGCGCGGCAGCACGGCGGCCGCGTCGGCGCGCGAAGCGCTGGCCCACGTCAAGCGCACCCTCAAGGACAAGCGGCCCGGCGAGGCCGCGTACCTGTCGAACCTTGCCGAGCACATAGTGGACCTCAACGACGGCACCTCCAAGCAGGAGCCGGCCGGGTTCGTTGAGCGCGCCGAGCGCAAGGGGGCCGTCAAGGCCGATGCAACCGGGCTGGAGGTGAAGGCGTGACCGAGAAGCGGTTTGACATCGTCGTCCAGGACAAGGTCGCGCGCACCATCAAGACCGAGTTGGACGCCATCGGCGCCTCGGCCAAGGGCACGCGCGGGTTCGTTTCTGACCTCAAGAAAGAGATGTCCACGCTCGCCTCGGCGCAGGGCGGCATGGGCAGCGCGGCGAGCACCAACAACCGCAACATGCGCGAGCAGGCCGCGTCCACCTACGCGGCGTCACGAGCGCAGGTGCGCTACCGGCAGGACATCGAGGCCAGCACCCGCGCCCTGCGTGAGCAGGCGCAGGCGGCGCGCGACCTAGCGAGCGCCCGCGCGGCGGCCGCGGGGGCAGGGGTGCCGACTCAGGGCGGGCAGCAGTACGGGCCGCCCGCCCCCGGCCCGCGCACCCAGCCCCGGCCCGCGCCCGCCCCCGGCCCGAGCGCGGGCCCCGCCTCGGCGGGCCCCGCCTCGGCGGGCGGCACCGCGGCCACGGCCGCCAACATCGCGGCGGCGGCGCGCAGCAGCCGCGAGCTGTCAGCCAACGGCGGGCTGGCGGCAAACGCCTTCGCGAACTTGGCCTACAACGTCAACGACGTCGTGGTCAGCCTTGGCAGCGGCCAGAAGCTAATGACGGTGGCGCTCCAGCAGGGCGCCCAGATCGCGCAGATCCCCATGCAGGCCGGCATCAGCTGGAAGCAGTTCGGCAGTCAGGCGGCGGTCAGCTTTGGGCTGGTCAAGCGCACCGGCGATGCCGCCCTCGACGCCGCGGCCGCGCAGGCCACGATGGCGGCGAGCGCGCTGGCGCAGGCCGAGGCCGCGGCGGCAGGCAACGTGCGGGTGGCCGAGACCGAGGCCGCGCTGGCGGCGGCGCAGCAGCGCACCGCGACCACGAGCACCGAGCAGACGGCGGCGGCAGCCCGGCTCACCGCGGCGAACGAGGCCCTCGCGGCGTCCAACGCCGAGGCCGCGGTGGCGACCGAGGCGCTGGAGGCCGCGCAGGGCACGGCGGCGCGGGCCCAGACGGCCGCGGCCGGGGCAGCCACCCGCGGGCTGTCGGCGTTCGCGCGCGCCGGGCTGGTGGGCGTCACGGTGGCCACGGCTGCGGCGGGTGCGATCGCGCTGCTCACCAAGGAGGCCAACGACGACTCGGGGCTCAAGAAGTACACCACCGCCATGGGGTACACCAAGGCCGAGGTCAAGAAGCTCAACGCCGTTACCGTCGAGTGGGGCGACACCACCAAGGCCGTCATGCAGGTGGTGGGCGGCGACGTGGCCGCGTACGCCAAGGGCATCGGCGGCAGCCTGCGCGACCAGATCAAGAAGGAGGTGGTCGCCACGGCCGCGCAGTTTGGTCTGAGCATGGACGACATCAAGCAGTTCATGGGTGACGCCATGGACTGGGTCAGCACCAAGGCCAAGCAGGGCATGGCCTCGCTGTACGCGCTGGGGGCCGGGACCAAGGCGTACCTAGGAGAACTCGAGAAGGGCGGCATCGGCGGCCTGTTCAAAACGATGACGGGGAACGGCGACCCCAACCTGCTGGCGAACACCTACGGCAAGGCGTACAAGGAGGGGCTGGCGGGCGTCGAGGCCGGCGCCAAGTACCTAGGCTCGCTCGACGACCGCATCACCGACCGGGCCCGCAAAAACGCCTCGGCCCGGCAGGCGTCGATGGCCAAGGACTACTTCGACCCCAAGAAGGGGCCCAAGGCGCCCAAGGGCTGGGATCGCGCGCAGGAGCTTAAGAACGCCAACGCCGAGCTAGACGCGCAGGTCAAGCTTACCAGCAAGTACGGCGACGAGCTTGAGCGCGCCAACCAACTGGAGCAGATCGCCAAGAAGTTCCGCGACCACAACGTGCCGCTGACGGCGGCCGAGACGGCCGGGCTCGAGGCCAAGATCCGGGCGCTCCAGGAGGGCCGCCGCGTGCAGGAGGCCATGACGGCGGCGGACGAGGCCGCCAACGGCTCGTCGCGCAAGTACGAGGCCAGCGTCACGGCGCTCAACAACCTGCTGGACAGCGGCGCCATATCGCAGGAGCAGTACCGCGAGCAGATGCGGCTGACCGAGCGGGCCTACGAGGACGCCACCAACCCGCTGGCGGCGCTCAACCGCGAGCTGATGCGCAACGGCGAGCTCATGGGGCTGTACGGCCGCGACCGCGACGTCAAGAGCTACATCCAGCAGTTGGAGCAGGCCGCCGAGGCGCAGGGCAAGAGCATCTACGAGCAGGACGCGCCGCCGACCACAACCAACGGCAACGAGGTCGTGGTCACAGCCGGGCGCCGCCGCATGACGACCGAGGCACAGGGCATGGTCGACGAGTACAAGCGCCAGCAGCAGCAGGAGGAATACACCCGCTTCTTCGAGCAGAACGACAGCCGCCAGCGGGCGCAGGACCCCAGCGACCCGTCGTACGCGCTGGAGAAGCACAAGGAGCTGTACGCCGAGCTCAAGCGGCTGCGCGAGACGGACGTCATCGATGAGGGCGAGGCCGCGCAGCGCAAGGCCGACCTCGACAGGGCGTACCTCGACGCGCGCTTGGCCAACGCGAGCACCGTGCTCGGCAACCTGTCTGCGCTCCAGAGCAGCAAGAACCGCGAGGTCGCAGCGCTGGGCAAGGCCGCGGCGATGACGCAGGCCACCATCGACGGCATCGCCGCGGTGCAGGCCGCCCTGCGCGGCCCGCCGGGCCCGCCGTGGTCGTACGCCATCGCGGCGTCGACCGGCGTCATGGCGGCCGCCAACGTGGCCAAGATCGCCGGCATTGGGTTCAAGCAGGGCGGCTACACGGGCAGCGGCAACCCCAACGACGTGGCCGGGCCCGTGCACCGCAACGAGTTCGTGTTTGATGCGGCCGCCACCAGCCGCATTGGCGTGCCTGCGCTCGAAGCCATCCGCCGCGGCGAGGGCGTGGCAAGCCCCGCGAACGATAACGGCGGCCGGGGGATAGGAGGACCTCGCGTCACAATCAGCCCCATGCCCGGCGTGTTTGTCGAAGAAGTTGCAACCAGTGATGACCACATCATGCTGCTTGCCCGGCGCGCGGCGCGTGACGAGGCGCCCAAGGCCGTTGCTAGGGACTTGCGCAGCGGCGCCAACTCGCACATGGGTACGGCAATGAAGACCACCTACGGGACGCCAAGGATAGATCGTTGAGAAAGCTCCTACTGGCTCCAGACGCCGATGGCTACGGTTCAACCGATGGCACCGAGGTCATTGCGACTTCGCTCGCGGGCGGCCCCAGTCGCTTCCGCAGGGACTTCATCGGGGCCCCCAAGGTCGTCAACGTGCAGTGGACGATGAACCCATCGCAGTACGCGTACTGGCGGGCATTCTACGCGACCGCGACCATGAACGGATCGTTACCGTTCATCTGCGATCTCGTGGGCAACGACGGAGCCGGTCCCGCCGAGCACGTGTGCAGCTTCGTGCCGGGCAGCATCGGCCTCCCATCGCAGCGTGGCCTGACGTACGTGCAGCAGGCCCAGATCGAGGCAAAGCCGCTGGCCACGGACGCCGTGGCCGACACCGAGCGCATGGACATCTACGAGGAGTCGCAGGGGCAGCCCGACCAGTGGCTCGCTGAGCTTTCGAGGCTTGCCACGGTGACGATACCAAGCCTGCCGGGCTTCGGTGCCTAGCTCCGCCCTCTCGTACTTCCTTGGCGGTGCCCGCACCGACGTCAGGTTGGAACTCGTCGAGTTCAGCCATCCGTCGTTCTCGCAGGTGTACCGCAAGGTGCGCAACGCGGCCGAGGGTGTGTTAGTCACGCTTGAGGACGGCAGTGCGGCGCCGTTCGACTACTACCCGATGTCCATCGAGGCCATGGGCAACGCGGGGAACCTAGACACGGGGGTGCGGATCAGCTTTGGTGACCTTGGGGAGGTGCTGCCCCGCGAGCTTGACCGCGTGTACGCCGACGACGCAATGGCAACGAAGCCCGTGGTGCTGTACCGGGTGTACCGATCAAATGATCTCACGCGGCCAATGATCGGGCCTCTCAGGTTGCAGGCAACGGCGTTCTCGTTCACCAGCGAGGGTGCCACCTTTGACGCCGCTGCGCCATACGTCAACAACAACAAGACCGGCGAGACGTACAACCTGACGCGCTTCCCCGCGCTGCGCGGGTTCCTAAAGTGAGCCTGATGGAGGCCACGCTGCGGCCGGGCTACAACTGCGCGCACTTCCTGTGCGACGCGTGGCTTGAAGAGACGGGGTGCGACATCAGCCCCGTGCTGGCCTGCTTCCTCGCCCCCGTGGCCCGGCGCACGGCCCACCACGGGCTGACCCGCGGCCTGCGCAGGCTGCCGGCCCCGGTTGGCCCCTGCGTGGTGCTGTGGCGACGGGGCGGGGCCGCCCCGCACGTGGGCTTGTACGTGCGGGGCCGCGTGCTACACCTCACCAACAACGGCCCGGTGCGTCAGCTGCTTGCGGTCGCCAAGGTGGGATACGACTCTGTGAGGTACTATGCCCCTCGTTAGGATCATCAGCGACCCCGCCGATCTATCGGCGTACGACGAGCACCGCACTGACGACCTGCTCGGCCTGCTGCGCGGGCTGTACCCCGACTGGCCCCCCACGGCGCGCGTGTACCGGGGGCAGGTGTCGCTGGCGAACGACGTCACTCCCAGCACCGAGGAACAGGTCGAGATTCTTGGCGCCGCCGAGCCTGACGAGCTGTTCCACGTGGTGGTGTACCCCGGCGACCCCATCACGGCACTCGTCACGGTCGTGGTCACGCTGGCCCTGACGGCCGCCGTGCTGTTGTTCTTGAGCCCCAAGGTGCCCTCGCTCAGCAACGACAGCCAATCGAGCAACAACACGCTGGGTGAGCGCGTCAACAAGCCGCGACCCAACAACCGCATCGAGGACATATTCGGCGAGGTGGTGTCGGTGCCCACTCTGATCGCGGTGCCGCTGCTGACCTTTGAGAACAACCTCGAGGTTGAGCACTGTTTGATGTGCGTGGGGCGCGGCGCGTACGACATCAGCGAAGTGCTGGATGGCGACACGCCCATCGCCAGCATCGCAGGCGCGGCCGTGGCGTTCTACGGCCCGCGCACGCGGCCGGGCAACGGGCAGCCATTCCTGAAGGTTGGCGCCGACATCACACAGGCGCCCGTCAACGTGGGGCGCAGCAACGAAGTCAACGGACAGATCCTGCGCATGCCCAACGATGGCGTTCTCACGGGCAAGACGGACATTACGTTCACGGGTCCCGACACCATCACGCACAGCGCCACCGATTACTCGTTTACGGATTCCTTTGCTCCTGATGCACAGGTCACGATAACCGGCAGCAGCGGCGGGTACGACGGCACCTACCAGATGCTGGCGGTCAGCGATGTCAAGATAACGCTGGCCAACCCCGGCGCCACGAACAACGCGTGGAAGGCGCTGGGCACGGGTAGCGCGCCGCAGACGAACGCGGTCAAGCTCACCGCCACGGGCACCCCGATGGTGGGGCCGTTCAAGGTCGACCACGACGGTGCCACCGAGCTTGTGTTCAACTTCGTGGCGCCACAGGGCGTGTACCGCCTGAACGAGCAGGGCAAGAACCGCGATCGCGCCGTGGTCATCAATGTGCAGGTGCAGCCCACAGATAGGATGGGCAACCCACAGGGTGCGGCCGTGGGTAGTTCAATCACCATCAGCGGCAACGGCAACGACCGGCGTCCCAAGGGGGCCACGCTGCGCGTGCCGGTGCCGGCCGGGCGTTTCTACAACGTCACCGTGATGCGCATCACGGGGCCGTTCGCCGACACGGACGAGACGGTGGTCGACGAGATCCGCTGGCGCGACCTGTTCTCGACCAGCCCCATCCCCGGTCCTGATTACGGCGACGTGACCACGCTGCAATCACGCACCTACGCGACGGCGGGAGCCACGAGCGTCAAGGAGCGGAAGATCAACTGCCGGGCCGTGCGCAGGGTCAGGGGGCGGGTGCGACGGGCCGGGGACCGGGCCTTCGACCTCCTCGTCTCGCCGCAGCAGGGCGTGACGGTGCGACGCGCCGGGCCGGGCACAAGGATAGACGCCACGGGCGCCCGCGTGAGCGAGGCCGCAGATGTCGCTCGCCTTGATTACGACCCGCGATCGCTCGCGCCGAGGGGCCTGCTGCTCGAGCCTGCTTCAACAAATCTGCTCTACCCCAGCAATGACTTCTCGAACGCAAGCTGGGTGCTCACCAACCTCACTAGCGCGGGCACCAATGCGGTCAGGGAGACGACCACCAGCGGTCCGCACGTACTGACGAACACGCGCGCGAACTGTCAGGCGGGGACGACTTACACCTACAGCATTGAGGCTGGCGAGGTGCCGTCCGGGCCCAAGAGATACCTGATGCTCCACCTGCGCTCTCAGGTGTTTGGGACTGACCTGTACGCGCTTTTTGACGCGGCGACGGGTGCCGTGCTGGCGTCGACGGCAGGACTCGCCGCGGGCAGCTCGGCCGCCCCTGAAGGCCGGTGGCTGTGCTGGGCCACCGCGAAGGCAACCGCTTCGGGCATCGTATCAAGCAGGGCTTTCCTGCGCAACCAACCCAGCATCTCAGCAGGGAGCTACGCGGGTGATACCACCGCAGGCATGCAACTGGCCAACGCGCAGATTGAGCCTGCGGCGGGGGCCACCAGCCGCATCACCACCGTTGCCGCGGCGGCCTCCCGCGCCGGCGACACCCTGCTGCTTGACGTCATGGAGCCGGGCTACGCAGGATCGCGGCAGGTCTCGCTCTTGCGTGACGACGGGACGACGCAGTCGATCGCAGGTGCGGCCGACGCAGGTGTGGTCACGCTCGCTGGGGACGGGCTCAATCGCTATGCGATTGCCCGAGCGACGGTCCCCGACGTGCCGGGTGCGGGGCAATACGACCCCATCCTGTCTAATGCGCTCACCGCGAGCCGCAGCGCGGCTGACATCCTCGTCCACATGGCGCTCGATCCGTTCATAGGCGCACGCACCGAAGACGAGATAGACATCGAACAGGTGTACGACACTATAGACGAGGTGCGCGCGTACTTCGGCTTTGATAACGCAGGTGAGTTCTCGGCAACCTTTGATCAAGACGACCTATCTTTCGAGGAGATGGCGCAGGCCGTCGCGCAGGCCGTGTTCTGCACCGCGTACCGGCAGGGGGCCAAGCTGCGCTTGTTCTTCGAACGCAGCACCACGGACTCTGTGCTGCTGTTCAACCACCGCAACAAGGCACCGCGCAGCGAGAGCCGCGGCGTCAAGTTTGGTAGGCTCAACGACTACGATGGCGTTGAGCTTGACTACGTCTCAGGCGACGACGGGGCAAAGCTGACCACGTACATCCCGGCCGACCAGAGCGCCACCAAGCCGAAGAAGATAGAAGTCATCGGCATCGTTGATCGCAGGGGCGACGGCGCCGTGCCGCATCTGCACGCGAGCAGGGCTTGGAACAAGATCCAATACCAGAACACCACCACCGAGTTCGAATCCGTTGGCGAGGCGAGCGAGTTGGTGCTCACGCAGCGCATCGAGGTCTCCGACAACACGAAGTCAGACGTCATTGAGGGTGAAGTCCGCGGGCAGGACGGGCTGGTGCTCACGCTGTCGCAGCCGTTCGTGCCTGCCGACGGCGTGACGTACGCGATGCACCTACAGCTCCCCAGCGGCAGGGTGCAGGTGCTCGGCGTCACGGGCACGGCCGACCCCATGCGGTGCGTGCTGGCGGGGGCGCCCGACGAGGCCCTTGACACCAGCGACGAGGTGTGGGCACTCCCCGTGTACCAGATCGTGGCGCCGGGGGGCCGGCCGTCCGCCTTCCTCGTCAGCGAGCGCGGGGCGTACAACGGCAAGACCCTGTCGGTGCAGGCGATCAATTACGACGAACGGTACTACGCCAACGACGGTGACTACAGGTAGGAGTGAGGTTAGATGGTAAGCACGCCACAGGATTACGCGAACGCGGGCGAGGACCTTCGTTTCATCAGCGACGTCGCCACCGGCGGCGAGGCCCTGAACGGCAACGGGACCACGACGAACCGCAAGGGCGCCGTCAGCCAGACCCTCGCAAAGCTCATCGCCACCATCAGCGCCGCCGCCAACGCCAACCCAATCGTGCAGGCCGCCCAGCAGGTCATCAACGCGACGGCGGCGTACAAGCCGCAGCTCGGCGCTCGCTTCTCGGTGGTGCGCGCCCGCCTCAACCAAGGCGGCGTCGTGAAGATGCTCATGCTGGGCGACAGCACCACCGACGGCGTGGCGACCACCAACTGGCCCGGCGGGCACGCGGCAGGCGACGCCGCCTACAACCCGCCGTTCGCATACCCGGCGGTGCTACAGGGCTACCTGCGGACGCTGCTCAAGAACAACAACATCACGGTGTACAACGGCGGGTTCAGCGGCCAGACCACGCAGTGGCTCCTCGACAACTACGATGCCATCGTCGCCAACATGGGCGCGCTCGACTTTGTCACCGTGAGCTCGGGCCTGAACGACGAGGTGGCCTCTGGCTACAACGCCGCCAGCTACTCAACCACGCTCAACAACCTGACGGCAAAGATAATTGCCAAGGGCTCGATCCCGGTGCTGATGAGTCCAGATCCGATCATGGAGACGGGCAGCACCACCAAGACGCGGCGCAACGAGCGGGTCGCCAGCGAGATCGCCGCGATCATGCGCGGCACCGCTGAGGCGTACGGCGCTGAGTTCTGGGACTCCTACGGGGCACAGTCGGCGCACTGGCGCGGCAACAGGGACGGCACGCCGGGCCAGCAGGGCGCGCAGCAGCAGGACGACCTGCACGGCGGAGACAACGTGCACGCGTTCAAGGCCAGCTTCGTGTTCGCGCAGCTGATGCGCGGCCGGGTGCTGTCCCTGTCGCAGGGCGGCCCGGTGGTGCTGAACGCGTGGGACGCCGAGGCGGGGTGCCTGACCACGCCCGACGGCACCTTCCGCGGGGCCAACACCCGCGCACAGGCGAACCTCAACTACGGCACGCTCGCCGCGAACACCGCCGTGAACGTCGTGGACGCGCTGGTGTGGAACGACGGCCCCAACACGGCCGCCTTCCTCCGCGCGCTGTCGAACGGTGGTGCCGCCACCGGCCTGCGCGCCAAGGTTGACGCGTACAGCTACTCGGGCCCGGTGGCGGTCAGCGACGCCGCCCTGCTGTCAGATGGCCTCGCCCAGAACGCCAACGCCAGTGCTTCCGAGAACGCCATGTTCCTGTGCTTCCTGCCGCACGGGCTCAGCCGCATCCGCGTCACGGGTCCGTCGGTGGCGGGGCAGGTGTTCGCGCCGTTCTTCGAGTTCTTCCCCAACTACCCGCTGCCCCGCGCGCGCGGCAGCTTCCGCCGCGTCTCGGGCGCCCCGCGGCTGGTGGCCGAGACGCGCGCATACTTCACGCCCCCGGCAGGCGGCAACGTTGACAACTACGTGATGGTGCCGTCGGCCGACGAACCCAACGGCGCCAACGTGGTCAGCATTGGCCCCGACGCGGCCCGGCCGACCCGGCTGCTGCTTGAGGTCACCATGCCCGCGGGCACCGGCGTGCTGCTCCTCGACGGGCCCATGTGGCCGGGCAGCACCTCGGCGGATGACGCCACGTCGCGCATTGCCCTGTACCTGTCGCGCAACAACGGCAGCAACGCGCTGTCGGGTGGCCGGGTCAACTACCGGACCGTCGACGCGTCAACGGCAGGCGGCGCGCGCGTGGGGCAGGTCACGGGCCCTGACATCGCGTGGTCCGACAACATGCTGCTGATCGTCGACCTGTGGCGCGACGGCACCAACCTGCGGTGCAAGGTCACGCTGGCCAACGGCACCGTGGCGCTCGACATGACGTGGGCGGCGG